>Ga0082335_1000643_pt1 | contig 84137 bp, 91 predicted proteins | sample Subgrocontami58m_FD_72375 | JGI IMG/M metagenome (GOLD analysis project Ga0082335, IMG submission 72375) | Subsurface groundwater microbial communities from S. Glens Falls, New York, USA - GMW37 contaminated, 5.8 m (SPADES assembly) (version 2) ...
GGGCCCCGCGGCTCGCGGGGACGCGGCGGTAGCCAGCAGACTTCCTCTGGTTGCCCGTGCCCTGTGGCCTCCATTCCTGCCGCCGTTTCCCTTGCGCGAACAGGGTGTTTCTGGTAGGATAGGCGAAGTGTCCATCTGTGAAAGATGCAACAATCCGTAACGATGGACGCGCCGGGCCGACTGCCCGGCAACACTCCCCTTCCGTGGCGCCGCGACGCGCTGTGCGCGCGGATGACACGGGGACGAGGCCTGCGGAGAGCCTATGACCATAGAGAACAGGCCCAGGACCAACGCCTCCAAGATTGAATCCCTTCGCAAGCTGCGCGAGCAGTCCCGTCTGGGCGGCGGCGCCGACAAGATCAAGCAGCGTCACGCCAAGGGCGTTCTGACCGCCCGCGAGCGCATCGCCCTCCTCCTCGACGAGGGCACTTTCGAGGAGCTGGACCCCTTCGTCACGCACCGCTGCAATGACTTCGGCCTGGCCGACAAGAAGTTCCCCGGCGACGCCGTCGTCACCGGCTACGGCCAGGTCCACGGGCGGCTCGTGTATGTGTACTCGCAGGACTTCACCATCTTCGGCGGCTCGCTCTCCGAGGTCGTCGGCGAGAAGATATGCAAGGTGATGGACATGGCCGTGAAGAACGGCGCGCCGTGCATAGGCCTGAACGACTCCGGCGGCGCACGCATCCAGGAGGGCGCGGTGAGCCTGGCGGGCTACGGCAACATCTTCCTGCGCAACACCCTGTCGTCCGGCGTCATCCCTCAGATATCCGTCATGCTTGGGCCTACCGCCGGAGGCGCCGTCTACTCCCCCGCCATCACCGACTTCATCTTCATGGTCAAGGGCCTCAGCCAGATGTACATCACCGGGCCGGACGTCATCAAGGCGGTCACCGGCGAGCAGGTGACGCACGAAGAGCTGGGCGGCGCCATGGCCCACGCAAGCAAGAGCGGCGTCTGCCACTTCGTCTCCGCGAGCGAGCAGGAGTGCTTCGAGCAGATACGCCGTCTGATGAGCTTCCTGCCCCAGAACAACATGGACGACCCTCCCCTCCTTCAGCCCACGGACAGCCCCAACCGTATTGACGAATCCCTCGCCACCATCGTGCCGGACGACCCCAACAAGCCCTATGACATGAAGGAGATCATCCGGCGCATCGCGGACAGCGGCGACTTCATGGAGGTCCACGAGCACTACGCCCCGAACATCCTCGTAGGCTTCGCGCGCTTCAACGGCCGCCCCGTGGGCGTCGTCGCGCAGCAGCCCATGATGATGGCCGGAGTGCTGGACATTGACGCCTCCATCAAGGGCGCCCGCTTCATCCGCTTCTGTGATGCTTTCAACATACCGCTCGTGACCCTCACGGACGTCCCCGGCTTCATGCCGGGCACGCAGCAGGAGTACGGCGGCATCATCAAGCACGGCGCCAAGCTCATCTACGCCTACGCGGAAGCTACCGTCCCGAAGATATGCGTCATCACGCGCAAGGCCTACGGCGGCGCGTTTATCGTTATGTCCAGCAAGTTCCTGCGCGGCGATATCAACCTCGCCTGGCCCTCGGCGGAAATCGCCGTCATGGGGCCGGACGGCGCGGTGAACATCATCCATCGGGAGGCCATCAGCAAGTCGGCCAATCCGGAGGAGACGCGGCGCGCCCTCATCGAGGAGTACAAGGAGAAGTTCGCCACGCCCACGGTCGCCGCCAGCCGGGGCTTCATTGACGACGTGATTGACCCCCGCGAGACGCGGGTCAAGATTATCCGCGCGCTGGAGATGCTCCAGAACAAGCGCGACACCCTGCCCGCCAAGAAACACGGGAACATACCGCTTTAGAGGCAGACGCAAAGCTACATGCCTGCTCAAACGTCGCTGAACCCTTCGGTCATGGCCGCCGTCCTGGCGGCGGTCGAAGCGTACCAGCAAGCGGAAGCGTTCGAGGCCGCGCAGCGCGCGACGCCACCCCCTCCCCCACCCGTGACCGGGTTCAACGCCTGGCGGCTGTTCGGCCGCTCGGAGGTCATGCTGACCCGCACCGGCTGGAACACACGCCCACGCGCCAAACGATAGCAACTCGGAAGCCCGCCAAATAACTTCGCTGGAGAAGGCAGCCATGACGCCAGCAGCAGACACCACGCAGAAGCCCCTCAAGATAACCGACCTCACCTTCCGGGACGGCCACCAGAGCCTGTGGGCCACCCGAATGCGGACGGAGGACATCATCCCCGTCGCCGCTGACCTGGACAAGGCGGGGTTCTACTCCGTCGAAGTCTGGGGCGGCGCCACATTCGACGTGATGACCCGCTTCCTGGCGGAGGACCCGTGGGAGCGCATCCGCGTCCTCAAGAAGCTGATGCCCAAGACGCCTCTGCAAATGCTCTTGCGGGGGCAGAACCTTGTGGGCTACCGGAACTACGCGGACGACGTGGTGAACGCCTTCGTGGACTATGCCGCGGACGCGGGCATGGACATCTTCCGCATCTTCGACGCGCTGAACGACGAGCGGAACCTGGAGACCTCGTTCAAGGCCGTCAAGCGGAACCGCAAGCACGTCCAGGGCGCCATCTGCTACTCGGTGACCGAGCGCAGGCTGGGCGGGCCCGTGTTCAACGTGAACTATTTCGTCAAGAAGGCCGTCACCTTCCGGGACATGGGCGCGGACAGCATCTGCATCAAGGACATGGCGGGCATTCTCTCGCCCTACGACGCCTACGAGCTGGTCAAGGCCATCAAGGACGCGGTGAAGCTGCCTCTGCAGTTGCACACCCACTACACCAGCGGCATGGCCTCCATGACGTCCCTCAAGGCAATTGAAGCCGGAATAGACATCATGGACTGCTCCCTGGCGCCGCTCGGCCTGCGGACGTCACACCCCGCCGTCGAGCCTCTGCTCGTCACCCTCTCGAAGACGCCGCGCGACCCGGGCCTAGACCTTGAGGTGATGCTGAAGCTCGGCGCGCACGTGGAGAGCATCGCCCCCAAGTACCGCTCGTTCCTGGACGATTCCAAGCTGGCGGTCATTGACGCGGGCGTGCTGGCCCACCAGGTGCCAGGTGGAATGGCGAGCAACCTCACCTCCCAGCTCAAGGAGGCGGACGCCCTTGATAGACTGGAAGAGGTGTACAAGGAGCTGCCGCGCACGCGCAAGGACCTGGGCTATCCGCCCCTGGTCACGCCCACCAGCCAGATTGTCGGCGTGCAGGCGGTGAACAACGTCATCTTCGGGCGGTACAAAATGATCACCGCCCAGGTCAAGGACTACGCCTACGGGCTTTACGGCAAGCCGCCCGTCACCATGGACCCTGAGGTGGTGAAGCAGGCCCTGAAGGGCTACCCGCGCGGGGAGACGCCCATCACCAAGCGGCCCGCCGATGTGCTTGACCCTGAAATGGCGAAGGCCAAGGACGACGTCAAGGGCATCGCCAAGGACATGGGCGACACGCTCATTTACGCCCTCTATCCCACCACGGGCATGCGCTACCTCAAGTGGAAGTACGGGCAGGAGCCCATCCCTGAGGACGTGAAACCCAAGAGTCTGGAGCAGGCGAAGAAGGAGCTCGCGCTGAAAGACGAGGTCTTCAGCAAGTACAAGAAGGGGCTCCTGACAGAGAAGAAGCAGGTCGAGGCGCCGCCCAAGGGCCCGGCAGCCCGCACGTTCCACGTGCATGTCGGCGACGACTACTACAAGGTGGACGTGGAGCCCGCGGACGGAGGCGTCGCGCCCATCGCGCACGCCGCTCCGGCGGTCGTCGCCGCACCTCCGCCGGTGGCGCCGCGGCCCGTCGCTCCCCCACCTCCACCCACCGCCGCGCCCAAGCCCGCGGCAGCGGGGCAGCCGACGGCCCTGTCGGCGGGCGAGAGCGCCATTCGCGCCCCCATGCCCGGCATTATCATCAAGTACAACGTCCAGGAGGGCCAGGCCGTGAAGGCGGGTGATACGGTCGTCGTCCTGGAAGCCATGAAGATGGAAAACGCCCTGCCCGCACCGGCGGACGGGACCGTCAAGAAGCTCAGCTTCAAGGCCGGTGCCAAGGTCGCCAAGGGAGACATCCTGGCGGTCATCGGATAGAAACGAACGGCAGGCCCTTGACGGGGCCTGAAGGAGGAGCAGGTTCATGGCTTATACCGTCACCCTTATCCCCGGAGATGGCATCGGTCCCGAGGTAGTGGAAGCGACCCGCCGCGTCCTTGAGGCCACGGGCGTGGCCTTCAAGTGGGAAGTACAGGACTGCGGCGAGACGGCCATCAAGAAGTTCGGCACCGTCATGCCGGACCACGTTCTGGAGTCCATCCGCAAGAACAAGATCGCCATGAAAGGCCCCATCACCACTCCGGTGGGAACGGGCTTCCGCAGCGTCAACGTGGCGCTGCGCCAGGCGCTCGACCTGTACTCCTGTCTGCGGCCCTGCAAGTCGTACGAGGGCGTTCGCTCGCTGTACAAGAACATTGACCTCGTCATCGTCCGCGAGAACACCGAGGACCTGTACGCGGGCATCGAGTTCGAGAAGGGCACCAAGGACTGTCTGGAGATCATTGACCACATCAACAGGCTGGCGAAGAAGAACATCCAGAAGGACGCAGGCATCAGCATCAAGCCCATCTCCGTGACCAACACCACCCGCATCATCAAGTTCGCGTTCGACTACGCTCGCGAGAACAAGCGCAAGAAGGTCAGCGCCGTCCACAAGGCGAACATCATGAAGTACACGGACGGCCTCTTCCTGGCCATCGCCCGCGAGGTCGCCAAGCAGTACCCGGACATTGAATTCGAGGACCGCATCGTGGACAACATGTGCATGCAGCTCGTGCAGCGTCCGCAGGAGTACGACGTGCTGGTCCTCCCCAACCTGTACGGCGATATCCTGTCCGATCTCTGCGCGGGACTCATCGGCGGCCTGGGCATGGCGCCCGGCGCGAACGTCGGCAAGGACACGGCCCTCTTTGAGCCCACCCACGGCAGCGCGCCCAAGTACACGGGGCAGAACAAGGTCAACCCGTTTGCTCAGATGCTCTCGGGCGTCCTCATGCTCCGCTGGCTCAAAGAGACCAAGGCGGCCGACCTGATGGAGCGGGGCATCGCCGACGTCGTACGGGAGGGCAAGTCCCTCACCTACGACATGAAGCCCACGCGCAACGACCCCACGGCGGTGGGAACGTCCCAGGTGGCGGACGCCGTCATCGCACGGATGGCGCAACTTCGCAAGACGGCGGCCAAGTAAGAGAGCGAAGCTTACCCGCGCGAACGCCTATGGCGCCCTCACGGAGCGTCCCGCTCCTGGCATCGTGCCAGCGACGCGGATGGTAGGCCGTGCGCCGGGAAAAGGAGTAGCATATGCGGTTCAAGGTAACGGTGGTTGGTGCGGGCAACGTCGGCGCAACGGTGGCCCAGCGCGTCGCCGAGTGGGGCATCTGCGACGTGGTCATCGTGGACATCGTCGAAGGGCTGCCTCAGGGCAAGGCCCTGGACATGCTCGAGTCCGGCCCCATTCTGGGCTTTGATTCCCGAGTCACGGGCGTCAATACCTACGAGTCCACGGCCAACTCGGACGTGGTGGTCATCACCGCGGGCATCGCCCGGAAGCCGGGCATGAGCCGGGATGACCTGCTGTTCACCAACATGAAGATCGTCGGCGGCGTCACGGAGCAGGTGGTCAAGTATTCGCCCAGGGCGACCATCATCATCGTCTCCAACCCGCTGGACGCCATGACCCAGCTCGCCCTCAAGATGAGCAAGTCGTCCCGCAACAAGGTGTTCGGCATGGCGGGCGTCCTGGACACGGCCCGCTTCCGCACCTTCCTGGCCCAGGAGCTGAGCGTGTCCGTCAGGGACGTGCAGGCGTACGTTCTGGGCGGCCACGGCGACACCATGGTGCCCCTGATCCGCTACACGACGGTGGGCGGCATTCCGGTGAGCGATCTCATCCCCGCGGAGAGACTGAAGGCCATCGTCAAGCGGACGCAGGACGGCGGCGCGGAGATCGTCAGCCTTCTCAAGACGGGCAGCGCGTACTACGCTCCATCCGCAGCAGCCGCGGAGATGGTGCAGGCCGTGCTTCTGGACCAGAAGCGTATCCTGCCCGCCTGCGCCATGCTGGACGGCGAGTACGGCGTCAAGGGCCTGTGCGTCGGCGTGCCCGTGAAGCTGGGCAGCCAGGGCATCGAGCAGGTCCTGCAGATCAAGCTGACCGCCGACGAGCAGGCGGCCCTCCAGAAGTCCGCCAACTCCGTCAAGGAACTGGTGGACGTCATGGCGTCCAAGGCCTAAACTGGAACTGAGCGGCGGCAGGCCCTCCCTTCAAACCGGAGGGCCTGCCCGGCCGGACATCACCTCTAACAGTCTCCCTCCGGGGGTAGTGTTATGGCACGAGCAACTTCGACCAAAAGCAAGGTGCGGGACGTTCAGGCCAGCGCCATCACGGAAGCGATGGCCCGTCTTTGCATCAGCGCCAACACGGACCTGCCCGACGATGTCCTGCAGGCGCTGAAACAGGCGCGGGAGAAAGAGGAGTCGCCGGGGGCGCAGCACGTCCTGAGCATCATCATCGAGAACGCCCAGATCGCCCGGGACCAGTCCGTGCCCCTGTGCCAGGACACGGGGACGACGCTCGTCTTCGTGGACCTGGGGCAGGACGCTCACATCGTGGGCGGCTCGCTGGACGAGGCGATTCAGGCGGGCGTGCGCAAGGGCTACAACGAGGGGTATCTCCGCAAGTCCATCGCCAAAGACCCCTTCACAAGCCGGACGAACACCGGCGACAATACGCCGGCCATGGTCCACACGGAGATCGTGCCCGGCGACAAGGTGAAGCTCACCGTGCTGCCCAAGGGCGGCGGCTGCGAGAACATGAGCAAACTCGCCATGCTGCGCCCCGCCGACGGCCGCAAGGGCTTGGTTGACTTCGTGGTGCAGTCGGTGGAGGCGGCTGGCGGTAACCCTTGCCCGCCCGTCATCGTGGGCGTGGGCGTGGGCGGCTCAGCCGACAGGGCGGTGCTGCTGGCCAAGCGGGCCATCATGCGCCAGCCCGTGGGCCAGCACAGCCCGGACCCTGAAACCGCCAAGCTGGAAGCGGAGCTTTTGGAGAAGGTCAACGCCCTCGGCATAGGACCACAGGCATGGGGCGGACGGACGACGGCGCTGGCGGTCCACGTGGAGACCTTCCCGACCCACATCACGAGTCTGCCCGTGGCCGTCAACATTCAGTGCCACAGCGCGCGCCAGAAGTCAGTCGTTATCTAGGTTTCCTTTTCCTTGCGGGATTGAATGGGCCGGACACCTAGAAAACGATTAAGGACGGTCTATTATGGCAAACACGCTCCTGGACCTCACCGCGCCTCTCACTACTGAGGTGCTGACCAAGCTCCATGCCGGCGACCACGTGACCATCACTGGCGTCATCTACACGGCCCGCGACGCCGCCCACAAGCGGCTGGTCGAGGCCCTCAACCAGGGCAAGCCCCTGCCGTTTGATATTCGCGGGCAAATCATCTACTACGTGGGGCCCACGCCACCCAAGCCTGGACAGGTCATAGGCTCCGCCGGCCCGACCACGTCCTACCGCATGGACCCGTACACGCCCCCGTTGCTGGAGGCGGGCCTGAAGGGAATCATCGGCAAGGCAGGCCGGGGTCCTGCGGTGCGCGAGGCGCTGGTCAAGAACAAGGCGGTGTACTTCGGGGCCGTCGGCGGCGCGGGCGCGCTGCTCGCCAAGTACATCAAGTCGGCGGAGGTCATCGCCTACGAGGACCTGGGCACGGAGGCGGTCCGCAGGCTCACCGTCGAGAAGTTCCCCGTCATCGTCGTGAACGACACCTATGGCGGCGATGCGCTGCAGGAGGGCAAGGCCAAGTGGCGTCAGCCGGAGGTCCTGGCCCGATAGCTCCCGTCAAAGTCGCGAAACGAAAAGGGGGCGCTCCGATTCATCGGAGCGCCCCCTTTTTGTGTCCGGCGCCGACTACGCCTTGTCGAACTTGAACAGGGAGAGCGCGGTCTTTCCGAAGACCCACTCCTTGTCCGCGTCCTTCGCCGGGAAGTTCTGCATACAGAAGCGCAGGGCGTTCCCGTAGCCCTCCCGCATGACCACCGGTGGCCAGTCGCTCCCCCACATGAGCCGCCTGGCGCCGAACGCCTTCAGGGCCATCTCCATGAACGGCGGCGCGTCCTTGAAGGGGAAGGGCGGAACGCATATCTCCCCGTAGCCGGGAATCTTCATGTACGTGTTAGGCAGCTCGGCGATCTTCAGGACCTTCTTGAACGCAGTGTAAGGCGGCTTCTCGTCCCGGCCCGCCCGGCCAATGTGCTCGATGACGATCTTGAGCCTGGGCAGCGACTTCACGACCTTCTGGAACTCAGGCGCGGCCAGCTCCGCCTCGTCGCCGAGGCAGCTCACGACCAGCCCCAGCTCTGTTGCCTTCTTCCAGATGGCGAGCGGGTCCCTGCCGGGAGACCGCCAGCTCGCGCGGAACCGGATGCCCTGCAGGCCCTCCTTCGCCCAGCGCTCCAGCGTCTTCGGCGCGTCCGGCTTCGTCACGTCCACCATCCCGATGATGGCGAAGCGGCCCGGAAAGCGCTTCGCGCCCTCCAGCAGATAGCGGTTGTCGTACTGGCCCAGGTGCTGCACGATGGTGGCCTTGTCCACGCCCGTGCGGTGCATCTGGTACAGCAATACCTCCAGAGGCTCGTACTTTTCGACGCCGGCGTGGCAGTGGGTGTCCACGATGATCATGAAGACGACTCCTTTCCGCGGCGAAGAGTTTACGGGTGAACGCTCTCCGTCATCGCACCGGCGATTGTCGCGGAGAAGACCGCCTCTGTCAACTGCCCTTCATCTCATCCAGGAGCGTCTTGAGCGCGCGGAAGTGAGCGATGACGACCTCCGGACTGTACGCCGCGTTCCGGCGGCTGGTGGACGGGACGACGTACACGCGCGTCCCGCCGACGCGGTCGGGCTGTAGCCCGGGCCTCGCCGTCCGCCCGAAGCAGGCGCGGTACCCCGTGAGGCCGTTGAAGCAGACGATGCGAGGCGCATGGCGGCGCACCCTGGAAAGCAAGGCCCGCCCGCCCTGCGCCAACTCGTCGTGCGAGAGGTCGACGGAGCCGCGCGAGGAACGGGCCACCACGTCGGTCAGCCCCATTCCGAACGCGGGCAGGCGTTCGTCGTCATCCGGCCCCAGGCGCTCGGCGGTCAGGCCGGACTCATGGAGAGCGCGCCAGAAGAGATTGGCGGGGCGGGCGTAGTAGTGGCCCCGCGCGGCGGAGTAGAGGCCGGGGTTGATGCCGACGAAGATGACGTCCAGACCGGGCGCCAGGTAGTTGGGAAGAGCGCGGCGCATCGCTTTGGCCGCTACGTCAGGGGTATGCCGCCGTGCGCCCCGCCGAAAGCCTGCGTGTCCAGACGACACCGGCGCCTATCAGCGAGGACGGTAGAGGGAGAGATACATGAGAAGCCCCGCGACGCTCTTGGCGTCCCGTATGCGGCCCGTGCGGATAAGCTCCGGTATGCGGGCCACGGGCGTGGGCTCCACAGTGATCTCCTCGTCCTCCTCCGGATGCGCGCCCACGCGCCGGAGGTCGGTGCACAGGAAGGCGTGCAGGTACTCGGTACAGAAGCCCGGCGCGCTGTAGAAGCCCCCCATTGGCTGCATTCTGCCCGCACGAAACCCCGTCTCTTCCTCCAGCTCCCGCTGCGCGCCCTGCTCCGGAGGCTCCCCCTCGTTCAGGCCACCCGCGGGGGCCTCCAGCAGCTCGGCCTCCACCGCCTTCCGGTACTGGCGCACCAGGATGACGTTGTCCCTGTCGTCCAGCGCCACCATGACGACGGCGGGCCGGTGCTCCACAACCTCGCGCGTTGCCGCGCGCCCGTTGGACAACTCAACCGTGTCCTCGCGCAGATTAACGATGCGCCCCTGGTAGATGAGGCGCGACCGCTGCGTGCGCTCCGTGCCCACGGTTACGTCAGGCGCCGGATGACGGCGATCTCGTTGCACTGGGCGAGCTTGGGGCAGCGCAGGCATTCGTGGAAGACCTTGCGCGGCAGTTCCATGAGGTCAACGCGCTGGAACTCCAGCTTTTCGAAGAAGCCGGGGCGCAGCGTCAGCGCGAACACGGCGGGAATATGCAAGTCCCGCGCCTCCGCGAGACAGGACTCCACGACGGCCTGGCCCAGGCCGCGCCCCTGCATGTCCTCGACCACGGCCAGCGACTTTACCTCGGCCAGGTCCTCCCAGAAGATGTGCAGCGCCCCACAAGCCACCAGCCGCTCCCCGTCGCGAACAACATAGAAGTCGCGCAGCGTCTCGTACACCTCGCCGATGGAGCGGAACAGCAGGTCTCCCTTGCGAGCGTACTGACTGATGAGCGCGTGAATCCGTGGCACGTCCGCGATGGCGGCCTTCTGGCACGTGAGGGACGCCTTGGTTGTCATCCTGCCCTGCCTCTGAGCCACCAGGCGAAAAACTATTCCGCGGCCTCTAGCCGCGGATTGAGTTTATTTTACCACCCTCAATATGTTACGGCAACTTCCCGTTTCTCAGGACGTTCGCTTGACGCTTCAAGGTGGACGCCCTATCATGATGCAAACTAACTATCGGCCTTCACAAGAAACAGGGAGTCCTCACATGCCGGTGCGGGACAGGTTGCGGGTCATCTGGCGCAGAATTGCGCCGGGGCCAGTCGCCTACGGCGTCGCGGCGGTGCTCGGCGTTATTGCCGCCGCCCTGATTTTCTACTACGTCGCGCCCGGCAGACCCTACGTGGGACTCGTCCGTCTCCCCTACTTCGAGATCGACGACTCCAGCACAGCGCAGATTGAGGACGTCCTGAGGTTCGCGGAACGGGACAGGCGTATCAAGGCGCTGGCCATCGAAATCACAAGCCCGGGCGGCTCCGCGGCGGCCAGCGAGCAGCTCTACCAGGATATCCTGCGGATTCGCGAGTCCAGGCCCGTGGTATTCTCCATCGGCTGGATCGCCGCCAGCGGCGGGTACATGATGGCCTCCGCGGGCGACTACGTCTACGCCGGGCCATCTTCCTTCGTGGGCAACGTGGGCGTCATCATCACCCTGCCCGGCGAACCTTCGCCGGACGAGCAGATCGTGGCGACGGGGCCGTTCAAGCTCACCGGCGGCACGCGCGAGCAATACGTGAGCATGCTGGAGGTCCTGAAAGACGCGTTCGTGCGCATTGTTTACACGCAGCGCGGCGACCGCCTGAAGCTGACGCCTGAAGAGCTTGCCGACGGGCGTATCCATCTGGGAATTGACGCCGCGCGTGTGGGAGTAGTGGACGCGCTCGGGACTCCGGAGGACGCTGTCGCCAAGGCAGCGGAGCTGGCGGGCCTGCGCAACTACGGCACGGTTGACGTCATTGACGAGTACACCAAATCCCGGGGACTGACCTATTTTTCGCTGACCAACGCCTCGCCGCCGCAAGCACGCGCCTCCGCGAGCGCGGCGCCCGCGCCGCCCGGCGACCCGACGCGGTACCATCGCTTCTATTATCTGTATGTTGAACCAACCAAGTAGGACGCCATGAAAAAGCTCGTCATTTTCCTTCTGGTGGGCGTCCTGACGTTCCTGGGCTTGTCCGTCACCTTCTACCAGGGCCGCTACGTCTCCACGGCCAGAGCCCCGCAGGTGCAGGACCTGACCGTCCCCAGCTTCGTCTCGCCGGCGGCGGCGGAGGCGCCAGTCACCCCGCGGCGCGGCGTCCTGCTCGTGGACACGCTGCACTTCAACTACGTGATGGAGAGCGAGCTCAGCGCCTTTCTGAGCCGCTTCACCGCCCGCGGATTCAGGGTGGAATGGGCGCGCAGCGCCGGCGGCGAAGACCCCGGCGGAGCGCTGGCCGCCCGACTGCGCGGCGCGGACGCCTTCCTGTCCGTTGCCCCGAACGCGGGGTTCTCCACATCGGAGATCGAGGCGGTGCGCGACTTCGTGCGGCGCGGCGGCAAGGTGCTGCTGGTGGCTGACCCCACGAGGCCAAGCCGCGTGAACATCCTCGCCAGCACGTTCGGCATCACCGTGGAGGACGACTACCTCTACAACACCAAAGAGCACGACGCCAACTTCAAGAACGTCATCTTCCGCAACTTCCGCCCCAGTCCCCTGACACAAGGACTGCGGCAGGTCATCTTCTATACCAGCTCGTCGCTGCGCGCGCCGTCGGGCGGCCTGATCTTCGGCGACGAGAACACCGCCTCATCCATGGTGGAGCGCGGCCCCAGCCCCTTCGCCGTGGTGGCGGAGGCCGCCCAGGGACGCGTCATCGTGCTCAGCGACCTGACGTTCATGACCGACCCGTTCAACGCCAACGCCGACAACGGCCAGTTCATGTCCAACTTGGCGGACTATCTGACCACGTCCGAGCGCACCTTCGCCCTGGCGGACTTCCCAAGCCTCTTCCGGGACTCCGCGGACGTTGTCGCCACGCAGCCCGCGCTGGTGACCGCGGCCAGCGGCATGAAGGAAATCCTCTCGACCGCGGGCAAGACGGTGAACATCAGGACGGATGAAGACCCGTTGCGTGACACCGTCATCCTGGCCCTGTGGGGCGACACGGGAAAGGTGGAGCAATACCTGAGAGAGCAGCGCGTCACCGTGAGCGGCACGGTGCGCACCCCCTTCACCGCCGACCTGAACAGGACAGGCACCCAGCTTGTCGCGCTCACGTCGTCCGCGGGACGCTACGTGGTGCTGGTCATGGCGGAGAACGAGGTCAGCCTCCGAGACGCCGTGGAGCAGATGCGCACCGGGAACTTCCGGCGGCATCTCGTCAGCGACACTCTCTCCATCATCAGCGTTCCGGCGCCGACGCCGACGCCGCGGCTGACCCCGACACCGACGCCGCTGCCAGCGCGCAAGCCGACTCCCACGCCGCCAGCGCCGCCGCCGTCGGTGACACCGGTCCCGACACCAATCCCGACGCCGACGCCCGCGCCACGACCCACCCAGACGCCGACGCCCACGCCCACGCCGTCGAGCAGAAGATAAGAGGAGGGGAGGATTCCCGTTATGGCCAAATTCGGATTCACGGTCGTCGTCCTTGGCCTCGTCCTGGCCATTGGAGTGGTGGGCGGAGTGCTTGGGACGCGCATGTCCGAGCCCGCCGTCCGAGCCCGTCAGCCGGAGCCCGCGGCCACGCCAGCGTCGTCCGGACCGGCGCAGCCGCCCGCCGCTCGCGCGCCGGTTGCAATCCCCCCTCAACCCACGCCCACGCCCGACAACAGTCGCCAGCTTGTCGGCTCCTTCGCGACGTCCTACCAGGGCGTCTCGCAGCAGTGGGACTCTTTCCGCAAGGACTACCAGACGTGGCGCGTTTCGGAAAACAGTTGCAGCGCGACCTCCATGACCCGGGACCTGCGGGACTGGGTCACCCGTTTCGGCGGACTGCGTGACCGGGCCACCCGCCTCAACCGGACATCCCAGACGCGGCCCGTGGTGGACGCACTTGCCGATGTGGCGGACCAGCAGGACAAGGCGCTGCAGCAGCTCCGCGACTCGTGGAGGCCCGGCGACACGGGAGTCTTTACGGTGTACGAGCAGGACCGCCAGGGCTTTGAGCAGTCGCGCCGGGGGGTCGTGGAACAGGCATCGCGGCTCAAGACACTGAAGATAGCGGACCTGCAGAGCGACGTTGCTCAGTTGCGCGCGAACTGGGAGGGCGTGGCGTCAGGCTGGGACAGCTTCCACAACGACTGGGACGCATGGCGAGGCCAAGAATCGAACAGGGCAGTCGCACAGACCGCGGCGGACCTTCAGGCCTACACCCAGCGCTTCCAGGCTGTGTTCGCGCGGCTTCAGGCCCTCCCACGGCAGTCGGCCATCGTGCAGATCACGGATTCCCTTATCCGGGCCGGAGACAGGGAGACCGGCGCCCTGGTGAGCCTGCGGGACAGGTTCAATCCGGACGACCCGTCCCTGTTTGAGACATTCGAGCGACAGCGGCGTATCGCGATGAGCGAGCGGCGCACCGCCGTGGACGCTCTCACCCAGTTGGAGCAGCGCCTCGCTTCCGAACGCCAGGAAGAGCTGGGCGCGTTCAACGACACGTTCGCCACGCTCACGCGCGACTGGGACGCTTTCTCCAGTGACTACACAAGCTGGCGGAACCAGAACGGCAACTGCAAGCAGGACGACGTCTCCATAAAGCTGGACGGCTTCGTCCAGCGGTTCCGGAGCATCACGGCCAGCGCCCAGGCGCTCCGCCGCGACTCTCCGGCCCGACCGCTGGCCGACCTCCTGGCGGACGCCACGGTGCGGGAGCTGATCTCGCTCCAGACGCTGCGGGACACCTGGGCCCCGTACGACGGCGCCGCATGGCAGGCCTACGAGCGGGAGCAGATCGCCACGGACGACATGCGCGCCCGCGTGTCGGTCGGCCTCCAGACGCTGGCCGAGCGCTACGGCGTGGCGCTGGCCGCCAACCCGACGTCGGCCACGGCGTCGCAGCCGGCTGGCGGGCGGTAAGCGCAGTCGAGTGGCGGCGCCTGCCCGACTATGTCCGTAACACCGACATATTGCCTCGATAGACACGGGCTGGGAACAGTAGAGGTTTGAGATACGGGGGTGAAGACCGGAAATTCACCCCCGTACCAGTTGCGCCAGCGCGCAAGAAAGAAGGAAATCAACAAACACTCAATGTAGCGGGAGGGAGCAAAATGGCCAAGCAAGTCCTGGTCATGGTAGGAACACGCAAGGGCGCCTTTGTCATGGAGAGCGGGCCGGCGCGGACCAACTGGAAGGTGCGCGGGCCGTACCTCGAGGGCCAGAACATCATGCACATGGCCCTTGATCCGCGTACGCGCACCCTGTTCGCCGCGGTCGGCGACCCCTGGTTCGGGTCGCGAGTCCACCGCAGCACGGACCTGGGGCATACCTGGGACGAGCCGAAGTCGGGGCCGGCCTTTCCCGCCGAGACGGGCCTCAAGCTGGAGAAGGTCTGGCACGTGGAGCCGGGCCGGACGGAGGAGCCGGGCGTCGTTTACGCGGGAGTGGCGCCCGCCGCGCTGTTCAAGAGCACCGACAACGGCGAGACGTGGACGTTCATCCAGTCGCTGAACGACCACCCGTCCCGCCCCCAGTGGAACCCGGGCGCGGGCGGCATGTGCCTGCACACCATCGTCCTGGACCCGGTTGACCTGCAGCGCATGTACGTCGCCATCTCCGCGGCGGGCGTCTTCCGCACCACGGACGGCGGCGCGACCTGGCATCACGCCAACCAGGGCACGCGCACCAACTTCATGCCCGACCAGCCGCCCACCTATCCCGAATTCGGGCAGTGCGTCCACAAGGTGGTCATGAACCCATCGGCGCCCAGGCGTCTGTACCAGCAGAACCACTGCGGCGTCTACCGCAGCGACAACGGCGGCGATAAGTGGACCGAGATTACCGAAGGGCTGCCCTCCGACTGGGGATTCGGCATCGCCGTCCACCCCCACGACGCCGACACCGTCTGGGTGTGCCCCGGCATCAGCGGCTACAAGCACTGGGCGCCCGGCGGGGCGCTGGCGGTCTATCGCACGCGCGACCAAGGCAAGAGCTGGGACAAGCTGACGAAGGGGCTGCCGCAAAAGAACGCCTACGTGATCGTCCTGCGGGAGGGCATGGCCGTGGACGCGCTGCAGCCTGCGGGCCTCTATATCGGGACGAACACAGGCCAGCTCTTTTGCAGCGCAGACGAGGGCGACTCCTGGCGTCAGGCTTCCGCGCTCTTTCCCGGCATCAACAGCGTCGGAACGGCAATGCTGTAAGCGGGGAGCAACGAACCGAGCGTCCCTGTCCTTGTTCTCCTCCACTCTAGGGGGAATATGTGCTCTCCTTGGCGAGTTGGAGGGACCTGACGCAGCGCGACACGTGGGCCCCCTATGACGGCGCTGCGTCTAACTACTGAGAAACTCGCGAATGTGACCGGCGACGACGTCAGGAATCCTCGTCGCCATTTCATGGTCACCCCCCTCGATGACCACCAACCTGGCGTGTGGCAACTTCGACTCGAGGAAGCGGCCAACTGAAACTGGCGCAATTGGGTCAGAATCACCGAACAATAGAAGCGTAGGAACCTCTATGCCCGGTAGAACATCACTCAAATCGCTGTGATCGTCCACGAACCATGTCGGCACGTGCGGCATGTCGCGCAGATAGTCCTTCCGCCAGTCGGACTGCCCAAAGGGCTTCATGTCGATTCCACCCGATGTCGCACTCAAAACAAGACGCCGAATGTTGGTCCCGCAGCTGCGTGCAGCCATAACAGCAACAACACCGCCCATGGACTGGGCGACAAGTGCCACCGGCTGGTCCAAGTACGGCTCGACGACCTTGACTAAGTCGTCCAGTCTTTTGATGGATGGGTCGACGGGCACGTCTGCAAAACCGGGCCACCCGACCAGAACGTGGTCTGCTGGTGCAGGAATGCGCTCGGAAACCGGCTGCCAGAAGAGCGGCGCTCCGCTCGCGCCTGGCAGGAAGACGATGCGATTCAGCATGCTTGGTATTTTATCCTTCTTCGGCGAAGACAGACAGGCGGGCAAGGTGCGCTCCAAGCGGTAGAGGTTGTCCGAACTGTACCTGTTGGAGGCTTTCAGGGAGATAATGAAATCGCGGGCCCCTCGCGGAGGGTGAACGAAAAAAGACCGAGGGAAGAAACCATCCTGAGGCGCTGCGCCGGGAGGACGCGGATACGGTGGCGGGACTATACGGTTTTTCCGTCCACCGCACTAGCTCTTGGCCATCGCCAGCAGCCTCACTACGGTCCGCCAATTCCGTATGGTGCTGGTGGTTGCCAGCCTGGAATCGAAGTAGTCGGTGGTGAGTTTTGTCCGCGCCAGACCGTAAGGACAGTACAGGAATATCTCCCGGTCGCGCACCTGGAAAACGTCTGGAGGCGAGCGGTCAGGGTCCAGTTGGGCGACCCGGTCACTTTCAGGGGCTTCAGATAGGAATGCGACGTGCAACCTTTCCGCGTCCAAGCCAGTGTTCAGGAATGGGTTGCCCCTTACTACGGCGCGCAGTTCTTCCATTGTTCTGGTCACCACAGGCACCCGATAACCGAAGCGCTCCGCGATTTCACTCGTAATGAGGCTCGGAATGCGCGCTGCCAGAGTCGCCCCAGCCCTGAAGACGACGTTGCCACTCTGGATATAGGTCCTTACGGCTTCGCATCCAGCCAGGATGAACATGCCAGCAAGGTCTTGCATGGGCAGATTGTTCTTGCCGCCAACGTTGACGCCACGAAGTAACGCTATGTGGGTTGAGAGGGAAAGCGCCGCCCTATCTGCTTTCATATGGCGCTCTTGCCGACTATAGCCTACTGCCGGGGTTTATGGAATGCTGAGGACAGGTGGTGGGCCAGCCTGGACTCGAACCAGGGACCTCGGTCTTATCAGGACCGCGCTCTAACCACCTGAGCTACTGGCCCACAAGCTCGCAGTATAGCTGCAACGGCTTGTGAGGTCAAGGGCTGCTCACCTGAGCGAAACAGACCGACGCCCGTCAGTAATCCAATAAAATACCGACTGGTTAGTCACTTTGCACTGTCAGATTGCGGCGACTGCTTCTCCAGTGCCGCCGCGCGGCTTTTCAGGAAGGCGCGCTCGGCGGGCGTGAGGTCCGCCGCCGCAAGGAGGTCCGGACGCCGCTGCAGCGTCCGCAGGAGCGACTGCCTGCGCCGCCACCGCTCGACCTCCCGGTGGTCGCCGGACAGGAGCACGTCAGGGACGGACCACCCGCGGAATACGGCGGGACGCGTGTACTGCGGGTGCTGGAGCAGGCCCCTTGCATGTGAGTCCTGCCCGCCGGAGTCCTCGCTGCCCAGCACGCCGGGGACAAGCCGCGCGACGGTCTCCACCAGCACCATCGCCGCCAGCTCGCCGCCCGTCAGCACGTAGTCGCCGATGCTGATCTCGTCCGTGACAAGGTGCTCGCGCACGCGCTCGTCCACGCCCTCGTAGTGGCCGCAGAGCAGCACCATCTCCTCCCGCGACGCCAGATCCCGCGCCACGCTCTGCGTCAGCCGCCGTCCCTGGGGGTCGAGCAGGATGACGGACAGGGACGCGGCGGCGCGCCCCTCCGCGGCGACGCTTTGACGGATGCCTTCCACCGCCTCGAAGAGCGGCTCCGGCTTGAGCACCATGCCCGGCCCGCCGCCGAACGGCGCGTCGTCCGTCACGTGATGGCGGTCGTGCGTGTAGTCGCGGAGCTGGTGGAGACGCACGTCCACCAGGCCGCGGTCGCGGGCGCGCTTCAGGATGCTGACGTCCAGCGGGCCGCGAAAGGCCTCAGGGAAGAGCGTGACGATGTGAAAACGCATGGGCCTCCACCTGGCCGCTCCGCCCTGCGGAGGACTACGTCGTCGGGTGGCTGTCCGTCTTGCCGCGCAGAAGCTCGACGGCGTGGGGCAGCACGGGCAGCACCACCTCCAGGCATTCGCGCACCGCTTTGGGACTGCCGGGCAGGTTCACGATGAGGCAGCGGCTGCGAGCGCCCGCCACCTGCCTGCTGATCATGGCGAAGGGTGTCTTGCGGAGCGTGTCCGCCCGCATGGCCTCGCCAAGTCCCGGCGCCTCCCGCTCCAGCACGTCGCGCGTCGCCTCCGGCGTTACGTCGCGAGGCCCCAGGCCCGTCCCGCCCGTGGTCAGAATGAGGTCCACCTCGCCGCTGTCTGCCCACTCGCGCAACGTCTGGGCGATGCGCTCCCGCTCGTCCGGGATGATGGCGTAGCGCGCCTCCACGCCCTGCAGTCGGGGCAACGCCTCGCGGATGGCCTCGCCGCTGGTATCGGCGCGAAGGCCGCGGGACCCCATGTCGCTGACCGTGAGCACTCCGACGCGAATCATAGCTGCCTCGCTATCTTAGCACATCCCGGCGAGCGCGGTCTGCGACTAACTCAGATGAAACTGGTCTAAAATCTATCTAGAAATTCTTTCTGTTTCGCGGTATACTGCTGGCATGACGAATAGCGTAGGACAAGTGTTCTGAAACATCCGTCTGTAGAACATCCGTTTCACAAAATCGAAGAAAAGTCTGGAAAATGTCTAAGATTCCGTCAAGTAACCTATTGACACGAAAACGCAGGGGTGTATAGTGGTGCAAAATGGTGTGAAGTGGTGGAAAGTGGTGGGCCCGCACACGCGCGGGCGGGACGGGAGAACATGTTCCTCGGCGAGTACGATGTCCGCATAGGCGACAAGAACCGGATCGCCGTTCCGGCACGCTTCCGCGCGGACTTCCAGCCCGGACTGGTGCTCGCGCAGGGCATGGATGACACTCCGTACCTCAACGTCTTCACCCTCGCCGAATGGGAGCGCTTCTACCAGCGCATCAGCGCCGTACCCGTCGAGAAAAGCCGTGGCAGGAATGCGCGCCGCCTCTTCTTCGCCAGCGCCTTCAGCACCGAGATAGACGGGCAGGGCCGTTTCGTCCTGCCGCCGAATCTGCGTCAGTACGCCCAGCTGGCCGACGACGTGATAGTCGTCGGCGCGGGCGACCACCTGGAGATATGGGACCGGAACGCCTGGAGCCAGTACCGCGACAAGCTGGGCAGCCTGCGCGCTCAACTCACCGAGACGCTCGAGTAAAGGAGCTAGAGGTGCTCGCCTTGGACTTCCTGCACACGCCCGTGCTGGTCAGAGAGGTGCTGGACCTCCTGGCCGTGCAGCCCGGGGGCAGGTACGTGGACTGCACCGCGGGGCAGGGCGGACACATGCTCGCCATTCTGGAGGCGAGCGCGCCCGGAGGCCAGGTGCTCGGCATGGACCTGGACCCGGAGGCGCTGCAGATCGCCCGAAAGCGACTGGCGCGCTTCGACGGCTCCTTTGAACTCGTCAACAGCAACTACGTGCAAATCAAGGCAGTGTGCGCCGCGCGGAACTTCCAGCCCGTCCACGGTGTCCTTTTCGACTTGGGGCTATCGTCTTTTCAACTCGAGAGCGGGGGCCGCGGGTTCAGCTTCCAGGAGGACTCCCCCTTGGACATGCGCTTCTCGCCTGACCAGAGGACCACCGCCGCGGACATTGTGAACGGCGCGCCGGAGGAGGAGCTGGCGCACATCCTGTGGGCCTACGGAGAGGAGCGCTTCAGCAGGCAGATCGCCCGGCGCATCGTGGCGCGGCGGCCCATCTCCACCGCGAGGCAGCTCGCCGAGGCGGTCGCGCAGGCGACGCCGCGCGGCCCTCATCGAATTCATCCCGCCACCAAGACGTTTCAGGCCATCCGCATCGCCGTCAATCAGGAACTGCAGAACGTCGAGGAGGGCCTGCGGCAGGCCATGGACGTCCTGGGGTATGGCGGCCGCCTGGTGGTCATCAGCTATCACTCATTGGAAGACAGACTGGTCAAGCGTTTCCTGCGCCAGGAGTCCACCGACTGCCTGTGTCCACCGGGCACGCCCATGTGCATCTGCGGCCACAGGGCGCGAGCCCGACTGGTGACACGAAAGTCAATCGTGCCGACAGTCGAGGAGATACAGCAGAACCCGAGAAGCCGCAGCGCCCGCCTTCGCGCGCTTGAGCGCATTGCGTAGAAGACTGAAGCAGAGAATGTCAACTCGCTTGTCATCCAGGGTAGAACTCAAGGTGGAGCCATGTTAGAAGGCACCCATCGCATGTTATATCTCACGCCTGGTGCGGCGAGGCAGAGTCGAGGGCTTCATCGCTGGCCGTCGCCCGTCCCCCCGCGGCGCATGGCCTTGAGCGTTGCGAGGCGTCATTCGTCGAACCCCCTCGCAAAGGCCTCGATTCTGTCTCGCCATCACCGGCATCGCTCCCGGTGGAGGCGTGGGCCACCCCCCACGCCTTGTCGAGACCCCAGCGCCATGCGGGCCAGAGAGCCAGCACCACTTCCCCGGACTAAAGGGAGGTGGTAGCACGGTTTCACAGTTTTACTACCCGTTTTTCGATGGAAGGCTCCGGGACACAACAACAGAAAGATTAAGGAGAGCGTCCAATGGCAAATAACATCTACACCGCCATCGACGTGGGCACCACCAAGGTCTGCACCATCGTCGCTGAAGTGGACAGCATGGGCGATGTGCAGGTCCTGGGCGTGGGGAAGGCCCCGTCAGGCGGCCTGAAAAAGGGCGTGGTCGTCAACATTGACGACACCATGGAGTCCATCAGGGAGTCGCTGGACAGGGCGGAGCGCGTCAGCGGCACCTCCATCCGCAGCGCCTTCGTCGGCATCGCCGGGCAGCACATTACGTCACTGAACAATCGGGCCACCGCCGCCATCTCTCGCGACGACAGGCTCGTCCACCCCCGGGACGTCAAGCGCGCCCTGGAGGCGGCCTACAACGTGGACCACTCCATTCAGTCCGAAGTGCTGCATGTGATTCCGAGAGGCTACATGCTGGACGGGCAGAAGGGCATCAAGGACCCCATCGGAATGCATGGCTTCCGCCTGGACGTTGAGTGCCACATCATCCTGGGTGCATCCTCCGCCGTCCAGAACCTGGTGAAGGCTGTCCAGGGCCTGGGCGTGTCCGTACGCGGCCTGGTCGCGGAGCCTCTGGCCAGCGCCGAGGCGGTGCTCACCGATGACGAAAAGGACATGGGCGTCATCGTCGTGGACATCGGCAGCGGCACGACCGGCGTCGCCGTGTACAACGAGGGGACCGTCTGGCACACCGCCTGCATCCCCGTGGCCGGGACTCACTTCACCAACGACATCGCCTATGGCCTCCGCGTCAACACGTCCGCGGCGGAAGAGATGAAGGTGCGCTACGGCCGCGCCGACGCCGCCTCCGTGGACGGGCAGGAGCAGATTGACGTTTACGAGAACGGCACCAGCCGGCGCAGCGTCTCCCGCAAGGAGCTCTGCGAGATTATCAAGGAGCGGGCCATTGAGATCTTCCGCATGGTGGACATGAATGTGCGGAAGGCATGCCCCGGCTTCACCCCCGGCGCCGGCATGATCCTCACCGGCGGCACGGCCAACCTGCCTGGGCTGGATGTCATCGCACGGGAAGCCCTGCGCATGTCGGTGCGCGCTGGCAAGCCCATGGGCGTGGCGGGACTTGCGGAGACCATTGACAGCCCGGCCTACTCGGCCAGCCTGGGACTTCTTCTCTGGGGCATCAATCAGAACGAGGCAGATTTCCGTCCGGCCCGGCCTTTCCAGATTCCCACCGAGTTGCCCAAAAAGGTCTCAAGCGCCGTCAAGAACCTCTTCGCCTGGTAGCTGGAAAAAGGAAGGAGAACACACTAAATGGAGACCGGGACGAACGGCTCTACCAACGGGGGACCTCAGCCCATTGACGTGGGCGCCAAGCTCAAGGTTATCGGCGTGGGCGGCGGCGGCTGCAACGCCGTCAAACGCATGTACCAGGAGGACCTGAAGGGTGTGCAGCTCATCGCTGTCAACACCGACATCAAGGCCCTCATGATGTGCAACGTGCCCAACAAGATCCAGATTGGCGCGAAGCTCACCCGCGGTCTGGGCGCCGGCGCTGACCCCAAGGTCGGCCGGCAGGCGGCGGAGGAAAGCAAGGACGAGATACTGGAGTCCCTGCGCGGCGCTGACATGATCTTCATCGCCGCGGGCATGGGCGGCGGCACCGGCACGGGCGCGGCGCCCGCGGTGGCGGAGATCGCCAAGGAGACGGGCGCGCTCACCGTCGCCATCTGCACCCTGCCCTTCGGATTCGAGGGCTCGCGGCGCAAGGGCCAGGCCAACGAGGGGCTTGCCCAGCTCCGCGACAAGGTGGACACGCTCATCACCCTCAGCAACGACAAGCTGCTGGCCACATGCTCCAAGAAGGTGACCGTGGACTCCGCCTTCAAGACGGCGGACGACGTGCTGCTGCAGGCGGTGTCCTGCATCTCGGACCTGATCACCTTGCCCGGCGAGATCAACGTGGACTTCGCGGACGTGCGCACCATAATGTCCCATGGCGGCTCCGCCATCATGGCCATTGGTCGCGGCAGCGGCGAGTCCCGCGCCGTAGAGGCGGCCCGGTCCGCCGTCCAGAACCCGCTTCTTGACCTCTCCCTGGACGGGGCCAAGGGCGTTCTGCTCAACATCACGGGCGGGGCCGACCTGACCCTGGCCGAAGTGAACGCCGCGGCGGACATCATCGCCAAGGCCGTGGACCCGGACGCCCACATCATCTTCGGCGTCGTGCACAACCCCAATATGGAAAAGGAAGTGCGGATTACCGTCATCGCCACGGGCGTCAGCGAAGCGGCCCAGGCGGCCGCCTCGCAACTGCGCGCCGAGCAGACCAGCCAGTTCGCCGTTGGGCTGCCCCATTCCACCCACGACGACGTGGACATCCCCACCTTCCTGCGCCGCTCGCGGCAGCGAGTCGGCTAGGCGCTCTCGGTCCCCTGACAACTGAATATCGCGACAAGTGAATAGAACGGAAGAGGCCTCTGGGCACTAGCTCTGAGGCCTCTTCCGTTTTCACGCTCCGCCATGTATGCTACGTCCTGCGCTCCGGATTCTCCTGAGGCCACCTGCCACGACGCCGGTTGAGTCATTAACGTCTCCTTAAGAAATTAGTCTAAAACTCACCATAAAACCCCTTGACACGCCCCCCTTTAGTGTCTATATTCACACTACATCTTGGGGTAGGTGCTCGTGATACCCCAAGATGTAGTGGTCATAACGAAAGGCCGCGCAGATGAAGTGCCCGTTCTGCGGCCATCCCGACTCCAAAGTCATAGACTCCCGGGCCAGTGACGAGGGCGTCCGCCGCCGCAGGGAGTGCCTTCAGTGCGGCCTTCGCTTCAGCACCCTCGAGCGTGTCCAGGTCACCGCTCTCGTGGTCATTAAGCGGGACGGCCGCCGCGAGGAGTTCAACCGGGATAAGATCATGGCCGGCCTGCAGGCCGCCTGCGCCAAGCGTCCGCTGGGACAGGGCGTCATCGAGAGCCTGGTGGACGACATCGAGGGGGAGCTGCAGAAGCTGGGCCGCGCCGAGGTGCCCTCTTCCCGTCTGGGCGAGATGGTCATGGACCGCCTGCGCAAGCTCGACCACGTGGCCTACGTACGCTTCGCCAGCGTGTACCGGGAGTTCAAGGACGTGGCCAGCTTCAGGCAGGAGATTGACGCGCTCCTGGGGCAGCCGCAGGGACGCAAGGCGGCGCAGCCAGTGGACGCCTCTCCGGACAACGTGACGCCCCTGCCTGTCGCGGAGGCCAGCGCCCAGCTCAGCCTGCTGCCCGGCGCGTCCGTGACGCCGGTCGCGAGGAGAGCGCGCAAGCAGCGGAACGCAGATATAAAAGCCGTCATTGGACGCGTTGACGCGTCCTTGTGATAAACAGCCGGGTGTAGTTTTCATGTAGGAGATGAATAGAATGCCGTACACTTCGGGACAATGGGTTCAAAAGATTCGTGAGAACGCTGGCTACTCGAGGAAAATAGCCGCAACGAAATCTACCGTATCTGAGGGAGCGTGGCGGAGAATCGAGAATAATCAATTCGCGGACTGGACTGAACTGCAGGCTGTTTTCAGCTTCACGCTGGACTTGGCAAAAGCCAATACCCAAAGCAGCCAGAGACCATCCATAGCAGAGGCAGAGGCGGCACGCGGACCGGTGACTGCTGTCCAGTCCGCCTTGTTTTCGCCGTCTCAGCAATCTTTTTGTCAGCGTTGTGGCTATCAAGTGCCCCGATCATTCACGGACAAATGTCCAAATTGTGAGGAGGCCCTTGCATAGGGAGCATTAACATGATGAACTCCGAAATGACCGAGAGGCTGACGCGTCTAGCTGAGACGCAAGGCTATCCAGTTGATATGCAGCGCCTTGCAATTGAAGCGGGTATTTCGCGTGTCGTCACAACTGAGATGCAGGGTGATGCTGTATTAGTCCGAACGGCGAATAATCTATCGGTATTTCTGAACCAAAGCCAAATTCGTCAGCGTCAGCGCTTCTCTTGTGCGCATGAGATAGCGCATGCTGTGATTGGGATAGCGAGCCACGCGCATAGGCAACCCGTTGTTGAACGGGACTCTTTGGAAATGACTTGCGACAAGATGGCCGCTAATCTCCTAATGCCCAAGCGTACGTTTACACAAAGGCTCAATGAACTCGGTGCCTCTTTGGATTCGCTCATTCGTTTGTCAGAGGACTTCGACACTTCACTTCCAGCGACAGCTATACGTATGGTTGAGTTAAGCCAAGAGCCCATCATAGTGGTGTTTTGGTCATTCAGGTCAAGACCTGGTTCTACTGAAAAACTGCGAGTGGATTGGTACACATCCTCCTATAAAATGTTCCGGCAACGCAGGTTTTTCATCCCTAAACACGTGCCTGCTCAACCGCATTCCACATTCTACAAAGCGTTTGCTGACGGCAGAGCGGTCAAGTGCTGGGAGCTGTTTGAGCAAGGTATCCTTGGGAATCTTAAGGGGGTGTTTTATACCGAAGCCTATGGATATCAATTTGGGGATCGCAAGCACGTGATTTCGCTGGTCTTCCCTGAACGTGTCAAGAGCAACGGAGGTGCCGATACAAATGGCACCTAATAAAACCACGAGTAAAAGGGCTGCGAGTGCAGCCGGTCAAGTCTTGAGAAGGCGCAGCTCAAACAACAAAGAAAAGACTGCGGCGGCAAGTGCTTTGTCCCAAAGGCCCGGAACCAAGCATTTGCAGAAGCGCAAGAAGTCAACACGATAGTCAACACGTCCTCTCCGGGGCCTGGAGAAGGCGCCGGAGAGGGCGTTTCCTTTTGTGATGTGAGCACATATGCCACCACGTGAACGCAACCGGGCCCGGCGATGGAACAGAGAGACCCTTATCCGCGCCATCACCGACGCCCTGGAAAAAGCAGGCATCAAGGACAAGGACATGGCGCAGCGCCTGGTGGACCAGGCGCTCTCGCGCCTTGAAGGCTCGCGCCCGCCGGAAGCCACGCCGCTTCCCGGCATGGAGGCCTATGTATCCGGCACCAAGGACTTTTCGCCGTTGTCCAGGGACGAACTGGACCGTTTTATTCAAGATCTTCTTAAGGGAGGGGTTTCCACTATGGCAGAGCCACGCACGGCATCCACAATGAGTCCCCCCGTCGCCGCGCAGGCTGCGGACTCATCGGCTTTTACCCCGGCGCCCGCCACGCAGGGCAGGTTCAACTTCAGGGAGCTGCTCGCCCGCCGCGAGCGCGAGGGCCTGTCCAAAAACGCCATCGCCGTCCTCAAGCGGCGCTACCAGGCCAAGGACCGGCAGGGGCAGGTCGTGGAGACGCCGGAGCAGATGTTCCGGCGCGTCGCCCGCAACCTGGCCCAGGGCGACATGGCCTACGACCCCACCGCGAACGTCGAGGCGACCGCCCAGACCTTCTGCAAGCTCATGTCCAGCCTGGAGTTCCTGCCCAACTCGCCCACCATCATGAACGCGGGCCGCGATCTCCAGCAGCTCTCCGCCTGCTTCGTGCTGCCCGTTCCGGACGACATGGAGGGCATCTTCGAGTCGGCCAAGCACACCGCCCTCATCCACAAGAGCGGCGGCGGCACCGGCTTCTCCTTCTCGCGCCTGCGCCCGGAGAGCGACGTCGTCGGCTCCACGGGGGGCATCGCGTCCGGCCCGGTCTCCTTCATCAAGATATTCGACACGGCGACGGACGTGGTGAAGCAGGGCGGCACCCGCCGCGGCGCGAACATGGGCGTCCTCCGGGTGGACCATCCCGACGTCCTCAAGTTCATCCACTGCAAGGACGACGACAGATCACTGCAGAACTTCAACATCTCCGTGGCCGTCACCCGTAAGTTCATGGAAGCCGTGGAGAAGCGGGAGGAGTACGACCTCATCAACCCGCGCACCGGCGCGCCCTCCGGCCGCCTGAACGCGCGCGAGGTCTTCGACCAGCTCGTCCAGAGCGCCCACAAGACCGGCGACCCCGGCATCATCTTCATTGACCGCATGAACGAGCCGCGCTCCAACCCGGTCCCGAAGCGCGGCCCCATTGAGACGACCAACCCCTGCGGCGAGCAGCCGCTCTATCCGTACGACTCCTGCAACCTCGGCTCCATCAACCTGGCGCGGGTGGTCGCGCCGGACGGGACGGGTGTTGACTGGGCCGGGCTGGAGCGCATCGTCACCACGTCGGTCCATCTGCTGGACAACGTGGTCACCATGAACCGCTACCCCGTCCCGCAAATCGAAGAGGTCTCAAAGAGTATCCGCCGCATCGGACTCGGCGTCATGGGATGGGCTGACCTCCTCATCCTCCTGGGCATCCCCTACGACTCTCAGGAGGCCCTGGCCCTGGGCGAGAAGGTCATGTCCTTCATTCAGAGCAGCGCGGACAAGGCGTCCGAAGAGATGGCCGCCAGGCGAGGCGCCTTCCCCGACTGGAAGGACTCCGTGTACGGGCCGAACGGCCCCCTGGGCCCGCGCCCTCTGCGGAACTCCACGCGCACGACCATCGCCCCCACGGGCACCATCAGCATCATCGCCGACTGCTCCAGCGGCATAGAGCCGCTCTTCGCGCTGAGCTTCGTCCGTAACGTCATGGACAACACGAAGCTGGTCGAGGTGAACCCCTACTTCGAGGAGGTCGCCCGCGCCGATGGCTTCTACAGCGACGAGCTGATGCGCGAGCTGGCGGAGCGCGGCACGGTCAAAGGCATGTCCCAGGTGCCCGCGTGGGCGCAGCGCGTCTTCGTCACCGCCCATGACATCACCCCGGAGTGGCACGTGCGCATGCAGGCGGCATTCCAGAAGCACACCGACAACGCCGTGTCCAAGACCTGCAACTTTCCCCACGCAGCGACCGCCGCGGACGTGGAGGAGGCGTACCTCCTGGCCTACACGTCCGGCTGCAAGGGCGTCACCATCTACCGCGACGGATCCAAGAGCGCCCAGGTGCTGAGCACGGGCCACACGGAGAAGGCGCGGGCCACGTCCGCCGCTCCGGCGGAAGCGGCGCCCGCCGCGCGCGAGGCGCCCGTGGCAACCGCCGGTCTGCAACCCCGCGGGAGGCCGGAGACGATGACCGGCCTCACCGAGCGCGTCCACACCGGCCACGGCACGCTCTACGTGACCATCAACTTCGACGAGAAGGGCCGCGCGTTCGAGGTCTTTTCCAACATGGGCAAGGCGGGCGGCTGCGACGCCGCGCAACTGGAGGCCGTCTCCCGCCTGGTCTCGCTGGCCCTCCGCTCCGGCGTGGACCCCGCCCAGATTCTGGACCAGCTCCGCGGCATCACCTGCTGTCCTATCTGGGAGGGAGGCGTCCAGATACGATCGGCGCCAGACGCGGTGGCGCTGGCGCTCGGACGGCACGTGGGAGCGGCCCCGCCGGAGAACGTCGTTGACGCCGCGCCCGTGGAGCACGTGGGCGAGCAGCAGCGGCTCATGCCTCTTGCCCAGGGCCACGCCGCGCCCGTGCCGACGGCCTCTCATGCGGGCCACGGGAACGGGCAGACCCACGCAGGGGCCGCGCAGCCCACCAAATGCCCGGACTGCAATGGCGCACTGGTCTATGCGGAGGGCTGTCTCATGTGCCACTCTTGCGGGTTCAACAAGTGCGGATAACGCCTGCCTCTCGTAACGGCGGCGGACGCCACGTAGTCTGTAGCGACGCGGGTCATACGGGGGGAGCCCAGAGGGGGCTCCCCCTTTCCCATGAGGAGTGAGGAAGAATGCCTGCCGTACTGACCAAGTACCCCCTGGCGGAAATCAAGAACTGGTACCTGTTCCCCACATTCAGCTCGTTCCTGGACCTGCTGGTGGGCGAAGGCGAGCGCCTGCTCAGCGCCTACTACTATGAGCTCCCCATCAAGCGGACGTACATCCAGGCCACGGCCTACCTGGTCACCGACCGCAAGATCATAGCGACGGAGTGGACGCTGGACAACTTCCGCTCGGACGCCATGCCGTTCACCGCCATAGAGAGGGTGGAGAGCAACCTCAACTACGCGGGCCTTATTGACCGGCGCACCGGCGAACTGAAGCTCAATGAGCTCACCCACCGCAACATCCGCCTGCGCGTCCACTTCAGCCGCAACTGGAGCTTCCCCAACCCTCTCGCGGTCCCGCCCGAAACCGAGCTTGAGCCGGAAAAGGTCCCGAACCACGAGCGCCTGCTGCACTTCTGGAAGGCGCTGACCACCGTGATGGCGAGCAGGGAGAAGTGAGCGCTCCGTTCTCTTTGACGCTATCGCGCTAACCCGCGTATAATGACGGAGCATGACCACAGCAACATCCGTCGATATGCGGGTAAAGGAAGTCAGACGCCGCCTGGCCCAGGAGCAGGGCGCGATCGTCAAGGACTGGGGCGGCCGCGTCCCCGTGGCCCTCATCTACCCCAACTCCTACCACGTCGGGATGTCCAACCTGGGCCTTCAGACGGTCTACGGTCTAATCAACGCGGACAGCAGATTCGTCGCGGAGCGCGTCTTTGTCGAGGATCCCGGCGCCCGTGACGCCCGCGTGCCCCTGCCGCCCGTGGGCCTGGAGTCCCAGCGCCCTCTGCGCGACTACTCCGTCCTCGCGTTTTCAATCTCCTACGAGATGGACTTCGTGAACGCCGTCCGCACCATCAGGGCGGCGGGCGTCCCGCTCTACGCCTGCGACCGCGGCGACGGCGACCCCCTCGTCATCTTCGGCGGGGCCTGCGCCATCACCAACCCGGAGCCTGTCGCGCCCTTCTTCGACGCCATCGCCATCGGCGAGGGCGAGGTCATGCTCCCCGCCATGCTGGACATCATCCAGGAGGGTGTGGGCGGGCCGCGCCTGGACATGCTGCGCGCGCTGGCGAAGGTGCCAGGGGTGTACGTCCCCGTCCTGCACCGGCTTCCCGAGCGCGTGGTCCGGCAATACGTCACCAACATGGACGACTACGCCACGACTACGCAGGTCATTACGCCGGAGACGCACCTGAGCAACATGTACGTCATGGAGGTCTCCCGCGGGTGCGGACGCGGCTGCCGCTTCTGCATCGCGGGGTACGTCTTCCGACCCTTCCGTCCCCGGCAGCTCGCCAACCTGCAGGCCCAGGCCGAGCGCGGCCTGCGTCTCACGAACAGCATCGGCCTTCTCGGCGCGGGCGTCGGCGACTATGTCCATCTGGAAGAGCTTGTCCAGTGGCTCTACCAGAAGGGTGCGCAGGTATCCATCAGCTCGCTCCGCATTGACAACCTCACGGAGGGCGTCCTCTCCGGCCTGGACAAGGGCGGCGTCCGCAACGTCACCGTGGCGCCGGAGGCCGGCTCCGAGAGGATGCGCCGCTTCGTCAACAAGGCGCTCACCGAGGAGCAGATACTCGGCGGCATCGAGAGGGTGGCCCGCTTCGGCATCAGGCAGATGAAGCTCTACTACATGATCGGCCTCCCCACGGAGACGGACGAGGACGCGCAGGCTATCGTGGACCTCACCCTCAAGGGGAAGGCCCTCGTGGAGAAAGCCAAGGCGCCGACCCGTTTCGTCCTGGATATCTCGCCCTTCGTGCCGAAGCCGGGCACCGCGTTCCAGTGGCTTCCCATGGCCCGGCCGGAGGTCAGCACGCGCCGCCTGGAACTCATCGCGCGGCAGCTACGCCCGAAAGGCGTCGAGGTCAAGTGGGACCCGCCCCAGGAGAGCGAGATCCAGACGCTCCTGTCGCGGGGCGGACGCGAGCTTGCGCCGGTCATCGCGGCAATGCCCGGCAACTCCGCCAGCCAATGGCGGCGCGCGCTAAAGGATGCCCACGTGGACGTGGACACATACGTGTACAAGCCCTACGCGCTCGGCGGCCCCCTGCCCTGGGACGTGGTGGACACCGGCCTGGACGACCGCTTCTTCAGGCTGGAGCTGCGCAAGTCCTATGAGGACAGGCTGAGCAGAGGCTGCCCCACGGACCCCGTCAACGCCAAGCCCTGCCATCTCTGCGGCGTCTGCTAACCCCTTATGGAGCTGGATGAGCGGCTCCGGGCCATTCTCCTGCGCATCGCCCGCGCCGCGGAACGCGCGCACCGCTCCCCTTCCGACGTCACCCTTATCGCCGTCACCAAAACCATCGCGCCGCCGGACGTCGAGCGGGCGTTCCGCCTGGGCGTGCGCCACTTCGGCGAGAACCGCGCCCAGGAGACGGAAGGCAAGCTCGCCGCGCTGGCGCACCTCCGCCCGCACATGACGTGGCACATGGTGGGCCACTTGCAAAGCAACAAGGCCAGAAAGGCGCTCGCCCTCTTTGACATGGTGCAGAGCGTGGACTCGCTGCCGCTGGCCCAAGAGCTGAGCCGCCGGGCGCTAAAGCCCCTGCCCGTCCTGCTGGAGGTTAACGTGGCGGGCGAGGCGTCCAAGTCCGGCTTCCGCCCGGAGGCGGTGGCGGAGGCCGCCCGCGCCGCAGCACGGCTGCCCAACCTGGAGTTGCGCGGACTGATGACGGTGGCGCCGCTCGTTCCCGACCCGGAGCAGGCGCGCCCCGTGTTCCGCCGCCTGCGCGATCTGCGCGATGCCCTCGGCCTCGCCGAGCTGTCCATGGGCATGAGCGACGACTTCGAGGTCGCCGTCGAGGAGGGCGCGACGATGGTGCGCATCGGGCGGGCACTGTTCGGGGAGAGACGCATTATCACGTAGGCCTTCAGAGTCTCGGGCACGCTGCCCGCGACCCCGTCCGGAGCGCAGCCACACGCCCGCTTGACACCCACCCCTGACCTTCTATAATGCGGCAAGCAGCCGTCGCCGCGGCGTCCCTTTTCAGCGTTCGCGGCGCTTTCGCCTCTACATTTCGTCATGCGGAGAGCGCCGAGTGTTCAAGGTTACCAACACACGGAAGGCGGTCAGCCTCGCCCCCGCGCGGGGCAATGGCGCCATCCTTGCCATCCTCACCGTCGGCCACGGCGCCACGCACTGGTACAACCAGGGCTTCCAGATCATCGTGGCGGTCATCAAGGAGCAGTTCGGCCTCAGCGCCACCGCCGCCGACGCCCTGGTCAGCGCCCGCGCGCTCACCGGCGCGGTGGTCAACATCCCCGCAGGCGTCATCACGGACACGCTGCGCAGCCGCTGGAACCTTCTGCTTGCCCTCTCCCTGGGCTGGATGGGCTTCGCCTCCGTGCTCGTCGGGCTGGCGCCCACCTACGTGCTGGTGCTCGTCACCGTCGCGCTCCTGGGCATCGGCGCGACAACGTGGCACATGCCCGCCATCGCCGCGCTGTCCGAGCGGTTCCCCGACCGCCGGGGTTTCGCGCTGGCGACGCATGGCGTGGGCGGGAACGCGGGTGACGCCATTGGCCCGCTGGCTATCGGTGCGCTGCTCGTCCTGCTCGCCTGGCGCGACGTGCTCTTCCTGACGGCCATCGTTCCCATCGTTCTTGCCGTCTCCATCTACTTCCTGCTTCGCGGTCTCTCAGGCCCCGCTGACGCCACCCATAAGGACGCCGGTCTCCTCACGTACGTCGCCAACCTCAAGCCCGTCTTCCGCAATCGCGCGCTTATCCTGCTGGCGACGACGGCGGGCATTCGCAGCATGGCCATGGCGGCGCTGACGCCGCACCTCACCTTCTATATGAAGGAAGACCTGCGCCTGAGCACACCGGTCGTGGGACTGTACCTCGCGCTGCTGACGGCGCTGGGCGTCGTCTCCTCTCCCGTGCTGGGAGTCCTCTCCGATCGCCTGGGCCGCAAGCCCGTGCTGCTGAGCGGCCACATGGCGCTCGCCGCGCTGAGCCTGGCGCTGCCGTTCGTCGCCCCGGGCTGGCAGCTCGCGGCGGTCCTCGCCGCCATGGGCCTGTTCCTCTACTCGCTGCAGGCGATCGTCGTGGCGGCGGCGATGGACATGACCGGCGAGAAAGCGGGCGCGACGACCGTCGGACTCATGTTCACGGGCAACCGCCTCGCCGCCGCGATTTCCCCCATCATCGCTGGTCTCATCGTCGACGCGACGCATGCGAACACCAGCGCCTTCTACTTCTCCGCGGCGACGATGTTCCTCAGCAGCCTGCTCCTGGCGGTCATACCGCTGCGACGTGGCAGTCAAGCCCCGGCGTAGTCGTCCTCTTGTGATGACAGCTCCCGTCCATACACTTGGCCCTGGAGGTGCGCGCATGGAGACCATCGGGTTCATTGGCCTGGGCAACATGGGCGCGGGAATGGCCGACAACATCCAGAAGGCAGGCTACCCGCTCATCGTCCTCGACGTGCGCGCCGAGGCGATGCGCCCGTTCGTCGAGCGCGGCGCGCGGCAAGCCGCGAGTCCCGCCGACGTGGCGCGCCGGAGCGATGTCATCTTCACGTCGCTGCCCGGCCCCCGCGACGTCGAGGCGGTGGCGACGACGCGCGACGGCATCCTGGCGGGCATCCGGTCCGGCGGCATGTATCTTGACCTTTCGACGTGCGGCCCCTCGCTCATACGCCGCCTGGCGCCTCTGTTCCGCCAGAAGGGCGCGTCCGCGCTGGACGCCCCGGTGAGCGGAGGGAAGACAGGCGCCGCCTCCGGCAAGCTGGCCGTGATGGTCGGCGGCGACCGCGCGGACTACGACAGGGTGAAGCCCGTGCTGGACGCCTTCGCGGACAATGTGTTCTACGCGGGAGATACGGGCGCGGGGAGCGTTTGCAAGCTCGCGCACAACATGGTGAACCACATCATGCGGCAGGCGCTGGCGGAAGGCTTCACGCTGGGCGTGAAGGCGGGCGTCGCGCCGGAGGTGCTGTGGGAGTGCATGCGCCGGGGAGCGGTGGGCCACATGCTCCTCCTGCACGAGGGGCTGCCCTCGACGGTGTTCAAGGGGCGTTTCGAGCCGCCCAGCATGTTCCTCTCAGCCGGCCGAAAGGACATCGCGCTGGCGACGGAGCTTGGACACGAATACGACGTGCCGCTCCCGATGGCGAACATAGCGGAGGAAATCGCATCGCGAGCCCTGGCGCGCGGATGGGGCGACAAAGACCTCGGTATCGTCTTTTGCCTGCAGGAAGAGGCCGCTGGAGTGCAGGTACGCGCGCCGGGCATTGATGTTCAGAGGGCCGCGCGCGTCGTTGCAACAAACCCAGGAGCCGGATAGGGCGCTCCAGCCACCACCCGGTCGCCTTGACGACCTCTGCAACCGCGTCTACACTGGGTCGGCGTTTGTGCGCCGGGGAGACCGGCGGGATCAGAGAGCAGAGGACAACATGGAATGGTATGTCATTGGGAGCGTCGCGGCCCTGCTGACCAGCTTCGGGTTCGCGCCCCAGGTCGTGAAAATGTGGCGGACCCGCACCGTGCGGGACGTCAGCCCCGTCACCTTCCTGCAGTTCTTCGTCGGCAGCGGCCTCTGGATGCTGTACGGCATCAACATGCGCGACCCCATCATCATCGCCGCGAACGTGGTCAGCCTTATCATCGTTGTCGCGGGGCTCCTTCTGTACCTGCGCTTCGCACGGACGAACGGCGCGCATCGCTAGCCGCGCATCCGGCAACGGGAGTAGAATACACACTGGCGTGATTGCCCCGGACGCATTGAGAGGTAACGACATGCGAATAGGATTCATCGGCGGCGGCGTCATGGCCGAGGCCATGATCAGCGGCATCCTGGCGCGCGGCGTCGCACGCACGAGCGACCTCGCGGCCTGCGACGTGCTGCCGGAGCGCCGCGCTCACCTGTCGCAGAAGTACGGCATCCAGGTGACGGAGGAGAACAGGGCCGTTCTGGGGAACGCGGACATTGTGGTACTTGCGGTGAAGCCGCAGACGCTGCCCGCCGTGTTCCGCGACCTGAAGGGACAGGCCCAGCCCTCGCAGACGTACCTCTCAATCGTGGCCGGCGCCACGATTGACACGCTGGCGCGCGGTCTGGTGCATCAGGCTATCATCCGCGTCATGCCAAATACCCCGGCGCAGATCGGCGAGGGCATCTCCGCATGGACCGCCACGCCCGCGGTGGATGCGGAGCACCTGAAACATGCGAAGCGGCTCCTGGAAGCCCTGGGCGACGAGGTGTACATCCAGGACGAAAAGTACCTCAACATGGTCACCGCCCTCAGCGGGAGCGGACCGGCGTACGTTTTTCTGTTCATTGAAGCGCTCATTGACGCGGGCGTCCTCATAGGGTTGCCTCGTGACTTGTCCCGCCGTCTGGCGCTCCAGACGGTGCAGGGCTCCGCGCGTTTCATGGCCAAGACGAACAAGCACCCCGGCGAGCTGCGGGACATGGTGAGCTCCCCGGGGGGCACCACTGTCGAGGCGCTGCAAAAGCTGGAGGAGGGGGCGCTCCGCGCCACCGTCCAGAAGGCCGTGGCTGCAGCCTACGAGAAGGCGGTCCGGCTTGGCGAGCGCGAGAAGAAGCAATGACCCCTCTGTCAACCTTCCTCTTCTTCATTATCTACCTGTGCCAGGCCCTGACCATCGCCGTCATCGCACGGTCCATTCTCTCGTGGTTCCCCATCGGCCAGACACACCCGATCGTGGTGTTCCTGAACTATGTCACCGACCCGCTCCTGGTGCCCATCCGCCGCATCATGCCCACCGTCTCCATGTTTGACTTCTCGCCTATAGTCGCCATCATCCTTCTGTACGTCATCCAGATAGCCGCTCAGAGCGCGTTGTAGCTTTTTACCCAACGCGCAAAACGAGAGGCGGAGGACTGAGTCCTCCGCCTCTCGTGCTTTCCCGAACAGTATGCGGGCTACGGAGCGAGCCAGACGTTCGTCAGCCGGTTCACCACGAAGTCGCTGATACCGCCCGTGTACCCTCTGACCTTCGGAGCGACGGCCACGTAGGTGATGGGCCACACGACCGGGATGGTGTGCAGCGCCTCGGTCAGGACGTACTTTTCAAGCTCCCTGGTTATTACCTGGCGCTTCTGCACGTTCGGCTCACGCACCTGCGCGTCAATCAACTGGTCAATCTTGGGGTCGCTGATGCCCGTCTTGACGAGGGTAGTGCCCTCCAGAACATAGCGCATCATCCAGTGCGGGTCGGGAATCGTGTCAATGGGAGTGTACGCCAGCATCTGATAGCGCGTAACGCTTTGTCTGGTGAAGAATTCGGTGTCCTGCTGCAGGTCAACCGTCGCATTGATGCCAATGTTCTGCATCTGCGCGGCCATGAACGTGGCCGTGTCACGGGTGATCTGGTTGGTGCGGGACATGATCTTCAAATCGAAGCCGTTGGGGTGGCCCGCGTCAGCCAGCAGCTTCTTGGCCTGCGCTATCTCGGCGTTCTTGTCTTTCGCGAAGCCGGGAAGCTTCGCAAGCTCGTCCTGAGACAGGCCGTAGTCGCCCAAGCTCGAGAACAGACCGCCCAGCTTACCCTGGCCCTCGGCCAGCACCTTGAAGGCCGCGTAGCGGTCCATTCCCAGGCTGACCGCCTTGCGGACACGCACATCCTTGAACGGAGAGCTCTCCGTCACGTTCAACTGGATCCACGGGCTCAGGTTGCTGGCAGACTGGAAAAACTGCCAGGCGGGGTTGCTGGTTTTCAGCGCACTCTGCTCCGATGGAGTGAGCGCGCCAAAAACCTTCGCGCTGCGGTGGATCTGGCCGGTGCGGTGCGCCGCGATGTACGTCGACCTGTCCGTGAGGATGGGGAAGGTCACGCCATCCAGATAGGGCTTGCCCTTATCCCAGTAGTTCGGGTTCTTCACAAGCTCGAACGACACGCCAGGGGTGTAGCTCTTGTACATGAACGGGCCCGAGCCAATCGCGGTCGTCTTCATGTCACCCTTGGCTTCGATAACCTTCTGCGGATAGATCGGATAGTAGTCATGCGCCAGTATGGGCAGGAATACCGCGTACGGGAAATCCAGCGTGAACTTCACGCTGTCGCCGTTCACCACCTCCACGCTCTTCACCGGTCGTACGAACTGCTCCATGTTGCTGCGGACGCCTTTGGGGGGGGTCTTGATGCGACCCGTGTTGAAGACGATATCCTGCGGCGTCACTTCGGAGCCGTCATGGTACTTGACGCCTTTGCGGATTTTGAACGTGAAGACCGTCCCGTCGGCGCTGCTGGTCCAGCTTTCGGCGAGCGCAGGCACGATCTTGCTGCCCGTCGCATCGTCATACTGCACGATGTTGTTGAACACCGGCGACAACAGCATGGTGACGTTGATGGACGTCTCCTGCTGCGGGTCAAAGCTGCCAGGGTTGCTGACCGCACCAATCCTGAGTATGCCTCCGGTCTTCGGCGTCTCCGCCGCGGGCGCGGGAGCGGGCGCAACGGCCGTGGGCCGCGGCGTCGCCGCGGGAGCAGCCGGTGCCGTGGTCGCAGCGGGAGCCGGTGCGCGGGTCGCAGCGGGAGCTGGAGCCGCGGTCGCCGCGGGTGCCGCCGGGGTTGGCGCCGCCGCAGGCTGACAGCTCGCCAGCAAGAGAGCAAGACCGAGAGATGACGCCAGGAACACCTGCCTATGTTTTGCGCTCATACCTACCTCTCCATGTGGGGATAACAGTGTGCCCGTGAATATCCGTAGCGCTGGATTGCACAGAGTGGCTAATTTTTGCATAGAGTTATGTGCGTGTCAACCCGTTTTGAGCGCGATGAACCGACGAGTATTTTATGTCTACTACAGAAGTCTGGCCGTCCCGGCCTGCGCGCTCAGCAGGGCCAGCGCCTGCTCCGTCGAGAGTCCCTCCACCTCGACCACCTTCTGCCGGCTCGCAGCGCCCCGTACGATGGTCACCGCTCTCAGGGACACTCCAAGACAGCCGGCCAGCAGCCCGACCAGCGCCTCGTTGGCCCTGCCCCGCTCCGCTGGCGCCGCCACGCGCACGCGCACGACTCCTTCCACCACCGCAGCAATGGCGTCGCGCTTGCTTCCTGGCGAGGCGCGGACGGCGAGACGGGCGGTCGGCATCTGCTACAGGCCCGCGCCGTTCAATTCGTGAGGAAAGCGAAGGAGGTCATTGTGCTGCTGGATGGCCGTCCGCAGCCATGTGATGTTCAGCTCCGGCACCCTGGCGAGGGTGTAGCGCCGTCCTATCTCTCCCGGGGCGTGACTGTCAGAGTTCTGAAGGCAGGCATGCCGTCGAACATAGTTGGGCACGGCGCCGGAGTTCCAGCGCGCTTTGTCCTGGGGCAGCGTGATTTCAATGGCGCTCAGGTACTCGTTGTTGTAGATGCGCTGCTTCTCCGATAGCGGCTCCGGCGTGGCGATGAACCCCCGCGGCCTCCGGTCCACATGGGCCGCGACGGCCACGCCTCCGGCCTCCTGAACGACGTGACACGCCTCGCCCATCCAGGCGCTGGTCCAGTAGTAAGCGTCGCCCTCCTCCTCCGGCTTGAAGCCCAAAAAGCGAACGACCTGAGCGACGTGGGAGGACGGCGTTGAAGGGTCGAACAGCGCAAGGAGGTGCCCCGCCTTGGTCGTGACCTCCACTCCGGGGAAGACCACCAGGCTGGCGTCCCGCGCGGCCTCGCGCACCCAGTCAATGCGCTCTGCCGTGTTGTGGTCCGTGACCGCTATTGCATCCAGGCCCGCGGCACGGGCCGCGTTGACGATGTCCGCCGCCTGGGTCCGGCGTCCGGCGCCAGGCTCAACGTTGTCCAGGTAACACAACGATTTCGGCGTGTGTACATGCAGGTCCAGGCGTTTGAACGGTCCTTCCATGCGCGTGGGCATCTCCTTTCAATGGGCCAGCCTAATATACCAAGCATGCCGTCATCTTTCAACGTGCAGCTTGACAGCGCCAGACGTGGGCCCTATGTTTGGAAAGACACGCGGAGGCCTGACCCGCTCCCGCAGGGAGGCGCGCATGGCCGCTGTGGCAATCCTGACGGACAGCACCGCATGCATTCCCCAGGACATGGTGGCGCGCTATGGCATCCGCGTTATTTCCATGACGTACGTGTTTGAAGACCGTGTGTACCAGGACCAGGCCGGCGCCCCGCTTGCGGAGTTCTATCGAACGCTGCGACAGGCAAGCAGGCCGCCGACCACTGCGCCTCCCACGCCGGGGATGTTCGTCGAGGCCTTCAGGACAGCGGCCAGCGAGGCTCGCGCCATTCTGTGCGTCACGCTCCCGTCCCGGCTCAGCAGCCTGCGCCAGTCCGCCTGCCTGGCCGCGGACGCCTTCCGGCAGGAGCGGCCTGACGTGGAGGTGCGCGTACTGGACTCGAACGCCGTCGCCCTTGCCCAGGGGTTCGTGGCGCTGGCCGCTGCCCGCGTCGCGGCGGAGGGCAAGGGCATGGAGGACGCCGTGCGGGCCGCCGAAGGGGTGATGTCACGTGTGCGCCTCGTGGCCGTGCTGGACACGCTCCGCTATTTGGCGAAGGGTGGCCGCGTCTCCTGGCCGACCGCGTGGGCGGCGATGCTCCTCAATGTGCGGCCGGTGATAGAGGTGGCCCGCGGCGAGATCCGTCCTCTGGGAACGGTCCGCAGCAGGGCTGCCGGTGCTGAACGCATGCTCAGCTACGTCAGCGAGCACGCGGGACAACGCCCCATCCATGCGGGCATCCTGCACGGCAACGCTCCAGACGACGCGGAGCGCATTCGGCGTCAGGTGGAGGCGCGCTTCACCTGCGTTGAGACGGTGGTAAACGAAATCACGCCGGTCATGGGCATGCATGCGGGGCCGGGCGTTCTGGGCATTGCTTTCTACCCGGAGCCCTAGCTCGGCGTCCGGCGAGCGCCGGAGCGCCTCAGGGAGGTATGACATGGGCAATCTGTACGTGGTCACCGCATTCGGCAAGGACCGGCCGGGCATCGTCGCCGCCGTATCCAAAGCGCTGTACGACACGAAGTGCAACCTGGAAGACTCCAGCATGACCATCCTGCGCGGCAACTTCGCCATCCTGCTGGTCGTGCGGGCGCCGGACACCCTGACGCTCCCGAAGCTCCGGCAGAAGCTCAAGCCCGTCTCGACGGAGATGGGACTCGTCATCCACGCCGACCGCTGCGCTCCAGAGAAGCCTGCGCCGCGGCTTGAAGGAGTGGGGAGATACGTGGTGTCCGTGTACGGCGCGGACCGGGCCGGCATCGTGTACAAGGTGACACGCAGGCTGTCTAGGGACAAGGTCAACATCACCGACCTGGCGACGCGGGTCGTGGGCGACAAACCGCCCCTCTATATCATGCTGATGGAGGTGGAGGTGCCCGCGAAGGCGGACCTGGCCCGGCTGGAGACCGATCTGCTCGCCGAGGCGAAGCGCCTGGGCTGCGACGTCTCTCTGAAACCCGTCGAGGTCATGAGGCTCTAGCATGACTGTCAGGGACATCCTTCGCTATCCGCACGCGCTGCTGAAAACCAAATGCCGGGACGCTGCACCCGCGGACCCCGCCGTCCAGGGCATGGTGCAGGATATGCTGGACACGCTGAACGCTTCGCCGGGCGTGGCCCTCGCCGCGCCGCAGATCGGCTACGCGGTGCGGGCCATCGTCGTGGACGTCTCGCGGGACAGACGCGAGGAGCACCGGCGCGGGCACGGACTCGTCGTCCTGCTCAACCCCGTGCTGCTCTCCTGCGAGGAGATGCGCGTCGTCCGCGAGGGCTGCCTGAGCGTGCCCGACTTCACGGCCAACGTCATGCGCGGCGGCCGCACCGTGGTCCAGGGCGTCACCCCGCAGGGCGAGACGCGAGTGCTAGAGTCGCTGGGGTTCGAGGCTCTCGCCTTCCAGCACGAGCTTGACCACCTGGACGGCAGGCTCTTTCTGGACAGGGTCGCCTCGCTCAAGCACGACCTCTTCCCCCGCAAGCAGCGATGAGCTATGAGGCAAAGTCAGGCGAAACGTGACGCGGACCTTCTGCTCGCGGGACTGGACCCCCTCCCGGATTCGCTGGACAGGCCCGTGCTTGTCGTCGTCAGCGGCCTGCCCGGGAGCGGCAAGTCCTTTTTCAGCCGCAGCCTGGCCCGGCAGTTCCCCCTGGCCGTCCTGGAGACGGACTCCCTGCGCCAGAGTCTTATCGCGCGGCCCACGTACTCGGCTGAGGAGAGCCATCGGCTCTTCGCGGCCATCCACCTGCTCATCGAGCGGCTTCTGCGCGGGGGCGTCCCCCTCCTTCTGGACGCCACGAACCTGGTGGAACGCCACAGGGAAATCCTGTATCATCTGGCCGAACAGTCGGGCGCCAAGCTCATCCTGATTCAGACCAGAGCGCCACGAGAGGTGGCGCTGCGACGTCTGCGCGCGCGCGGCGACCGGCCCTCTCCGGAGGACCACTCGACCGCGGGGGTCGAGGTGTACCGACGGATGCGGCTGGTGGCGGAGCCCATACGCCGTCGGCACTACGTGGTGGACACGTCAAAAGATATCAGTCCAGCCGTTGCCAGAGTCGTCCGAGCGATATCGGGTGGGTGAAGGAGCAGGACATGGCTAAGTTGTGGCGCAGACTCGCGGGCGAGTTGGCGCGGGCGCGGCGGCCCCTTCTGTACGTGCTTGCCGCCATCGGTGGGATAACCGTCGCCGCTGTCGTTCTGTTCTTCGGGGCCGCGTTCGGAGTCCTGTGGGCGCTGAGCAACGGTGGCGCGCGCGCCACGGTCTCGCTCCCATCAAACAGAGGCGCCGAGCCCCTTGTGCTGGACGTCCAGAGCGCCCGCGTGGGCCAGGAGCTGCAGAAGCAGGCGCTGGCGGGCCAGGTGAACACCAACGTGGACGTTTACGCCTGGCCCCTGGGCTTCAGGGTGCTCAGCGTCAACCTCGCCGCGCAGATACCTCTGGCCGCGCTGCTGAGCGGCGGCCTTCCCGGCGGGCTGGCCAGCAGCCCCAGGCCCGTCGCAGGAGCGCCGTCCGGCGCCACCACGGGCGCGCCGCCAGCCACGCGCGCGGGAGCGCAGGCGTTCAGCGCGCCCGACCTCCTCTTCGGCCCGCTGGCCAGCAAGACGCTCCAGGACGCTCTGGCCTCCGTCCCCTCCAGCGAGCTTTCGGGCCTGCTAGGGGGTGCCTACCAGGCCATCCTCCCAGGGCTTTACGACGGCAATCAGGGCATGACCCTGGCCCAGGTCTTCGCACGGGACCCCCAGACCTTTCTGCAACGCGTCAAGCAGTCCGTGCCCCGCGCGCAACTGGAGGCGACTATCCAGAAGTCCTTCCAGCCGCTGGCCTCCATGTCAGTCAGCGACCTCCAGGCCATGCTGCCCCCCGACCAGCTCCGCGCTATCCTCGGCGACGACTACAAGGCGTTCATGGACCGCATGTCAGGTGGAGACCCGAGGAGGAGCCTCGCGCAGGTCATCGCCGACGACCCTACCAAGCTGCTGGACCTCCTCCCGCGTCTGGACAGCGCGGCCCAGCGCGGCGTTCTGCCCATGCGCTAGCGGCGTCCGGCCTCCGTTCTGCTTGCATGCGCGCTTTGCCGATGCTATCGTGAGGGCGCTGCCATGTTGAACGACCGCATTCTCAGGGAGCTGCGCGCCATCGTCGGCGACGACTACGTGCGCGCCGGACCCGCGCAGCTCATCGCCTACTCGTACGACGCCACCTTCCAGCAGGCGCCGCCGGACGCCGTCGTGCTGCCGCGCACGACGGAGCAGGTCGCCGCCGTCCTGCGCCTCGCCAACCGCGACGGCATCCCGCTCATCCCGCGCGGCGCGGGCACCAGCCTGGCGGGCGGGACTATCCCCCTCACCGGCGGCATTGTGCTGAGCCTGACCCGCATGAACGACATCAAGGAGATTGACGTCGGCAACACCTGCGCCGTCGTCGAGCCGGGCGTGGTCACCGCGACCTTCCAGGCCGCCGTCGAGAAGGTCGGACTGTTCTATCCGCCGGACCCAGCCAGTCTGAACCAGTCCACGCTGGGCGGGAATGTGGCGTGCAACGCGGGCGGGCCGCGCTGCCTGAAGTACGGCGTCACGCGCGACTACGTCCTCGGCCTGACCGTGGCGCTGGCCGACGGACGCGTCCTCCGGCTGGGCGGCAAGACCATCAAGAACGTCAGCGGCTACCAGCTCATCCAGCTTTTCACGGCGTCGGAGGGCACGCTCGGCGTCATCACCCAGATCACCCTGCGCCTCGTCCCGCTGCCGCGCCACCGCAGCACGGCCGTCGCCATCTTCCCGAAGCTGGACGACGCCGGCGACGCCGTGACCGCCGTGCTCGGCTCCGGCGTGCTGCCCGTGACGCTGGAACTCATGGACAAGCTCGCCATCAACTGTGTCGAGGACTACCTGCACATGGGCCTCCCGCGCGACGCCGAGGCGCTCCTGCTCATCGAGCAGGACGGCAACAGCCAGATGGCGGTGCAGCAGGAGATAGAGACCGTCGCGGCGGCGTGCAAAGAGACGGGCGCGTCCGACGTGCGAGTCGCCACGTCGCCGGAGGAGCGCGAGGCGCTGTGGCGGGCGCGGCGCGCCGTGTCCGCGGCCATCGGGCGGCGCGCGCCGAACAAGATCGGCGAGGACGTGGTCGTGCCGCGCAGCCAGGTGCCGGAGATGGTCCGGCGTGTGCGGCGCATCGGCGAGGAGCACGGCTTCGAGACGCCCATATTCGGCCACGCGGGCGACGGCAACCTGCACCCGAACTTCCTGTTCGACCGGCGCAAGCCCGGCGAGATGGAGCGGCTGGAGAGGGCGGCGGCGGCGGTCTTCCGCGCGGCGCTGGATCTGGGCGGCACGCTGAGCGGCGAGCACGGCATCGGCACGCTGAAGCGCGAGTTCATGGAGGACGCGCTGGGCGCGGACACGCTGGGCGTGATGCGCGCCATCAAGCAGGCGCTCGACCCGAAGGGCATCCTGAACCCGGGCAAGAAGTTCCCCACGGGCACAACAGGCGACCACTCCGGCTTCCTGACCGCGCTGCCCACGCTCGACAGCCCGGCGGGGGAGGAGTAAAGGCAACATTTCGCAATCCCGCGTACGGAGGAGAGGGCGCTATGGACGAGAAGGCAAAACCCACCGGAAGCAAGCTCTCGGGAGTATGCGCCATCATCATTGGTCTTCTGAATGTCCTCCTCATCCTTTACATGGTGGCCACCCCTGCGGCCCAGAGATACGAATCAGGGGAGTCCTTCGCCTTCTATTCACAGAACCCCCTGCCACTGACGGTCACGTGGACTGTTCTCGTGCTCACTGCCGTCGTGTCCCTCGCCGTCGTGGCGCCAGCGGTCAGCGACCTCGTGCGACACATACACAGGGACCTTGTTCGCATTACGAGCATACTCGCCACTGTCGGATGGTCGGTGATGGCCTTGAGCTTTGTCAACCTGCTGGGCAAGATGCCGACACTGGCCCGGACCTATATGACCGGAGACAGCGTGACACAGAAGGCCCTCGTCGCAACCGGCGTTCCAGAGCTTGATCCTCATGGATGGCTCATGTTCGTATTGCCTGCCGTCTGGTTCATCACCGTGAACATCCTGGCGCTGCGGGGTAAAAGCTGGCCCCTGCTGCTGAGCTGGATCGGCGTGCTTGTGGGCATGGGATACCTCCTGACTGTACCCGCGGGCATTCTGGGATTCGAGATTCTGAACCAGGTGGCAATCGTGCTGGGAGCCACTGCGGCGCCGGTGTGGTACGTCTGGATGGGTATCCGGCTGTTCAAAAACGCCGCCGGGGCCCGGCGTTTGGGAGTGACCCCATGACCCTCCATGACGCGGGCGATCCAGATAACCTCACTCCCCTGGCCCCCTCTCCGCATGCGGAGAGGGGGTGGCCGCAGGCCGGAGGTGAGGTACGTCACAGGACCCGTTGGCGCACGCCACCTGACCTGTGGGCACGCCTGAAGCCGCTGGCCCGTCAGATGCGCCGCGAGCCCACGCCGACGGAGGAACTCTTGTGGCAGCGTTTGCGTGGCCGCCAGCTACAAGGGCTCAAGTTCCGTCGGCAGCACCCTCTGGAACGCTTTGTCCTGGACTTCTACTGCCCCGACGTTCGTCTGGCAGTCGAGGTGGACGGGCCAGTCCACCAGTATTTGCGCGAGGAAGACGCCTTGCGCGCGGAATTCCTTGCCAGCCAGGGCGTTCGCGTTCTGCGATTCAGCAACGAGGCCGTACTGGACTCCACGGACAAGGTGATACAGACGATAGCGGATGCAGCATCAGGAGTGACCCCATGACCCTCCATGACGCGGGCGATCCGCTGGAGGGCGCCGCCGACATCACGATGGTGCAGGTCCGCTGCGAGAGCTGCGGCGGCGCATGGGAGGAGTTCCGCGCCACGGCGGAGGCGCTCTACCGCACGGCGGACGACGCGACGCTACCGACGTGCTACGTCAGCAGCAAGAAGGACTGCGTCTTCTGCAACGAGACCCCCGGCGACTACATCCGCGGCGGCAAGTGGCGCAGGCCCGAGTAATCGCCGCCCACACTCCGACGGCTCTCCGACAGTCACGCTCGCGGCGGCGCCTCCAGGTCAGCACACCCCTCGGCCAATCCACGCGAAACATCCGCAGCATTGCAAGCTCGTATTATTGTTTTAAAGTTCACAAATAGCATAGATATTGACATTTTTCGCATAATGATGCAAGAATAATGCATGATGCTTACAAGATGAGCGTTAGTCCAGTCATCCAGGCTTGGAAGGAGGGCGCTGCGAAGGTCACGGCGGAGAGTCGGCCGCGCGGGACGGCAAAAGAGAGGAGGCACGTATGGACAAGGGCGGACCACAGCACAGGCTTATCCCGTTCCTGCGAGAGGTGGACATCTTCCGGGGTCTCACCGACCACGAGTTGGGGGTGATCGCCGGCATCTGCGCGCCCAGGACGTTCAACGCTGGAGAGTTCCTCGCTCGCGAAGGCACCCGCGGCGAGTACCTGTACATTATTGCGAAGGGCGAGGTGCGCGTCAGCTCCAAAAGCGAGGGGGACCAGTTGACCGTCCGCGTCGTGCGGGAGAAGGAGAGCGTCCCGCTGGCCAGCATCCTGGAACCCCCTCTTCTGATAACAGCCGCCGAGGCGATGGAGACCGTGGAAACGCTCGCGATTCCCCGGCTGATGCTGCTCAGAATCTGCGAGCTGCAGCCCATGCTGGGCATGCAGGTCTATCGGGCGACCGCGGCGGTGCTGGCGCGGAGGTACCGCGCAACGCTCCAGCAGGTCACGGGGCAACTGGAGGCGACGCTGGAGTATATGGGAGCAAAGCCTGGCTAGATACTCGGAAATACGCCTGGCAGACATTAGGCAAAAAGGAAGCCCGCGTCCCGTTGCGGTGGATGCGGGCTTCCGTGTGCGAGACGGGTCAGAGTGGGAGGTTACGCCTTCACGGACGCGGGTTTGCTCGGCAGCTTCGCGGGGTCCACGCCGTAGCCAAGCTCCAGCGCCTTCAGGTTCACCTTCTCCGTGCCCTTCGGCACGCGCGCCAGCACCGCCATCTCCAGCGCCTCGTAGGTCACGATGCCGGTCAGCTTCGTGAACACGCCCAGCATCACGATGTTGATCGCCTTGCGCGTGCCCGCCTCGTCGGAGAGCAGCGTGATGGGCGCGACGTACGACTTCGCCTTCAGGCCCGCCGGTAGCTGCGTCACGTACACCGAGTCCACGATGACCAGCCCGTCCGGCTTCACGTCCTTCCAGCCCGTGTCCAGCGCCGACTGGGCCATCGCCACGAACACGTCCGGGCGCTGCACCCACGGGTACGTGACCGGCTCCGACGAGATGACCACGTCGCCGGTGGAAGGCCCGCCGCGGATGGCGTAGCCGTAGAACTGCGTCTGGACGGCGTGCAGCCCCTGATAGACGCCCGCCGCCTCCGCGAGGACCTGGCTCGCAAGAACGACGCCCTGCCCGCCGATGCCGCTGAACCGGATGTCTTTTCTCATCGCTTACCCCTTCTTCTGCACGCGGGCGATGAGCTTCGCGTACTCCTCGCCGATCTCCGGCCTGTCGCTGCGCACGAACTCGCCGATGACGAACTTGCCCCTCACCTGCTCCGGAGACATCTCCTTCGCCTGCGCCATCGTAATCGAGCTGTCGCGGTACCAGTTGAGCATCTGGCTCGCCTGCGGCATGCCGTTCCGCCTGCCCCACAACTCATGGCAGTTCTGCATCACCTCCACCACCGAGAAGCCCTTGTGCGCGATGGCGTTGGCGACGCACTTTGTCAGGTGCCACGCGTGGTACACCGTGCTGCGCGCCACGTACGTCGCGCCCGCGCCGGCGGCAAGCTGGCAGATGTCAAACGAGTTCTCGATCGCACCGTAGGGCGTCGTCTCCGTCTTCGTGCCGTAGGGCGTCGTCGGCCCGCCCTGGCCGCCCGTTTCGCCGAACACGAAGTTGTTGAAGACGATGACTGTTATGTCAATGTTGCGTCGCGCTCCATGCACGAAGTGCCCCGCGCCGATGGACACGGCGTCGCCGTCGCCCTGCAGGCAGATGACCGTCAGCTCCGGGTTGGCGAGCTTGATGCCCGTGGCCGCCGCGGCTCCCGCGCCGTGCGGCCCGTGGAACTGATGCGCTTTGATGTACTGCCCCATGACCGCGTAGCACCCGCTGCCGCTTACCGTCACAATCTTGCTTGGGTCCAGCTTCAGGTAGTCGAAGGCGCGGACGATGGCGCCCTGCGCCAGCCCCAGGCCGCAGCCAGGACAGTAGCGGAAGTGGTCGTCCACCGCCGGCATCATGGCGTAGTTCTCTATGTAATGCTCCATCGGGAGCGGCTTGTAGGCCTTCTGCACGGTCGTCATGGCTACAGCACCCCTGTCAGCTTGTCCAGTATCTCCTCGGGCGCAATCGGGTCACTGTGCAGGTGGTTCACGCCCAAGACCTCCGCCGGATGGCGGCGCAGCGCCTTGAGCACCTCGCCCTGCACCTGGCCGGTGTTCATCTCCGGCACCAGGACGACCTTCGCCGCGCGCGCCGCCTGCCTGACCTGCTCGTACGGAAATGGCCACAGCGTGATGAGACGAAGCAGGCCCGCCTTCTTGCCCCGCGCGCGCAGCCGGTCCATCGCCTCGTGCGCCGAGCGCGCCTGCGTGCCGTACGCGACGAAGAGCACCTCCGCGTCGTCCGTGTACAAGCTCTCCGCCATGGTGATCTCGTCCCTGCGCGACTCTATTTTGGCGTGGAAATGGTTCAGCGTGAACTTGAGCGCGTCCTGGCCCGTCCTGCCTCCGTAAACGTGGTTCGGCACATAGTGCAGAACGCTGCGGTACTTCGAGCCAAAGTCCGCCATCGGCGATATCTCATCTGTCTTGTGCAGTGCGTACGTCTCGTACTTCTCCGGCGGGCCGCTGGGCCGGGGCCGCTCGACGCGCTCTGTTTTGCCGTAGTCGGGCAGGTCAACCACCTCACGCATGTGGCCGAGCAGGCCCTCGGTCAGCAGAATGACGGGCGTGCGGAAGCGCTCCGCCAAGTTCACCGCCTTGATGGTGAGCCAGAAGGACTCCGCCACGGTCGAGGGCGTGAGCGCGATGACGGCGTTGTCGCCGTTGGGGCCGTAGCGCGCCTGCATCACGTCGCACTGGCCGGAGCCGGTGGCGTCGCCCGCGCCCGGGCCGGGCCGCGAGACGACGACGACGACAAGCGGTATCTCCATCGCCGCCGCGGAGCCGATCCCCTCCTGCATCAGGCCGATACCGGGGCCTGACGTCGCGGTCATGGCGCGGGCGCCCGCGCCGGATGCTCCCATGACGGCGTAGATGCTGCCGATCTCGTCCTCCATCTGAACGTACTTGCCCGCCACCTCCGGCATGCGGCGGGACATGTACTCAGCGATCTCGGTCGCGGGCGTGATGGGGTAGCCGGCGTAGAACCGGACGCCCGCCGCGATGGCCCCTTCGCAGATGGCCTCGTTGCCCATGAGCAACCTGCGCGTCGTTTTTGCTAGTGCTGTCGCTGGCATGTTACTTCACCACCACGTTGATGGCCCAGTCCGTGCACAGCCACTCGCAGAGGCGGCAGCCGGTGCAGGCGGGCAGGTCCACGACCTTCGCCTTGAGCAGGGGCTTCTCCGCGATGAACACCTTCTCCGGGCAGAGGTCAATGCAGATACCGCACGAGCGGCAGCGCTGTTCGTTGACGACGACCTGAATATCGCGGGCTTTCCTGGGGGCGGATGGGGCTTTCGTCGGCATGGGAAACCTCCTTGGAGGCAGCTACGACCCGGGAGGGTCGCAAGTCGCCCCGATGCTAGCAGAGACGTATGTGCATGTCAACCGCGGCCTTGCCCTCGGCGGAGCGCCTGTCAGCGGGCGGTCGCGCGTCCCCTGTACTCGGCCACCGCGCGCGTGCCCAGGCCGCCGCGCTGGTTGAACCACGCCTCCACGCGCATGGAGCGCGGCCTCAGCAGCTTCACCAGGTCGTCCAGGATGCGGTTGACGGCGTGCTCCTGCAGGATGCCCACGTTGCGATAGGAGGTGAGATAGTACTTCAGCGACTTCAGCTCCACCAGCCACTTGCGCGGCTCGTAGGTGATGACCAGCTTGCCGAAGTCCGGCAGGCCCGTCCACGGGCAGACCGACGTGAACTCGTCCGTATCGTAGCTCACCGTCGTCGCCGACTCCGGGTACTCGAAGGGCAGCCGCTCCAAGACTGCCGCATCCACGGCGCTGACGTCCGCCACGTCGTAGCGGCGCGCCGAATACTTGTCGCCGATGTCCGTCTCTGGGCACATGGGGCATCTCCTCGGGTCGCTCCTGCAAACGTCTTATGATAGGCTGTCTGACCGCCGAGATGCAACGCCAGTCCGACGGCCATCCCCCTTGATCCCCCTTCCCGCTGGGAAGGGGGAGAATAGAGTAGAGAGTGTGGGAGGTGTCCTCCCACACTCTCCGGCAGGGGCTTCGCCCCTCTGCACACCCCCTGTCCGGTCGCCCTTGACACGCACTCACGCGGCCTCTATCGTTGCGTCATCTGACAGCGGAGCGCGCCACCGACGCGATGATCACCCTCGCGGACATCCAGCAGGCCCGCCAGCGCATATCTCCGCTGGTCCACCGCACTCCCCTGCTTTCGTCCGCCACGCTCAGCGCCATGACGGGCGCCCCGGTCCTTCTCAAAGCGGAGAACCTCCAGCGCACCGGCTCCTTCAAGCTCCGCGGCGCGGCCAACCGCATCGCCCAACTTTCGCCCGCGGAGCGCAAGCGCGGCGTCATCGCGGCGAGCGCGGGGAACCACGCACAGGGGGTCGCCCTCGCGGCGAAGCGCATGGGCATACCCTGCGTCATCGTCATGCCACGGCACGCCTCCATCGCCAAGGTGGAGGCGACGCGCGGCTATGGCGCGCAGGTCGAGCTTGCCGGAGGCAGCTACGACGACGCCCAGCGCCGCGCGAAGGCGCTCGCCGAAGATCGCCGCCTTGTCCTGGTGCATCCCTTCGACGACGCGCACGTCATCGCCGGGCAGGGCACGATCGGCCTGGAGGTGCTCGAAGACGCGCCGGACACGCGTCTCGTCGTCGTGCCCGTGGGCGGAGGTGGACTCATCGGCGGCATAGCGGCCGCCGTGAAGGCGAAGGCGCCGCGCGTGCGCGTAGTCGGCGTGCAGGCGGCGGCGGCCCCCGCCTGCGTGGAGTCGCTGCGCACGGGCCGGAGGGCCACGGTCAGGCCCGGGCCTACCGTCGCGGACGGCATCGCCGTGGGCCGTCCCGGAAAGCTGCCGCTGGAGCTGATACGCCGGTACGTGGACGACGTGGTGACGGTGGACGAAGAGGACATCACCCGCGCGATGGTGCTTCTGCTGGAGCGCTGCAAGCTCGTGGTGGAAGGGGCCGGCGCCGTGGCCCTCGCCGCCCTTCTGGCGGGCAAGGCGGGAGGCCGCCACGCGAAGGCGGTCGCCGTCCTCTCCGGCGGCAACATAGACCCCACGGTCATTGACCGCGTGGTGGAGCACGGCCTGGCCCACGCGGGACGCTACCTGGTGCTGCATGTCGTCCTGCTCGACAGGCCAGGGCAGCTTGCCCGCCTGCTGAACGTCATCGCGGAGGCGGAGGGCAACGTGCAGGACGTGAGCCACGTCCGGCGCGGGCTTCACCTCGCCATCGAGCAGGTGGAGGTGCAGGTCACCGTGGAGACGCGCGGGCCGGACCACATCCGGCAGGTGCTGGAGCGGCTGGAGGCGTCAGGCTACGAGGCCGTCGCTCAGATGCCGGACAGCGCCGTGCCCGTGCGTGCGTTCCGCCTCCGGCAGGGCATGGCGTAAGCCGATGGGCCTCGCAGCGAAATTCCACTGGCGCATTCCGCCTCCCATTCCTCCAGCGGAGAAGGCCGCCCTCGGGGGCCTCTCACCCGTCCTCGTCAGACTGCTCCACAACCGGGGCATGCGCACGCGGGCCGAGGCGGACGCCTTTCTGTCGCCCGGGCCGGAGACGCAGGCCGATCCGTCACTCATGCCGGACATTGACGCTGCTGTGACGCGTCTGCTGACGGCGGCGCGCTCCGGCGAGACCGTCGGCGTGTTCGGCGACTTCGACTGCGACGGAGTCACGTCCGCCGCCGTGCTTGCGCTGGCGCTGGAAGGCCTGGGCGCGCGCGTCATGCCGTACATCCCGGACCGCGTCAGCGAGGGCCACGGCCTGAACATCGCCGCCGTGGAGGCGCTGCGGCAGGCAGGCTGCCGACTCATCGTCACCTCCGACTGCGGCGTCAGCAACGTCGCCGAGGTCGAGCACGCGGTCGGCATGGGGCTGGACGTCATCATCACCGACCACCATACCGTGCCGCCGCGGCTGCCTCCCGCGCTGGCCGTCGTGAACCCCCGCCGGACCGACTCGCGCTATCCGCCGTCCGACCTCGCGAGCGTCGGCGTCTCCTACAAGGTCGCTCAGGCGCTCTACCGGGCGGCGGGACAGGCGGAGCGGGAAGACCTGCTTGACCTGGTGGCCGTCGGGACCATCGCCGACCTGTCGCCGCTACTCTCCGAGAACCGCTATCTGGTGACGCGCGGCCTCGCCGTGCTGAACAAGACGCGGCGGCCCGGCCTGCTTGCGCTGCTGGAGCAGAGCGCAGTCAAGCCCGGCGCCGCCCATGTTGAGACCGTCAGCTACGCGCTGGCCCCTCGCCTCAACGCGGCGAGCCGCATGGACCACGCCAGCACCAGCTATCGCCTGCTGGTCACGTCCTCGGAGAGCGAGGCGCGGCAGCTCGCCGCAGAGCTGGACATGCACAACACCGAACGCAAGCGCCTCACCGATGAGCTTGCGGCGCGCGCCCACGAGCAGGTCGCACGGCAGGGGCTGACGCCGCTCCTCATGGTGGAGGGCAGCGAATACCCACAGGGCATAGTGGGGCTGGTGGCAAGCCGCCTGGTGGACGAGTACGGGCGTCCGGCTGTCGTGGTGGCCCTCGGCGACCCGCTGAGCAGGGGGAGCTGCCGCAGCATCCCTGACTTCAACATCGTCGCGGCGCTGGCTGAATGCAAAGAGATGTTCGTGCAATACGGCGGGCACGCGCAGGCGGCGGGCTTCACCATCGAAAGCGCCAGGCTGGAGGCGTTGCGGCGACGCCTGGTGGACAGCGCGGCGCGGCAGCTCTCAAGCGTGGACCTGCGCCCCGTCCTGAACGTTGATGCGGAGGCGGGACCGTCAGCCCTAGTCGGCGCACCGTGGACGGACATCCAGCGCATGGCGCCCTTCGGCGTCGGCAACCCCCAGCCGACGTTCGTCGCGCGCGGCGCACAGGTCATGGCCTGCAAAGTCGTAGGCAACGGGGGCAAGCACTTGAGCATGACGCTGAAGCATCGCGGCGCGGTCTGGAGCGGCATCGCCTTCGGGCTGGGCGATACGCCCGTGCGCGCGGGCGACTGCATGGACGTGGCCTACACCATGCTTCTGGATACCTGGAACGGGGCTGAAAGGCTCAAGATGAACATATTGGATATAGCTTCCGCTAGCGCCGGACGCTAGGAGTTGATGATCGCCTGAAGCTGGGCCACCACGTCCTCCTCGGACACGAAGGGGCCTATCTTCATGTAGCGAATGACGCCCTTCCTGTCAATCAGGAAAGTGGTCGGCAGACCAAACACATTGTACTTATTGCTCGTAACGCTCTGGTCGCCATCCACAACCGTGGTGAACGTGAACCCGCGCCTGGTCAGGAAGTCCCGCGCCTTCTCCGGCGTCTCGCCCACGTCCACCATAAGCATTTCTACTTTGTCGCGGCCACCCACGCTCTGCCAGGCCCGCTGCATATGCGGCATCTCAATCTGGCACGGGCCGCACCACGTCGCCCAGAAGTTCAGCAGCACGGGCTTGTTCCCGCGGTAGTCGGCCAGCCGTACGGTCTGCCCGTCCAGACCCTGCAAGGAGAAGTCGGGCGAGAGAGAGCCGACCTTGGGCGCCTCCGGCAAGGAGCTCACAGCTCCGCCTGCCCCTTCAGCAGGGACGCAGCTCGCCGCCAGCAGAGTCATTGCCGCAAGGACCGCGAAAACGAGGTGCATCCGACGCGCCCGCATATGTTCTCCTTAGATGCCGCTGCTCAGGCCGAAGAAATCAAAATACTGGTTCAGAAAGACCAGAGAGTTGAAGAAAACGAGGACTCCAACGACCACCACGAGCGCGCCGCTCACAATCTCCACAGTGCGCATGTAGGGATTCATCCGGCGCAGGAAACCCATCAGCCGACTGACACCCAGCCCCGCCAGCAGGAAAGGCAGGCCCAGGCCGGCGGAGTAAACGGCCAGCAGCAACGCCCCCTGGGCCGCCGTCTGAGTGGTCCAGGCCAGCGTGAAGATACCCGCCAGGATGGGGCCTATGCACGGCGTCCAGCCCGCCGCGAACGCGCCGCCGATGAGAAGCGAGCGCCAGTAGCTGGGCCGCGAGCCGCCTTCATACGTGAGGCGCTTTTCGTAGTACAGGAAGGGAATGCGGAACACCCCCATGATGTGCAGGCCCATGACCACCAGCAGGACTCCGGCCACGTGACGGAGCACGGGCATGTAGCCTGAGAGCACGGAGCCCAGCAGTCCGATGGACGCGCCCAGCGCGACGAACAGGACGGAAAATCCCAGGACAAACGCCACGGCATGGAAGAACGTCACGCGCTGACGGCCCTGCCCGGCGCCGTCTGAGGCGCCGACGCCCGCCAGGTGCGCCAAGTACACCGGCACAAGCGGCAGCGAGCACGGCGACACAAAGGAGAGGACGCCCGCTCCAAAAGCTATGAGAAGGGTCACCTGCTGAGCTTCCAAACGTGCCTCGCTGCCCGTCCGCCACCCTGAAGGCCCCTTAAAACGCGTTGCCCACGAGTTTTATGAGCGCTGCATCAAGAAGCCCTGGACTTTCATTGTACGTACAGCCCGTAGCTATAGTCAAGCAGCAGCCACGACACGCGACTGCGACTGATAAAAGGTACCAAAGTACCGTGCGCCCCACTGGACGGGGAAAAATCGTGTGGTAGAATAATGCCAAGTTCTGTAAAGCAGACACGGGGCTTGTGAGGACGACGTGCTATGACACTGAGAGAACGCATTGATGCATTTCTCGATCACCTCATGGTCGAAAAGGACTTCTCCGGCAACACCACGGCGGCGTACCAGAACGACCTGACTCAGCTTTCGGACTTCGTGACCGCCCGCAAGAACTCAGGGCAGAGCGTCGAAAGCTGGGACGTCGTGGACAGGGCCACGCTGTCTGAATACATCATTCATCTGCGCAACGACCGCGGCTACGCGCCGACGACGGTCGCGCGCAAGGTGGCCGCGGTCAAGTCATTCTTCGCCTTCCTCCTTGAAGAGGGAATCGTCAAGGCCGACCCCACGGAAGAGCTCAGCGCCCCCAAGGTGGGGCGTTCGCTGCCCAAACCCATTTCTCCCGAGGCGGTGACGCTCCTCCTGCATGAGCCCACCAAGCGCAACACGCCTGAAGCGAAGCGCGACCAGGCCATGCTCGAACTCCTGTACGCCACGGGGATGCGCGTCTCCGAGCTCGTCTCCCTGAATCTGCCGGACGTCCGCCTTCAGCCCGGCCAGGGGCAGGTGCGCTGCCTGGGCAAGGGACGGAAAGAGCGTATCGTCCCCATCCATGAGCAGGCCGTTGAGGTGCTGCAACAGTACGTTGAAGACTCGCGTCCTGACCTCTTGAGGCAGAATGCCAACGAGCAGGCCCTCTTCCTCAATCGCCGGGGCGAAAGGCTGACCCGCCAGGGGTTCTGGCTCATCCTGAAGAACTACGCCAAGTCAGCCAATATCCAGGGGGACATCACTCCACATACGCTGCGCCACAGCTTCGCCACGCACATGCTGCAGGGCGGAGCGCCGCTCCGGAACGTGCAGGAGCTCCTGGGACACGCCAACATCTCGACGACCCAGGTCTACACCCATCTCACCACCGACTACGTCCGGGGCGAATACGATAAGGCCCACCCGCGGGCCAGCTAGACAGCCCCACTCCCTCTCCGCTACCATTAACACAGGCCCACGGGGATGGCGGGAGTATGAGGCTCGCAGTCGGCAGTGATGAGTGCACCCCTCTCGCCGAGGCCGTCGTAGCAGACCTGCGGCGCCGCGGCCATCAGCTGCTGCTCTTCGGGGCGCTCGCCGGCGTGGAGCCTCAGTGGCCTGACGTGGCGCGCCGCGTCGGCGAGGCCGTCGCCAGCGGGGCGTGCGAGCAGGGCGTCCTTTTCTGCTGGACGGGAACGGGCGTCAGCATCGCCGCGAACAAGGTGCCCGGGGTCCGCGCCGCCCTCTGCGGTGACGCAATAACCGCGTCGGGCGCCCGCCGCTGGAACGACGCCAACGTCCTCTGCATGAGTCTCCGTGGCACATCCGAGCCGGTCGCCAGAGAGGTACTGGACGCCTGGTTCGCGGCAAACCCCGACCCGGGCGAGGCCGACAACATCCGCAAAGTCCGTGAGATGGAGCATTCGCGGGTCACGCGCTAATCGCGGGCCGCTCTCGGTCTTCTTCCCTCCCTTTTCTGAAAAAAACTGTCAATACTCGAAGCATACGTTTATAAGGGCCATCCCAACGTGGCGGACGACTCGGCCATGAAGAGGTGACAGATATGCCGGTCATCACCATAGACGGGCAGATAGGCAGCGGGGGACGGGAGATCGGCCTGATGGCGGCCACAGCACTGGAGATTGACTACTACGACCAGGCCATCATCGAGCAGGCGGCGCGCCGGCTGGGAGCTACCATCCAGGCCGTGGAGGAAAAGCATACGGTACCCGTCCGCGCACGCGACCGGGTCGCCCGGTTCCTGACGAACTTCCTGGAGAAGTCCGCCACGGCGGGCGCCGCGGGCGATCCATTCCTTGGCCCCACCGGCGTGGAGCATCTCCTGACGCGCAGCTATCCGGAGGCTTCGCAAGCCCCCATCACGCGCGCGCAGGAACTGGACGACAAACGCTTCATCGAGGTGCACCGGGCGGTACTGCGGGACATCGCAGGCACGGGCAGCGCAGTCATCCTGGGCCGCGGCGGCGTCGTCGAACTTCGAGATTGGCCGGGCGCGCTGCACGTGGACACGGTCGCCCCGTTTGATCAGCGGGTGAAGCGACTGATGGAGCGCCTGGAGGTGGACTCAGCCTCCGCTGAGAAACACGCGCGGGACATGGAAGCGGGCCGCCTCGCGTACTTCCGCAAGTACTTCAACGTGGACGCCAACGACCCTTCGCTGTACCACATGGTGCTCAACACAGGCCAGTTCCCGCTGGACTACCTGGCCACGCTGGTGGTCGAGGCGGCGCGGAAGCTGCAGACGCTGAAGAGGTAAGATGCACGCCGTATTCAAGGAGGCCGTGGCCCTGCTTGAGCAGAAGCGCCCCTTCGTGCTGGCGCGGGTGGTCCGCACGCGCGGCTCCACGCCGCAGAAGCCCGGCGCCATGCTGCTCGTGCGGCGCGACGGCGCCATCGTCGGCACGCTCGGCGGGGGATGCGTGGAGGCGGAGGTGTGGGCGCGCTGCCGCGACCTGATGGAGCGCGGAGGCGGCCCGGAGCTGAGCACGTTCCATCTCTCGGACGACCTTGCCGCCCAGTCCGGCATGGTCTGCGGCGGCTCCATGGACATCTTCATTGACGCCACGGCCGCCCGCCCGGAGTTCCTGCCCGCGGCCCGCGAGATAGTCGGTGCGTACGAAGGCGGCGACAGCCTCGCCATGGCCACCGTTGTCTCCGGCCCATCGGCGGGCGCGTACATGCTGGTGCGCGAGAACGGCGCCCGCGCGGGCAGCCTGGGCGGCGCCGCGCTCGACGACATGGCCGCGGACGCGGGGCGCGAACACATGCACCGGGGCACATCAGAGCTTCTCACAGCGCGGGACCGCACTGAGGTCATCGTGGAGGCGTTCACGTCGCCGCCAACGGTTCTCGTCGTCGGGGGCGGACACATCGCCCTGGCGCTCTACGAATTGGGCCAGATGGTCGGCTTCCACTTCATCATCATTGACGACAGGCCCCAGTTCGCGAGCCGCGAGCGCTTCCCGAACGCGCTCGCCCTCGTGGTGGACGACTACGACAGGGCCTTCCAGCGGGTGCGCATCACCCCCGGCATGTTCGTGCTTGTCGCCACGCGCGGCCACAAGCACGACGACGACGCCCTGCGCGCGGCGGTGCTCTCCCCCGCGCGCTACGTCGGCCTGGTGGGCAGTCAGCGCAAGGTGCTGCTCATCTACCGCCACCTCCTGCGCGAGGGCATCCCGCTGGAGCGGCTGCGGCATGTCCACGCTCCCGTGGGCCTGCACATCGGCGCGCGCACGCCTCATGAGATCGCCCTCAGCATCCTCGCGGAGATGGTGATGGAGCGTTACGGAGGCAGCGGCCAGATGATGAAGCTGTCAGGGAAGCTGCTTCAGAGGGCCGCCGAGCTGGAGTCCCGCGGCGCCGCCTTTGAAGACGACACCCTGAGCCATGCGGGCGCGCAGGCCCCGTCCTCAGCACCCTAGTCCCGTATGGCCGCCGTCGCCGCCCTGCTCCTGGCCGCCGGCGAGTCCCGCCGCATGGGCACAGCCAAGGCCCTCCTCCCCTGGAAGGGAACGCCCCTGCTTCTATACCAGATTGACCAGCTCACGCAGGCGGGCGTCAGCGAGGTCATCGTGGTCCTGGGGCATGAGGCGGAGCGCCTCCTGCCGCTGGCCGAGGGCACGTCCGGGGTCACGGTCGTGGTCAATCCGGACTATCGCCAGGGCAGGACGACGTCCATCCGGGCGGGCTTGGAGCGCGTGCCGTCCGCGTGCGATGGCATCATGGTGCTGGCAGTGGACCAGCCGCGCACCGCGGACATCCTGCAACGGCTGGTGGAGGAGTTCGAGCAGCGCCCGTCCGCCATCGTGGCCCCGGAGTATCAGGGTCGCGGCGGCCACCCGGCCATATTCGCGCGCGGGCTGCTGGACGAGATGCGGGCGATAACGGAGGAGAAGCGGGGCCTGCGCGAGGTGACGCAACGGCACCGCGCAGAGCTGCGCCGCGTCCCATTCGAGACGCCGGAGGTGCTCCTGGACATCAACACGCCCGAGGAGTACCGGGACGCGACGGCGCGCTACGGCGGGTCAGAAGCGGGCCAGGCCCTGCATCCCTGATCCGTCACGCGCACGCCCCGCGCCGCGGTGCGTCGCGGGCCCTTGCTGCCGCGCCCGCTCTAACCCTTCTTGTTGCCCGCCTTCGCCTTGGCGAGCGCCGCGGGAACGCCCGGAATGTTCAATATCTTGGACGCGGCGGTGACTTCGAACATGGACTCCGTGTGGCCGGCCATGATGGCGTCATGAAGCTGAGAGCGGATGGCCACCGTGTGGTCCATGGTGGCCATGCGGTTGGCGTCTTCTCGGCTGTTGTATACCGCAATCCGACCAACCTCACCCGTGTGGTCAAAGCTGCTCAACTGGACACCAAAGAGGTACCCCGGCTGCGAGGAGACCCATGCCTCCAGCTCCTGCAGGAGGCGCTCTACCTCCTGCCGACGGCCAGGCACAGGTCGCATGATGGAGATACGGACGACTGCCATGATAGTTCCTCCCTGTTAATTTTCGCTCAAGGCCCGTTGGACGGCATGCCGGTACATATCCGCAGGAAGCGCCCCTGTGAGAGGATAGCTTCCGTTTATCACCGTGAACGGTATGCCGAGCGCCATGCTGCTGTACGCATCCCTCGCCACATGGTACTCCTCCAGAAGCGCTTGCCGCTCCACTCCGCTCTGCATGTCCCGAGCAAGACGTCGTGTGTCCAGTCCCACGCCGTCCGCCAGGCCCAGCAGGACATCCCTGTCGCTTATGTCCCTGCTTTCGCTGAAAAATGCGCGAAAAAGGGCCATGTCGAACCCGTCAAACGCTTCGGCGCACTGCCGCGCCGCGCACCGGGCCGCCTCCAGGGCGGGCAGGCTGGACGTCGGATAGCCGTCGCCGGACCAGGGCGTGATGCCGCACGCGGACTCCGCCTCCGCCGCCCGTGCCCGCCCCTGAACGCTGCACGGGCTCACGCGGTTGCCGGGCAGATGATGCGGCAGCAACGGAAAGCCGCGCCAGTGCACGGCCACGCTGTCGCCGAAATCCGGAAGGATGCCCCGCAGGCGTACCGCCGCCACGTAGCACCACGGTCACAGATAATCCGAGTAGACATCAAGATGAATGGGCGTGCGCATCACCATCCTCCGCGCTCTATTCTACACGGTCAACCCTGCGTCGGCATAGATGCTTCCGGCCAGCGGGCCGCGACATCCCTCTATCGCGGGGGCGACGGCTGGCCGTTCGCGACCGCGGGTACGGTCGCCGGTTCCGCCTCCACGGGCGCAGGCCGCGGCCCGCGCAGGAGGGACGCCAGCACGCCCGCGAACGCGAACGCCGAGCCTGCCAGATAAGCCGCATGCATTCCGTTAAGGAAGGGCTGGACCTGGGAGGCGGAGGCGCGCGCGCCCGTGGCGGCTACCTCCATTGCTCCTCCCATGACAATCGTCACGATGGTCCCCGCCACCGCCACGCCTGTCACCTGGCCTGTGTTGCGCGTGAGGTTCAGGAAGGCGGACACCGATCCGTAGGATGACCTCGGCACCGCGCTCAGCACGGAGCTGTTGTTCGGAGACTGGAACAGACCGATGCCCGCCCCCACCATGGCCAGGGCCGCCAGCACCTGCAGGTAGCCTGCGTCCATCGGGATGAAGGACAGCCACAGCAGGGCCAGACCCACTATGCCCAGGCCCACGGAGGAGAACATGCGCGCCCCGAATCGGTCCGAGAGCCGTCCGCTGAGGGGGCCCATGACGGCCAGCATGACGGCCACCGGCGTAATCATCAGGCCCGCCTGCCGCGCCGAATACCCCTGCACCGTCTGGAGAAAGAAGGGCATCAGGAACTGGTTGGAGGACATGGCCAGAAAGGTCAGGAACGAAGCGCTGACGCCGGTCGCGAAGGCGCGTTTGCTGAAAAACACCAGGTCAATGATCGCATCCTTCCCCCGTCTCTCGACCAGAATGAACGCCGCGAAGAACGCAACGGTGGCGCCGAGCAGCGCCAGCGTGGGGAGAGACGTCCAACCCCACGACTCGCCGTGAGACAGGGCAAGAATAAACGCTCCGAGCGTCACCCCTGACGTCACCGCGCCAAGCCAGTCGAACGAGAGCCGCCGGGGGCCCACGGTGGAAACCAGTTCCTCGCGCAGAACCAGGTGGGCCATGGCCATCCCTATGAGTCCCACGGGAAGGTTCAGATAGAATACGGAGCGCCATCCCAGACTGTCCACCAGCAGACCGCCGAGCGTCGGGCCGAGGGTGGCGCCCACGGCCACCGTGGTGCTGTTGAAGCCCAGCGCCTGCCCGCGCTGCCGGGCGGGGAAAACGGCGGTCGTGATAGCCAGGCCGTTGGCCATGGTCATGGAAGCCCCCAGGGCCTGTACGACCCGCGCGGCGATCAGCCATCCCGGCCCCGGCGCGGCGCCGCACAGCGCCGACCCCACGATGAACACCCCGAACCCGGCCCGATAGACCTTCTTGCGGCCCACTATGTCCGCGAGCCTGCCCACCGCCAGCAGCATGACGCTGATGGTCAGCAGATACGCAAGGACAACCCACTCTATCGTAATCAGGTCCGTTTGGAAGGAGGCCATGATATGGGGCAGGGCAATGTTGACGATGTTGGCGTCCAGCACCGCCATGAACACGCCTATGGATACCGTGCCCAACGCCCACCACTTGTGGTGTTCGCCCTGAGTAAACTTCAATTGCATCCCGTGGCTCTCATACGCGGACCGGCGGGCATGACCCCGCGCTCACTTCCTCTGTGCGTTCTATTGGCCTATACTATATCCGGAACCGTGGCGCAAAATATACTACCGAGGGATTAGTCATGGCAAGAACGGCGCGCACCACACGACCGAAAGCCACGCCCCGGAAGACCGCAGTCACGGCCAAGCCCGTCGCGAGCCTCGGCGACTATCGAGTGCTCTCCTACGTCGAGATGCCCGACTGCAGCCTGCGCGTACTGCGCCTGGGCGCCGAAAGAGAAGTCAACCTCCACTACCACACCAAGAGCAGCCAGGTCTATTTCATCCTCAAGGGCACGGCGGATGTCACCGTCAACGGCAAAGTGACGAAGCTTAAAGAGAACCAGAGCGTCCGCATTCCCGTCCGGACCGTGCACGGCATTCGGTCGGACGACGGGGCCGTCGCCCTCAGCATATCCATACCACCCCTGGACCTGGCGGACCAGCTTCCCGCGCAGGAGGGCTACACCAAGCCCTAGCGCCCTTGCGCTAGCTGTCCATCAGCCGTCGAATACGCCGTACCGCCTCATCCATCGCGGCGCGCTGCTCCGGAAGTCGAAGCGCGCGCCGTGCGCGGATAAGCCTGTCTTGCAGCTCACGGCAGCGGGCGCGCCATTCCGAGAGCGTCAGATAGTCGCGGGCCTGCTCCCGCGCGTCACCGGTCATGGCGCGGCGCGGGTCGGCCACCTCCAGTACGTCCGCCAGGTGGACCAGTCCCTCTACAAGCGCTTCCTGCTCCACGCGGTCAGCGGCGTCGGGCTGCATCGTCTTCTCTCTTAATACATGGCCCGGAGCAGGTCCTGCACGGACTGCTTGTCCACGGGGCGCGGATTGTTGCCCGCCTGGTAGTCCAGCATGACCCCCGCGGCCAGCGCGGGAAGGTCCGCCTCCGCTACGCCGACGTCTCGAATGCGCCGGGGAAGGCCCAGGCCCACCACCAGGCCGCGCATCGCCCGCACCGCGGCCCTGGCCGCTCTGTCTTCTTGCATCCGCGCCGTGGCGACGCCCGCGGCCCGCGCTACAACGGCCAGCCTGTCAGCGACAGCCTCGCGGTTGAACTCCATGACGCCGGGCAGCGCGACGCAGGAGGTGTAGCCGTGCGGCACGCCGAACCTGCCGCCCAACTGATGGCCTATCGAGTGACTCAGGGCCATGCCCGTGTTGGGGATGTTGACTCCTGCCATCCACGACGCGATCAGGCACTGGTTGCGCGCCCCCATGTCCCGCGGGTCCCGCCTGGAGCGCGGCAGGTACTGGAACAGCCGGGCTGCGGCCGCCTCGTACAATGCGTCGGTCATGGGCTGACGGCGCGGCGAGTACAGCCCCTCCACGCAGTGGTCCAGCGCCTTGATGCCCGTGGAGAACCACAGCCAGTCCGGCGTCGCCAGGGTAAGCTCCGGGTCAAGGATGACCGCGCGGGGCGTGAGCTTATCGCTGCGGTAGTGCTCCTTCTGGCCCGTCGCCTCGTTCGTGACGCCTCCACTAGCGGTGTACTCGCCGGCGGAGAGAGTCGTAGGCACGCACAGAATAGGCATCGGCGCGTTCCGCACCTCCGGCACGTGGACGGGCCGTCCATTGACCACCTGAATCTTGTAGCGGTCGAGTCCCTCGCCCGTGGTCACGCCCTCCGCGACGCAGAGCGCCACCGCGCGGCAGGTGACGGTGCACGTGGAGCCTCCGAAGCTGACCAGACCGTCCGCGCCGACCTGGCGCGCTATCTCCGCCGCGGCGAACACGACGGAGCGCGGCACGTGCTGGACCGTCTTGTGGAACACGCCGGCGCACCGCTCGCCCAGAAGGGACTGCACTCGCTTCACCAGGTCCGTCCTGGTCGCGAGGGTGTTGCTGGTCACGATGAGCGCGCGGCGGATGCCCAGGCGCTCCACCTCGGCGGACAGCGTCGCCACGCTGCCCGGGCCGAAGACAACCTTCTGTATGGGCAGGACCTGGTACTCGCCCCACACAAGCTCACCGGACTGCGTTGCCATGTCAGGCCTCCCTGGGGAATTTGCGCCATTGTAGCGTCCGTAGGCCCGTGGCGAAAGCTCCCGGCGTGATCACCTGAAAGAGACACCCCCTTGCATGCAAGGGGGTGTCTCTCGGAGAGCAGAAGCGCACGACGTCGAACTGATAGACCTGTCGCCTGTCACGCGGCGGCAGCCGGGACCCTCTGGCCGCACCGCGCGCATATGACACCCGTCACCTTGTGCCTGTCCGAGGGGTCTTCGTGCAACACCTCATGGTACTGGACGGGATGGCTGCACTGTTCGGACGCGGCGGCTTCCATCCGGGGTTGCTTTTTGCCTTTGAGCCACCTGAGAATTTCCATATGACCTCCCTGTCGTGCGGCCAAGGCTCTCCGGCCTCTGGCGGGGCAAGAAGTCACATTTAACGCCAAGATTCCCACTTATGATGAGTGATATCATTCTCGTAAGCTTAATACATCATTATTCAAGCAAAGTCAAGAATGATTATTTCAAGCTATCGTCTCCCGATTCGCCTGAAGAGCGCCTTGTCTTCAAACCAAATGCGCTTTCTATTGACAACCGTACGAACAGGTGTTACATTCCCCACTGGCAAGTCAAGCTAGAAAAGGGGGCCTGTCGTGACCCTGACCTCTGAACGCATTGAGCTGAACGGCTACCATGAATGGGTGGAGGCCGCATTCGAGCGCGGCTGGAGTGATGGCCTGCCGGTCATCCCGCCCACGGTGGACCGCGTCCAGCAGTTTGTTGACTATATCGGCCGCAAGCCGGAGGAGTCGCTTGGCGACGTCCCGCCCAAGTACGGCGAGGCCACCATCGAGAAGCTCGCCATCCAGTGCGTCATGGCCGGATGCAAGCCGGAGTACTTCCCCGTCGTCATCGCCGCGCTGGAGGCCATGATGGAGCCCGCCTTCAACCTGAACGGCGTCCAGACGACCACCCACATGAACGAGCCTCTCGTCATCGTCAGCGGGCCTATCGCAAAGAAGCTGGGCATGAACTGGGGCACCCGCGTCTTCGGCTCGGGGAACCGCGCCAACGGCACCATTGGACGCGCGGTCAAACTCATCCAGTGGAACATCGGCGGGAGCTTCCCCGGCGAGCCGGACAAGTCCACGTTCGCGCATCCCGGCCAGTGGAGCTACTGCATCGCGGAGGACCCGGACAACAACCCGTGGGAGCCGCTGCACGTGGAGCGCGGCTTCAAGCCGGAGCAGAGCTGCGTCACTGTGTTCGGCGCGGAGCCGCCGCACAGTATCATCTGCTTCGGGCAGGCGTCCGAGGTGCTCGCTCGCCTCACGGACCACCTGAGCGGCACCGGCCCCAACTACTATGACGTCATGGGCGAGACGCTCCTGGGTATCAATCCCACGAACGCCGCCATTCTCGCCACGGCGGGATACACGAAGAAGACGATCAAGGAATACATCTGGTACAACTCCGGCATCACGCTAGGCCATCTCAAGCGCACCGGCATTCAGATGGCGTACGTGGAGAAGACGTTCCCCAAGTGGGTCAACTACGGCAATGACGAGCAGCGCATCCCCATCGCGGTGCAGCCGGAGGACCTCCACATCGTCGTCGCGGGCGGCGCGGGCAAGTTCTGCGTCGCCTGTCCCGGCTGGGGCGCCCTTGGCGGCTTCGCCATCACCAAGGAAATCAAGGAGCCACGGCGCTAAAGACTGGCAGTCCATCTCCAGAGCACGCATGAGGAGGAAGGAATGACTACCGCCCAGGCCAAGCTGGTTATCCTCAACCCCGAAGGGAAGGCCCGCGCCGTCAAGCAGACGGAGCTGACCCGGCGCATTGACCGCATCGAGGGCAAGACTATCGGCGTCATTGACGACGGGCTGTCCGGGTCGGACTACTTCATGAAGGGAATCCAGGGCCTCATCGAGAAGACGTACCCGGGTTCCAAGGCCGTCTACTACCCGAAGCCCATCCTGTCCCGCCCGTCTCCCAAGGAGATGCTGGAGAAGGTGGCGAACGAGTGCGACGCCGTCATCGTCGGCATAGGTGGCTGAGGCTCCTGCACGTCGGGCTGTACGCACGACACAGCAGTCCTTGAGAAGCGCGGCATCCCCTCGGTGATGATCGCCTACCACTCGTTCGCGGAGGCGGCGGAGCGCCAGGCGAAGCTCCTGGGTGTTCCCAGCATGAAGTTCGCCGTCGTCGAGTACCCCAAGCCCACTGACCCGGAGGAGCTGAATCGAAAGAAGCTTCAGTACCTCTTCGAGAAGTCCGTGGAGGGTCTCGTGGCGGCCCCCCCGAAGAAGGTGCCCGCGCCGCAGTAAACCGTCGAGCGGTGCCACTCTCCGCCAAGGAGGTCCAGGTGCCAGAAAAGGCGCTTGAAGGCGTCCGCGTCCTGGAGCTGTGCGAGATGGTCGCCGGCCCCTACTGCGGACGCCTCCTGGCCGACATGGGCGCGGACGTGGTCAAGATCGAACGGCCGGGCGTCGGCGACCCGGCGCGCCGCTACGGCCCCTTCCCCGGCGACGTCCCACACGCGGAGAAGAGCGGCCTCTTCCTGTACGTCAACCTCAACAAGCGCGGCGTCACTCTGGACGTGGAAACGCCCACGGGGCGCCGCCTCCTGACCGAGCTCGTCCGCCGCGCCGACGTGGTGCTGGAAGACAGGCCGCCCCGTGAGGCGCAACGCCTCGGCCTGGACCACCCCACCCTCAGCGCCGTCAACAAGCAGGTCATCGTCAGCTCAGTCACCCCGTTCGGCCAGACGGGCCCGTACGCCGACTTCAAGGCCCACGCGCTGAACACGTTCCACGCGGGCGGCGAGGGCTACTTCCTCCCCGGCGGCGACTGGCTTGACCGCCCACCCCTCCACGGCGGCGGCGGCTTCCTGGGCGACTATGACAGCGGGCTGGCGGCGGGCGTCGCCACCATCGCGGCCCTGTACGACCGGGCTATCAGCGGACACGGCCAGCATGTGGACATCTCCCGCCAGGAGGTGCTGATGTCCCTGAACGGGCTGGACCTGACCAAGTGGCAGAACTCGGGCAAGGTGGAGACCCGGGCGGACCGCGTGCCGCGCCTGGGCAGCACGCTGCGCTGCAAGGACGGCTACGTGGAGATCAACGTCAACTTCAACCACCACTGGGCCGCCCTCGTCCGCGCCCTGGACAGCCCCGCGTGGGCGACCGATGAACGGTACGCCTATTACAAGGGACGCCTGGAAAACGACAGGGAAGTGCGGGCGAGCTTTGAGGCCTGGTCCATGGCCCGCACCAAGCGGGAGGTCATGGAGACACTCCAGGTCAACGGCTGTCCGGCGGGCGCCGTGAACGATCCGGCGGATGTCCTGGCCTCGCCGCAGCTCCAGGCTCGCGGCTACTTCGTGGAGATGGGCCACCCGGACGCCGGGCGCTACAAGTACCCGTCCGCGCCGTGGAAGCTCTCCGCCACGCCCGCATCCTACGAGCGTGCCGCGCCGCGCCTGGGAGAACACAACACTGACGTCTTCTGCCGTGAGCTTGGCCTGACGCCCGCGGAGCTTACCGACCTGCGCCGCGCGGACATCGTATGAGCGACGCGTATCAGCAGACCACCGGACAAACCGGCGCCGCGCGCCTGCCGCTCGCGGGCGTGCGCGTCCTGGACCTGACGCAGATGGGCGCCGGGCCGTACTGCACGCAGCTCCTCGCATTCCTGGGCGCCGATGTCATCAAACTGGAGACGGCGGAGCGCGCGCGCCTCCTCAAAGGACGCTCGGCGCAGCCGTGGGCGCTGGACCAGCTCAACATTTACAAGCGCAGCGCGACGCTGGACCTGCGGAACCCGGAGGCCATCCGGCTCGCGAAAAGCATCGTCCCGCTCTGCGATGTCGTCGTCGAGAACTACCGCCCCGGTGTGCTGGACAGAATGGGCCTGGGCTATGGCGCCCTCCGGCGTCTCCGCCCCGATATCATCTTGGCCTCCGCCTCCGCCTGCGGCGCGCAGGGGCCGTACCGCCACTTCGGCGGCTTCGCGCCGATCTTCAGCGCGCTGGCGGGACTCTCTCACCTGACCGGCTACGAGGACGGGCCGCCCACGGAGATGCGCATGTCCATAGACCTGCGGGTGGGGACCGCCTGCACCTTCCCCATCATGGCGGCGCTGCGGCACCGCCAGCGCACGGGAGAAGGCCAGTTTATTGACATCAGCTTCGTGGACGCTATCGCCAGCCTTGTAGGCCATGTTATGCTGGAGCCACAGATGACAGGCCGCTCGCCTTCCCGGAGCGGGAACAAGGATGCCGTGATGGCGCCGCACAACTGTTACCCCTGCCAGGGGACCGACCGCTGGGTCAGCATAGCGGTGGGTGGCGAACAGGAGTGGTGCGCCTTCTGCGGCGCGACCGGGCATCCGGAGTGGGCCACCGACCCGCGCTTTGCGGACGCTTACGCACGCAAGCACAACGAGCCGCTCCTGGACGCGCTCGTGGCCCGGTGGACAAGGGAGAGGACCGCGCCTGAGGTGATGACGACGCTCCAGCGCGCGGGCGTCGCGGCCGTCCCCTCGTTCGACTCGCGCGACCTGAGCGATGACACCCACGTCCGCGAGCGCGGGTTCTTCATCCCGTACCGCACGCAGGAGGGCGCCGCGCGGGTGGCCGCCGGGCCCCAGTGGCGCCTGCCGGGCACCCCAACCGACGCCCGCGAACGCGCCATCCCTGGCATGGGCCAGCATAACGCATACGTGTTCCGGGAAATGCTCGGCATCTCGGAGGACGATGTGGAGCGGCTGACAAACGACAAGATCATCTCGTGAGAGTGGAGCGATTCGCAGCGACACAATCAGGCCAGGCGATGAACGCCGGAAAAGAGTTCAGGAGGAGAGCGCCATGTTCCGTATCTTGCTCGCAACCGACGGCTCTATCTACGCCCTCAACGCCGCCGACTACGCCGCGGCCCTGGCAAAGAAGATAGCGGACGCTGAGATCACCCTCATCCACGTGGTGGACACGAGCTACATAGCGACAGTGGCGGCTGCCGGTCTCGGGATGACGGTTTCCCCTACCGCCATTTTCCCCGAAGAGCTGGAGAAGGTGGCCGAGAAATCCATTCAGGCGACCACGGAGCGGCTCTCCGCCGCCGGCGTCCAGTCCAAGTCCCGCATTGAACACGGGCGCCCCGCCGAGGTCATATGCTCCATCGCGGAAAAGGAAAAGTTCGACCTTATCGCCGTGGGAAGCAGCGGCATGGGCCACATCACGGGCATCTTCCTGGGAAGCGTGAGCGATAAGGTGATCCACCGGGCGCGGGTGCCAGTTCTGGTCATCCGGGGCGCGGGTGACGACCAGGGATAGGCCGAAAGTTCACGCTATTTGAGGCGCTTTGTCAGGAAGGCGACCCGGCCATCCAGGATGGAGAGAGTCTCGTCCCGCGTCTTGCACCCGCGAATGTCCTGCGCCAGCTTCTGGTCGCCTATGACATCCCGTATCCAGTTTCCAAAGTCGTTCTTCTCAGAATTGACGTGGTAAACGAAGTGGTCGTTCTGCAGGCGATCAAGAGCGGACTTCAGGTCGGCCAGGTTGTTGTAGACCTCGCCGTTGACGCAGTAGAAGACTTTGTCTCCCGGCACGCTGCTGAGCCACTGCTTGGCCTGAGCCTTGCTAACCCTTTGAACAGGGACCATGATAACCTCCTGAATTTGTGGGAAGAAGCTCTATCGTAGGGGACTCATAGTCGCATTATACCGCAACTGCTCGCCGGGCCGTTAGCACAACGTCTACGCCGTCACGCATCCGCTGAAACACGACGGGGGCCTCTTTGGTAAGAGGCCCCCGCGTTTTGAGACTTACTTCTTGGGCTTGGCGCCGCCTTTCTTCGCGAACATGTGAACTGTCACCCCCTTTCTGTCGCTTGTTGCGACTATGCCCGAATACGGGATGAGAGTCTTTCGATCATGAAGCGGAAACCTACTTCTTGGGCTTGGCGCCGCCCTTCTTCGCGAACATGTGAACTGTCACCCCCTTTCTGTCGCTTGTTGCGACCTACCCAAAGCCGGGACAGAAATCTTCCGATTACGAAGCGAAACCCTACTTCTTGGGCTTCGCGCCGCCCTTCTTAGCGAACATGTAAACTGTCACCCCCTTTCTGCGGTCTTCCGCAACAAACCCCAATGGGGCGAAATGAGCATCTACGCGCAGGCAAAAAATATGGAAGGGGCTTAGTTAACCCTTCCATTCTCAGAGAGCCTGCTTTGACAACACCGTCACGTTTCGGCTTCTTGCCACGCAAAGAAGGTAAAAATCCCTTCCCTGCAGGATGTTCCGAGACCACCGAACGCGGCGAATCTAGGTGTTTCATATATATTTTGTTTGAATTGGTTATAACACCGGTGCTTATACTTGTCAAGCTACAGGCAAATTTACCGCGGGCGAGTTTCCTACATCTTGTTTAAGACCCTTTTAAAATCAGACTGGGAGGTTGGTCCGGTCTCCGGATGATGTCCCAACAAAAAGGTGGCGCACACGGGCTGGTCAGCCCGTGTGCGCCACCTTTCGCTTTCCCTGATTAGACCTCCCGGAACTCGCCCTCCACGGCGCCGGCTCCCGGCCCGCCAGTCCCTCCCTGCGGCGGTGGCTGCGGCCCGCCCGGCGTGGGCCCAGGTCCCCCCTTCTGTTCCTGCGCCTGGCTGTACACCGCCTGTCCTACCTGTTGCAGTGTTGCGGACAGGGTCGCGGAGGCCGCGCGCGCCTTGGCGGCATCCTTCGCCTGCACGGCCTGCTTCACTTCGCCGACCTGTTTCTCCAGGTCCGCCTTCAAGGGCGCGGGGACCTTGTCGCCCTGCTCGCGCAGCAGCTTTTCGGCGCTATAGGCCAGCGAGTCGGCCTGGTTGATGGTCTCCACCTCTTCGCGCTGGCGCCTGTCCGTCTCCGCGTGCGTCTCGGCCTCCCTGACCATGTTCTCGATCTGGTCCTTGGACAGGCCCGAGGAGGGCTGAACAATCACCTTCTGCTCGCGGCCGGTGCCCGTGTCCCTGGCGCGCACGTTCAGAATGCCGTTGGCGTCAATGTCAAAAGTGACCTCGACTTTCGGCACGCCACGCGGCGCGGGCAGGATGCCGTCCAGTATGAAGCGGGCAAGCGACTTGTTCTCGCGCGCCAGCGGCCGCTCCCCCTGCACCACGTGAATCTCGACACTGGGCTGCCCGTCGGCCGCCGTGGTGAACGTCTCGGACTTGGACGTCGGGACTGTCGTGTTGCGCGGGATGAGGGCCGTCACCACGCCGCCAAGGGTCTCGACGCCCAGCGTGAGCGGCGTCACGTCCAACAGCAGAATGTCCTTGACCTCGCCCTTGAGCACGGCCGCCTGAACGGCGGCGCCCAAGGCTACCGCCTCGTCCGGGTTGACCGACTTGTTCGGCTCCTTGCCGAATATCTGCGCCGCCTTCCGCTGGACGGCGGGCATGCGGCTCATGCCGCCCACCAGGATGGCCTCGTCAATCTGGTGGGCCTGCAGCTTGGCGTCCTCCAACGCACGGCGGCATGGTTGCTCCAGCCGCTCAATCAGGTCGGCGCAGAGCTGCTCCAGCTTGGCGCGGCTCAGGACCTTGACCAGGTGCTTGGGTCCGCTGGCGTCCGCCGTGATGAACGGCAGGTTGATTTCCGTCTGCGCCGTGGAGGACAGCTCTATCTTGGCCTTCTCACCCGCCTCCTTGAGGCGCTGCAGGGCCATCCGGTCCTTGCGCAGGTCTATGCCGCTTTCCCGCCGGAACTCGTCCACCAGCCAGTCTATGATCTTCTGGTCGAAGTCATCGCCGCCCAGGTACGTGTCGCCGGAGGTGGACTTGACCTCGAAGACGCCCTCTCCGATGGTGAGGACGGATATGTCGAAGGTACCGCCGCCCAGGTCGAAGACGGCCACCGTCATGTCCTTCTTCTTTTTCTTGTCCAAGCCGAACGCCAGGGCCGAGGCCGTCGGCTCGTTGATGATGCGGAGCACCTCCAGGCCGGCGATCTTGCCCGCGTCCTTGGTGGCCTGACGCTGAGCGTCGTTGAAGTACGCGGGCACGGTGATGACCGCCTGCGTGATCTTCTCGCCCAGCTTGGCCTCGGCGTCCGCCCGCAGCTTCTGCAGGACCATGGCCGAAACCTCAGGCGGCGAATACGTCCTGTCGCTTATCACGACGTGCGCGTCGCCGTTGGCCGCCCTCACAACCTTGTAGGGCAGCCGCTTGACCGCCTCCTGGACCTCGGGGTCGTCGAACTTCCGCCCCATGAGGCGCTTCACGGAGAAAACGGTGTTCTCAGGATTTGTAATAGCCTGGCGCTTCGCCAGAAGGCCGACGTACCGCTCCCCCGTCTTGGGGTTGACGGCGACGACGGACGGGGTCAGGCGGGCCCCCTCCGAGTTCTCGACGACGCTCGGCTCGCCCCCCTCCACGACGGCCACGACGGAGAGGGTGGTGCCGAGGTCAATGCCAATTACCTTTGCCATAGCTCCTGCTAGCCTCCTTTGGTCTCACTGTGTGTGTCAGAAACGGGTGACTTCGCCTTTTCCGGCCTCCGGGCGACGATGACCTGGGCAGGCCGGAGCACCCGCCCGTGTAGTTTGTAGCCAGCGCGCACGACATGGACAACCTTCCCCTCGTCGTGCTCTCCCGTCTCATCATACATGACGGCCTCGTGCTCCCACGGGTCGAACGCCTTGCCCTCCGCCTCGATAGTCTTCATCCCGGCGTTCTCCAGGACACCCTGCAGCTTCCGGTACGCCAGGGCCAGGCCCTCACCCCAAGGGCTTTGCGCCACGTCGGCGGACACGTGGGCCATGGTCCTGTCCAGGTCATCCAGCGCGGGGAACAGCATGACGATAATCGCGGCCGCGGCCATGCGCCGCACATCCTCTTTCTCCTGCTCCATGCGCTTGCGATAGTTGCTGAAGTCGGCCTGGGTGCGCAGAAGGGCGTTCTTCAACTCGTCCCTGTCGCGCTGCGCGCTCGCCGCCGCGGAGTCCGCGTCATCCGAAGGCGCCACCTGTCCACCGGTGGCGGCGACGTCCTGTTCCTGCTGCCCCGGGTCATTCACACTCATCAGACCCCCCGTAGCTATTGGTCTTCTTCATCGTCAGGTGACTCCAAAAGCTCGAAAATACCAGCCAGTTGCTCGTCAATCGTCCGGCGCAGGTCCCGGCCGCTGCCAGCCTCCATGAGCGACTGTCGCAAAGCGACCAGGCGGTCCCACATCTGAAGGGTCAATTCGACCCCCGCCAGGTTCAGCTCTTCGTCCTCCACAAGATGCTTGATGAGCCGCAGCCGCGCCATGTCCTGGTCAGAGTACAGGCGGAGCATGCCCAGCGTGCGGCTGGGAGTGATCAGACCGAGCCTTTCGTATTTTCGCAGGGTCTGCGGATGCATGGCGAGAAGCCGGGATGCCACGGAGATGATGTAGACACCTCGGATGTTCTCTTCCATACCAACCCTTTGGTGAGAAGGGACTTCCCCCTCACACTATACCGCTGCGGCCACAGGGCGGGCGACCCGTCTCCAGACGTCCCACCGCCAGCATTATTCAAGTTACCACTTGACACAGACCGTGTCAAGTATTATCATTCATTGAGCATCAAGCTTGTCGTCTGCCAAATAGACATGCACAAGGGCAGAGACGGGGGGAGGTGAGCGCGATGCTCTATTTCAAGGCATGTCCCCGATGCAGGGGCGACATGGCGGCGAACCGGGATATACATGGACCGTACCGTGAGTGCCTTCAGTGCGGCTTCATGGTTGACTTGCCCGCGGAGCCGACGCACACGCAGACAGGGGTCACGGCGCGCCGCTAGGCCGCAAGCGATCCCGGACAGGCCGCAGCCCTTTGGACTGCGGCCTTGTGCTATCCAGAGTACCGTTCCTCCCGCCACGGGTCCGCGACGTTGTGATAGCCGTGGGTCTCCCAGAAGCCGGGCCGGTCCTCGGCGAGGAACTCCAGCACGTGGACCCACTTGGCGCTCTTCCAGGCGTAGCGCTTGGGCACGACCAGGCGCACCGGCCCGCCGTGCTCCGGGGGCAGGTCGCTCCCATCGTGGCGGCACGCCAGCAGGACGTCTTCGTCCATGAGGGCCGCCAGGTCCATGTTCGTGGTGTAGCCTCCGTAGCAGCCGACCGCGACGAAGCGCGCTTCAGGCCGCGGCCCCACCAGATTCACGAGTTCACGGAACCCGACCCCTTCCCACTCATTGTTGAGCCGGCTCCAGCCCGTCACACAGTGGAAGTCCGCGACGTTTCTGACCCGGGGAAGCGCCTGGAACTGCTCCCACGTCAGCTCGACGGGCCGGGCCGCGAGGCCCGTGAGATGAAGCCGCCATTCCTCCAATGCAATCCGCGGCGTCGCCCCGTACGTGAGGACGGGGAACTTGCTGGTCACGTACTGGTCGGGCGGCACTCTGGGCTTGATATCTTTCATGCTCCCTCCCCTGTTGGACAGACTCCAAACACCTGAGTGCACCGTCCGATATTCAGCTTAACATGGAACGGCGCTCATGCGAAAGGCGCTGCGCCTTTCGCGCCGCTTGCGGAGAGCGCGGGCCAAGGTGTATCCTTTCCTTTAGCGTGCTTGGTTTCACCGGGTCTTTTGTTGTCTGTAGGTTACAAGGGGCGGGAACTCGTGGCTGACCTCGGATATGTAGCTCTCCTTCTCTCTTTTGCTCTGGGTCTTTACAGCGTGCCCGCGGCCATCATCGGCGCGCGCCGTGATCGGCCAGAGCTGGTCGTCAGCGCCCGCAACGGCCTCCTGGCGATCACGCTGCTGTTGACCTTTGCGGCGGCGAGCCTGTGGTACCTGCTTCTCACCAACAGCTTTCAGGTGAAGTATGTGGCGGGTTTCAGCAGCCGCGACCTTCCCCTGAACTACCTGGTCGCCTCATTGTGGGCTGGCAACGAAGGCTCTCTGCTGTGGCTGGCCTGGGTGCTCTCCCTGTTCGCGGCGGCGGCCGTGCTGCTGCACTGGCGCCGCGACAGGGCGCTCATGCCCTACATCATCGCCACCATCGCCGTCGTCGAACTCTTCTTCATCTCCATGATGATGTTCACGGCAAACCCTTTCCACCTTCTCCCCTTCGTCCCTCCGGACGGCCGTGGCCTTAACCCCTTGCTTGAAACGCGCTGGATGGTCATCCACCCGCCCGCGCAGATGACAGGCTTCATCTCGTGGACCATCCCCTTCGCGTTCGCCGTGGGCGCGCTGGCGTCGGGACGGCTCGGCAACGAGTGGATTGACAGCGTGCGCAAATGGGCCATCGTGGCGTGGCTGGTCACGGGCATGGGCCTGCTTCTGGGATCCGCGTGGGCCTACGGGGTGCTCGGCTGGGGCGGCTACTGGGGCTGGGACCCGGTGGAGAACTCCGCGCTCATGCCCTGGCTCGTGGGCACCGCATTCGTCCACTCCATCATCATCCAGAAACGCCGGGGCATGCTCAAGGTCTGGAACATGGTGCTCATCATCGCCGCATTCGGACTGTCCATGCTGGGCACCTTCCTTGACCGCAGCGGCGTGCTGTCCTCCGTCCATTCCTTCGCCTCGGACTCCTTCGCGCCCCTGTACCTGGGCTTCATCCTCGGCTCGGTAGGCGTGAGCGCCGCTCTGCTGGTGTACCGTCTGCCCATGCTCCGCAGCGAAAACACACTGGAGTCCGCGCTCTCCCGCGAGGCCGCGTTCCTCCTGAACAACCTGCTGTTCATCGCCGTCGCCTTCGCCACGTTCTGGGGAACCCTCTTCCCGATTGTTTCCGAGGCCGTGCGCGGAGTCAAGGTGACGGTGGGGGCGCCTTTCTTCAGCCAGGTGAACGGGCCGCTCTTCCTGGGCCTTGTCGGCCTGATGGGTATCGCGCCGCTGATAAGCTGGCGGAAGGCGACGCCCTCCTATCTGGCGCGCAATCTGATCATCCCGCTGGGCGCCGCGCTCCTGGGCGCGGGTGCGCTCCTCCTTCTTAGCGTCAACAAGCCTGTCGCCGTTGTCGCCGTGTGCATGTGCATCCTGGTGGTCGGAGTTATCGCGCAGGAGTGGGCGCGCGGCACGGCGCTGCGCCGTCGGACATTCGCCGAAAGCTGGCCGCTGGCCTTCGCGCGGCTCGTTATATCCAATCGTCCGCGGTATGGCGGGTACATCGTCCATCTGGGCATCGTGCTGGTGGCCCTGGGAGTCGTTGGCTCGTCCTTCTACCAGCTCACGACGGATGCCACCCTGTCCAAGGGCGGAGAGATGCGTCTGGGCACGTACCTCCTGCGCTACGATGGAAACTCTGACCAGATGACGGCAAGCAAGCTTGTCACGACGGCTACCCTTACTGTCTACGACGGCAAGACGACGAAGCCCATTGACACGCTGGCGGCCCAACGCTCCATTGACTTCCGCTGGGACCAGCCGGTCAGCGAGGTGGCCTTGCGCTCCACTCCTCTGGAGGACCTGTACGTGCTGCTGGCGGACGTGGACGACGCGGGCAAGGCGAGCTTCCGTGTCTTCGTCAATCCGCTGGTATTATGGATATGGGTTGGCGGCGTCATCGTTCTCCTGGGCGGAGTCCTGGCCCTGTGGCCCGGACGAGAGGCTGCGACGCCGTTATGAGCATTGTCGTTATCGCAGGCACACTGGCGCTCCTGGCTTGGGTGATCGTGTTCGTGGGCCAGCCGCTGGTCCAAGCGCGGACGGCGCGAGTGCCGACCGAGTCCGCCACGGAGCTCCGTCGCAAGGAGCTGCGCTTCCAGCGCGACACGGCGTATGCCACCATCAGGGAGCTGGAGACGGACCACAAGCTGGGGACGCTCTCCGAGCAAGACATGCACACGCTGCGAGAGCAGTACACGCTGCGGGCCGCGGCGGTGCTGAAGGAACTGGACGTGCTGGAGGCAGGCATGGCCCGGCAGACTGACGCCGAGATAGAAGAATCCGTGGCGCGTTACCGCCGCTCCCGTCCCTCGACAAACTAAGGAGTCGCCGTGTTCCGCCTCTGGATTGCCGCACTCGCCCTGGCCTTGGCCGTCGTTCTTCTCGCGCCCGCTGGCGCGGTCCTGGCCGCCGACCCTCCGCAAGGCGGGGCGGTGGAGGGCGTGGTCACGAACGAGACTGACCAGGGTAAAAGCACCGCGGGGCTGGCCGTCACCCTCTCCATCCTTCAAAACGGCGCGGAGAAGGAAACGCGTCAGGCAAAGGCGGACTCCCAGGGCCGCTACCGCTTCGACGGCCTCACCCGCGACCCGTCCCTCTCCTACCAGACCAGAGTTGACTTCGCAGGCATCACCTACAGCAGCGGGCCCGGGACATTCCCCGCCGATTCCGCCACGCTGCCTCTCAACCTGACCGTCTATGAGACCACGGATAGCCCATCCGCGATTCAGGTGAGCCGCCTGGGCGTCGTGGTGACGGTGACGGACGGTCTGCTCACGCTCATAGAGCACTACGATATCGTCAACAGCGGAAACCGCACCTACATCGGTACCGAGTCCAGCCAGTTGCGGCAACGGACCACGCTGAGCTTCGTCCTGCCCAACAACTCGGGAGAGCCGGACCTGATGCAGGGGTTTGATGAGAACAAGGCGTTCATCACACGGAACGCCATATTCGACGCGCAGCCGGTGACGCCCGGGACAAAAGAGTACATGTTCGCCTACCACGTGGGCTACACCAACGCCACTTACACGGTCAGACGGCCTCTGCTCTACCCGGTCAAGCAAGTGGACGTGCTGCTCCGCTCCCAGGACCTGGGACTGGCGTCGAAGCGACTGTCGAAGGAGCCGCCGACCACGATTAACGGCGAGCGGTTCCAGCACCTGCTCGGTTACGACATGGTGCGAGGCGAAGCGATTGACATCACGCTGAGCGGGCTGTGGGTCCCGCGCGAGCAGGAGTACCTGCGCATAGGAGGAATAGGGCTGGCGGTGCTCGGGCTCGGCTTCGCCATCATGTATGGGATCAGGAGACGTCCGCCCGCGCCGAGTGAGGAGCGCGAGCAGTCCCTGCGCGAGATTGCCGCGCTGGACGACGAACACGCCGCGGGGCGCCTGTCCGACGAGGAGTACCAGGTCCGCCGCGCCGCGTGCAAGACACGGCTCATGGATGAGACGCGGAGCGCCGCGGCGGCCCCCACGGAGACCGTCAGTGAACGATAGCGGCCCGCCCGCCGTCGAGACGCGCAGGCTGTCCAAGGACTTCGGCGGCCGACGGGCGCTACGCAGCGTGGACCTGCGTGTGCGAGAGAGTGAGTCTCTCACCATATTCGGGCCGAACGGCTCCGGCAAGACGACCCTCATCAAGATACTGGCGACCATCGTCCGGCCCACCGGCGGCGCCGTGACCGTCGCGGGATTCTCCCTCCCCCAAGACGCGCTGGACGTGCGGCGGCGCATCGGCGTCGTCACCCACCAGAACTACCTGTACGACGAGCTGACCTGCTGCGAGAATTTGACCTTCTACGGACGCATGTACCGCGTCCAGGACCTGCCGGACCGCATCCGCACCGTCATCGCCCAGGTGGGCCTGGAAGCGCGCCTCCACGACCGCGTGCGCACCCTCTCAAACGGGATGCAGAGGCGCATGGCCATCGCCCGCGCCGTGCTGCACAACCCGTCCGTGCTGCTGCTGGACGAGCCTGAGGTGGGACTGGACGAGCACGCCGTCAACCTGCTGGAAGACCTCCTGGCCCGGCTCAACGACGGCAGGCGCACCGTCATCATGACCACCCACAACCTGGAGCGTGGCCTGCGCATGAGCGACCGTGTGGCGGTCCTCGTGGACGGGCGTATCGTCTATCAGGAAGCGCGAGCGGCCCTGGACGTGGAGCGACTGCGCGGGACGTACGCACAGCTCGCCGGGGCGCGCGCGTGAAGGACTACTTCGCGGGCATCATGGCTGTCCTGTGGAAAGACGTCCTGTCCGAGCTGCGGACGAAGGACATCCTGCTCTCCGTTTTCGTCTTCTCGCTGCTGTCGCTGGTCATCTTCAGCTTCGCGCTGCGCACGGACCGCGCGACGGTGGCGGTCATCGCCCCGGGCGTGCTGTGGGCGGCCTTCGCTTTTTCGGGCATTCTGGCCCTGAACCGCGCCTTCGCCACCGAGCGGGAGAAAGGCTCGCTGGAGGGCCTGGTCATCACGCCGGTGCCCCGCGACGTCATCTACTTCGGCAAGATGCTTGGCGTCCTCCTGTTCATGCTGGCCGCGGAGATCGTGCTGCTGCCCGTCTTCGTCGTGCTGTTCAACGTGCCGCTGGACGTGCCGCGTCTGCTGCTCATCATCTTCCTGGCGACGCTCGGATTCGCATCCGTGGGCACCGTCTTCTCGGCCATCGCCGTCAACACCCGCTCGCGGGAGATCATGCTGCCCGTGCTGTTCCTGCCCGTGGTGGTGCCCGTGATCATCAGCGCCGTGGAGGCCTCCGCGCGGGTCATGGCGGGCGAACCCTGGGATAACCTGAGCGTATGGCTGCAGGTGCTGGTCGCGTTCGACGTCATCTTTGTAGTAGTATCTTCTCTGGTGTTCGAGTACGTGCTTGAGGAGTAGCGCGATGACACAAGACAGGCTCCCGGGCCGGACGGCGCTCCTGAGCCGCTTGTTCCTGGTCCTTGCGTTCATAGGGGTCATGGTCAGCCTGGCCCTGATTTTCCTGTGGGTGCCTGACGATCGCCAGCAGGGGGCGGTGTACCGCATCTTCTACTACCACGTGCCCGCCGGCCTCCTCTCCTTCGCGGCCTTCGCCGTCGTGTTCGTCGCCAGCATCGCGTACCTGTGGAAAAACAACCGCGCATGGGACATGGTGGCCCACTCCGCGGCGGAGCTTGGCGTCGTCTTCGCCACACTGAGCCTGGTGACCGGCTCCATCTGGGCGCGGCCCATCTGGGGCGTTTGGTGGACGTGGGACCCGCGCCTCACCACCATGCTCATCCTGTGGCTCATCTACGTGGGCTACCTGATGCTGCGGGCCTACAGCGCGGACGACACGCGCGTCTCGCGCTTCGCGTCCGTGGTCGGCATCATCGGCTTCGTGGACGTGCCCGTCGTGTTCTTCTCCATCCGCTGGTGGCGGACACAGCACCCGCAGCCGCTGCTGAAGCCCGGCAACGATTTCGGCCTGACGCCGGAGATGACGGTGACGTTCCTCATCGCGCTGGCCGCTCTCAGCTTCCTTTTCGCGCATCTGCTCCTGGAGCGGCTCGCCATGCGGCGCATGTCCGCTGACATACAGGAAATACGGCAGGCCTTGTCTGCCGAGGAAGGGGCATAGGATGAACCCAGACCCGATGAACCCTTTCGGCTACCTGTTCGCGGCCTTTCTGGTCATCTGGATCGTGTTCTTCATCTACGCCGCGCTGCTGGCCCGGCGCCAGAGCAAGCTCCGGTCCGAGTTCGAGGCGCTGAAGAAGGAGCTGGCGGAGAAGAAACGCGAGGCGCGGTAGCAGAGCGACACCGGCAGCCCCCGTTCCCGCGCAACCTTGCCACCCCCGCACGGGGTGGTTATGATAGGGCCAATTTGCCAAAAAGGAAAGGAGCGCATCCATGGCGCAAACCCAGCACGCCGTCATCACTGACGCCATGCTCGCGGACGTCCGCAAGCGTATCGGCGTGGAGTGGACGCCCAAGGAGCCGTACTACAACACGCAGGCCACCCGCGACACCATCCGGCACTTCTGCGACGGCATCGGCGACGACAATCCGCTCTTCCGCGACGAGGCGTACGCCAAAAAGTCGCGATGGGGCCGCATCATCGCCCCACCCGGTTTCTACTACAGCGTTTTCCTCATAGGCCGCGGCGCCGGTCTGCCCGGCATCCACGGCTGGTTCTCCGGCGGCGACTGGGAGTTCTACCGGCCTCTGTTCCTCGACGAGTCCGTGACGCCCTACGTCACGATGACCGACCTCACGGAGAAGAAGAGCACCCACGCGGGCCGTATCTTCTTCCAGTACTCCAAGGGCCTGTACAAAGTCGCCAGCGGCGAAGTCACCGCCAAGGCCATCGGCTGGACGGCGCGCGCGGAGCGGCAGGCCGCCGGCGAGCACGGGCGGGAGAAGCACAAGGCCATCAAGCCCGCCACCTACACGCCGGAGGAGATGGACCGCATCGTCAAGGCGGCGGTGGAGGAGAAGCCCCGCGGCGCCACGCCGCGCTACTGGGAGGACGTCAACGTCGGCGACGCTGTGGACACCATCGTCAAGGGGCCGCTCAGCATGCGCGACATGTACGCGTGGCTGATGGGCGGCGGCTCGCCGTTCATGAAGGCGCACGGCATCTTCTACAAGTTCGTCCACCGCCATCCGGCCGCCGTCATGGTGGACTCCACCACGGGGCGGGTGGACGTGCCGGAGCTGGTCCACATGGAAGAGAGCCGCGCCACCGAGATCGGCGTGGCGGGCGCGTACGACTACGGCCCGCAGCGCATGGCGTGGATGTTCAACCTGGTCACGAGCTGGATGGGCGACGACGCCTTCCTGTGGAAGCTCTACGCCGAGGTGCGGCGCTTCAACGTCGTCGGCGACACCAACTGGCTCAAGGGCAAGGTGACGCGCAAGTACGAGGAGAAGGGCATGCGGCTGGTGGACCTGGAGATATGGGCGGAGAACCAGCGCGGCGAGATCACGACGCCGGGCCGCGCCTCGGTCAGCCTGCCCTCCCGCCAGCACGGGCGCGCGGCGCTGCCTCCCAAGTACCAGGGATAGGGCCATGCCGAACGCGGGCGCGGCGCAGGCCGCGGCAAAGAAGCGCGTCCCCATCCGCGAGGGCTTTTTCGACTCTCTTGACCAGTCGCTCGACAAAGTGCGGCTGGCCGGCTCGCGCTGCCGCGCGTGCGGCTACACGTTCTTCGGGCGCAGGTCGGGCTGCGAGAACTGCGGCAGCGACAACCTCCAGGACATGGCGTTCAGCAGGCGCGGCACCGTGTGGAGCTACACGGTGCTGCGCTACCACCCGCCCGGCGACTACAAAGGCCCGGAGCCGTACCAGCCGACGCCCGTCGCCGCCGTCGAGCTGCCGGAGGAGGTACGGGTGCTCGCGCCTCTGGCGGGCGTCGCGCCGGACAAGGTCAAGGTCGGCATGGCGGTGGAGCTGGTCGTCGAGCCGTACTACACGGACGGCGACGGCAACGAGGTCATAGCGTACAAGTTCCGCCCGGCCTAGCTTGCTGACATGTTGCCGCGAGCTTGGAAGAGGTCGGGAAGACCTCACCCCTGGCCCCTCTCCCAGGCTTAGGAGCGGGGACTTTGACTTGGTGGGCACACCCAAACCCCCGGCAGGGAGTCGAAGTTCCCTGCACCCCAATAGCTCGCCCTTTCCCCGCAGGAGAACGCGGGGCGACAAGAGGGCGCGATAACGCCGGCGCAAGAGGCCGGTGCAGGGCCGCCCTGCGGCCCGCCGGAGGGTCTGGGAGGTGTCCTCCCAGATTTCTAATGTCTCTCCCCTTCTCCTGCAGGAGAAGGGGACACAAGGGGATGAGGTATCTGGCGTAAGCACGGGCGTGAACTCCGAACAGCAGAAGGAGAACACCATGACATCACATGACGTCGTCATCGCGGGAGTGGGCATCCACCCCTTCGGCCGCTTCGACGGCAAGACTGCCGTGGACTTCGGGCGAGACGCGGTCACGCTGGCGCTGAAGGACGCGGGCATCGCGTACAAGGACGTGGAGGCGGCGTACTGCGCGTGCATGTACGCGTCCGCCACCACGGGGTCGCGCGTCCTCTACAACCTGGGCATGACCAGCATCCCCATCGCCGACGTCGAGGCCGCGTGCGCCAGCGGCGGCGTCGCCATCCGGCAGGCCTACATGGCCGTCGCGTCCGGCATGTACGACTGCGTGCTCGCCTTCGGCACCGAGAAGATGCCCAAGGGCTTCATGGACCCCAGCCAGATATTCGACAAGTGGCAGATTGACATGGGCCTGACGCAGAACCCCGCCTACTGGGCCATGCTGGCGCGCAGGCACATGGAGGAGCACGGCACCACGCCCATCCAGCTTGCGAAGGTCTCCGTCAAGAACCACAGGAACGCGATGAACAACCCCAACGCCATGTTCCACACCCCCTTCACCATCGAGGAGGTGCTGAACGCCAAGATGGTGTGCGACCCGTTCACGGTCTATATGCTCGCGGCCCCCAACGAGGGCGCCGCCGCAGCCGTCGTGTGCAGCAGGAAGTTCGCGAAAGAGCACGGCGTCCGCAAGCCCGTGACCATCCTGTCGTCGGTGCACCGCACGACGATGCACCCGTGGTTCCGCGGCCCGGCCTATAGCTGGAGCACGCGCGAGGACAACCCGCCGCTCACGGTCATCGCCGCGAAGGAGGCGTACGAGCGCGCGGGCGTCGGCCCGAAGGACCTGAGCGTGCTGGAGGTGCAGGACACCGACTGCTTCTCCGAGATCATGTTCACCGAGCAGCTCGGCCTCTGCCCCGTCGGCGAGGGCGGCAAGCTGGTGGACGAGGGCGTGACGGAGATGACCGGCAGGACGCCCGTGAACACGACGGGCGGCATCCTGAGCTGCGGCGAGCCTGTCGGGGCGTCGCACCTGCGGCAGGTCCACGAACTGGTGCTGCAGCTTCGCGGCGAGGCGGGTCCGCGCCAGGTCACGGGCGCGAAGGTGGCGCTGGGCCACGTCTTCGGCGCGGGCGGCAACTGCGCGATTACGATACTGAAGCGGTAGGCGAGAGTGTCACCCTAAGTTGACCGGACAGCTTGTGGAAGGGGCGACACAATCACAGAACTATCACACATAGGACTATAAATGATGCACTTTGGGAGCAGTTACTTATGAAAACTGATCCCTTCGAGGGTCTGATATTCAAGCCTGATTCCAACGCCGCTGTAAAGTCTATTCTCGATGACTTGTCCGGTACAGTAGACGAAACGTTCAACTACGGTACGCAAGTCTTAAACTGGTGCGCAGAAAAAGCGACCGATAAACCGGAAGACCTGCCTCTTATCATGATGTTGCGCCACACGCTGGAACTAGTCGGCGCGATATCTATCCTCGTACGAGAGTCTTGCATCGTTCCTGCGGATATCCTACTACGGTCGCTCTTTGAGACGTTATTACAGGCCGAATTCCTGCTTGAAAAGGATACTGCGCATCGCGGTTTGTGTTTTGCTGTCTGGCAAATCCATGACGAATTAGCGTGGCTTGAGATCAGCGACGAGACCACCCCTACTGGGAAAGAGTTCAGACGGAAAATCAAACGTGATAGACTTGCGGCTAAAATGGCCGTGCCCTCGCTGTCGGACGCGGCGGACAGAATTGCTTCTCTGAAGGCCACGCTAGATTCAACCAAATACCAACAAGTAGAGACGGGATACAAAGCAACTCGTAAGGATAAGAAACGTAAGCCGACCTGGTATTCGCTCTCAGGTGGTCCGCCCAACATCGAGCAGTTAGCACAGCGCCTAGGCTACGAAGGCTGCTACTCCCTCTTGTATAGGTCGTGGTCTGGCACAACTCATGGGACCGATATCCTCAAGGGCAAGGTCATACCTACCCAAGAGGGTGGCGCCGGCATTGTCCCTCTTCGCATTCCGGAAGGCGTGGAGCAGACGGTAACTTTCGCGATTGTCTTTGCGTTGCATCTGTATCGCCTTTATATTCGCCACTACGTACCCAGTCGCGAAGATGGCTTTCGTGAATGGTGCAAATCCACGGTGAGACAGTCCTACCTCAGAGCAGCGACAACAAAACAGATCAACATCACGCTGCGTTAAACCAAGCCACAAGCTAATTTGGGAACAAAATACCCAGTTCGCCAAGGTAATCTCATCCAGATGCCTGACCGAGACTGCGCAACAACGGAGCGATTCAAGGGACTGCATGGTCAGTAGAACCAGTGTGTTGTCCCCATAATTCGTTCACATTTTGATGCTCCGAGGAGGATGTTAGGCAGTGCGCCAGCGGCCCTGGATTCCGGCTTTCGCCGGAATGACGAGAGCAGAAGGCATCCTGCCTGTGGCTAGTGCTCGTCTAAACAGGCGTTGTATTACAGACACGCCAGACCCGAGGGCACCATACCCCCGCCCCAGACTGTGCCCCCCTACGCCCCCACGCCCACGGAGGGCCGCCGACCGCGACGCAGGCTCGTCAGCGCCAGCACCACGATGAACAGCGCCGCCGCGACGAGGACGACGCTCGCACCGGACGATATGTCCAGATAGTAGCTCAGGTAGATGCCCGCCAGCCCGCACGCCGCGCCCAGCGCCGTAGAAAGCAGCACCATGCTGCGGAAGCTGTCGGTGAGCAGCCTCGCGACGACGGGCGGGATGACGATGGCCGCCGCGATGAGCGTCACCCCCAGCACCTGCATGGACACCACGATCGTCGCCGCCAGCACCAGCGAGAACAGCGTGTCCACCCAGCCGGTGGGCAGCCCGTAGAAGCGCGCCACCTCG
>Ga0082335_1000644_pt1 | contig 84077 bp, 73 predicted proteins | sample Subgrocontami58m_FD_72375 | JGI IMG/M metagenome (GOLD analysis project Ga0082335, IMG submission 72375) | Subsurface groundwater microbial communities from S. Glens Falls, New York, USA - GMW37 contaminated, 5.8 m (SPADES assembly) (version 2) ...
CACCCCTGTTGGCGAGAAATGAGGGACGGGTGCGGCGTGCGGGGGTTTGGTGCGGAGGGACGAGTGTGGAGCGGAGTAATGAGGGACGTACAGGCACGCCTCGCCCCGCCCTCGTCCCTACACTCCGCCCCCCCGCACCAAACCCCCGCACCCCGCACTCATTCCTGATCCCTTGACTCCTCGCCCACACCACACTATTCATACATACGTATGAACCAAAGACCGCCCGTTCCCGACCGCCTCCTCGCCGCCGCCGCCGACCTCTTTGCGCGCGACGGCTTCGATGCCGTCTCCGTCCGGCAGATCACCAGTCGCGCCAAGGCCAACCTCGGCGCGATCACCTACCACTTCGGCTCCAAGGAAGCGCTCTTTCACGCCGTCATCGACCGCGTGGGCGCGCACCTCGCCGACCGCTTCGCCGCGATTGCGGCCGAAAAGGGCGCTCCCCTCGAGCGAATCCGCCGCATCGTCACCATGGTGCTCACCGAACCGAACCTCCCTGCCCCGACCATGATCCTGCGCGAACTCGCCATGGACCGCCCGTTGCCGCCGCCGCTCGTGCAGATGATGCAACGGAACATCGGCGCCATGATGGGGCTCATTCGCGAGGGACAGGCCGACCGGTCCATTCGCCCCGGCGACCCGGCGCTGCTCGCCATGAGCGTCATGGCCCAGCCCTTCCTGCTCCGCATGGCGAGCCGTATTCCGCGTGACATCGTCGGTGTGGACGGCAACGACCCGGCGACCCAGCGCAAGCTCGTGAAGCACGTCGTCACCACGATCACCCGCAGTCTCGCCTCCTCACCCGGGCATCGGTCATGATTCGGATCCTGCTCCTCACCGCCGCGCTGCAGTCGCCGCAGGACACCGCGCGACTCACGGTCAGCATTGCCATTGACCGCGCGCTGGCGTCGCACCCCTCCGCCGCGTTCGCGCGCGCCAGCGTCGACGTCGCCGCGGCCGACGAACGCCAGGCGCGCGCGTCCTGGCTGCCCATGGTCTCGCTCGACGGCGCCGTGAACAAGTTCCAGCAGCCGATGATCGTCTATCCGCTGCACCGGCTCGACCTGCGCAACCCCCCGGTCTTCGACACCGACTTGTCGCAGGTGTCGCTCGGGGCCTCGTACACCGTCTTCGATTTTGGTGCGCGCTCGTCCAGAACGAGGGCCGCGGCATTGCAGCGTGACGCCGCCGACGCTTCGCTCGGTGCCGCCGAGCAGCAGCTCATCGCCCGCACGCTGGTCTCATACCTGCGCGTTCTCACCGCGAGAGGGGTGCTCGACGCCGAAGATCAGCGCGTGGCCGCGCTCGCCGCCGAGGCCCAGCGGGCACGCGATCGGTTTGCCGCTGGCAAGACGGCGCGGCTCGACACGCTGCGCGCGGCGGCCGAACTCGCCGTTGTCACTGCCGACCGCGTGGCGAGCGCCACCAACGTCGAGCTGGCCGAACAGGACCTCGCGCGCCTGATGGGCGTGAGCGTCGCCGCGGTGCACGGGGCCGCGCTCTCAAGCGTGCACCTCGGCCGCCTCGGCGCTGAGGTGTCGCCCGATCGCTTGGCGATGGTCGCTCGCGCCGGAAGCGCCAATGCCGACGTGCAGGCCGCCGCCCGGCGCGCGGATGCCGCCGCCGCGTCGGTGGGCGCGGCCAGGGCGGGCCGCCTCCCGCAGTTCCAGGCCACCACCGCCATCGTGGACCGCAGCAACGTCACAGGCCGTTGGCTCAGTGAGTGGCAGGTCGGCGTCGGCATGACGTGGCCCCTGTTCACCGGCGGCGCCCGCACCAGCGCCATCAGTCGCGCCGAGGCGTCGTCGCGTGCCGCTCAGGAGCAGCACCGCCTGACGCGCCTGACCGCCGAGCAGCAGGTGGATGAGGCCCGCGCCGCCTTCGACGCCTCGCGCGCCCGCGTGGCTGCGCTCGACGCCGCGGTGCAGCAGGCCAGCGAGGTGGCCCGCATCACCGCGCTCGCCCGTGATGTGGGCGACGGAACACAGACCGACTACCTCATCGCCGAGGCCAGTCTCTTTCGTGCGCGCAGCGGACTGGTGCAGGCCCGCCACGCCGCCGTCGCGGCACGCGTGGAACTGGCCCGCGTCCTCGGCGAACTCAACCGTGCCTGGATCGTCAACTCGCTGGAGACACAGCCATGAACCGTGCCCCGATTGCCATCGTCGTCATCGCCGCCGTGGCGGGTGGCGCTTTCTTCCTGCTCCGCAACGGCGGCGCCGATGATGGCCTGAGTGCGTCCGGCACAGTGGAAGCCACGGAGGCGTCACTCGGATTCCAGGCCGCCGGCCGCATCGAGCGCCTCCTCGTCAACGAGGGCGACCGCGTGAAGGGGGGCGACACGATAGCCCTGCTGGATCGCACCGAACTTGATGCGAGACAGGCACAGGCACGCGCGCAGCTGTTGGCCGCCGAGGCGACGCTGTCGGAGCTGGAGCGCGGCGCGCGCAGCGAAGAGCTGGCGCAGGCGCGGGAGGCGGACAGCACCGCGGCCGCCCGGCTGGCCGACGCCCAGCGCGATCTCGCCCGCGCGCAACAGCTCTTTCGCGGCGGCGCCGCGTCGCAGGAGGCGTTCGACAAGGCGCGGTTCGCCGCCGATGTGGCCCGCAGTCAGCGCGAGCAGGCGGCGCAGCAACTGCGGCTCGTCCAGGCGGGACCGCGCGCCGAACGCGTCGCGGCGCAGCGCGCCCTGGTGCAGTCGGCGCAGGCGCTGCTGCGACAGGTGGGCGCCCAGCTCGCCAACGCGGTGGTCGTGGCGCCGTTCGGTGGCATCGTCACGGTGCGGCAGCGTCAGCCTGGTGAAATCGTCGCCCCGGGTGCGCCGGTTGTGACCGTGGCGAACTTCGACGATCGCTGGGTGCGCATCTACATCGCCGAGAATCGCCTGGGGGCGGTGTCCATTGGCCAGGCCGCCACGATTACGACGGACACGTACCGTGATCGCTCGTATCCAGGAACCGTCTCGTTCATCGCGAGCGAAGCGGAGTTCACGCCGCGCAATGTGCAGACGACGGAGGAGCGCGTGAAGCTGGTGTACGCGGTGAAGGTGCGTATCACGGGTGACAGCGCGCTGGCGCTGAAGCCCGGCATGCCGGCTGATGTTGTTCTGCGAGCCAAGCAGTAGGCCGAACCCCCTGTTCCCCGCACCCTGCACCATGGTCCACGTGCCCCGCCCCGCCCGTTCGGAAGATCCAACTGCCGCCATCGCGGTGCGCGGTCTCACGCGCACCTTCGACGTGCTCACGGCCGTCGACGACCTGTCGTTCGAGGTCGCGCCCGGCGAGCTCTTCGGCCTCGTCGGGCCGGATGGCGCGGGCAAGACGACCACGCTGCGGATGCTGGCGGGTGTGCTGCGGCCGACCGCGGGTGACGCGCTGCTCGACGGCGTGAGCGTCGTGCGCGACCCGGAACAGGTGAAGCACCACATCGCGTACATGTCGCAGCGCTTCGGGCTCTACACTGACCTGACGGTGCGCGAGAACATCGACTTCTACGCCGACCTGTACGAAGTGCCGTCGGGTGAACGCGCCGCACGGCTCGAACGGTTGTACCACTTCTCCAACCTCGGCCCGTTCGAGCACCGGCTGGCCGGCCAGCTCTCCGGCGGCATGAAGCAGAAGCTCGGGCTCTGCTGCGCGCTCATCCATCAGCCGCGCATCCTGCTGCTCGACGAGCCGACGTTCGGCGTGGACCCCATCTCGCGGCGCGACCTCTGGCTCATCCTGGCGGAGATGGTGACGCAGGGCGTCACCGTGCTGGTGTCGACGGCCTACATGGACGAGGCCGAGCGCTGCGACCACGTGGCGCTGCTCGACCACGGGCGGGTCATCGCGCTCGACACACCGACGGCGCTGCAGGCCACGATGGCGGGACAGGTGATGGCGGTGCGGACCTCGGAACCGCGCCGCGCGCTGGAGCTGCTGCGCGCCGCGCCGATGGTCCGGCGCGCCACGCTCTTCGGTGACACGATCCACGTCATCCTCACGGACGATGGGCGTTCCCGTGCCGTCCTCGCGGCGACGCTGGGCGACGCCGGCATCGCGATCGCCGAACTGCACGAGATCGAGGCGTCGCTCGAGGATGTGTTCATCGATCGTGTCTCGGACGGCACCGCGGCCGCCGGAGCGGGCGCATGACCGGGGCCTCGCCCATGCAGCGCCCCGCGCCGGACGGTGCGGCCCGCTCCGCCGTGGAGGTGAGCGGCCTCACGCGCACGTTCGGCGACTTCGTGGCGGTGGATCACGTGACGTTCCGCGTGGCCGAGGGCGAGATCTTCGGCTTCCTCGGACCCAACGGCGCCGGCAAGACGACCACGATCAAGATGCTCACGGGTCTGCTGGCGCCGAGCGCCGGCGACGGACGGGTCGCGGGCCTCGACGTGCGCACCGAGTCCGAGGAGATCAAGCAGCGCATCGGCTACATGTCGCAGCTCTTCTCGCTCTACGGCGACCTGACGGTCGAGGAGAACATCGCGTTCTTCGCGGGGCTGTACGAGGTACAGGGCGCTCGGTACAGGGGGCGTCGCGACTGGGTTTTGGAGATGGCGGGACTGACGACGCATCGCGACATGATGACCGGGCAGCTCCCCCTTGGGTGGAAGCAGCGGCTGGCGCTCGGCTGCGCCGTGCTGCACGAACCGCCGATCCTCTTCCTCGACGAACCGACATCGGGCGTGGACCCGATCTCACGGCGCGCCTTCTGGGAGCTGATCTACCAGCTGACGGCCAACGGCACGACGGTCTTCGTCAGCACGCATTACATGGAAGAGGCCGAGTACTGCGATCGCCTGGCGCTGATGAACCGCGGCCGCGTGATCGCGCTGGACCGTCCGGCCGACCTGCGCGCCCAGATGGCGGAACCGATCCTCGAGGTGGAAACCAGCGACGCGTCAGCGGCCGCGCAGGCACTGCAGCACCAGGAAGGCATCGTCGAGGCGGCAATGTTCGGACGCGCCCTGCACGTCGTCGTCGAGAATGTGGACGCGGCGCGCGCCTTCCTGCCGCCCTTCCTTGCGGCGCGCGGCCTCACGACCAGCGCGATGCAGCTGGTGCGCCCCTCACTCGAGGATGTCTTCGTCTCGCTCGTGCGCCGCGAGGGCGGCGCGGTGCTGGGCTGAGCCATGGCCATCCGTCCCGGTCGCCTGATGGCCATCGCGCGCAAGGAGGCGCTGCAACTGCGGCGCGACACGCGCAGTCTCCTGATGGCGTTCCTGATGCCCGCCGCGCTGATCGTCTTCTTCGGGTACATCATCAGTTTCGACGTCAAGGACATCAAGCTGGCGGTGCTCGACCAGGACCACTCGCAGCGCAGCCGCGAGCTGGTGGAGAGCTTCATTGCGGCCGGACGCTTCCGGGTCACGGCGCACCTGGCCGGGGCGTCCGAGGTGGCGCCGCTCCTCGATCGCGGCGCGGTGCGCCTGGTGCTGGTGATTCCTCCCGGCTTCGCCCGCGACCTCTCTGCCGGCACCAGAGCGCCCGTTCAGGCCATCGTGGACGGCGCCGACGCCAACACGGCCGGCATCGCGATGAGCTACGCCACGGCCATCGTGACGTCGTTCTCAGCGGCCATCGTGCTCAAGGCAACGCGCATGGTTCCGGCGGTGTCCCCGGAGACGCGCGTCTGGTACAACGAGACGCTGGAGAGCCCGCCGATGATCGTCCCGGGGCTCATCGCGGTGATCATGATGATGATCGCGGCGATGCTGACGGCCCTCACCGTGGCGCGCGAGTGGGAACGCGGCACCATGGAGCAGCTCGCCGCCACGCCGGTGCACCGGGCGGAGGTGATCCTGGGCAAGCTGGTGCCCTACCTCGGCATTGGCCTCGTGGACGTGCTTGCCGCGATCCTGATCGGCATGTTCGTATTCGACGTGCCATTCCGGGGCAACCCGTTCCTGCTCGCCATCATGACCACGATGTTCCTGATCGGCTCGCTGGGGCTGGGCATCTTCATCAGCGCCGTGCTGCGCTCGCAGTTGCTCGCCACGCAGGTCGCAATGATTGCCACCTTCCTGCCGTCGCTGCTGCTCTCGGGCCTGATGTTCGACATCAACATGATGCCCCCCGTGCTGCGCGGCATTTCGCTGCTGGTGCCGGCGCGCTACTTCATCACCGTGATGCGCGGCATCTTCCTCAAGGACGTGGGCATTCCGGTCCTCTGGCTGCAGGGACTGGCCATGGTGGCGTATACGGTGCTCGGCCTCGGGCTGGCCATTCGGGCGTTCCGCAAGGAGATCGAATGAGTCTCCCGTCCGGCGTCCGCCTCTGGCAGCTGCTGCGCAAGGAGCTCGTGCAGCTGCTGCGCGATCCGCGCTCGCGGCGCATGCTGATCATCGCCCCCATCCTCCAGCTGCTCGTCTTCGGCTACGCCGTCAACACCGACGTGCGGCACGCGCGCACCTTCCTGCTCGACGCCGACCGGACGGCGGAGTCGCGGGCGCTCGTCGCGGCGCTCACGTCGAGCGCGTACTTCGACGTGACGATGCGCAGCGACCGGCCCGCCGACCTGACGCGGGCCCTCGACGCCGGCGACGTGCTGATCGGGGTGCACATTCCCCGCGGCTTCGCCGCCGACGTGGCGAGCGGCCGTCCGACGACGGTGCAGCTGCTCGTGGACGGTTCGAGCGCCAACACCGCCAACGTGGCGCTCGGGTATGCCACGCAGATCATCGGCCGCTACGGCCAGCGGCGCGGCGCCGAGATCGCGGCGCGCGCTGGGGTGCCGGCGTCCGCCGGCGGCGTGACCTTTGACGTGCGCGTCTGGTACAACCCCAACCTGTCGAGCCGTGACTACAACGTGCCGGCGGTCATGGGCAACATCGTGATGCTGATGGCCCTGCTCCTCACCAGCCTGGCCGTGGTGCGCGAGCGCGAACTGGGCACGCTCGAACAGCTGATGGTGAGTCCGCTGCGCCCGATGGAGCTGATGCTCGGCAAGACCATCCCGTCGGCACTCGTCGCGATGTTCGACGTGGTGCTCGTCACCGCGGTGTCGCTGCTCTGGTTCCGCATTCCCTTCGAGGGGAGCTACCTCGTCCTCACCGTGGCGAGCATGCTCTTCGTGCTCACGGGCCTCGGCATCGGCTTGCTCATCTCGACGATCAGCAAGACGCAGCAGGAAGCGTTCATGTCCATGTTCATGTTCTTCCTGCCGGCGATCATGCTGGGCGGCCTGCTCTTCCCCGTGGACAACATGCCGCCGTGGGTGCAGGCGCTGTCGTACCTCGACCCGATCCGGCACTTCCTGATCGTGGTGCGCGGCATCTTCCTGCGCGGCGCCGGCTTCAGCATCGTCTGGCCGCAGCTGCTCTGGCTGGCGGGACTCGGCGTCAGCGTGCTCTGGTTCGCGACACGGCAGTTCCACAAGACGGCGGCGTAACCGCCGGCACCCGCGCCCCCGGGGGCCGCGGATCGCACACCGTTGGCGACGGCGGCGCCGGCCCCGGTGCCGCGGCAGTCACTGCGCCCCGCTCCTCTGGTTCGTAACGGTGAGCCACAGGTAGCCCGCCAGCCCGGAGACAACGGACGCCACGAGCACCGCGACCTTGGAGTCGGTGACCGTCGCGGGAGCGTCGGCGAATGCGAGGTTCGCGATGAAGATGGACATCGTGAAGCCGATGCCGCCGAGCAGGCCGGCCCCGATGATGTGCCGCCAGTTCAGTTCCGCCGGCAGCCGCGAGAGGCCGACCTTCACCGCAAGCCAGGCCGCGGCGACGACGCCCAGCGGCTTTCCCGCGACCAAGCCGGCCAGGATGCCCACCGAATTCGTGCTCGCGAGGGACTGCACCCACTCGCCGCCGAGCACGAGGCCGGTGTTGGCCAGGGCAAAGACGGGGAGGATGCCGTAGGCGACGGGCCGGTGCAGCATGGCCTCCAGCCGATGGGACGGCGACGCGCTGTCCGCATCCCGCGACGAGTACGGGATGGCGAAGGCCAGCGCGACCCCCGCGAGCGTGGCGTGCACCCCGGAATGGTGCAGCAGCCACCAGGTCAGGGTGCCGCCCACGAGGTACGGCGACAGTGCCTGCACCTGGAATCGCCGATTGAGCACGACCAGCACGAGCCATGCGCCAATCGCGGCGGCGAGGTACCCGAAGGACAGCTTGGCCGTATAGAAGGCGGCGATGACCAGCATCGCACCCAGATCATCCATGACGGCGTAGGCCACCACGAAGACCTTGAGCGCCGCCGGCACACGCTGGCCGAGCATGGCCAGGGCTCCAAGCGCAAACGCGATATCGGTCGCCATCGGAATGCCAACGCCGCTTTGCGTGGGGGTGCCGGCATTGAACGCAAAGTGCAGCAGGGCCGGCATCAGCATGCCGCCGATCGCCGCGACGATCGGGAGGATGGCCTGGCTCGGGTTGGAGAGCTCGCCGCTGTACAGCTCGCGCTCCAGCTCAAGGCCGATGTGCAGGAAGAAGACCGCCATCAGTCCATCATTGATCCAGCCGACCAGCGGCTCACCGCCGATATCGACGTTCCAGATGGCGGTGTACGCCGGGCCGAGGCTCGAGTTGGCAAGGGTCAGCGACGCCAGCGTGGCGATGACGAGCAGCACGCTGGACGAGCGTTCGGACTCGAAGAACGCGTCGAAGGCCGCGGTAAAGCGCCGTGGTTGTGCAGGGGGCATGGCGGTCAGTCCGGAGTCGTCCGTGGGAACGACGGTACGCTACCAAGCGGGCCACGGCCACGGCAAGGCGCGCGTGGTGGGATGGTCGAGTGTCCGCCCGGCCCGTGGCGCCCCTAGAACGCCTCGTCCCACCGCTTTGACAAGCGTATTGCGGACGTAATCAGTCCGACCATGCTGTAGGTCTGCACGAAATTGCCCCACTGCTCCCGCGTGCGGACGTCGATGTGCTCGGCCAGGAGGCCATGCGTCGTGCGGCACGACAGGAGGTTCTCGAAGAGAGCACGCGCCTCCGGGCGTCGCCCCAGCGCCACGAGCGCGTTGATGTACCAGAACGTGCAGACGACAAAGGCGTTCTGCGGCAGGCCGAAGTCGTCCTCGCTGGTGTAGCGGAAGACGAAGTCGCCGCGGCGGAGGTCGCGTTCGACCGCCGCCACCGTGGCCGCAAAGCGCGGGTCGTCGGCCGCGAGGAAGCCGACCTCCTGCAGGAGCAGCAGGCTGGCATCGAATGTCTGGCCGTCGAACGTGCCGGTGAAGCTGTTCAGTGTCGTGTTCCACGCGCGCGCGCAGATGGTGTGATGCAGCGTCTCCGCGGTGGTGCGCCAGTGCGCCTCACGCTCCGGCAGGCCGAGTCGCGTCGCGATGCGGGCGAGCCGGTCGCAGGCGGCCCAGCACATGACCGCCGAGTAGGTGTGGACATCGGAGCGGTTGCGCAGCTCCCAGAGACCCGCATCGGGCTGGTCGAACGCGCGCGCGGCCCGTGCGCCCAGCACCTCGAGCCGCTCGAAGAGCGCCACGTCATCGTGCCGCACGAGGCGGCGATCGAAGAAGACGTGCGTGGCCGCGAGGATCGCCGCGCCGTACACGTCGTGCTGCACCTGGCGGTAGGCATCATTGCCGATGCGCACCGGGCCGATGCCGCGGTACCCCGGAAGCGACGTGATGATGCGTTCCTCGAGCCGCTCGCGGCCGGTAACGCCGTACACCGGCTGCAGCGCACCGTCGGGCGAGCCGGCCGCGAGGTTCACGATGTAAGAGAGGAACCGCTCCATGGTGCGCGTGGCACCGAGGCGATTGAGGGCATTGACTACCATGAACCCATCGCGCAACCAGCAATAGCGATAGTCCCAGGTCCGCCCTCCGTCAGCCGCCTCGGGCACCGACGTGGTGACCGCGGCGAGAATGGCCCCGGTATCCTCCACGGCGTTCAACTGCAGCGTGATGGCGGCCCGGATGACGGCCTCCTGCCATTCGAAGGGGATGGCGAGTGACCGCACCCATTCGCGCCAATGGCTGGTAGTTTCGCGGGCGAAGCGCTCGCCAATGTCGCGCGCCGACCCTTGCAGGCTTTCGTCGGGACCCAGGACCAGCGTCACGGAGTCGTCGAGCACGAACGCCCGCTCTTCGACGATCGCCGAGATGGAGGCGTCGGTCGTCAGCCGGAGGACCGGATCGCCGTCGACGTAGCGAAGGTGATGACTCCCCGTCGTGATGCCCCGGCGTGCGGCGCCGGCATCGGCCGCCGGGCGCATCACGAGGCGAATGCGCGGGACGCCCGCCACGCGGCGGACCTGCCGCACGAGCATCATCGGGCAGAACAGGCGCTCGAAGTGGATGAAGCGCGGCGCAAAGTCCGTGACCTCCACGCAGCCGCCATGCCGGTCGAACAGGCGCGTACGCACGACCGGCGTGTTCTCGACGTACGCCTGCTCGGCACGCTCGAAGTCGATGAGGTCGATGGCGAAGTACCCGAAGTCGTTCGATCCGCCGCGCTCCCGCAGGAGCGAACAGAACACGGGGTCTCCATCCATCGCCGGGAAGCACCCCCAGACGATCTCGCCCACGGGGTTGACGAGCGCGGCAATCGCACCATTGCCGATGAGCGCCAGTTCGAGGTTCGTCATCGAATCTCCTGCCCCATCAGGGGGGCACTCGCATCCCCGAGGGCCATCCACCGACGGACAGCCCCGACGCCCGCGAGGCGCCACCGAGCGTTGGTCGGGCCCGAGCCGACCTTCACCGAATGACCGCCGAGCGCGTTGACCGCGGCGAACGCCGGCTCGTCTGACACATCGTCGCCAACGAAGACGGGCACGCGTCCCCGGAACGGCGCCTCCGACAGAAAGGCGCGGACGGCCAGGCCCTTGTCAACGCCGGCCGGAAGCAGTTCGACCACGCGCTTGCCGCTCTGTACAACGAAATTCTCGCCGAACTGGCGCTGCAATTGACGCATGGTGCGGTGCGCCACGCCGGCCATGGCCGGCATGGCACGGTAATGCAGCGTCAACGAGTGCCCCTTGTCCTCAAGCAGGAGCCGCGGATTGCGCGCGACCAGTCGGTGCAGGACGGGGAGCGCGCGATCGAGCTGGCCCCGGCGCACGGCAAGCACCACGACGCGGCCCGTTGCCGTCCGGCGCTCGGCCCCGTTCTGGCCGGCCGCCGGCAGGCGGAGTCCGTCGCAGATGGCGTCGATGGCGCTCAGGGGGCGTCCGCTGACGACCGCCACCGCTCCGCCGCAGCGCGTCCGGAGCGCCTCGAGCCGCTCGCGCACGTGCGGCGCCAGGCGCGCGCTCGACGGCGTGGGCGCCAGGACCGAGAGCGTGCCATCAATGTCGAAGAAGTACGCCCACACGGCGCTGGGCGCCGGTGGTTCCATCAGCGTCATGTCGCGCCCCCCTGCCGGTCCAGGAGTCGCTCGCGGCGCCGGAGGTCGGTCGCGTCCACCAGCATGCGCCCCGCCCAGCGATAGACGTTGAACTCTCGCACCAGCCCCCGCATCAGTTGCATGCGGTCGCGCTGTTCGGCATCCGACATGGTGAGCGCGATGTGCAGCGCCAGCGCGCACTGGTCGGCGTCGTACGGATTGACGACGAGCGCTTCGGGGAGTTCGCGCGCCGCACCGGTGAACCGGCTGAGCACGAGCACGCTGCGTTCATCGTCGCGGGCGGCGACGAACTCCTTGGCGACGAGATTCATGCCGTCGTGCAGGCTGCTCACGAAGCAGAGGTCCGCCGCGCGATAGTACTCGTAGACGGTGGTGGCGTCGTGATGCGCGATGGCCAGGATGATCGCCGGGTGCTCGGCGTCGGCGAAGCGGGCATTGATGCGCTGCGCGAGGGCGCGCACGCGCGCGTCATAGTCCTGGTACTGCTCGATGCTCGAACGCGTCGGTGCGGCGAGCTGGATGAATGAAAACTGCCCAACCCATTGGGGGTGCAGCTCGAGCAGCCGCTCCACGGCGCGGAACCGCTCCTCGATGCCCTTCGTGTAGTCGAGCCGGTCAACCCCCACACCTATCGCGTGGCCGGAGGGGAGGCCGTATCGCCCCCGCACGGCGGCCCGGCATTCCGGCACCGAGGCTGCCGTCAGCTGTGGCGGCGTCGGCCATTCAATGGAGATCGGATAGCGCTTGACCGTGGTCAGCGCGGTGCGGAACGTGACCGTGAACATCTCGCGGTCCACCCGCGCCTCGAGCAAGCGGTCCACCGTGTCGAAGAAATTGTTGCAGTGGAACTGCGTGTGAAACCCGAGCACCGTGCTGCCCAGCAGGCCGTCGAGCAGTTCCGCCCGCCACGGACAGATGTCGAAGGCCTCCGGATTCGGCCACGGGATGTGCCAGAAGGTGATGATTGTCGCCGCGGGGAGCGCGTTGCGGATCATGCGCGGCGCGAGTGCAAGGTGAAAGTCCTGCACCAGCACAATGGGATCCGACGACGTGGCCTCGGCGACCGCCGCATCGGCGAAGCGCTGGTTCACCTTGACGTAGGCTTCCCAGTCCTTCGTGCGAAAGGTTGGCCGCACGTGCGCGATGTGGCAGAGCGGCCAGAGTCCCTCGTTGCTGAAGCCGTAGTAGTAGCCGGCCTCTTCCTCCGGCGTGAGCCAGATGCGGCGGATCTGGTACCGGGGCGCCCCGGGCGGCACGGCGACGCGATCGAACCGGTCCACGACGTCGCGATCGGCGCCTCCGCTCCCGTGCGCAATCCAGGTGCCCGAACAGGCGCGCATGATCGGTTCGAGCGCCGTCACGAGCCCGCTTGCCGGTCGCATCACCGTAATGCCATCGCTCGCGTGCTGGTGGATATACGGCTGGCGGTTCGACACCACGATGACCTGCTGTCCGCGGAGCGGGCCTTCCTCGAGCAGGGTGTGGAGCGCATCCGGCGTCCAGACGACCTGATCCTCGGCCCGCGTGCTGTGGGCGACCTCGATGTTGCGGATGAGTTCGCGGAGGTCCTTCGCCACCGGCGTGAGCTCCGGGGCGTCCTTACCCAGCGGCCGCAGCAGGCCCTCGCCGCGCATCAGGGCGCGCAGGCCGTTGACCCAACCGCGCCAGCTCAGCTGGGCGATGGCCACCGTGATGAGCGACACCACGACGCCCAGCGCGACGAAGAGGTAGAAGATGTACTTCCGGGTTTCTGCGCTGCGCCGGTCGATAAAGCTCATGTCGTGCACGAGGACCAGGGCCCCGCCATCGCCGGTGGTCAGCCAGACCGGCGCCACGCTCACGTGCAGTGCGCCGCGCGGGCTGCCCAGCTGGTGCTCCGCCGACTCATTGAACTGCTCCAGCGAGTCGCAACGGATGGACCCGGGCCAGGTGCGGGAGGCGACGGGTGCCGACGTGGGCATCGCGCAGTACCCGACGGCGAAGAGGCGCTCGTCGTTGGTGAGCTGCTCGAAGAACTGCCGCAGCTTCCGCTGGTCACCCGCCTCGATGAGCTGCCGCACCGGCTCTTGCACCGTGTTCGCCACGAAGCTCGCGCGAATGTCGAGATCGCGAACGAACCAGCGCAGCATCTGGCGATCCACAAAGGGCGTCAACGCCCAGGCGAACAAGCCAAGGGCGGCCAGCAGCGGGACGATGAACCGAAACGAAAGCCGCATGCGGCCATCCCTCACGAGTGAAGGCCGGCGAGTGCCCCCGGCCTGATTCGAACAGGCGACCTAGCGTTTAGGAAACGCTTGCTCTATCCACCTGAGCTACGGGGGCAACGGGCGAAAGTTATGCCGCTGGCGCCGGGGACGCCACGCAACCCATGTTATCGACGCTCGCGCGCCTGGAACCCGAACCCGTCTCGCCATGTCGCCGATTTGCCGCGCCCTCCTCCCTGCCCTGCTGGTCGCCGGCTCACTGGCCGCCCAGCCCGCCCCGCACAAACGCATCCAGCAGGTCATGGACCGTCCAGAGTTCTCCCATGCCTCCTGGGGGATGGAGTTCTACGACCTGCAGTCACGGAAGACCGTCTATGCGACGAACCATGAGCGGCTCTTCGTGCCCGGGTCCACGACAAAGCTCGTGACGACAGGCACCGCCTTCGCTACCCTGGGAGCCGCGCATCAGTTCCACACCCGCCTGTATCGTACCGGGCCGGTACGCGATGGCATCGTGCAGGGCGACCTCGTCTTCGTCGCGAGTGGCGACCCGAACCTGACGCGCTGGCAGCATCCGGAGGGCGCGTATGCCTTCGTGGACCAGGATCATTCGTATGGCGGCCAGCCGCTCCCCGGAGATCCGCTCGCCACGCTGCGCCAGATGGCGATGCAGGCGGCGCACCGCGGCATTCGCGGCGCGACCGGACAGGTGCTGGTGGACGCCTCGCTCTACCGCGAGGGGATGCGGGAGCTCGGAACGCGCATCGTGGTGTCGCCCGTCATCATCAACGACAACGTCGTCGACATCGTCGTGACCCCGGGCGCTCGCGCCGGCGAGCCGGCCGCCGTCACCGTCTCCCCACGGACCGCGCACCTCACCGTGCACGCCACCCTCTCCACTGTTGATTCCGGCACGGCTGCGATGGTCCGCACGGTCGAGGACAGCACCGACAAGGATCACCGCACGCTGGTGATCACCGGACAGGTTCCCGTGGGTCCGCCAACCAACCGGCGCTGGTCGGTGCCAGTGCCGAGCCGCTTCGGCGAGGTGGTGCTGTCGGAAGTCCTGAATGATGCCGGCATCCGCGTCATTCCACGGCTCGCGGCGCGCGCGCCGGACTGGGCCCAGCTCGCGCGAAGCTACGCGGACTCGATGGTCGTCGCCGAACACGTGTCGCTTCCGTTCTCGGCGGCGGCGCGTGTGATCCTGAAGACCAGCCAGAACCTCCACGCCAGCAGCATGCCGCTGCTGCTCGGTTCCCGCCCCGGGATCCGCGAGACCGGCAAGAACGGCTTCGATGTCGCTCGCGAGTGGCTGCAAGGGGCCGGACTGAACACGGATGGCGCCGTCCAAGGCGACGGCGCCGGCGGCGACGCGTTCTTCTCGCCGGCGTTCATGACGCGCTTTCTCGCATTCGCTGCGACGCAGCCGTGGGCGCAGCAGTTTCACGATGCCCTCCCAGTGCTCGGCACCGACGGCACCCTGGCGACGATCCAGACGTCCGCTCCGGCCGCCGGGAAGGTGTACGCCAAGACGGGCACCTTCTCGTCGTACGATCCGCTCAACAAACGCACGATCGTCCATGCCAAGGGGCTTGCTGGTTACTTCACCGCGAAGAGCGGACGGCGGATCGCCTTCGCGATCTACGTCAACAACCTCGCCGCTGACGTCCCCGATCCGGCAGTCTTCGCGGGCCAGGCCCTCGGCGAGATCGCGTCCATCGCCTGGGAAGTGATCAGGTAAGGCCTACTGACCAGGCGGCCCTGCGCCGAGGGCACCGCGCAGGGCGGCGCGTGCGAATCGTGCCCGGTACGCAGCTAGGGCAGCGAGTCCAGCACGCGCCGTCGTGCCTCTGGCTCAACGGCGAACGCCACCGCCTTCCCCTTGTAGACCACGGCGCCCCGCACGGTGGCGAGTGCGGTGTAGTAGTCCACGTACGGGAACCCGGCAATCGCGCCGCGGGCGAACTCGTACTTCGACACCGCGGCGTGCCACGCGTCGAGAGTCTCCGTGACCTTCACGTAGACGTAGGGTGTGAAGTTCGTCGCGTCCTCCCAGTTGTCGGCGTACCAGACGGCGCGAATCCCGCGATGCGCTGGATGCGCCAACTGGACGCCGGGCAGCGCCGCGAGGAGGACGGCCTCCTGCACGATGGCGCTCGTGATCCAGTGGTCCTTGTGGAGGCTCTCTTTCCAGTGCGTGATCAGGTGTGTCGGCTTCACCTGTCGCATGACATCGGCGACGTAGCGCCGCGCCGCGTCGTCATTGGGGACCTCACCGTCACGGTACGGACCGAAGATCACCTCCGCGCCCAGGTCCTTGGCCACCGCCTCCGCCTCCCGCCGTTTCTGCGCCCCATACTCCGCCGGACTCAGCTTTGGATTGCCGCCCTCGCCGAGCGTCAGGTGCAGGATCACCACGCGGTCGCCGCGCTGGTGCGCGCCGAGCAGCACCGCCCCGGCGGTGAGCTCCATGTCGCCGCCGTGCGCGCCGATGGCGAGAATGGTGCGAGCGGGCGTTGGCGCCTGCGCGGACGCCGGCGCGGCGACCAGCGCGAGGCCACAGAACGAGACGAGCTTCAGCGACGCATGCATGGACCCAGGCTCCGTTGGAACGCGGCAACCCGGAAGTTAGCGCCAATGGCGGAGCGCCGTCACATGGAATAGCGTTCTCTCTTCCCTCTCCACTTCACATGCGCCTCAGATTCCTTTCGCTCGTCTTCCTCGCCGCCCCGCTCGCCGCCCAGCAGCCGGTGGCTGACCGTTACCGCGATGTCGCGAACACGATCATAGACGCCGCGCTCGCCGATTCGTCCGGAGCGTGGCACCGGCTCGCCGCCTTCGTGGACTACAGCGGTCCGCGACTGTCGGGAAGCGCCAACCTCGAGCGCGGCATCGACTGGATGCTGGCCGAGATGAAGAAGGACGGTTTCGTCAACGTGCGCGGCGAGCCGGTGATGGTGCCCCATTGGGTGCGCGGTCGCGAGTCCATCACCATGCGGCAGCCGCGCGAGGCCGACGTGCCGATGCTCGGGCTCGGCGGCTCCGTGGGGACGCCCGCGGACGGCATCACCGCCGAGGTGCTGGTGGTGACCAGCTTCGACGACCTGACGGCGAGGGCCGCTGAGGCCAAGGGACGGATCGTGCTGTTCGACGTGCCCTTCACGAACTACGGCGCCACGGTGCAGTACCGCGGCCGCGGGGCGAGCGCCGCCGCCAAGGTGGGCGCGGTAGCGGCACTCATCCGCGCCGTCGGCCCGTGGGGGCTGCGCACGCCACACACGGGAGCGATGGGCTACGACTCAACCGTCGCGCGGATTCCGGCCGCGGCCATTCCCCTGGAAGACGCCGCGATGATTCATCGCATGCAGGATCGCGGCCAGAAGGTTGTGCTGACCATCCGCATGGGGGCGCAGACCCTCCCCGACGCCCCCTCACGCAACGCGATGGGCGAACTCGCCGGCCGCGATCGTCCGCACGAGATCATCGCGATGGGCGGCCACATTGACTCGTGGGACGTCGGCCTCGGCGCCATGGACGACGCCGGTGGCATCGTGGTGGCATGGGAGGCGATGAAGCTGCTCAAGCGGCTGGGCCTCACGCCGCGGCGCACCCTGCGCGTCGTCGGCTGGGTGAACGAGGAGAACGGCGGACGCGGCGGCAGCGCCTATCGCGACGCGCACCGCAACGAACCGCATTCGCTCCTGATGGAGTCCGACGCCGGCGTCTTCGCGCCGCGCGGATGGGGCTTCACGGGCAGTGACTCGGCGCGCGTCATCATCAGGCAGATCGGCACCTTGCTTGCACGCATCGGCGCCGGGACCATCGGTGCGAGTGGCGGCGGCGCCGACATCGGCCCGCTCATGGCCACGGGCGTGCCGGGGATGGGACTCGACGTGGACGGCAGCGCGTACTTCGTGTACCACCACACGCCGGCCGACACACCCGACAAGCTGAGCCCCGCCGACATGCAGAAGTGCGTGGCGATGTTCGCGGTGATGGCGTACATCGTGGCGGACCTGCCGGACATGTTGCCGCGGCCGTAACGACTACCACTAAGGGCGAAGGGCGCGAAGGGGCGCGAAGAAAACAACTTCGGGGGGACTGCGCTCGCTCGCAGTCCCCCCGTTTCACTCTTCGTGGACCTTCGCGCCCGTCGCCCTTCGCGGTATCTGTAAACCCTCAATACTCGACGATCGCGTCCACGGACGACCCAACCAGCAGTTGCCGCCCGTGCAGGAAGGTGAGATCGATCAGGAATGAGAACGCCACGACAATGCCGCCCGCGCGCTCGACGAGGCGGCGCGTGGCGGCCGCCGTGCCGCCGGTGGCGAGGACGTCATCCACCACGAGCACGCGCGCGCCGACGCCGAGCGCATCCTCGTGCATCTCGAGGGCGTCGGTGCCGTATTCAAGGGCGTATTCCTCGCGCACGAGGCGGTGCGGCAGCTTGCCCGGCTTGCGCACCGGAATCATCGCCACGCGGAGCGCCTGGGCCACCGGCGCGGCGAAGATGAAGCCGCGGCTCTCGACGGCGACCACGTGCGAGATCTGCAGCGCCGCCGCGCCCGCTGCCATGCTGTCGGTGACCCTGGTGAAGAGGAGGGGTGCGGAGAGAACTGGCGTGATGTCCTTGAAGATGATGCCGGGCTTGGGGAAGTCCGGCACATCGCGGATGGCGGCGCGCACATCGCGGGCCAGCGCCTCGCGCCCCTCGGGCAGCGAACGAGTGATCATGGAAGGATCTCGAATACGGGATGGTCCGCGGCCGCCGAGGGCGACTGCTCGTCTATCTCCACCGACTGCACCAGCGCCTGCGACGGCCCGCGACGCAAGGCGGCGAGCAACCGTTCCACCTGCTCCGCCCCACCTTCGGCCGCCACTTCGACGGCGCCATCGTCGGCGTTTCTCACCCAGCCGGTGACGGCGAGTTCGCGCGCGGCTCGCGCGACAAACCACCGGAAGCCGACGCCCTGCACGCGCCCGCGGACGCGCACCTGCACGGCCCGGCGCGCCGCGGTCACGCCGACTCCCATCCGTGCTTGCCCACGAGCGGCACGAACCGCACGCCGGAAAGCTCGCGCCGATCGACGCCGGTGGCGGTGCGCGTGATCTCGACCAGCCGCTGGTCGTCGCGCCCGCCGATGGGAACGATGAGCCGCCCCCCCACCGCCAACTGCTCCACGAGGGGCTGCGGGATCTCGGGCGCGCCGGCGCCGACGAGGATGGCGTCGTACGGCGCGAACTCCGGCCACCCCAGCGTCCCGTCGCCGCAGAGCAGCGACACGTTGGTCACGCCGCACTCGGTAATGGCATCGCGCGCGGTCTCGATGAGCGGGCGGATCCGCTCGATGGAGTACACGTGCCGGCAGAGGTGCGCGAGCAGGACGGTCTGGTATCCCGAGCCGGTGCCGATTTCCAGCACCTTCTCGCTCCCCTGCAGGCGCAACGTCTGCAGGTACATGGCATGCACGTACGGCTGGCTGATCGTCTGCCCATTGCCGATGGGCAGCGCCGCATCCTCGTAGGCGCGGTGGCGCACGCCGCTCGGGACGAACTGGTGCCGCGGCGTCAGGTCGAGCGCGCGCAGCACGGCCAGGTCGCTGATGCCCTTGGCGCGGAGCTCGTCGATCAGCCGCCGACGGGCGCCGGTGAACTGCGGCGTTACAGGGGACGCCACCACTGCTCCGCCGAGTCGAGCACGGCCCGGTGCGTCAGGTCGAGGTGGAGCGGCGTGATCGACACGTAGCCGTCGCTGATCGCCTGGAAGTCGGAATCCGCCGCCGAGTCCCTCCAGTCCACCGACCCGCCGCCGATCCAGTAGATCGGGCGCCCCCACGGGTCCTTCATCCGCGTCAGCGAATCGGAATACGCACGCCGGCCGAGCCGGGTGAGCCGGAACCCCTTGAGCTGGTCGGCGGCGACGGGCGGGATGTTCACGTTGAACAGCGTGCTCTCCGGAAAGACCGGGAGCCCGGTGATGTGGCGCAAGATGCGCTCCATCGTTCCCACATGGTCGTCGAGCAGCGCGTCGGCGCGCAGCACGCTGCCGGCGAACGAAAAGGCGATGGCGGGAACGCCGAGCGCGAGTCCTTCCATGGCCGCCGCCACCGTCCCCGAGTAGAGCACGTCCTCGCCCATGTTGGGGCCATGGTTCACGCCGCTCAGCACGAAGTCGGGGCGCGCGGGCAGCAGCGCCTCGAGTGCGAGCATCACGCAGTCGGTCGGCGTGCCGTCCACCTGCCAGCGGTTTTCGGCGATCTGCACCGGGCGCAGCGGATGATGCATGGTCAGCGAGTGGCTCGTGGCACTCTGTTCGCGGTCGGGGGCCACCACGAACACCTCGCCCAGCGGCGTGGCCGCGCGCTCGAGCGCGGCCAGCCCGCGCGCCAGGATTCCGTCGTCGTTGCTCAGCAGCAGTCGCATCAGCGGTCCGATGGTTCGCGCAGCGACGTGAGCAGCGCCTGCAACTCCGCCTCGAGCGCGAGAATGGTCTGGAGGTCGAGCCCGGTGCGGGCCGCCGGGCGCACGCCGCCGTTCTTGCGGTACTCGTCGAGCTTCAGCCGCGCGCCGTCAATGGTGTACTTCTCGGTGTAGAGGAGGTGCTTGACCAGCATCACCATCTCCACCTCACGCCGCGAGTAGACGCGGTTTCCCGACCGGTTCTTGACGGGACTGAGTCCCTTGAACTGGCTCTCCCAGTAGCGGAGCACGTGCGGCTTCAGTTCCGTCAGCTCGCACACGTCCCCGATGCTGAAGAACTCCTTGACGGGTTCGGACTGGCTCGCCATCAGTCACGCTCCCCGCGCAGTTCGCGCGACATGAGGTCCACCAGCGCCGACCGCGCCGGCTGGTGCTCGAAGAGCACGCGGTGCACGGCGTTCACGATGGGCATCTCCACGTCGCGGGCGGCGGCGAGGTCGCGGGCGCTCTCGGTGGTCACGACGCCCTCCGCCACGGTCTCGCGCCCGGCGAGCACTTCCGGCAGGGTGGCGCCCTTTCCGATCTCGAGCCCGACCTGGCGATTCCGGCTCAGCGCGCCGGTGCACGTCAGCACGAGGTCGCCCATGCCGGCCAGGCCGGCGAAGGTCTGCGGGTGCGCCCCCATCGTCGTGCCCAGCCGCATCATCTCCGCGAGGCCGCGCGTGATGAGCGCCGCGCGCGTGTTGAAGCCGAGCCCGAGCCCATCACTCATGCCGGCGGCGACGGCCATCACGTTCTTGAGCGCCCCGCCCAGCTCCACGCCGATCACGTCATCGCTCGAGTAAACGCGGAAGTGCGGCGCGCTGATCACGCGCTGCACGAGCGCCGCCGCGTCCGGCCGCGACGACGCGGCCACCACCGCCGTCGGCTGCTTGTTGGCCACCTCAACGGCAAAGGACGGACCGGAGAGCGCTACCACGGCGTGCCCTGGGAGTTCCTGCTCCACCACCTCGGTCATGAGCGCAAAGGTGTGCCGCTCGATGCCCTTGGTCGCCACCACCGCCGTGGCGCCCGGGGCGACCCAGGCGCGCGCGTGCGAGACCACCTCACGCAGCACGTGCGAGGGCGCCGCCATCAGCACAAGCTCGGCTCCGTCGAGCGCCTGCTCCTTGTCGGTGGTGCCGCGCAGCGACGGACTGAGCGCAGCGTCCGGGAGGAACCGCGGGTTGGTCGACGAGTGCGTGATGGCCTCGGCCACGTCGGGCTCAAGGCACCAGATGGTGGTGTCGTGGCCATTCTCGGCCAGCAGGCTGGCCAGCGCTGTCCCCCAGGCCCCGGCGCCCAGCACCGCGCACTTCATGCGCCCTCCCCGGGCTTCGCCCGCCCGAAGCGATGCTCGGTCCCATCGCGCAGTCGACGGATGTTCGCACGATGCGACCAGACGACGAAGAGACAGACGAGCGCCGCGACAATGGTCAGCGGTGACTGCACGCCGCGGAACCCGGCGAGCAGCGCGGGCAGGACCACGGCGCTGCTCAGTGAGCCGGCCGACACGTAGCCCGAACGCCAGAGCACCACGAGGAAAACCCCGAGCGCAATGACGAGCGGCACCGGGGACAACGCGGCGAAGATCCCCGCCGCCGTCGCGACCCCCTTGCCGCCCCCCTTCCACAGCAGGAAGACCGGCTTCGCGTGGCCGACAATGGCGGCGATGCCGAACGCGAGCGCCCACCAGATCGCGCGATCGGTGCCCAGCACCTCGGGCGGCAGCACGAGCGCCGGCAGCAGCGCGGCGGGCAGGGCGCCCTTGAGCATGTCCACGGCGAGCACCACCGCCGCGACCGGGGCGCCAAGCGAGCGATAGACGTTGGTGGCGCCGAGGTTGCCCGACCCCACCGTGCGCAGGTCAATCCCCTTCACCGCCCGGCCCGCGATATACGCGGACGGGACGGACCCCGCGACGTACGCGATCACGAGCGCCGCAGCGGCGTTCATTCGCGGGATCCTCCTCCGCTCTTCCGCTTGAACGTCAGGCGCAGGGGATTGCCCGTGAAGCCCCACACCTCGCGGAAGCAATTGTGCAGGTAGCGCACATAGTGCTCCTGCAGGAGATCCGGGTTGTTGCCGAAGATGAGAATCGTGGGCGGCGCCGTTTCCACCTGCGTGCCGTAGTTCAACTTGATCTCGAAGCCGGCGGCCTGCGGCGGCTGGCGGCGCCCGATGATGTCCTGTAGCGCATCGTTCACCTGCGAGGTGCTGATGCGCTTGTGGCGTTCGGCATTCACCTCGAGGATGAGGTCGAGGACCTTGGTGACGCGCTGCCCGGTGAGCGCCGAGGTGAAGATGAACGGGACGTACTTGAGGAAGGGTGCCTTCTCCCCCGCCTCCTTCTCGAACTTCGCCGACGTCTTGTCGTCCTTCTCCTTCAGGTCCCACTTGTTGACAATGACGATGAGCGCGCGCCCCTGCTCCCAGGCCAGGTTGGCGATCTTGAGGTCCTGGTTATGCAGCCCCTCCATCGCATCGATGACGAGCAGGCAGATGTCGGACCGGTCGATGGCCCGGCGCGTCCGCAGCGACGAGTAGAACTCGATGCCGTCGTCCATCTTCGACTGCCGCCGCAGGCCCGCGGTGTCCACGAAGATGATGTCGTGGCCGTGGTACATGAACGGCGTGTCGATGGAGTCGCGCGTGGTGCCGGCAATGTCCGACACCACCAGCCGGTCTTCACCGAGCAGGCGGTTGATGAACGACGACTTGCCGGTGTTCGGCCGGCCCACCACGGCCACCCGCAGCGCCTCGGCACTCTCATCGCCGCTCGAATCCGGAATGCGGGCCACGATCGCGTCGAGCAGATCGCCCGAGTTCTTGCCATTCGCCGCCGACACCGGGAACGGCTCTCCTGCTGCCAGCCGGTAGAACTCGAAATAGTCCGTCTCGCGCGGATCATCCACCTTGTTGGCGACCACCATGAACGGCTTGCCCGACTTCCGCAGCAGCTCCACGACGCGCGCGTCACTCGGGTGCACGCCGACCTGCGCGTCGGCGACCATGAGCAGCAGATCGGCTTCCTCGATGGCCTGCTGCACCTGCCGGCGAATCTCGAGATCCATGGGGAGGTTCGAATCCTCACGCAGGCCGCCCGTGTCCACCAGCCAGAACTTGCGGCCGTTCCACTCGGCGAGGGCGAAGTGGCGGTCGCGCGTGGTCCCCGCTTCCTCGCTGACAATGGCTTTCTCGTGGCCGATGATGCGGTTGAACAGCTTCGACTTGCCCACATTGGGACGGCCGACGAATGCAACGACTGGGATGTTCACGCGAAATCTCCGGCGACGGTTGCCACCGGCTGGCCTTGCAGCTCGAGCACGTCGATAAAGTCGTAGGAAGGAAAGACGGGCATGGGGAGGCGATCGCGAAGCTCCGCGAACACCACGTCATCCAGGAAGATGCCGTCTTCGTTGATGGTCTCGGCGGGGATCAGGGCGAAATCCACACCATCGCCCTCGGCGAGGGCACGCGCGATGTCGGCGCCGACGAGCAGCCCGGCGGTGGTGACGGTCGGGCCAAACAGCGAATTGGACGTCGCGCGCAGGTCGAAGGCCGCGCCGGTCGCCTGGGCGAGTTGCTCGAGCAGGGCCGGCATGTGCGGCGCCATGGATGCTCCGGTGACGACCGCGATGCGCTTGCCCTCGAGGCGCGGCAGGCGCTCGAGGCCGGTTTCGAGTCGGTGGCGCAGCATGGTGATGGACCCGATACCGTTCTCGATCTGCGCGAAGTCGCCGTAGTGCTCAAAGGCGGGGAGGTCACGCTCGGCGAGGAGGTACAACTCGTCCGCGCCGTAGACCCACGGGAAGCCGCGCTCGCGCTCGGCGCGCTCCGCCCAGCGCTCCGTCACGTCGACAAGCGCCGATGCCGCGGCGCGATCCATGGAGCGCCCCGTGTACAGGTGCGAGAACTGCGTGAGCCCCACCGGCACCAGCGCCACCGACAGGCAGGCGTCGCCGTAGTCCCACAGGTCGCTCAGCGTCTGCTCGAGCACGTCGCCGTCGTTGAGCCCCGGCACCACGACCATCTGGCCGTGAAACTGGATGCCGCCCTCCACGAGGCGCCACAACTGCTCCTTGATGTCCGGCACGCGCGGGTTGTTCAGCAGCACCTTGCGGGCTTCCCACGGCGTCGCGTGCACCGACACGTACAGCGGCGAGAGCCGGTACTCGATGATCCGCCGCTCGTCCTTCTCCTTCATGTTGGAGAGCGTGGCGAAGTTCCCGTAGGCGAACGACAACCGGTAGTCGTCGTCGCGGATGTACAGGTTCTTGCGCAGCCCCTTCGGCAGACCCTCGATAAAGCAGAACTCGCAGCGATTGGCGCAGCGACGTACTGACGGGGGCTCGAGCTCGACACCAAGCGGCTCACCCTCGGGGCGTTCGATCTCGTAGACGACGCTTTCGCCGTCCGGCTGGACGGCCTCCACCTCGAGCGCATCCTCGGCGGTCAGGAACTCCCAGTCGAGGAAGTCGGACAGCTCGCGCCCGTTGACGGAGACCAGCTCCGTCCCGGGAACGATGCCCAGCTCCGCGGCAATGCTCTCTGGGTGTACCCGTGCGACACGAACCATGCGATCCTCGGAAGCCGACGGGGAAAGAGGGACTCCATCCCCCTTTCCCCGTCGTGAAAGCGTCCTTCAGAACGCCTAATGCAATTTAGCAGGCGAGAGGGCGGAAGTCAATCTCTGCTAATGACTTCCGCCGCCGCGTCAGCGAACCGTATAACGCCAGGCAACGGGGGCGGCTCCCGTGGCCTGTGCGCTAAAGTCTTTGGCCGCCTTGGGCTGCACGCCCTCGGCGCTGACCGTGACCGTGCCCACCACGCCTCCGCTCTTGTCCAGCAACTCGAAGACAAGCGTGTAGCTAGCCTCGGTCGCCCCGAGATTCTCCACGGATCCCGCGATCGTCGCCTTGCCGTCGCGCCCGATGCTGAACTGGTTCACCAGCACGCGAGCCGGCACCTTCCCGGCCTTCTCGATGTACGCGATGGTCGAATCCTGGGCGAGTTTCTTCGCCTTCGGGTCCGTGGCTTGCCTGCCCCGCTCCTGCCAGACGGCGCCGACCAGTTTGAGCACGTCCGGGTTCATGGGATCGATCGCCCGCAGCCGCTCCACGGCCGGCGCCATCTTCTCGGGCTGCCGCAGGGCAAAGTAGACGTTGGCGACGTTGAACAGCGCGTCCCGATAGTACCCGTTCATCTCGAGGCCTGCTTCGTACAGCTTGGCCGCGTCCTCGAACTTCTTGCCGTTGGCAAGCACGACCCCCGCCTCGAAGAGCTGGAGTGCAGTGTACTTGGCCGGCGCCGCGAGCATGTCGGCATAGATGCCGGCCACGGCCACCGTATCGCCCGCATCCTGCAGCGTTCGCGCGTAGGCCGCGCGCGCCGTCGAGGCATTCGGGCCGTCTGGCGCGAGGTCCGCCGCCGTCTTGAACAGCTCGGCCGCGCGGCGGAGTCCCGCGGAGCGCCCGGCACCTTCCTGCTTGTTCGCGTGCTCGCTCGTGAGGATGGCGAGATTGAAGCTGGCGGTCGCGCGCCCGGGGGCCGAGGCCGCATCGGTGCCCATGCGGGCGATGGCCTTCTCCCAGCTCGCAATGGCGCCGGGCAGGTCGCCCTTGGCCTGCGCCGAGTTGGCGAGCACCTGATACGCCGACCCCACCAGCGTGGAGCGCGGGTTGATGAGCAGCGCGTAGTTCGCGTACTCGATGGCCGGGTCGAATTGCTTGGCGTTGTAGTAGGCGATGGACGTGTTCAGCACCTTGCTGAAGACGGCGTTGCGGTATCGCATGGTGCTGTCGGCGCAGGCGGGCCGCTCGCGCTCCACGGCGCCCATCGCTTCGTCCAGCGCCGACGGCAGGAAGAACTCGCCGTCCGGGTTCTCGCTGAACCCGAGATCGCCACGCTTCGCACGCAGCACGGGGCGCGCGCCCTGGTCCTGGAACCAGCGGACATAGGCGCCGCCGAGCAGGAAGTTGCGCCCCGCCTCGTTCTTGATGCGCTCCGGATTGTCCGTCAGCACCTTGACGGCCTGCTTGAGGAGCTTGGCCCGGTCGTCGTCGTTCATCTGCTGGTCGTGCTTCTGGATGTAGAGCACGGCGCTCGTGAGCTGGAACGGCTTGCGCACTTCGATCTCGCAGGTGCCCTGCGCCATCAACGGCGCGGCCAGCGTGGCCGCGGCCATGGTGGCGAGGGCGGTGCGAACAGCAATCATCGTGTGGATCCTCGGTACGGGGCTGTCGCGTCGGCAGCCGACGCAGGAAATCTACATTCTTGGTACACCGCCTACAGGGTGGGCGTTTCCGCCGCGCGGCGCGCCCGCTCACCGACCTCAGGAGCGGGACGGCCAAGGGTGCGGGCCGCGGCCTGCACGTCCTCCCACTCCGGCTTCACCCGCGTGGTACCGTCGGGGAGCGTGACCTCCTTGAGGCGAATCGCCTGCCCTTCCACGGTGACCGTGATCTCACGGCGCGACAGCGCCCGCCGGCTCACGAGGTGGCGGCGCACGCCGATGGACGAACTCTCGGTCAACAGAAGCGACTCGAGCCGGTCGGCGTCTGCCAGGGCGCAGAGCACCTCGACCCGCACGCCCGGTCGTCCCTTCTTCATCAGCGTCTGGACCAGCGTCACGTCGAGCGCACCCGCGGCGCGCAGGGCGTCCGCCGCGCCGGCCACGAACTCGCCGCCCAGGTCGTCGATGTCAGCCGCGAGCTGGGCGAGCATCTCCGCCGACACCGCACCCTCCACCTCGGCGAGAATGATGCGCAGCGCGTTGGCGCGGCCAGCGGGATCGCGCGTGCCGGCGCCGTAGCCGGTCGCGAGAGCGGTGTACGTGGCCGGCGGCGCGCCTTTGGACAGCACACGCACCAGCACCGCGCCCGTAGGCGTCGTCAGTTCGCCTGTCCCTTCCGGGCCGGGACGCACGGCGATGCCCTCGAGCAGGCGCATGGTCGCCGGCGCGGGCACCGCCATGCGGCCGTGCGCGGCGTCCACGAATCCGTCGCCGAGCATCACCGGCGTGTTGTACACCGCATCCACGCCGAGCTTCTGGAGTCCCCAGACCGCGCCAACCACGTCGAGGATCGCGTCCACCGCACCGACCTCGTGCAGGTGCACCTTCTCGCGGGTCGTGCCGTGGATAGCCGCCTCGACGTCGGTGAGCTGGGTGAAGGCATCCATCGCCGCGCGCTTCACCGGGTCCGGTGCGGACGAACCCTCGACGATGGCGGCGATGTGCCTGAGATGGCGACCATGCGGCTGCGGCGGAATGTCGAAGTCCACCTTGCGGCAGGCGATCTCGCCGCGCGTCACGTCGCTGATGCGTACGCCCACGCCTTCCAGCCCCAGCGCGGCGGGCAGCGCGCGCAGCCATTCAGGATCGAGGCCCAGGTCGACCAGGGCGCCGAGCGTCATGTCGCCCGAGATACCATGGGCGGGGTCGAGGATGGCAATGCGCATGCAAAGGGCTGATTGAGGATTTGGACTCAGGATTGCGATTCAGGACTGCGATTGGGGATTACGATGGGCGATTGGGCACAGCTCCGCGTGGCAATCGCCAATCGAAATCAACAGTCGTTATCCCATATCGCAATCCTAGGTCCACATCCTGAATCAGAACCTGTAACTCGCCCCCGACCCAGTATTGAACACCACCACCGTCGCATCCGGACTCAACCGCCCGGTCTTGACGAGCTGCGCAGTCGCCGCCAGCGCGCAGCCGCCCTCGGGCGCGGCATCGATGCCGCCGCGCGATGCCAGCGTGAACGTGCCGGCGCGAATGGCGTCCTCGTCCACCGCCTCGGCGTCGCCGTGGCTCTCGCGCAGGGTCCGCAGCGTCCAGCGATCGCCGAACGGCCCCGGCACGCGCAACCCGCTCGCGTGCGTGGCGGGATTCTCCCACGGCGTCGCCTTCTCCTCGCCGGCGTGGAACGCGCGCACCAGCGGCGCGCAGCCCGACGCCTGTGCGATGATCATGCGCGGCTTCACGATGTCATTCGGCAGCCATCCCCACTCGATCATCTCGCCGATCGCCTTCCAGATGCCGATGGTCCCCTCGCCGCCGCCAGTGGGATAAACGATCGCGTCGGGAAGGTCCCACCCGAGCTGCTCGGCGACCTCATAGCCCATCGTCTTCATGCCCTCCACGCGATACGGCTCCCGGACGGTGGCGACGTTGAAGTACCCGCTCTCCTTGCAGAACTGCATCGTGGCCTTGCCGGCATCGCCGATGTGGCCATCCACCAGCTCGAGCTCCACGCCGTACGCGCGGATGCTGGAGAGAATGGGCGGTGGCGTGGTGCGCGGCGCATAGATGCGCGCCGGGACGCCCCCGGCCGCCGCGTACGCCGCGAGCGCGATGCCCGCATTCCCCGCCGTCGGCACACTGAGGCCCGGCAGGCCGAGCGCCTTTGCGCGCGTCACCGCCATCATCAAGCCGCGCGCCTTGAAGCTCGCTGTGGGATTCTGCCCTTCGTCCTTCACCCAGAGCTTCCGCACGCCAATCTCGCGCGCGAGTTCAGGCAGTTCGAGCAGCGGCGTGGCGCCCTCGCCCAAACTCACCCGAATGTCACCGGGCATCATGGGAAGCGCCGCCGCGTACCGCCACAGCGACCACGCACCACTCACCGAGGCGCGCGGGACGGCGACATCGTACCGGACGCCCAGTGGCTGGGCGCATTGGGGGCAGAGCGAGGCCAGCTTGTCACCCGGCGCGGAGTAACCGCAGCCGGTGGTGCAGTGCAAAGTCCAGGGCATAGGGACGGACGGAAGACGGAAGACGGCAGTCGGCGAATGGCAAATCGCAGACGGCGGATGGCAGACGGCGGATGGCAGACGGCGGATGGCAGACGGTGGATAGCAGACGGCGGACGGCGGACGGCGGACGGCAGGGCCGCGCGCTGCTGCCACCAAAACTACGGCGCGGCGTCGTGCTCCGCTGGCGCGAGTGGCCGCTCGTGCTCGGCAGGCGGCGTGGGATCCGAAGCCGCAACATGCGGCCGGTTCGGCGCGGTGGCCTTGAGTGCCTCCAGCAGCGCCAACGCCGACTTCGCGGAGAACCCCTTGAGCGCCGCGATCTGTTCCACGGTCGCCGCGCGTACGCCGTCCACACTGCCGAACGCGCGCAGTAATTCGCGGCGCTTCGTGGGCCCCACGCCGGGGATCTCCAGGAGGGCCGACGTGATGGTCCGGATGGTGCGACGCTTGCGATTGTAGCCCACCGCGGTGCGATGCGCCTCGTCGCGCGCCTGCTGCAGCAGTCGCAGCGCCGGCGAACGGCGCGAGAGGTGCAGCGCCTCGGCGCGGCCGTAGACGAACACCTCCTCCTCCCGCTTGGCCAGCGACACGAGCGGCAGCGCCCCGAGCGCGAGCGACTCGAGCGCCTCGTGCGCCGCCGACAGCTGTCCCTTGCCGCCGTCGATCACCACGAGGTCGGGGAGCGGCTTGGCCTCGTCGATCCGGCGGCGGAAGTACCGCTCCACGACCTCGCGCATCGACGCGAAGTCGTCCGGACCGCTGGCCTCGTCCACCGACTTCACGCGCATCGTGCGATACTCGGAGCGGCGCGGCCGGCCGTTCTCGAACCAGACGATGGCGCCCACATTGTCCTTCCCCTGTGCCGTGGAGTTGTCGAAGCAGACGAGGGCGCGCGGGATCTTGGTCGTGCCGAGTGCGCGCCCCAGCTCGTACACGGGATCGCCGGCGCGCTCCTCCGTCTCGTCCTCGGCCAACTTGAACTCCTCCAGCAGGTGCCGCGCGTTCTTCTCGGCAAGGTCGAGCAGCTCCCGCTTCAGGCCCCGCTGCGGGATCAGCAGTCGCGTGGGACGCAGCGCCGGCTCGAGCACGTCCATGTCCTCCGGCGCAAACGGCAGCAGCACCTCCGCCGGTCGATCGCTCGCCGTGCGATAGCTCGCCGCCAGGTACGCCGCGAGCACGGCCGCGTCGGCCTCGCCCTCCGCCTGCTCGAGGAAGCGCTGGTCGCGGGCGAGGAGCTTGCCGCCGCGCACCTTCAGCAGCGTCACGCAGGCGTCGTCGCCATCGCGCGCAAAACCCACGACGTCGCGGTCATGCCCCCCCACATCCACGATGATCGTCGGCTCCTCGAAACGCTCCAGGTGCCGCAGGGCATCACGCAGTTCCGCGGCGCGCTCGAAGTCGAGCGCGGCGGACGCCTCTTCCATCCGGTGCCGCACCCGCCGCATCACCTCATCGGGCTTGCCGTCAAGGAACGCCACCACCTCATCGATCATCCCGCGGTAGTCGGCGAGCGACTGCGCGCCGATGCACGGCCCCTTGCAGCGCTTGATGTGGAAGTCGAGGCAGGCGCGCTCCGGCATCTCGGCCGGCATGTTCCAGCGGCAGGAGCGCACGGTGAAGACGCGCTTCACCACGTTGAGCGCGTGACGCATCGCCCCCACGTCGGTGAACGGGCCGTAGTAGCGCGCGCCATCGTCCAGCACGCGCCGCGTCACCAGCACGCGCGGGTACGGCTCCTGCACCGTGACCTTGACGTACGGGTACGTCTTGTCGTCGCGAAGCATCACGTTGAAGCGCGGGTGATGCTCCTTGATCAGGTTGTGCTCGAGGATCAGCGCGTGCTCCTCGCTTGGGACCACGATCGTCTCGAGGTCCACCGCATGGTCCATGAGCACGCGCGTCTTGGACGTGAAGGCGACGTCCGCCGCCACGTAGCTCCGCACGCGCTGGCGCAGCCGCTTGGCCTTGCCGACGTAGAGCACGGTGCCGTCCGCCGCCTTCCACAGGTACACGCCGGGCGTGTCGGGAAGGTGTGCGAGCTTCTGGCTGATGGCGTCGGGGACGGTGCGCATGGGGGCTCAGCCTGAATCTAGCCGATCGTCAGCGGCCGCCGACGAGCTGCCTCACCCGCCCCGCCATCGCGGATGCTTCCGGTATCCCCAGCGACGCCGTGACGCCAAGATAGGTGAGGCCGTACAACGGGAGCGCCACGAAGCCGAGGACGAGCGGGTGCTCGACGCCGACCACGAGCTTGGCGCCCCACGCCACGAGCGCGGCGCCCAGCGCCGCCGCCCACAGCTTGGCCTGATATGGCCGGTCCACGCCTACGTTGCCGATGCGCGGCACCAGCGAACGCCGCAGCAGCAGGCACTCCACCCAGGCGGCGAGCCCCGACGACGCGGTCAGGCCGGCCACACCCCAGCGTGCGTCAATGCCGAGCAGGCCGGGGAGCTGCAGCGCCACCAGCCAGCCGACGGCGAGGCCCATGGCCACGCGCAGCAGCGCGAACTTGAGCGGCGTGCGCGTGTTCCGCAGCGCATACCAGGTGGAGGCGTACAACCGTCCAAGGGTGGCCGCGAGCAGTCCCACCGCCGAGCCCGCGAGCACACCCCACATCCAGACCACGTCGTCGCGCCCGAACCGCCCCGACTGGTACAGCGTGGCGCCCACGATGTCGCCGATGGCCAGGAACGCCATGGACGAGGGAATCACATAGAATGCGATGCGATGCAGTCCGTTGGAGAGCCGGCGCCGAAGTTCCTGCGCCACCTCGTCGCTCGTCCCCGCGGCGCCCGACATCGCCGGCAACTCGGCGGCCGACACCGACATGCCGAAGAGTGACACGGGGAGCATGGTGATCACCTGCGCGTATGACAGCACGGCAACGGCCCCCGCCCCCACCAACGACGCCAGCAGGTTGTCCACATACGCACTCACCTGCACCACGCCGCGGCCGACCGCAACCGGCGCGAACTGCGCCAGGACCACACGCACGTGTGCGTTCGCCGTGCCAAGGCCGGCCCGCAGGCGGCGCTCGACGCGCACCACGGTGGGCAGCTGCACCACGAGTTGCGCTGCACTCCCCAGCACCGACGCCCACGCCAGCAGCACCACGAGCCGCGCCTGCCCGGCTGCGTTGCCGAGCGACGGCCCGAACCAGAGCAGTGCGCCGATCATTACGACGTTCATCGCCACCGGTGACGCGTACGGCAGGAAGAAGCGCCGATGCGAGTTCAGCACGCCGAGCGCCCACGCCGAGAGCACCAGCAGGCCGACGCCCGGGAACATCACCTGCACCAGACGAACGGTGAGTTCGCGCTTTTCCTCCGAAAATCCCGGCGCGATGAGCACGACGAGGTACGGTGTGAGCACGATGCCGACGAGCACCAGCACCGCGGTGGTCAGCGCCAGCAGCGTCCCGACGGCGCCAGCAACACGCCCCGCCTCGGCCTCGTCGCCATCGGCGAGCAGGCGGCTGTACGTGGGAATGAACGACGCCGACAGCACACCCTCGCCAAAGAGATTCTGCAGGACGTTGGGAATGCGGAGCGCGGCGTTGAACGCGTCACCCGCGTCGCTGGTGCCGAGGAAGTGGCCGAGCAGGCGGTTGCGGACGAGCCCGAAGAGGCGGCTCAGCAGGATGCCGGCGGCGACCAGGGCCGCACCGCCGCCCGTGCGCCGCGGCGGCGGCGCCGGCGACGCGCTCACGCGCCGCCGAGCAGCTGAGCGGCGTGCGAGGCCGCGCCCGCGCGCAGCAGGTCCATCAGCTTTTCCCCGTGCCGCGCCACGAGCGGCAGCGGATTGAGGACGCGCTCCTGTCGCTGGCCCTCGGGCATCAACGCGGCACGCACGCTGCCGAGGTCGCGCACCGCCGCCGTCTCCGCCTTCAGCGCCGCCGTGCGATAGCGTCGCTCGAGCCGGTCAATGCGGAACTTCAGCTGATGCCGTGCCCCCTCGATCGTCGAGGCGTGCACCATCGCCGCCCCCTCCGCGGAATCCCGCAGGGCGTTCAGCCGCACATCCACGTCGTGGCGCAGCGCTTCGAGCGTGTCGCGCAGGAACGGCGGCATGGCACGATCGCCCACGCGACGCTCCGCCTGATGCGGCGGCTTGATGTCGTCGAAGGTCATGCCGAGCCGGCCGAGCATCCGGTCAATCACCGGTTCGACGATCGTCGCCGACCAGCGCGGCAGCACCAGCGGCACCGGCAGGCCAAGCGCCTCGGCCACGGCGCCAACCTGCGCAAAGTACGCGACCTCGCCGGGCCCGCCGAAGTACCCTATGGTCGGCAGGATCGCGCGCTCCACCACGGGGCGCAGCAGCACGTTTGCCGAGAGCACCAGTTGCGGTTGCACAGCCACGTCGCCCGCCTGCGCGATGGGGACGCGCTCCTTGATCCCGTTGGACGAGACGCGAAAGACCAACGACAGTTTGGGCACGCGCGCCACCTGCGCGCGAAACCCGGCGCGCTCGATGGCGACGCTGCGCAGTGAGACCGCCTCATCCACGACCGGCGCGCGACGCAGCGCCTCCACCAGCGTGGGGCGCGCCGCCTCGCGCACGGCGGGGTGCCAGGCGTCGAGCACGGCAATCCCCATCGGCTCAAAGAGCGCGCGCAGCAGTTCTACATAGGCGCTGCCCACCGTCGCGTCGGCGCGATAGGCGCGACGCGCGTGCTCCAGCAACTCGAGATGCGGCGCGGAACCCGCCGCCGCGCTCAGGTCATCGAACTGCTGCCGCACATCGCCCAGCGGCTGCGCCGCCATGACCTGCCCATCGAAACCCAGCCGTTCGATGCGCAGCCGGCGCACTTCCTCGTCGAAGGCCACGGCCGTCCAGCTCGCCTCGGCGAAATCCGCGTCGTCGGTGGCCGCCCAGAAGACCGGCGCCGCCGGGATGCCGGTGGCCTGCTCGATCTTGTCCGCGAGAGCGCGCGCGCTCAGCGCCTTGAGCCACGTGTAGCCCGGGCCGCCGAACAGGCCCGGCTGCTGGCCGGTGGTGATGACGACCCCGCGCCCCTGCGCCACCGACTCGAGGCGACGGGCGGCGGCACCGCTGGCGTTGAAGGCGGGCGCCAGCGCGGCAAACCAGTCGGGATTGGCCTGCGAGCGCACCTGCTCCGCGTGCTCGCGCCAGGCGGCGGCGCCCTTGGGGCGCGGCGTGTACCAGCCGGACGGCGTGCGCCCTTCAACGGCGGCACGGGCCAGTGGACCGCCGCCGACTGGCTCAGCAACGACGCGGGGGGGCGTCAACGGCCCCTTCCATGCCCGTGCCCGCGCCTGTGCCCGCCACTACAGTCCATGCGCTTTCTGCCTCCGGAGGTACGCCCCGCGCGTTTGTCACGCCGAGTCATAAGGTAACCGCTGGACAGGGGACGGCGGAATGCGCCCGTCGTCACTTGTGGTAGGGTTCCCGTCGGACGATGGTCCCCGCCCGGTAGAGCTGCTCGGCCAGCACCAGCCGCGCCAACTCGTGCGGCAGCGTCCACGGCGCCAGCTCCAATCGCACCGCCGCGCGCGCCAGCAGGGCCGGCGACAGCCCCAATGCTCCGCCGATCACGAATGCCACGTCGCGCCCTCCCTCGCGCTGGCCCTGCAGCCAGGTGGAGAAGGCCGCCGAGTCCATCCGCCGGCCGCCCGGGTCGCAGCAAACGAGGACGGCGCCGGCCGGGAGCTTGGAGGCCAGCCGCTCGCCTTCCCGGTCACGCACGAGGTCTGCGCTCGCCGACTTCGCCGGCTCCTCGCGGACCTCGATGCGCTCCAGCGGCCAGTAGCGCCCCGCCCGCTCCTCGTACTCCCCAATCGCGGCGGCGAGCGCCGCATGGCGCGGCTTGCCGACGGCGATGACATAGACCTTCACGGCCGGCGCCCTGCGCTACGCGTAAATGCCGCGCAGCTTGTGCACCGTAGCGACGCGGCTGATCGCCAGCATATACGACGCCGTGCGCATGTTCACCTTGTGCAGCTTCGACAGCTTGAGGACCTCGGCGAAGGAGTTGACCATGATCTCCGTCAGGCGCTCGTTCACGAGCTGCTCACTCCAGTAGTAGCCGCTGCGGTTCTGCACCCACTCGAAGTACGACACGGTGACGCCGCCGGCGTTGGCCAGGATGTCCGGAATCACGAACACCCCCTTCTCGTCGAGGATCGCATCGGCGCCCGCTGAGGTGGGGCCGTTGGCCCCCTCGCACACGACCTTCGCCTTGATGCTGGCCGCGTTCTTGGTCGTGATCACGTTTTCGAGCGCCGCCGGGAGCAGCACGTCGCATTCCAGCTCGAGGATCCTCTCGTTCGAGATCGGCTCACCGCCGCCGAATCCCTCGAGCGTCCGGTGCTCGGCCACGTGCGCCAGCGCATGCTTCACGTCGATGCCCTTCCTGCTGTACCAGCCGCCCGTGCGATCGCTGATGGCGATGACCTTGCAGCCCTCCGCGTGCAGCAGTTCCGCCGCGATGGAGCCCACGTTGCCGAAGCCCTGCACGACCACGGTGCGTCCCTTCACCGGCAGGCCGAGGTGCGCCAGCGCCTCCCGCGTCGCGATCATGCAGCCTCGCCCCGTCGCCTCGCGACGGCCCAGCGACCCGCCCATCGCCACCGGCTTGCCCGTGGTCACCGCGTTCACCGTGTGCCCGACGTGCATCGAGTAGGTGTCCATCAGCCACGCCATCACGCGCTCGTTGGTGTTCACGTCCGGCGCGGGGACGTCGGAATCGGGGCCGAGCGTGGCGATGATGCCCGCCGTGTAGCGGCGCGTCACGCGCTCCAGCTCGCCGATGCTCATCTTCAGCGGATCGCAGATCACGCCGCCCTTGGAGCCGCCGAAGGGAATGTTGACTACGGCGCACTTCCACGTCATCCACGCCGCCAGCGCCTTCACCTCGTCGAGCGTGACGTTCTGGTCGAAGCGAATGCCCCCCTTCGCCGGACCGCGCGACGTGTTGTAAATGCAGCGGATGCCGGTGAACACCTCCACTTCGCCGCTGTCCATCATCACGGGAATGGAGACGATGATCGTCTTCTCCGGATTGCGCAGGACCTTGTAGAGGCCGGGCTCGAGGTCGAGCAGGTCTGCCGCGCGATCGAAGCGGGCCATCATCGCCTCGAACGGGTTCTCCTCGTGGAGAAACCGGTCCTTGTCCGGGTGCACGATCGTATTGGTGGGGAGCAGCAGGTCAACCATGGGGGGAACGCTCCGGGCCAGCCGACGCCGGCGTGGGTGAAGCCGCGGGAGACATCAGGCGATCGAGCACGGCCTCGACGCTCTCCAGGCCGGTCTCGACGACCACCGATTGAGAAAGATACCATAGCCGCGGGGCGTGCGCGGGCCATTGCGGACCCAGCTTCACCGCGTCCTTGAGGGTGCAGACGACGCGATCCATGCGGGACGCGCGCGACAGAAGACGCTCCACGTCGCGTGCGGTGTAGGCATGATGATCGCCGAAGCTCGCATCCTGCACCTGCGCGCCGGCCGCGCCGAGTTGCGCGAGGAACGCGTCGGGCGCGCCGATGCCCGAGACCGCCAGGACGCGCTGGCCGCGCAGCGTCTCGATGGACTCGCTCGCGCCGCCCGTCCACGCGCTGAGGCGTCCGGGCGCGAGGTGCACCACGGCGAGCGGCACCCCGCCGGAGGCACGCGTCAGCTGCTGCGCCACCTCGGCGGCCCGTCCGGACGACGCCGCCTTTCGCGTCACGATCACGAGGTGCGCGCGACGCAGCGCCGTCAGCGGCTCGCGGAAGGGTCCCGCCGGCAGGAGGCGCACGGGGAGGTCGCTCCAGAGGTCGGCGCTCACCACCACCACGTCGACATCGCGCGGCATCTGGCGATGTTGAAACGCATCGTCCAGCACCAGCGCCGTCGCGCCCTGCGCGATGGCCAGCGCGGCGGCGCGCCGTCGGTCCGCGTCAGCGAAGACGGGCACGTCCGGATTCAGCGCGGCGTGCACGAGCGCCTCGTCGTCGCCGTAGCCGCGGAGCAGCAGGGCCGGCGCGCGGCCGCGCGTGCGCAGCTGCGCCGCGAACCAGGCGGCGAGCGGCGTCTTCCCCGTCCCCCCAACCGTGAGATTGCCGATGGACACCGTCGGCACCGGCGTGCGCCCCGCCCCGCTGGCGCGCCGCGTGCCGTCCACGAGAGCCGCTGCGCCGTAGATCCACTCGAACGGCGTGAGCACCGCACGCGCGAGGAGCGCGTCGAAGCCCTCGCCATACCACACGACGCGCGCCATGGCCTCACGCACGGGCCATCGCCTCCGCGGCATCCATCGCCGCCACAAACCGCTCGGCCTCGCCCGGCGCGAGCTGGTCGCCGTCGAATCGCGGCGTGAACGGCTCCCCGATGGTCACGCAGACGCGCGCAAACGGCTTCGGAATGGCGTACCGGTCCCAGCTGCGCAGGTGCCAGGTCCGCCTCGCGTGCATGGACATCGGAACGATCACCGTGCCGGCACGCTGAGCCGCCACAAAGAGCCCGGCCTGCGGCACGCGCGCAGGGCCGCGCGGGCCGTCGGGAGTGAACGCCACCGACCGCCCGGCGCGCAGTGCGGCCACCATGGCCATCAGGCCGCGCACGCCGCCCCGTGAGCTCGACCCGCGCGCCGGCGGCGCATACCCGAGCCGCTCGAGGATGCGCGCGATGATCTCGCCGTCGCCGTGTTCGCTGGCGAGCGCCATGATGCCGCGGTTGCGCTGCGTCCAGATGGGGGCGAGCATCAGGCCGTGCCAGACCGCCACCACGACCGGCCGGCGCACGCCGTCCACCGTGGGCCAGTTCGACTCGCCGCGCAGGTCGACGCGCCACGTGCGCGCGAGCAGCTGCACGGCCAGGTAGCCGGCACGCGAGGCCCAGCGCACCTTGCGCTCACGGCGCGCCGCCTGCGCGTCGCGCGGGGCGTCGGCCGGCGCCGCGCTGGTGTTCATCGCCCGCCGTCCGCCGGAAGCATCGCGGCCGCCAGATCGGCCACGCGCCCCGCGGCACCGGGCGCGCCCAGCAGGCGCCGGACGTCGGCCATCCCCTCGAGCATGCGCACGCGCGCCGGACTCGCGTCGCCGAACAGCGGATGCAGCGCGTCCGCCACGGCCTGCGTCGTGAATGCGTCCTGCACGAACTCGGGCGCCACCTCGCGGCCCGCGACCACGTTGAGGAGCCCGATGTGCGGAATGCTCACGAGTCGTTTCGCGATCTCATAGGTGATGCGGCTCGTCTTGTACACCACGGCACACGGGCAGCCAGCCACGGCGGCCTCGAGCGTCGTCGTCCCGCTCTTGCAGAGCGCCACGTCCGCCGCGCGCAGCACGTCGAACGACTGCGCGCGCACCATCGGGAACGGCACGTGCGACGCATCCAGCTGAATCGTCGGCGCCACGCTCACCACGACCTCCAGGCCCGGTCGCCGTCGCTGCAGTTCGCGCGCCACCGCCTCAAACGCCTGCAGGTGCCGCTCGATCTCCTGCGCCCGGCTCCCGGGAAAGAGCGCCAGCACCTCCCGGTCCGTCGGCAGGCCCAGTCGGCGTCTCGCTTCGGCGCGGTCAGGAAGTTCCTGCGCGCGATCCAGCAGGGGATGCCCCACGAACGTCGTCTCGATCCCCGCGTCGCGCAGCAGCGCTTCCTCGAACGGCAGGATCACGGCGGCCTTGGTAATGACCTCGGCCATCATGCGCAGCCGGCCGGGCTTCCAGGCCCACACTTGCGGCGTGATGTAGTACAGCACGGGCACCCCGGCGTCGTGCGCCGCGCGCGCCACCCGCAGGTTGAAGCCGGGGTAGTCGATGAGGATGATCAATCCCACGCGCCCACTGCGCAGGTGCGCCTTCACCTCGCGCAGCAGCCGCAGGTGCGCCGGCAGGTGCTTGAGCACCTCCACAAAGCCCACGACGCCCTCGGCGCGCTCGAAGAGCTGCACGCCGGCCGCTGCCATGCGGTCGCCGCCCATCCCCACGAGCGGCGCCTCCGGCCGCAGCGCGCGCAACCGCTCGGCGACGCCGGCGCCGTGCAGGTCGCCCGACGCCTCGCCGGCGATGATCAGGATCTCACGCACCGGGGCCGCGCGCCGCGTTCATCACCGAGCGCGACCGCTCGATGTCCGCCACGATCTGCAGTGCGACGTGCAGTGCGTCGCGCCCGTCGTCGCCCGTCACCGGCACCGGCGCCTCGCCCCGCACCGCCGCCACGAACGACTCCAGCTCCAGCTTGAGCGCATCGCCCTCCGGCGCCTCGAGCGGAATGCGCTCCACGAATGCCGTCACGTCGGGCTGCGCCTGCAACGCCAGCGCCGCCATGTCCACGTCGCGGCGCAGGCGGAAGAGTTCGCCGTTGCCGGCGGCGAGGTCCAGCGTCATGTAGCCGTTGCGCTGGAACAGGCGCAGCTTGCGCGACCGGTCGCGCGAGATACGGCTGGCCGTGATGTTCGCAATGCCGCCGTTGGCAAACGCCACGCGCGCGTTGGCCATGTCGAGGCTGGGCGTGAGCACGCCGACGCCGGTCGCCGAGACCTGCGCCACCTTCGCCTTCGTCAGCGTGAGCACGAGGTCGATATCGTGGATCATCAGGTCGAGCACCACCGCCACGTCCGACCCGCGCGGGTTGAATGGCGCCAGGCGCTCGCTCTCGATGAAGAGCGGCGACTCGACGTACGGCCACGCCGCACGGATGGCGCGGTTGAACCGCTCGATGTGCCCAATCTGCACCAGCGCGCCGTTCGCCTTCGCCAGCGCGAGCAGGGCGTCGGCCTCATCCAGCGTCGTCGTGATCGGCTTCTCGATCAACACGTGCTTGCCGCGCGCGAGGGCGGCCTTCGCCACGGCGAAGTGCGCCGGCGTCGGCACGACGATGGACACGGCATCCACGTCATCGAGCAGCGATTCGAGAGACGCCGTTGCCGCGACGCCCAACTCCCCGGCCACCTTGGCCGCGCGCGCCGCGTCGGTCTCGTAGAACCCGCGCACGTCCGCGCCGTCCAGCGTGCGCAGATGCCGCAGGTGGTGGAACCCCAGTGCGCCCGTCCCGATGACGCCCACCCGCAGCGGCACGCTCATATCACGATGCCCCGCTGGCTGTCTTCCACGAAGTCCACGAACGCCTGCACCTCGGGACCCATCGACAGCTCCCGGCGGGCCGTCTCGAGCGCCTGTGCGATGTTGAACTCGCTGCGAAAGAACATCCGGTACGCCTTCTTCAGCTCGAGGATCGTCTCCGGCGAGAACCCGTTGCGCTGGAGCCCGATGCTGTTGAGGCCGTACAGCTTGATCGGGTTCCCCACCGCCTTCACGTACGGCGGCACGTCCTTGTTCACGCGCGCCATGCCGCCAATGAAGCAGTAGCGGCCGATCTTCCCGAACTGGTGGACCGCGCACAGCCCCGAGATGATCGCCTTGTCCTCGATCGTCACGTGGCCGGCGAGTTGCGTCCCGTTGGAGATGATCACGCCGTTCCCGACATGACAGTCGTGCGCAAGATGCACGTACGTCATGAGGAAACAGTCGCTGCCGACCGTGGTCTTGAACGACTGCGACGTGCCGCGGTTGATCGTCGTGTACTCGCGGATGGTGGTGCGGTCGCCTACTTCCACCCACGTCTCCTCGCCCTTGAACTTGAGGTCCTGCGGCAGCCCGCCCAGCACGGAGCCGACGCCGATCTTCACGTCGCGCCCCAGGCGCACGTTCTCCTCGAGGATCGCGCGCGTGCTGATCACGCACCCGTCGCCGACCGTGCAGCGCGGGCCGATGATCACGCCGGCGCCGATGCTCACATTGTCGCCAATGTGCGCGTCCGCGTCGATCACGGCGGACGTATGAATGCGATTGCTCATCTATCCCTCACCATGGCGGCCATGTCGGCCTCGCAGACCACTTCGCCATCGACCTTCGCTTCGCCCCGCATGCGACAGATCATGCCGCGCACCTGCTTCATCTCGAGCTCGAACCGCAGCTGGTCGCCGGGCCGGACGGGTTTGCGGAACTTCACGTTGTCCAGCGACATGAAGTAGACCACCTTCGAGTCCGGGTCCTCCACGGTCCCCATCAGCAGCATGCCGCCCACCTGCGCCATCGCCTCGACGATGAGCACGCCGGGCATGATCGGGTGCCCCGGAAAGTGCCCCTGGAAGAAGGGCTCGTTGATGGTGACGTTCTTGATGCCGACGATGCGCCGCTCCTCCAGCTCGAGGACGCGGTCCACGAGCAGGAACGGGTACCGGTGCGGCAGCACCTTCATGATGTCTTCAATCCCGAGCACGTATCCCTCCTCCCGCCGGTCGTGCGCCAGCAGCGCGCGCACCAGCAAGACCGTTCCGCGATGGCTGGGTTTGGTCGCCGTGATGCGCGCCTGCACCCGCTTGCCGGCCAACGCCAGATCTCCCACGAAATCCATCGCCTTGTGCCGGACGAACTCGTCCGGCCATCGCAGCGAATTGCCCACCACGCCCTCGTCATCGAGGGCGAGCACATTGTCCGTCGTCGCCCCCTGGATCAGCCCCTTGGCGCGCAGCGCCTCCACTTCGCGCAGGAAGCCGAAGGTGCGCGCCCCCGAAAGCTCGCGATGGAACGTCTCCGGCGTCACCACCCACGTCCCCTGCTGGCCGCCCACGAGGGGGTGCGGGAAATCGATGCGGACGTCCAGGATGAGCCCATCCGCCGGATGCGCCTCGTACACCGAGTCCCCGTCCACGATGCGCACGGGACGGGACAGCCGAAGGTACTCGACCGTGCCGCCGTGCTCCACCACACCGGCCTCGCGCAGCGCCTCGGCAAACGGCCGCGAGCTGCCGTCGAGGATTGGCGGCTCCGGCGAGTCCATCGCGATGAGCACATCGTCGATGCCGCTCCCCGCCACGGCGGCGAGCACATGCTCCACCGTGTGGAGCGCCGCCTCGCCGCTCCCGAGCTGCGTACGCCGTTCCGCGAGTTCGGCCGTCGCCACGTGGGCCGCAGTCTCCGGCGCCCCCGGCAGGTCCACGCGACGGAACCTGATGCCGCTGCCGGGCGCCGCCGGTTCGAACGAGAGCCGGCACGGCCGGCCGAGATGCAGTCCCACGCCGGACACCGCCGCGGCGCGCGCGATCGTCCGGCGTCCGCTCACGGTGTGTCCCGCTCCAGCAGCTTCTCGAGGCGCTTCATCATCCCCGCCAGCTTGATCAGCGCGGCGCTCGCGCGCAGCGACTCGCGGTGCGGGCGGGCCGGGTAGCCCGACCAGGATTCACCGGCGGGGACGTTGCTGATCACCCCGCCCTGCGCCCCGATCTTGGCCCCCGCGCCAATGGTCAGGTGTCCGCTGACGCCCACCTGCCCAGCGAGCACCACGCCGTCCTCGAGGCGCGAACTGCCGCTCACGCCGCATTGGGCGACGAGCAGGCAGAGCCGCCCCACGCGCGCGTTGTGCCCGATGTGCACCAGGTTGTCGATCTTCGTCCCCGCGCCGACCACCGTGTCGTCGACGCTTCCGCGGTCAATGCACGAGTTCGCCCCGATCTCGACGTCGTCGCCGATGACCGCGCGACCGACATGCGGGATCTTCTCGTGCACGAACTGCCCGTCCACCGTGTGCGACACGTAGCCAAAGCCGTCGCTCCCGATGGCGGCGCCGGAGTGCACGATGACCCGGTGCCCAACCTGGCTCTGCGGATAGACCACCGCATGCGCATGGAACTGGCAGTCATCGCCCACTTCCGCCCGCGCGCCCACGACGGCGTGCGGGCCGATCCACGTCCGGTCGCCGATGCGCGCGCCATCCTCGATCACCGCCCCGGGGTCGATGCAGACGTCGCGCCCCAGCACCACCTCACGCCCCACGTGCGCCGACGCATGCACGCCCGGGGTTCGCGCCACCGGGCGGTAGAAGCGCGGGACGAGCGCGAGCATCGCCTCGTACGGCTTGGCGACCACGATGCGCGCCCGCGGTGTGCCTGGCGTCGCCTCGAGTTCGGGCGAGACCAGCACGACGCCGGCCCGCGTCGAGGCGAGTGCCGGCGCGTACTTGGAAAGCGCGAGAAAGCTGAGTTCGTCCGGTCCGGCGCGGTCGAGCGGCGCGAACGCGGTCACACGCACTCCCGGATCACCGACGAGCCGGCCGCCCGTCGCCTCGGCAAGCTGGGCGGCGGTCAGGCTCTGTACGCTGACGTCCTGCGTCATTCGGCGATCGGGGGTGGGGGTGCCGCTGCCGTCAGTTGACCGGCGGAACCTTCGGCTTCGCGGCGCCGGCCGGGGCCGACACCGGGCCCGCCGGCGCTGCTGCCGGCGGCTTCGCGGCGGCGGGCGCGGTTGGCCGGACGGCCGCCGGAGCCGCCACCTGCGGCACCGGCATCGAGCGGATCTTCACCAGCACCTTGTCGGTGATGTTGAGGTTCTTGTCGATGGCCACGATCGGGTTGCCCTGGCTGCCGACGTCAAGGATGAGGGTCAGCCCCTCCTCCTTTCGCACGTCCTCGAGCGCCACCTTGATCTGCTCGATGATCGGCTGCAGGAGCTGCGCCTGGCGCTGCTGCGCCTGGAGGTCGAGCGCCTGCGTGCGCGTCTGGTACTCCTGCTCGCGCTCGCCGATGCTCCGCTGGCGCGTCTCGCGCGCCGCGGGACTCAGCCCCGCCTCGGCCTTCTGGTAGGCCGAGATCATCGCCTGCAGCGAGTCCTGCATGCGAGTGACCTGATCCTGCAGCGCCTGCGCCTCCTTCTTCCACTGGGCGTCGGCGTCGGTGCGCCCCGGCGCCTTGTCGAGCAGCTCGCGCGTGTCGACGTAGGCAACCTTCACGGCGGTTCCCTGCGCGGCACCGAGCGCCGGCAGGAACAGGAGAGGAACGATGGCGCCAATCAGCGCGCGAACACGAACGGGCATTGCAGACTCCAGGTGTTAGAAGAACTGGCCGAGGCGGAAGTGCAGCTGGAACTTCGGATCGGGCCGTCCGAACGCATCGGTGCGGTCGAAGCCGTAGGCCCAGTCGAGACCGAGCGGCCCGAGCGGCGTCACGACGGACGCGCCGATGCCGGCGCCGCGGAACAGGCGCGACGGGTCAATCTCACGGGGGTGGGCCCACATATTCCCCGCGTCATAGAACATGTTGATGTACAGCTGCTGGCTCACCCGCAGGCCGACTTCGGCCGTCGAGGTGAAGAAGGCATTGCCGAAGGAGTTGCGCTGCGCGTTGTACGTTCCCGTCGAGCCCGAGAAGCCGGTCGGCGTGATCGAGAACTCCGGGTAGCCACGCAGCATCTCCCCGAACTGCACGCCGCCGAGCGAGAACGACTGGGAGTAGAAGAACGCCCCCGGATCGCCGAAGACCGCGCCCGCCTTGGCTGACAGCCCGACGGTGAACTTCAGCGGGTTGGAGCCGGGCTTCGTGCCGCCGATCTGCCCGAGCAGCGCGTGCGAGCGCATCTCCGTGTAGTAGCGCTGGAACGTGGACGTGCCGCCCAGCAGGCCGCCGTTGAAGTCGGCCTTCAGGGTCTGCATGCTCCCCTGCGTCGCAAACGGCATGTCCACACGCGTGTCGCGCGTCAGCGACAACCCCAGGTTGGACCGGAAGCAGCGCGTGCAGTCCACGGAGCTGGTGACGGTGCCCAGCAGGCCGTCGCTGCCGAACTTCACCGCCTCCGCGCCGTACGACACGAAGATGCGCGAGAAGCGCGAGTTCGGGAGCGGGAACCCCATCTGCAGGCTGGCGCCCGTCCGGATGGAGCGGCCGAGGTCGGCAATGCGATAGCGCGCCTGCGAGTTGTAGGCCGTCACCGTCCCCGAGAGCCGGCTCTTGCGAATGGCCGGGTCGGTGTAGCTCAGGTTGAAGTCGTTGATGTAGCGGCCGTACTGCCACTGCATCGACCCGCGCTTGCAGTTGCCCCAGAGGTTGGGCTGCTCGAGGCCGATGAAGCCGCCCACCCCGGTGCCCTGCCCCATCGACGCGCCGAAGTTGATGTTGCCGGTGCGCTTCTCCTTCACGCGGAAGATCACGTCCACGTCACCGGCCTCGTTGGCCTGCTTCGTGTCGGGCGGCGGAATCGGCGTCTCGAAGAAGCCCATGTTGCCGAGGCTCTGGTACGAGCGGATCAGCCGGTCCTGGTTGAACACGTCGCCCGGGATGACGAACAGCTGCTCCCGGATGCACGACTCGTTGGTGTAGTCGTTGCCCAGGATGTCCACGCGGTTGATGATCGCCGGCTGGTTCTCGGTGATCTCCCAGCGCAGGTTCACGCGCGGCACCGAATCGGGGCCCAGTCCCGCCGGCTCCGCCACGGGGCGGATCTGCGCGTAGATGTAGCCGTCGTTCGAGTAGAGCGTCCGTACCTTCTGCGTGGCGTCGTCCCACTGGGTCCGGTCGAACAGGTTGGACGCCGCCTTCTTGCGCCGCACCAGCGCCGCCACGCGCTGCGGCAGCGTGGGCGCCCCGGCCGTGAACGGGAAGAACCGCTGCACGTCCTCCGTGGAGAAGTGCTTGTTCCCGTCCACCGCGAACGTGCCGACGTTGTACCGGCGCCCCTCGTTCACCGTGAGCTCAATGAGCCCCTTGCCGCGCGCCCGGTCGATCAGGAGCGTGTCCCGGAGAAACTGGAAGTCCACGAAGCCCTGCTTCGCAAACAGCTCCGGAATGCGCTCGCCCAGGTCACCGGCGTACTTGTCCTCGTCGAAGGCGCCCTTGCGCCACCACCAGAAGCCCTCGGGGCGCGTCTTCATCGCCTTGACGATCGACTTGGTGGGCACCTCGGAGTTGCCGATCACCTTCACGCCCGAGACGGCGAGGCGGCGCCCCTCGTCCACGCGGAACAGGATCCTGATCTTGTTGTCGACCGTCGTCGTCTCGGGCTTGATCTGCGCCAGGTAGAAGCCGCTCGCCTGATACACCGAGTCGATGCGGGTGATCGCGAGCGCCACCTGCGCCGGGTCCACGGGCCGGCCAATCAGCAGGTCCACCTTGTCGCGCACGGTGCGCAGCGAGACGACCTCCGGCCCCACCACATCCACGTCGAGGAGCAGCGGGCGCTCGACGACCGTGATGAGGAGCGTCGCCCGCTGCGCGTCTGCGGAGAGGACGCACGACAGCCGCACGTCGTCGAACTGGCCGCCCTCGAACACCTTGCGGATGGCGCGCTGGAGGGTCGGGTAGTTCAGCGCCTCTTTGGCGCGCAGTCCGGCATCCGACAGGATGGTGGACGTCGGGACACGTTTGTTGCCGCTGACGGCAATCGTGTCCGGCGTCTGGCACCGTCCATCATCGGGCTGTTGCGCGCCCAGCGGGGCGACACCCGCCAGGGCGACCAGCGCCAGGGCGGTAAGGGTCGGTCGAAGCATAAGCAGAGAAATATACATAAGAGGCCGGGTGGATTGCAGTTGCAACCCGCCCGGCCTCGTCAGGTTCCTTCCTACGCCTTGGGGGTGCTGGCGGGGACCCGGAACTCCAGTCGCGTGCCGTCCGCGCTCACGTCCACCTCGATTTCATCCCCGCGGGCAAACTCCGCCAGCAGGATCTTCTCCGACAGCGGATCCTCGATGAAACGCTGGATCGCCCGCTTCAGCGGCCGGGCGCCATAGGCCTCGTCGTATCCGTGCCCCACCAGGAAGTCGAGCGCGGCGTCCGAGAGCCGCAGCACCAGTTCCTCTTCCGCCAGGCGCTTGTGCACGTCGCGCATGAGGATGGTCACGATCTGGGCGATGTGCTCCTTCTGCAGCGGATGGAAGACGATCGTGTCGTCCAGCCGGTTCAGGAACTCGGGGTTGAAGGTGTGCTGCAGCTCCTCGCGCACCTTCTCGGCCATTTTTTCGAACCGCGCCGCCACCCCGCCGCTCTCGGAGCCAAACCCGACGGTGCGACTCTTGGTAATGTCCTTGGCGCCCACGTTCGACGTCATGATCACCACCGTGTTCTTGAAGTCGATCACCCGGCCGTAGTTGTCGGTCAGGTGCCCCTCATCGAGCACCTGCAGCAGGATGTTGAACACGTCGGGGTGCGCCTTCTCGATCTCGTCGAGCAGGACGACGCTGTACGGCTTGCGGCGCACGGCCTTGGTGAGCGCCCCGGAATCCTCGTAGCCCACGTACCCCGGGGGCGCGCCGATCAGGCGCGACACCGAGAACTTCTCCATGTACTCCGACATGTCCACGCGGATGAGCGCGGAGACGTCGGCAAACAGGAACTTGGCGAGCGCGCGGGCGAGTTCGGTCTTGCCGACGCCCGTCGGTCCGCAGAAGATGAACGACCCGATGGGGCGCTTGGGGTCCTTGAGCCCGGCGCGGCTGCGGCGGATGGACCGGGCAATCGCCTTGATCGCGTCCTCCTGCGCCACCACGCTCTCGTGCAGCTCCTCCTCCATGCGCAGCAGCCGCGCCGTCTCCGCTTCCTGCAGGCGCGTCACCGGGATCCCCGTCCAGCGGCTCACGATGAAGGCGATCTCCTCCTCGCCAAGGACGGGGCGGAACGACTGCCGGCGCTGCTCCCACGCGTCCTGCCGCGTGCGGATCTCGCCCTGCAGCTCGCGCTCGCTGTCACGCAGCGAGGCCGCGCGCTCGAAGTTCTGGTCGCGCACCGCGGCGTCCTTCTCCGTGTTCACGGCCTCGAGCTTCCCCTTGAGCTCCGCCACTTCCGGCGGCGGCACTTGCGCCGCCAGCCGCGCGCGCGCGCCGGCTTCGTCAATGACGTCAATCGCCTTGTCGGGAAGGAACCGGTCGGTGATGTAGCGCTCGCTCAGCTTGGCCGCCGCCACGAGCGTGTCGTCGGGAATCGTCACGCGGTGGTGGTCCTCGTAGCGCTTGCGCAGCCCCTTGAGGATGTCCACCGTCTCGTCAATCGTGGGCGGCTCCACCACTACCGTCTGGAAGCGGCGCTCGAGCGCGCCGTCCTTCTCGATGTACTTGCGGTACTCGTTCAGCGTCGAGGCGCCCACGCACTGCAGTTCGCCGCGCGCCAGCGCCGGCTTGAGCATGTTGCTCGCGTCGATCGCCCCTTCGGCCGCCCCGGCGCCGACCAGCGTGTGCAGCTCGTCGATGAACAGGATGATCTGCTTGTTCAGCGCGATCTCGTTCATCACCGCCTTGAGACGCTCCTCGAACTGGCCGCGGTACTTGGTGCCGGCGATCACCGCCGCCATGTCGAGCGACAGCACGCGGTGCTCGCGCAGCGAGTCCGGGCTCGTCCCGTTCGCGATCATCTGGGCCAGCCCCTCGACGATGGCGGTCTTGCCCACCCCGGGCTCGCCAATCAGCACGGGGTTGTTCTTCTTGCGGCGCGTCAGCACCTCCATGACGCGCTCGATCTCCTTGAACCGGCCGATGGTCGGGTCGAGCTGCCCCTCGGCGGCGAGCGTCGTCAGGTCGCGGCAAAAATGGTCGAGTGCGGGCGTCTTGGACTTCTTCTCGCCCTTGCCGCCTGGCGTCCCCGGCGCGGGCGTCGGCGCACCCGGCGCCGGCGTAGCGCCGCCCTGCGGCGACTCGGTCCCGCCGAGCAGGCGCAGCGTCTCCGCGCGCGCCGCTTCCAGCGAGACGTTGGCATCGGCCAGCACCTGCGCCGCGATCCCCTTCTCCTCGCGCAGCAGCCCGAGCAGCAGGTGCTCGGTGCCGACATACGAGTGCCCCAGCTCGCGGGCCTCGCCCATGGCGAGCTCGAGCACCTTCTTGGCGCGCGACGTATACGGCAGGTCGGGACCGGTGGCCTGCGCCGCCTTCCCCTTCTTCACCGTCTCCTCGATCTTCTGCTGGATCTCCTCGAGCTCGACGTTCAGGTGCTGCAGCACGGCGGCCGCCACCCCCTCGCCTTCCCGGATCAGTCCGAGCAGGATGTGCTCCGTGCCGACGTACTCGTGATGGAGGCGTGCCGCCTCTTCCCGAGCCATGGCCAGCACCTTTCGCACCCGTTCGGTGAAGTTGTAGCCGTTCATCGTCTCCCCGGTCGTCGCCGGCGAGGCCGCTACGCCTCGCCCGCCTCCACGGCCAGCACCCCGCGCACGTAGCGCGCGCGGGCGAGATTGGCCTCGATCTCCGTCAGCGGACGCCCCTCCGCCAGCGAGAGGTGCGCCGCCTGGCTGAACACCAGCAGCTTGTTCAACGTGTATACACTCACGCCACCAATCAGGTACATGCCGACGGCCAGCCGCACGCCGCTCAACAGGTTCATGGCCTCGTCGGCGCCCAGGCTCCGGGCGTACCGCAACGTGCCGTACGCCCGCCACAGCTTGTCCTCGATAATATAACCGGCATCCCGGCTCAGGACACGCCGCGCCTCGGCCTCCCGCGAGATGACGTGCGCGACCACCCGCGCCAGGTGGTCGCACAGCTCGTCTTCGGAGCGCCCCAGGGTGGTCTGGTTGGAAATCTGGAAGAAGTTCCCAACCACCTCGCTCCCCTCGCCGTACAGCCCCCGGTACGTCAGCCCCATCTGCTGCAGGCCGGTGAGCACCTTCCCGATCTCCTGGGTCAGCACCAGCCCCGGCAGGTGGACCAACACGGACGCCCGAAGCCCCGTTCCCACGTTGGTCGGGCACGACGTGAGGAAGCCGAACTCGTGGTGGTACGCCAGCGGCAGGCGCTCCCCCAGCTCGCGCTCCAGCTGGGCGGCGCGCTCCCACGCCCCGGCGATGTCGAAGCCCGAGCGGAAGACCTGCAGGCGCAGGTGATCCTCCTCGTTGACCATCAACGCCGCCTCATCGCCCACCAGCACCGCCGACCCACAGCGCGCCGTCGGCGCATCCAGCTCGGCGAGTTCCCGGCTCACCAGGTGCCGCTCGTGCAGGAGGTGGCGCTCGTTCGCCGTCAGTTCATCCACCCGCAAGAGCACGGCGCGCGACAGCAGGGCCGTGTCCGCGGCTGCCTCGCGCACCTGGTGCAGGACGCGCAGCCGTTCGGCGTCCCCCGCCCGCGGACTGAAGGGAATACCCGAGAGGTTGCGCGCCAGGCGCACGCGCGACGACAGCACGATGTCGGCATGCGGGCCCGATGCCGTGATCCACGGCATTCCACCATCGGGCAGGAGCGACAGGTCGAGCGTCATTCGAGCGCCCGGATCTGGTCGCGCAGCGTCGCCGCCAGCTCGAACTCCTCCGCTGCCACCGCCTGCTGCAGGCGCTCGCGCAGCAGCTCGAGTGCCGTCGCGTCGCCGGTCACCACGGGGGCCTCGTACTCGTGGCCCCGGTGGCGCGCCGAGCCGTGCACCCGCCGCAGCAGCTCGCGCAGCGCCCCCTCGAATGCGGTGTAGCACTGCGCACACCCCAGCCGCCCCGACGCGCGGAAGTCGCGCAGCGATGCCTGGCAGTACGCGCATCGCACCTGGTCGCCCGCGGCTGGCGACGCCTGCAGCTGCACCGCGTGCAGGAAATCGCCGAGCGGATGCTTGGGCATGGCGACGGTCGTCTCGATCCCCTTCGCCGCCGCGCACTTCTCACACAGGTGCAACTGCGTCACCTCCGCCTCGACGATCTGCGTGAGGTGCACCACCGCGTCGCGCTCACGGCACTGGTCGCACAGCATATCAGACCAGCCCCGCGCCACCGTTGGCGTGCAGCGTGCCGTCCTCGAGCAGCAGGATGCGCTGCGCGCGCGACGCCAGCGAGCGGTTGTGCGTCACCACCACCAACCCCACCCCCATCTCGGCGGCGAGCGACGCGAACAGGTCGTGCAGCGACTCGGCATTCATGTGGTCCAGGTTCCCCGACGGCTCGTCGGCCAGCACCAGTGGCGGCGACGCGGCGAGCGCGCGCGCCACCGCAGTGCGCTGCTGTTCGCCTCCCGACAGCTCCCCGGGTCGATGCGTCATGCGCCCCGACAGCCCCACGCGGGCCAGCAGTTCCTGTGCCCGTGCCCGTGCCTTGCCGTACGACTCGCCCGCAATCCGAAGGGGCATCATCACGTTCTCGAGCGCCGTGAACTCCTTCAGCAGGTGGTGAAACTGGAAGACGAATCCCACCGACCGGTTGCGCAGGGCGGCGAGTTCCACATCGGCCACCTGGCTCACCGCCGTGCCGTCGAGCACCACGTCGCCCCCCGTGGGGCGCTCCAGCGCGCCGAGCACCTGCAGCAGGGTGCTCTTGCCCGCGCCGCTCGCGCCCACCACGGCCACCATCTCGCCGCGCGCCACCTGCAGGTCGACGCCGTCGAGCACGACGATCTGGCCGCCGTCTCCGCCCGTGAAGACCTTCCGGACGCCGTGCGCCTCGAGGATCGGGGTCATTCGTCGCGGATGGCCTCGATCGGGTAGAGGCGCGACGCCTGCCGCGCCGGATAGAGCGTGGCCACGGCGGCCACGGCGAACCCGAGCAGCGCCATGAGCATCGTGTCGCCGAGTTCGAGCCGCACGGGCAGGTGATCGATGAAGTACACGGTGGGATCGAGCGTGATGAGCGCGTAACGATCCACGAGCAGCCCCAGCGCGCTGCCCAGCACCGTGCCGGCCAGCGTGCCGACGCAGCCGATCACCGCTCCCTGGATCAGGAAGATGCGGCGGATCGACGCCTCGGTAGCGCCCATCGCCTTGAGAATGCCGATCTCGCGCGTCTTGTCGCGCACCACCATCGTGAGCGTGCTCACGATGTTGAAGGCCGCCACGAGGATGATGAGCAGGAGGATCACGCCCATGCCGAGCTTCTCCAGCTTCAGCGCGCGGAAGAGCGAGCTGTTCTGCTCCTGCCAGTCCACGGTGTGGAACGGGAAACCCAGCTCCGTGCTCACGCGCTCGGCGACAAGCGGGGCCGACCACCGGTCGGCGGTGGCGACTTCGAGCCCGGTCACGGCGCTGTCAAGGCCGGCGAAATCCTGCGCCACCTGGAGGTCCACAAAGACGTACGCGTTGTCGTACTCGTACATCCCCGTCTCGAAGACGCCCGTCACCTCGAACTCGGCGACCCGCGGGATCAGCATGCCCAGCACCGCGTCCGGCCTCAGCCCGGCCGCCGTGATCATCGTCAGTTTCGTCCCCGGCTGGCCCGGATACGCCGAGAGCCGATCGGCCAGCAGCTTCCCGACGACCGCACCGCGTCGCTTGCCGTCAGCGGTCTTGAAGGAGAAGTCGCCCATGATGGCTTTGCTGCGGATCGTCGTCACGTGGCGGGCCTTGGCGTCCGTGGGCTCAATGCCCGACACCGAGACGCTCTCGGTGTAATCGCTGCGGGCCTTGGCGAGCGCCTGCGTCAGCACGAACGGCGCCACCGCGACGACGCCATCGACCTTGGCCACCTTGGCCTGCACCGCGCGCCACCCATTGATTTTCAGGTCGTCGCCGAAGGCCAGCACGCGGAAGTCCGGGCTCCCCACGAGGATCTTCTCGCGCAGGTCGGTCTGCAGCCCGTTCATCACGCCGATGATCAGGATCAGCGCGCTCACGCCCACGACAATGCCACCGATGGCAATGAGCGAGATGAAGGAGAGCCACCGCGTGCGCCCACGCGAGCGGAGGTAGCGCCAGGCGATTTCCAGTTCCAGTCGATTGACCATCGCCCCCTCGCGGTTAGCCTCGTCCCCCCGCACCACACCCTGTCCCGCATCCCCTGCACCACACCCTGTTCCCTGCACGCTGCCCCTATTCAGGCCTCATCGTGGGAAAGAGAATGACATCCCTGATGTGAGCCGTCCCCGTGAGGTACATGAACAGCCGGTCCATCCCCACGCCCACGCCCCCCATCGGCGGCATGCCGTACTCCATGGCGCGCAGGTAATCCTCGTCCACGCCTGACGCTTCCTCGTCGCCCGCCGCCTTCAGCCGGGCCTGCGCTTCGAAGCGCTGCCGCTGGTCGATGGGATCGTTGAGTTCGGAGAAGGCGTTGGCCATCTCCTTCCCCTTCGCGAACATCTCGAAGCGCTCCGTGAGTTCCGGGTTCCCGCGCTTCGGCTTCGCCAGCGGTGACAGTTCCTTGGGGTAGTCAACCACGAAGGTGGGCCGGTCGATCTTGCTCTCCACGTGATGCTGGAAGAGCTCGTCCATCAGCTTCGGCCGCGACAGCGCAGCGACGCCGTGCACGCCCGCGTGCTCGGCCGCCTTCCGGAGTTCGGCGTCGGTGAGCTTCGTGACGTCGGCGACGCGCAGCGCCTGCGACAGCGACGGCAGCCATTCCATGCGCGGGAATGGCCCCTGCAGCACCGCCGGGTCGAACGCCGGCGCATCGGAGGCCAGCCCCGCCGCCGTCAGCGAGTCGCGCACGGCGGTGGCCGCCGCGATCATCAACGCCTCGACGCGCTGCATCATCACGGTGTAATCGGCGTACGCCTCGTAGAACTCGAGCATCGTGAATTCCGGATTGTGCGTCCGGTCGGTGCCCTCGTTGCGGAAGTCGTGTCCAATCTCATACACGCGGTCAAAGCCGCCCACGACGAGCCGCTTGAGATAGAGTTCGTCGGCGATGCGCAGGTACAGCGGCATATCGAGCGCGTTGTGGTGCGTGACGAACGGCTTCGCCGCCGCGCCGCCATACAGCGGCTGCAGCACCGGCGTCTCCACCTCGAGGTAGCCGAGGCCGTCCATGAACGCGCGCACCGCACTGGTCATGCGCGACCGCGCCGTGAAGAGCGCGCGCACCTCGGGGTGTACCGCGAGGTCGGCATACCGCTGGCGCGACCGCTGCTCGCCGTCGGCGAACGCCGAATGCCGCACGACCACGCCGTCCACCACCTCTTCCTTGCCGAACGGGAGCGGGCGCAGCGACTTGGCCAGCAGTTCGACGCGCTCCACGTGCACGGTCACCTCGCCGGTGCGTGTGCGGAAGAGCGGACCGCGCACGCCGATGACGTCGCCGAGGTCGAGCAGTTCGCACAGCGACCACAGGGTCTCGCCCACCACGTCCTTCTTGAAGTAGAGCTGCACGCGTCCCGACGGATCGCCGAGATGCGCGAAGGTCGACTTGCCGTGGGCGCGCCACGCGACGACGCGCCCGGCCAGCTGCACCACCGGCCCCTCCGCCGCGTCGCCCAGCAGCGCCGGGCACGCCGCGGCCAGGTGCTGGCGGTCGAAGCCGTAGCCGAACGGCGCCACGTTCAGCGCCTGCAGCGCGGCCAGCTTCTCGCGACGCGCCTGCAGTACGTAGTTCAGTTCGTCGCTCATCGATCCGCTCCTGCGTTGCCCGCCACCTTGAGGTAGGCCTCGATGAACGGGTCGATGGCGCCGTCCATCACCTTCTGCACGTCCGTGATCTTCAGTTCGGTGCGATGGTCGTTCACCATCGTGTACGGCTGGAAGACGTAGCTGCGAATCTGGCTGCCGAACGTGACGTCCGCCTTGTTCGCGTCGAGCTTCGCCTTCACCGCCGCCTGCTTGTCGAGCTCCATCTGGTACAGCTTGTTCTTGAGCTGCTTCATCGCCTGGGCCTTGTTCTTCCCCTGGCTGCGCTCCTGCTGGCACGCCACCACGATGCCCGACGGAATGTGCGTGAGCCGCACCGCCGAGCTCGTCTTGTTCACGTGCTGGCCGCCGGCGCCGCTCGCGCGGAAGACGTCCATCTTGATGTCCTCCTCGCGCACCTCGATGTTGATCTCGGTGTCCACCACCGGGTACACGAAGATGGACGCGAAGCTCGTATGCCGTCGCGCCTGCGAGTCGAAGGGAGAGATGCGCACGAGCCGGTGCACTCCCGCCTCGGGACGCAGGAAGCCGTAGGCGTAGCTCCCCTTGATCTCGAGCACGGCGCCCTTGATTCCGGCCTCCTCGCCCTCGCTCAGGTCGAGGATTTCCACGGCATAGCCGCGGCGCTCGGCCCAGCGCGTGTACATGCGCATGAGCATCTGCGCCCAGTCCTGCGCCTCGGTGCCGCCGGCGCCGGCGCTGATCTCGACCTGCGCGTCGCGGAAGTCGTCGCGTCCCTGCAGCAGCGACCGCAGCTTGAACGCCTCGACGTCGTCCACGAGCGCCGCGGTCTCGCGCTCCACCTCGGCGATCATCTCCGCGTCGGGCTCACTCTCGAGCATCTCGTCGAGCTCGAGCGCCGACTGCACGCGCCCCCACAGCTTGTCGAACGGATCCACCCACGCCTTCAGCAGCTTCATGTCCTGCACCGCGGCTTGGGCGCGCTCGGGCGCGTCCCAGAACCCCGGGGCGGTCATCTCCGTCTCGAGTGCCGCGAGCCGAGCCCGCTTGCCCTCGAGGTCAAAGGAACCTCCGCAGCTCGGTGAGTCGTGACTCATCCAAACGCAAAAGCCTGCTGCGATCGCTTTCAGCCATGCTCAGGAAGTCTGCTGTTCGAGGGAGGCCGGGGGCCGGGAGAGTGTCGATGTGTGGAAAGCTAACAGCGCAGCAGACAAACAACAGAGAGAAAACAGAGAGACAACAGTACGCCCGCGGGAATGGGGGCTCTGTTGTCTCTCTGTTTTCTCTCTGTTTTCTCTCTGTTGTCTCTCTTAGAAGATCTTTTTGCCGCCCGCCAGAATGTCGTTCAGCGCTTCCTGGAAGTGGTTCGTCGACTCGGCAAACTCCTTGCCGATCTGGTCGCAGAACTCCTCGTAGCTCTTCTTGATCTCCTCGCGGAAGATCTCCTTGAGGGTCCCGTTCGCGAGCCCTTCCTCACGCTTCTGGGGCAGGTACGCCACCATGTCCGACACGAGCGCCCGCGCGAGGCGCTTGGCCTTCTGGTTCGGATCGTTGTTGAGGAACGGGTTGATGACGCGGCGCGCCCCGGTCGGCGTGCCGGCCGGCACCCCGGCGCCGGGTGTCGCCGGCGCGGGCACGGCCGCGATGGGCTGCGTCTTCCCCGGATCCAGCGCCGGTGCGGACGGCGCCGCCGGTGCGGCCGCCGCGGGCGCCGCGGGTGCCGCTGGTGCAGCTGGCGCGGGCGGCGTTGCCATGGGCGGCATCATGCGCGGCTGCGTCGTGCGGGGCGTCGGCGGCATTCCGCCCAGCGGCAAGCCGGCCGGCGGCACGGGCGGCGTCGGCATCATCGGCGTGGGCGCCACGGGCCGTGCCGGCGCACCGGCGGGCATCGGCGGCATGAATCCTGGGCGTCCTGGTGCGGCCGACGGCGGCGCGGACGGCGACGCGGACGGCGACGCGGACGGCGACGCGGACGGCGGCGCCGGCGCTGGCGTCCCCATCAAGGGCGTCACCATCGCCGGCCTCAGCCCCGGCGCCCCGGTGGGTCCTGCGGGCGGAATGGGCGGCGTCGGACGGCTCCACGCCGGCGCCGCGGGCATCGCCGACGGCGTGGGTGCAGCCGGCGCAGCTGGCGCTGCAGGCGCTGCGGGCGCTGCGGGCGCTGCTGGCGGCGGCGCCAGCGGCGCGGCGGGTGCCGGCGCCGGCATCGCCGACAGGATCGGGGTCGGCGCGGCCGATCGCGTCGGCGTGAACGGCCCCGGCGCGCCCGGGCGCGGTGGCGGCGGCGTAGCGCCACCAGGCATCGGCGGGGGAAGCGGCGGCATGGTGGGCCGCGGAATCGCCGTCACCGGCGGTGGCGCGGGCGCTTCGAAGGCAGGCTCCGGCGTGGGCGCCGCGACCGCAGGTTCAACGGAGGGGCGCGCCGAAGGTCCGGAAGTCCGGGGCGCCGTGGGCGGCTCCGGCACCGGCGCCATCGGTCGGACGGCCGTCGGCGGCATCGCGGTGCGCACGCCGTCGGTCGCGACCGCTGCCGCGGTGGGCGGTGCAATCGTGATCACGCCTCCGCACACCGAACAACGCGCGCGCACCCCGACCGTCGGCACCTTGGACGGGTCCACGCGGAAGACTGACCGGCATTCAGGACATGAAACGTTCACTTCTCCTCCAACACGCTTGCCGCGTTGTGCACCGACGCGCGCGGCTCGTCATCATCCGTGGCGATGTCGCCACGACGGTCGATCGTGAACACGGAGCCCGGCAGGCTCTTGGCATAGCTCTTCATTTCGGTGGCCAGCTCGCTGACCTGCGACGGGTGTGCGAAGTGGCGCCGTTCGTTCGTCACGACGCCGATGGACACCGTCATCAACGGCACCTTGTGCAGCTGGCCGCGCCGATCCTTTCCAAAGTAGTAGCCGGCGCGCCGGTCCTGCTCGGAGTACTGGTACGGCACGATCGCGTCAAAGACGGAGACGATCTCGCTGCAGACCTCCTGCACGGCCTCCACTGGAATGACGAACAGGAAGTCGTCGCCGCCGATGTGCCCCACGAACCCGCGCTCCGAAACCGTTCCCTTCACGACGTCGTGCAGGATCTTCGACAGGATGCGGATCACGCGGTCGCCGTCGTAGTAACTGTAGCGGTCGTTGTATTCCTTGAAGTGATCGAGGTCGGCGTAGCACGCCGCAAAGAGCTGGTCTCCCTCGAGGCGCCGCGCGATCTCCGTCTCGATCTCGATGCCGCCGGGGAGTCGCGTGGACGGATGCACGTACGTGTCGCGATCCGACCGTCGCAGCAGCGCCGCAACGCGCAGCGACACCTCGGCGATGTCCGTCCCCTCGCGAATCACCTCGTCCGCCAGCACATCGAACGCGGCGGCGAAGGACGTGGGGTCATTGCGCACGAGCACCAGCGCGGGAACGATGCCGGTAAACGAGTCGGCCTTGAGCCGCTGACATCCCTTGAGTCCCGCCACGGGGTGCGTGCGCGCGTCGATGATGGCAAGACGCGGTCGCGACCGCAGCGCCGCCGACATCAATTCGTCGGCCGTCGCCACCGTCGCCGTCGGCAGACGATGCTGCTCAAGCCATGCACGGATGGACTCCGGCACGGCTTGCCCGTCTGGCGCAAAGACAACCGCCGTCGTGTGCGACACGTGCTTCGCTCAACTCCTCTCGGGAAATCGTAACGTACCCGCTGACCATGGGTGTGTCAAACACAAGCGAGAACACGACTTGCACTTCACGCCCGAAGCGCGGCAACTCCGTGTCCGCTCAGGGGATCGGCAGCGACCCTTGCACCGCAAACCCACGGCCGTTGCCCCCCTCCAAGCCCTCGACGCGCAGCGTGATCACCGCATCCACCGCCGCCAGCAGGTGGTTGGCCAGCGCGATGCCCAGCGCGGCGCGCGCCTCGCGCCCCGACATGTTGCTCCGGCGGATGGTCCGGACGTAGAGATCCTGCTCGAGCTGGGCGTTCCGCCACGACCAGCGGTACTCGGGGCGCACCGCGCGGTCGAGGTAGAAGTTCATGGCCCGGCGGTACTCCGCGCTCGCTTGCGGCGGCGCCACGCTGGGGTCTACCCAGAACGTCGCCCGCGCCTGAAGCCAGATGAAGCCGTTGAAGGTGCGCTCGTCCAGGTCGGGATCCACCTCGCCGCCGGGGAGGCGGTCGAAGACGCCACTCTCCAGGTACTTCTCCATGTTCTCGTAGTATTCCCACGTCCCCACGGGATGCGTCGGCCCGTACAGCGACCGTGCGACGTCGCGTGCCAGCGCCTGGTACCGGTTCCGCTGGCGGCGCGCCTCCGTGCGCTGGTTGGCAAACTCGAGCACCGACCACGCCTCGAGCGCCAGGTAGGCGACGAATCGATCCTGCGACAGCAGCGCCTGTCCCGCGCCCGGAAGAATGAGCGACGCCACCGGCGCCCACCGCCGCCGCTCCGCTTCGCCCAGGGGTGCGCCACGAAAACGCGGTGCGCCCGAACTCAGCCGGGCGTCCGAACTCGGCCGTGCGCCCGAACTCAGCCGTTCGCTCGAACTCAGCCGTTCGCTCGAACTCAGCCGCTCGCTCGAACTCAGCCGGACGTCCGAGCTCGACGGTGCGCCCGAACTCCGCGGTGCGACCGCCGCCGGTAGTGCCCCTTCGTTCGAAATGCCACGCGTCGTCGCCACCGCTTCCAGCGCGTCCAGGCCAAAGCGCGCCACCCCCGCCCGTGCCTGCGACTGGTGCTGCGCCCACGCCTGCGGCGCGCACGTCGCCAGCGCGACAACCATGACTCCCCGGCACAGCGCGCGACGCCGCATCACCACTCCACCCGCAGCGTCAGGAACGTCGGCGGCTGGCCCGCATCGGACGAGAACCCGCCGAAGACCCGCGCGAAATCGATGCGCAGCGCTCCGCGCACGAATCCGAGCCCGATGGCCGGCCCGGTCGCCTCACCCGTCCCTGACGCGTACCCGGCGCGAAGGAATAGTTGCCTCTGCAGGCCGAGCTCCGCGCCGAGCCGCACCGCGGGATCGTCCAACGACGTGCGGTTCACGAGTTCAGCGGACCAATGCAGTTCGGCGCCGGGCAGCGCCTTCGCCACGGCGGGGACGCGCGCGCCGACGCCGATCTGCACGCGCGTGGGTAGCGGGTCGGACTGGGCCTCGTCATTGACCTGCAGCTTGAGCCCCAGATGGCGCAGCATCAGCCCCGCCGACAGACTGTCCGCGCGCAGCGACTGGTACTGGAGGCCGGCGTCGAGCCCGCTCGTCGACGCATTGAACGTGGCCACCGATCCGCACGGCCCCGTGCAGTCGAGCCGCGACTGCGCCCGCTTGTACGTCACGCCGGCGCGCACCGACGTGCCGAGCGTCGCCGCATACGTCGCCGCGATCACCACCGAGCGCGGCAGCAGTTCTCCCACCGTACCGTCCACATCGGTGAGCTCCTGCGCGCCGTAGTCGTAGAGCTGTGCGCCGAAGCCGACCACGCCCGCCTTGCCCGCCGGATAGACGAGCGCGAGCACCGTGCCGTTGGCGACGACGGTGCGCGAGTAATGCAGCGCCGCCTCGCGTCGGCTCGCGCGCGCGATGCCGGCCGGGTTCCCCCACAGCGACTCCGTCCCCGACTCCGCCGTGGCCGTGGCCTGTCCGCTCCCCACGGTGCGCGCGCCCACGGGGACGAGGAGGAACAGCGCCCCCTCCGTGGAAAGCCCGCCCTGCGCATGCAACGGCCCCGCGGCGGCTGTGACGGCCAGCGCCGCGCCCACGGCCACGCCCACGGCCGCGTGCCGCACGGCGCTCAGCGCGCCGCGCCGGCTAGAGCGGCGACGCCTCATCGACGAGCATCACGGGAATGTCGTCGCGCACGGGATAGCGCAGCTTGCACGCCGGGCAGTCCAGCGCCTGCTCCGCCTCGCGGTGCGTCAATGCCCCCTTGCACTTGGGGCAGACCAGAATCGCCAGCAGTTGTGGAGATAGAGTCATTTCTTGTCGTCCGGGGGCAGCGTGTACCCGAGCCGCGCGAGCGCTGCCGGATTCCGCCGCCAGTTGGGAAGCACCTTCACGTGCAGGTCGAGATACACCGCGCCACCCACCAGCGTTTCGATTCGTTTGCGGGCCGCCGTGCCGATGGTCTTGATGCGCTGCCCCCCGCTGCCGATCAGAATGCGCTTCTGGCTGTCGCGCTCGACATGCAGCACCGCACGAATGTACACCGGCGTACTCGTCTCCCGGAACTCCTCGATTTCGCAGGCCACGGCGTGCGGCACCTCCTCGTCGAGCTGCTCGAGCGCCGCCTCGCGCACCGCTTCCCGCGCGAAGAAGCGCAGGTGCTGCGTCGACAGGTCGTCCGCCGGATACAGGAACGGGCTCTCCGGCAGGAGCGCCGCGATCTGCTCCAGCAGCCGCGGCACGCCGTCGCCCGTGCGCGCCGAGATGATCACGGCGTCGGGGTGCGCCGCCACCAGCGCGCGCCGCGCCGACGCCTTCATCAGGTCGCTCTTGTTGAGGACCAGCAGCACCGGCGCCTTCGGCGCCGCGTCGAGGCCTGCCACCTCCGCGAGCGGCGCCACCGCGTCCGTCGTCGCATCCAGCAGGTGCACGATCACGTCGGCCTCGCGCAGCGCGGCGAGCGCGGCGCCGCGCATCGAGCGGTGCAGATGATGCTTCGGTTCGAGCAGGCCCGGCGTGTCGAGGATCACCATCTGCACGTCGTCCTCGGTGCGCAGGCCGACAATGCGGTCGCGCGTGGACTGCGCCTTCGGGCTCGTGATCGCCAGGTACTGGCCGACCAGCCGGTTGAGCAAGGTGCTCTTGCCGGCATTCGGCTTCCCTGCGACGGTGACGATTCCTGCTCGGGTCATCTTGAATGGACGATTGGAGAAGCCGTGCGGGAACGTCGGTCGCGTCCCTCACGCCCCTCCTGAAACGTAGCGGGCGGCGCGACCTCTCGTCGCGCCGCCCGCCCGTCCAGCCGTCAACACGCTACCGCGCCACCACGCCGCTACCGCTGATCGTGCGGCACCGTCACCGCGCACGAGGTCGTCGCCGAGTTGCCGTGGGAGTCGGTGCCGCGATACGTCAGCGTGTAGATGCGATCCCGCAGGGTGCCGTTACGCTCGGCGCGCAGCAGCCCGTCCACATCCGCCGTGCCCAGCGTCCAGTCGGCGATGTCCGCCGACGTCGTCCCGTCACCAAGCAGGTTCGTCGCCTCGTTGCTGAGCACCGACACCAGCCTGAACGTCGCCGGGCTCGCGTCGGTGAGCGTGACCTGCACCTTGACCGGAACCAGCTTGTGATTCACCGGCCACAGCACGTGCGGCGTCGCCTTGCAGGAGAGCGACGGCGGTGCGGTATCGTCAGAGTCCAGCCGGAACGTTGCCGTGACCGCGCGCGCCTGCGTCATCGTCACGGTGCAGCTCCCCGTGCCCGAGCAGGCGCCGGACCAGCCGGCGAAATTCGAACCGGAGGCGGCCGTCGCGGCCAGGTTGACGGTCGTCCCGTAGGTGAGCGTTGACGTGCACATCGCGCCGCAGTTGATGCCGGCGGACAGCGCGCTCACCAGGCCAGATCCACTCCCCGCCTTCGACACCGACAACAGAAATGTCTGCACCGCGAACGTCGCCGTCACGCTCTTTGCGGCGTCCATCGGCACGGTGCACGTGGGCAGCGCTCCGGCGCACGCCCCCGTCCAGCCGGTGAAGGTCGATCCCGCGGCGGGCGCCGCCGTCAGGACGACGCTCGTCCCTTCCGCGAAACTCGCGCTGCACGTCACGCCGCAGTCGATCCCGCCCGGCGCCGACGTCACGGTGCCGCTGCCGCTGCCGGCGCGCCCGACGGTCAGCGAATGAAAGCGGAAGTTCGCCGAGACGAACTGCGCCGAGGTCATGCGGACGACGCAGGGTCCGGTGCCCGAACAGCCCCCCCCGCTCCATCCGGTGAAGACGAATCCGGGGTTGACGGCAACCGTCAGCGTCACTTGCGAGCCCGCTGCATAGTCCGCGACGCACAGCGTGCCGCAGTCGATCCCCGCGGGCACCGACATGATGCGACCGCCGGCCGCGCCGAGCGTGACCGTCAGCCGCTGCGGCGGCGGCAGCGGCGCCGTCACCTGCACCCAGCCGAGTCCGTAGTCGAACTCGAGCTGCGGCGCGCCGTCGCAGCAATCCTCGAAACCCAGAATCTCGATCGTGTGCGGGCCGGCGCTCAGGTTGAGCGTGGCTGCCAGCGAGCCCGGCGCACTGCCGAAGACGCCGGTGACCCACGTACCATCGAGCCAGACACCGCCGCCCGCCGCGTAGTCCACCGCAGCGCGCATCTGCAGCACCGCCGTCGCCGCCGAGGTGAAGGAGATGATGGTGCGCGTCGCCAGGTCGTGGTCAGCCCCGACATTGGGCGCGGTGAAGAGCGCCCGGTTGTTCACCATGCTCGTCACGGGCACCGGCGCGTTGGTGTAGCCGGCCTGAGTCGTGGGCAGCGACGCGAAGAGCGCCGCGGCGCCCGCCACGGTCGGCTGTGGTCCGCTCCGCAGCCAGAAGCGCGTCTCCTGGGTCATGGCGGTCACCGTCGGCGCCACCACGAACTTCGCGGTGACGGCGCGATCCGCATCCATGGTCAGCGTGCAGGCGGTGGACATGCCGCTGCAGGCCCCGCTCCAGCCGGCGAAGACCGACGGCGGCGTGGCGGCGGCCGTGAGCGTCACGGCGGTGCCGAAGTCAAACGGCTCGGCGCAGTCCGTGCCGCAGCTGATGCCCGCCGGGAGTGAGGCCACCGAACCGGTGCCGCCCCCGATCTTCGACACGGTGAGGTTCTTCTGCGGGATCGGGCCGACGATGTCCTGGTAACCGGCGCCGAGGTCGATCTGGCCACCGGTGCCGAAATCATTGCCGTCCTCGAATCCAATCACCTCGATGGTGTGCACCCCCTGCGTCAGGTCGAGCGGCGTCACTTCGATGACGCCCCACGGATTCGTGACCCAGAGCGGCGTGTCGGTGTCGGACTCGTCGGAGAGGAAGTAGCCGAACCAGGACGGGTCGTCCATGTGCGACGCGACGGCAACGCCGTCCACCAGGACGACTGCCCCGCGCGCATCAACGCCGAAGCGGATGCCGATGGAGCTCGGACTCCTGACGTCGAGCGTGAGCGCGATGCGGGTGGCGATGTTCGTGTTCGCGGTACCGGGGTGACGCACCGGTGTCGCCAACGCGCATCCGTCGGCCGTGATCAGCACCGACGGGGCGGTGCCGACGTTGGGGAGGGCGACGGCCGGATACGTGTAGCCGGGCACGCCCGTGGGCAGCCCGTTGTAGGTGGCGGCGGCGGCCGTCGCGGCGGGGAGCCCGCTGACCGGGTTCCAGTTCCGCGTTTCTATCGTGATCCCCGTGACGTCGAGATTGCCGCGCAGTGCGGTCGGGCGCTTCGCGACGAGCGACGCGGCCTCGGCCACCGCGGTGGTCAGCACCGGGCGCGTGTCGCTCGCACAGGCTGCGCTGAAGAGCGCGAGCGCGACGGGCAACATCGACAACAGACGGGGAGGTACGTAGCTCATTGGAAGATACGCCGACTGGGCGCCCGGTTTGGATGCGGGAAACCTACAACTGTCACTATGGAATTCAATACTACTAATTCGTGACACCATATGTGATGCAGCACACATGATGGTGTAACGGAAGCAGATAGCGCTATCACGATGTGATGGTCTGGTGTCGTGGAGTACCGACGACGTCAGGCGAAGGCGGACGAGATGTCCTCGTAGGGAGGACACAGGCGTACGGGAAGCCGCCCGCATGTTGAACGGCGAATTGGCGGTCGGCCATGCGGACCTCCCCCTCTCGGCTGCAGCGTCGCGACGGATCTACCAGGCGGGATGACGCACGAACCCCCCAGCCGACCGAAATCGACTGGGGGGCTCAATGAGGTGCCGGCGACGGCCTACTCTCCCGCGCCCTCTCGGGCGGAGTACCATCGGCGCTGTCAGGCTTAACGACCGTGTTCGGAATGGGAACGGGTGTGGCCCTGACGCTCTAATCGCCAGCGAGTTAGAGACAATGGAAGGGGGTTGTGTTCGTGGTGTGTGGTCTCGCTGCTTTCGCGTTGTGACCGCGATTGCTCTGCGAAGTTGTGTCCTTCTTGCGAAGGAAATTGGGAGTAGTCAAGCCTCACGGGCGATTAGGATCGCTACGCTCGTAACGCATTGCTGCGCTTCCACGGGCGACCTATCGACGTCGTAGTCTCCGACGGCCCTTCAGGGTGCTCAAGGCACCAGGGAGAGTTCATCTTGGGGACAGCTTCCCACTTAGATGCTTTCAGCGGTTATCTGTACCGAACATCGCTACCCGGCGTTGCATCTGGCGACACAGCCGGGACACGAGCGGTTCGTCCGACTCGGTCCTCTCGTACTAGAGTCCGCGCCCCTCAACTCTCCAACGCCCACAGCGGATACAGACCGAACTGTCTCACGACGTTCTGAACCCAGCTCATGTACCACTTTAACCGGCGAACAGCCGGACCCTTGGGACCTTCTCCAGCCCCAGGATGTGATAAGCCGACATCGAGGTGCCAAACCGCGCCGTCGATGTGAACTCTCGGGCGCGATAAGCCTGTTATCCCCAGCGTACCTTTTATCCGTTGCGCGATAGCCGATCCACACCGGTCTACCGGATCACTACGGCCCACTTTCGTGGCGGTTCGACCCGTCGGTCTCACCGTCAGGCCCCCTTATGCCGTTACACTCAAAAGCGCGAGTACCGACCGCGCTGAGGGGACCTTGCGCGCGCCTCCGTTACTCTTTCGGAGGCGACCGCCCCAGTCAAACTGCCCACCTGCCACGGTCCCAGCCTAGGTTTGCTAGTACGTGGTGAGGACGTTACACGAGCCAGGGTGGTATTTCACTGATGACTCCGCCCGAGCTAGCGCCCGGGCCTCACAGTCTCCCACCTATGCTACACAGTCACGTGCGACGTCCAATGGCAAGCTACAGTAAAGGTGCATGGGGTCTTTTTGTCCTGCTGCGGGTAATCGGAATCCTCACCGATACTGCTATTTCGCCGAGCACTGGGTCGAGACAGTGACCAAGTCGTTACGCCATTCGTGCAGGTCGGAACTTACCCGACAAGGAATTTCGCTACCTTAGGACCGTTATAGTTACGGCCGCCGTTTACCGGGGCTTCGGCTCAATGCGTCGCCTTGCGGCTAACATCTCCCCTTAACCTTCCGGCACCGGGCAGGCGTCAGTGTGTATACGGCGCCTTGTGCGGCTTGGCACACACCTGTGTTTTTGCTAAACAGTCGCTTGGCCCGATTCTCTGCGACCCGTTACAGCAGCCGGCGCGAGGCCGACAACCAGAACGGGCATCCCTTCTTCCGAAGTTACGGGATCATTATGCCGAGTTCCTTGACCCAGTTTCACTCGTTCACCTTAGGCTACTCGCCTTGCCCACCTGTGTCGGTTTGCGGTACGGACGTCAATAGCATTCCCTCACGGAGCTTTTCTTGCCTGCCGACTCTACGCGACTCGAGGTTGGGTTGCCCCGTCCTCTCGTACTCAGGTCTCGATTGCTCTACACCCTTGAACGGTCATCCACAAAACCGCTCGCGCTTCGTTTCAGGGTCCCTCCGGAGTTGCTAACACACTACTGACGGGGCCGGAATTTTAACCGGCTGTCCATCGGCTACGCCTCTGGGGCCTCGCCTTAGGGTCCGCCTCACCCTGCGCTGATTGCCATGGCGCAGGAATCCTTGGGCTTACGGTGTGCGGGGTTTTCACCCGCATTTGCGCGTACTCAAACCGGCATCCTCACTTCTGTACGCTCCACCGGTGGTTTCCACCCCGGCTTCACGGCATACAGAACGCTCCCCTACCCCTCATACATAGTATGAAGTCCAAGCTTCGGCGGGCCGCTTAATCCCGACCATTCTCGGCGCATTCACGCTGGACTGGTGAGCTATTACGCACTCTTTAAAGGAATGGCTGCTTCTAAGCCAACCTCCCAGTTGTCACGGCACGAACACATCCTTCGCTATACTCAGCGGCCACTTTGGGGCCTTAGCTGTGGATCTGGGTTCTTTCCCTCTCGCCGCCGGACATTATCGCTCGGCGACTGCCTCCCGAGGTCCATTAGACAGGTATTCGGAGTTTGGTTGGGGTTGGTACCGGCTACGCCAGCCCGCGCCCATCCAGTCGCTCTACCCCCTGCTAACACGCCTCGAGGCTCTACCTCAATAGATTTCGGGGAGAACCAGCTATCTCCAGGCTTGATTGACCTTTCACCCCTACCCACAAGTCATCCGAGCGGTTTTCAACCCACACCGGTTCGGGCCTCCACTAAGTGTTACCTCAGCTTCACCCTGCTCATGGGTAGATCGCCCTGGCTTCGGGTCTACCCCCAGATACTGTATCGCCCTCGTTACAGGACTCGCTTTCGCTATGGCTCCGCCGCTGAACGGCTTAGCCTCGCATCTGAGGAGTAACTCGCCGGTTCATAATGCAAAAGGCACGCAGTCAGGCGCGTACAGTCCGAAGACTGCACCACCCTCCTACCGCTTGTATGCAGATGGTTTCAGGATCTTTTTCACTCCCCGCACAGGGGTGCTTTTCACCTTTCCCTCACGGTACTCGTTCACTATCGGTCACACGAGAGTCTTTAGCCTTGGAGGGTGGTCCCCCCAGCTTCACGCCCGATTACTCGGGTCGGGCGTTACTCAGGAACTCCACTACATCAAGTGCATCGCCTTCGCGTACCGGGCTGTCACCGTCTCTGGCGCCCCGTTCCAGGGGACTTCGGCTGGCTTCGCTCAATGCGTGCGTGGGTCCTACAACCCCGGGGCCCTTACGGACTCCGGTTTGGGCTCTACCCCGTTCGCTCGCCACTACTGAGGGCATCTCGTTTGATTTCTCTTCCTCGGGGTACTTAGATGTTTCAGTTCCCCCGGTTCGCTCGGCTTTCGCCGTAACCGATGTCTCCATCGGCTGGGTTGCCCCATTCGGAGATCTTGGGATCGATGCGTGTGTGCCGCTCCCCCAAGCTTATCGCAGCTTACCGCGTCCTTCATCGCCTTCGTGTGCCCAGGCATCCTCCATCTGCATTCATTCACTTGACTACAAAACTGTCAAGCAAAGCACGCGCGATCTACAACGAGTAAAAAACTGATTCGCTCCCTGGGGTTACCACGGAGCTGCTTCAGCGATTCACTACAGTGAGATTCACATTACCACGAACACTACCCCTTCCATTGTCAAACAGCAGGTTCTGCGCAGCCCCCCGAGGGGTGCTGCCGGAACAGCTATGAAGAATCGAGGATGAGATCAGGGTGATGCGAGGCGGCGACTTCCAGGAAGAGCTTTCGTGCCGACGGTCCGAAGACCCTCAGCCTACTCGCTGCTCCGTTAAGGAGGTGATCCAGCCGCAGGTTCCCCTACGGCTACCTTGTTACGACTTCGCCCCAGTCACTGCGCTTGCCTTCGGCGGCTTGCTCCTTGCGGTTGCGGCACCGACTTCGGGCACTCACAGCTTCCATGGCGTGACGGGCGGTGTGTACAAGGCCCGGGAACGTATTCACCGTGGCGTAGCTGATCCACGATTACTAGCGATTCCAGCTTCATGCAGTCGAGTTGCAGACTGCAATCCGAACTGAGGCCGAGTTTGGGGATTGGCTCCCTCTCGCGAGTTCGCAGCCCTCTGTCTCGGCCATTGTAGCACGTGTGTAGCCCTGGATGTAAGAGCCATGATGACTTGACGTCATCCCCACCTTCCTCCGGTTTGGCACCGGCAGTCCCTCCAGAGTCCCCGGCATTACCCGCTGGTAACTGGAGATGAGGGTTGCGCTCGTTGCGGGACTTAACCCAACATCTCACGACACGAGCTGACGACAGCCATGCAGCATCTGTGCAGGAACTCCGAAGAGGGGCTCACGTTTCTGCGAGCTTTCTCCTGCATGTCAAACCCAGGTAAGGTTCTTCGCGTTGCGTCGAATTGAACCACATGCTCCACCGCTTGTGCGGGCCCCCGTCAATTCCTTTGAGTTTCAGCCTTGCGGCCGTACTCCCCAGGCGGGGCACTTCATGCGTTAGCGCCGGCACTCAGGGGGTCGCTCCCCCAAGCACCTAGTGCCCATCGTTTACGGCGTGGACTACCAGGGTATCTAATCCTGTTTGCTCCCCACGCTGTCGCGCCTCAGTGTCAGCAATGGCCCAGCAGGCCGCCTTCGCCACCGGTGTTCTTCCGGATATCTACGCATTCCACCGCTACACCCGGAATTCCACCTGCCTCTACCATGCTCAAGCTCGGCAGTTCGCATGGCCGACTCGGGGTTGAGCCCCGAGCTTTCACCACACGCTTACCAAGCCACCTACGCGCCCTTTACGCCCAGTGATTCCGGACAACGCTCGCACCCTCTGTATTACCGCGGCTGCTGGCACAGAGTTAGCCGGTGCTTCCTCACTCGGTACCGTCAGTCCCCTCGAAAAGGGATGTTCGTCCCGAGCAACAGTGGTTTACACTCCGAAAAGCTTCATCCCACACGCGGCGTCGCTGCGTCAGACTTTCGTCCATTGCGCAATATTCCCCACTGCTGCCTCCCGTAGGAGTCTGGGCCGTGTCGCAGTCCCAATGTGGCTGGCCATCCTCTCAGACCAGCTACCCGTCGTCGCCTTGGTGCGCCGTTACCGCACCAACTAGCTGATAGGCCGCGAGCTCCTCGATTTCCCCCGGAGGTTTCCTCATCGGGGAATGCCCCCCAATGAGCGTATGCGGTATTACCCGGTCGTTGGACCGGCTATCCCCCAGAAATCGGCAGATTGCTCACGTGTTACGCACCCGTTCGCCGGTTGCCCTTGCGGACCCCCGTGACTTGCATGTGTTAGGCACGCCGCCAGCGTTCGTCCTGAGCCAGGATCAAACTCTCCAATGAGTGTTTGTCAGCTCTTTCTGATACGCTGTTTCACGCTGTCGTGAAACAGCGTGTTCAGAATCACTTGTTAAAACTAGGTTCGGGTTGATCGCTCCCCGGATCCCCGAACGGGTCCGGATCAATGCGATCGCCTCGCACACCCTTAGTGATCTCATCTCGATTTTCAAACAGCCTTGGTCGCGTTTCCGCGATAGCCTTTAATAATACAAAGTCATGCCGTCTGTGTCAACTATGAAGCCGAAAATTCTTGCCACCTTTTTCGCCTTCTCTTCCGCCGACACGAACGGGCCCTTGCGGGCCCGCATGGCACCACCCTCCCCATCCACTTTTTCTCGGGGAAGAAGGGTATAGTAGCATACTTAATGCGCGCACGCAAGCCCCTGATTCCACTGAGATTTAGGATTCAGAATCCGGATTGGGAGTGAGGATCGCGACCGAGGATGGCGATTGGCGATGACAGCGATGCGCGCGGCGCCTGAGCATCGTCGAGACGGTCCATCCTGGTCGCCATCCGCAATCGCGATTCTGCATCCCAATCCGGATTCCATATCCTCGATCAAAAAGAAAGCTGCCGTGGCCTTCGCCACGGCAGCTTCAGTGCACCCAGTAGGAGTCGAACCTACAACCTGCAGATTAAGAGTCTGTTGCTCTGCCAGTTGAGCTATGGGTGCGGGAGGAAACAGAAAAACAACAGAGAGACAACAGAGAGAAAACAGAAAGACAACAGCAACTCCGCTGCAACTTCGAGAAGCGCGCCAGGAGGGAGTCGAACCCCCGACCCACAGCTTAGAAGGCTGTTGCTCTATCCACCTGAGCTACTGGCGCTTCACGGCATCCTGCTCGCTTCTCCAACATCTCACTCCTGCCAGAGCAGGCCATCGGGGCGGCCGGATTCGAACCGGCGACCTCCTGCTCCCAAAGCAGGCGCGATACCGGGCTACGCTACGCCCCGCTGAAGACACAAAAAATATCCGCACAACACCCGAAGATCAACTCCCCTCGTCCACTTTTCGCAACAATACCTCCACCGCGCGCGCGCGGTGACTCACCCGCGCCTTCTCCTCGCGCGTCACCATCCCGAACGGCGCGCAGAGGTCATCGCTGAAGAACAACGGGTCGTACCCGAACCCGCCCGTCCCCGCTTCCACCTCGAGAATCCGCCCCGTCGTCTCGCCGCGCGCCACCACGTCGCGCACGCCATCCACGAGCGCCGCCGCACACACGTAGCGTGCCGCACGCGTCGCCGTTTCACCGCGCGCCGCCGCCCTGCGCGCCGCGTCCGCCAGCGCCGCGAGCAGCATCGCGTTGTTCGCCGCGTCGAGCGCCACGCCGTCCCGCGCCGCATGCCCGGTCCATCGCTTGCTGCGCACGCCGGGCGCACCCCCCAGGGCGTCGCAGCTCAGCCCGCTGTCATCCGCCATCGTCGGCAGGCCGCTCAGCGCGTGAAAGTACCGCGCCTTCGCCAGCGCGTTCGCCTCGAACGTCTCCGCGCTCTCGAGCGCATCCTCGGCCTCCGGACGTTCGGGCACCCCTGCCCCGTCGAGATCCACCACGTCCCAGCCGTGCGCACGCAGCATGGGCTCGAGTTCACGCCGCTTGCCAACGCTGCGCGTCGCCAGCAACAGCCGGCCGCGCGCGCTCACGTGCCGCTCACGCCGCGCTCACGCCGCGCTCACGCCACGCCGAGCGCGCGCCGCTGGTGCGCGTCCAATTCGGCGATGGACGCGGTCGCGAGTGCGAGCAATGCGTCGAGCTGGGCGCGGCCGAACGTGCCGTGTTCCCCGGTGCCCTGCACTTCCACGAACTCCCCGTTGCTCGCCATCACGACATTCATATCGACCTCGGCGCGCACATCCTCGGCGTAGCACAGGTCCGAGCACGGCACGCCGTCGATGACGCCCACGCTCACCGCCGCCACGCGGCGCTTCACGGGCGTCGCCACAAGGTGCCCTTCGCGCACCATCCAGTCGAAGGCGTCGATCACCGCCACGCAGGCGCCGGTGATGGCCGCGGTGCGCGTGCCGCCGTCGGCCTGGAGCACGTCGCAGTCCACCTTGATGGTCCACTCGCCCCACGCGAAGTCGTCGAGCATCGCGCGCACCGAACGGCCGATGAGCCGCTGGATCTCCTGCGTGCGGCCGCCCACCTGCCCGCGCTCGCGTGACGTGCGCGTGTGCGTCGCGCGCGGCAGCATCGCATACTCCGCCGTGAGCCATCCCTCGCCGCGTCCCTTCTTCCAGGCGGGCACCCCCTTCTCCACCGAGGCGGCGCAGAGCACGCGCGTGCTGCCAAACGCGCTCAGACAGCTCCCCTCGGCGTAGGCCACGGCCTGCCGCTGCAAGGACACCGCGCGCAGCGCCGACGGCGCGCGCCCATCCGGTCGAGACTCAGCCACCAACCCCCCGCAGTTTGTCGATGATGCCGGACGTGGATTGCCCCGGCGTAAGTGGAATGATCACCACGCGGCCGCCGCGCGAGACGACATCACTCGCGCCCACGACCGTCTCGGGCGAGTAGTCGCCCCCCTTCACGATGACGTCGGGCGCGAGGTGCCGGACGAGCTCGCGCGGCGTGTCCTCGCCGAAGACCACCACGGCATCCACGCACTCGAGCGCGGCGAGCACGTACGCGCGCTCCGCCTCGGAGCGCACCGGCCGGTCGGGTCCCTTGAGGCGTCGCACGGAGTCGTCGCTGTTGAGGCCCACCACGAGGTGCGCCCCCTGCGCGCGCGCGCCGGTGAGGACGTCCACATGCCCCGGGTGCAGCAGGTCGAAGACACCGTTGGTGAAGACGAGCGGCCCCGTCAGCGTGCGCCGCCACTCGGCGGCGCTCTCCCAGGTGCGGATCTTGTCGGCCGGCGGCCGCGGCGTCAGAAGGTCCACTCGGCGCGCGGCGACAGCAGGAGTTCCTTCTGGAGGAACGGCAGCTCGATGATCTCGTAGTATTCGGTCCAGATGCTGATGCGCTTCTGCACGCGACGCACGCGCACGTTCTTTGCGCCTTCGGGGAGGCCGAGCGAATCGGCGTACAGCGCGAGGCGCCGCTTGATGACCCCGTCGGTGCGGCTGGCGGCAAAGCGCGCCTCCGATTGCATCCGGTCGCGGTACTGGTAGTAGTTCCAGTACACGGAGCCCACGCCGAGGCCGAAGTACCCCGCCGCGGCCACGATGGCCATCATGATCAGGCAGCCCGCCCGCCCGCTTCCCCGCCGCGTACGCGTCACCATTGTGATTGTGCCCCCTCGATCACCTCGTTGACGATGCGGTTGATCGCCTGCTTGCGACCTTCCGCCTCAAAACGCTCCGAGTACTCGCCCTCACCCATGATGGACTTCTTCTGCCAGATGGTCCTGCCGAGCACCACATCGTAGATCTCGACGTCGACCACGATCTGCAGCCGGCGGCGCGTGGCCGTGGCCTGCTGCGGGTCGGCGCTGTAGGCCACCGGCACGTCAATCTCGTACTTCACGATCGTCCCGCGCGCGATGGCGCTCGCCTTTTCCTCGCTCGCGTCACGCAGGCCGAGCCGCTTGCTCAACCCCTCGCGCAGGGCGTCCGTGACTTCGCGCGTGATCTCGGGTGAGGCGGTCTCGTTGGAGAACGGGATCACCGCCACCGTGCGCACGTGCGTCGGCAGGCCGCCGCCGCTGAACCCGTAGGCACACGCCGAGACGGCCGCCGCGAGGGCGACCGACAGCCGGCGCAGGAGACGAGTCAGGGGCATTTGTTAAGTGACGAGCGGGCCGCGCTCGAGCAACGCGCGGATGTCGGGCGGGAGCGTGGTGGGGCGACCGTCGGGGGCGAGCGAAATGAGGGTCGTGCTGGCGGACGCGATGCGCGTGCCGTCGTCGGCGCGGGCGATGTCGTAGGCGAACTCCACCGCACGCGAGCGCAGTGCGGCGACGCGCGTCGTGACGCGGACCTCGTCGTCGTAGCGGGCCGAGGTGTGCAGTCGCAGGGTGGCCTCCGTGACGGCGAGCTTGGTGCCGGCGCGCTCCATGTCGGCGTACGACATGCCGCAGCGGCGGATGAAGTCGGTGCGGCCGATCTCGCACCAGACCAGGTAGTTGGCGTGATACACCACGCCCATCTGGTCGGTTTCTGCGTAGCGCACCCGGATCTCCGAGACCGTCTCCTCCCCCATCGCATCACCCCGTGCCGGTCGTACTGCGCCTGCGCCTCGCCTGCGTCGCGGATGCGTCGCGGATGCGTCGCGCATGCGTCGCGTCCGTCTCGCGCCTGCCACGCGCCTGCGTCTCGCCTGCCACACGCCTCCGTCTCGCCTCCTTCGAAGTCTCCCGGAGCGCGCGCCGTTTGTAAAGGCCGCGCCGACGCGATACACTTTGGCCATGTCTGTGGCCGTCCCCACTGCCCTCGCGGCGCCCGTTTACGTGATTGCCGACGCCCATTTGGGCGTCGCGCCGCCCGAGCAGGAACGCTTCCTGTGGAGCTTCCTAGAGCACGTGCGGAGTGCAGGGAGCACGGTAGTAATGAACGGGGACATGTTCGAGTTCTGGTTTGAATGGGGGCATGTGGTGCCGCACGTCGGGGTGCGATTGCTCGCGGCGTGCGCGGCGATCACGGAGCGTGGGCAGCCGGTGTTGTGGATCAAGGGAAACCACGACTGCTGGGGGGGCGACGTGCTGCGCGGCCAGAGCGGCGCGGCGTACGTAGACGGGCCGTGGACGGGCGACCTGGCCGGGTGGCGCGCGCACATCGCGCACGGTGACGGGCTGCGCCCCGAGCTCGACCAGGGGTATCGCGCGCTGCGCGCGGTGATCCGGCACCGGTGGGCGGTGCGCGCCTTCCGGCTGCTGCATCCCGACTGGGGCGCGGCGCTGGCGAGGGCGACGTCGCACACGAGCCGCAACGTGCGCCCGCGCGACGGCGGCGAGGGATTGCGCGCGGTGGCGCACCAGACGCTGGCGGCCGACGCATCGCTCGACGTGGTGATCTATGGGCACACGCACATCGCGATGCTGGAGCGCAAGTCGCGCGAGGGCGGAATCTACGCCAACCCGGGGGCGTGGCTCGACGAGCCGACGTTCTTGAAGTTCACGCCGGAGCGCGTGTCGCTGTGCCGCTGGGACGGCGTGAACGAGCGCGAGGACGTGTCGATCGAGCGGAGCGGGCGGTAGGCCGCGTCGCGCGCGGCGCGGTTCCCCGTTGGCGCCAGCGCGTCTCCCGACAGTGCTGAGGCGCGCGGCGGTTTCTAGCGGAACTTGATCGAGGCCGCGACGGCGGGGCGCCCATCGGGCGCCGTGCGAACGCCGACGCGCGCCGGCAGGTCCCAGAGCTGCGCCGCGACGTACGCGTCGGCGCCGGCGATGAGGTGATTGAAGATGAGCACCGCCACCCAGTCCTCGTAATGCGTGCGGCGGGCGCGCACGCGCGCGGCCGAGTAGCGGCTCACCGCCCACGTGGCCACCGCGGGGCGGCCGTCACCGCCGAGCACGGGCTGTCCGGCGGCGTCCACCTGATACGTGAGCGGCACCGAATCGGCACGGAAGTGCCGCGCGAGGCGCAGGCTCTCGGCGGAGCGGTAGACCAGCGAAAGCGCGAGCCCTTCGGTGAGGAAGAAGGCCCCGCCCCAGAACTGCCGGTCGAGAGCGGCTTGCCCGGCGCCGGGGACGGCGAGGGAGTAGAGGAAGGCGCGGCGGGGGGTGACGGGGGGCTTGTACGAGGTCGTGTCGGTGCGCGCAGCAGTGCGAGTTTCGGCGCGAGCGTCGGCGCGCGCAGGGGCGGTCGGCGCCGAGACGCCGGCGCGCGGGGCCGGTGTAGGGGCGCCGGTCGCCTGCGCCAGCGCCGCGCCTGAGGGCGCGGCGAGAGGGAGCAGGGCGCCAAGTACCAAGAGGTGGAGTGCTGTGCGAGTCACGGTGGCTGTTCTACACGCGGGCGCGGGGTGGGTGCCGTGGAGGGAAGATAACAACATGCGGCCGGGGTGGGTCGCGACTCGTGCTTCGCGATCTCCGCGCCTTACGGACGAATCGTCAGCGCCAGGGGCGGCGTCGAGAGATCATCGAAGCGTCCCGTGAGCAGGTATGCACCGGGACTGAAGAGGATGCGACCCGGCGTATCACCGACGCGCAGGTCGAAGACGTACTGCTTGCGTTCGTGGGGCCCGAACCACGCCACGCGTGGATCTCCTATTTCGTGATCGGCAGTCAAACGAAGGTCGCCGGGCGATACCGAGACTGCGATGGCGGGATCGGCGGTGCGCAAGGCGACGACGACATCGTGCGACGCTGGGTTCGTGACGCTCACGACGACCTGAAAGGCGCCGTCGTCGACGTCGCGCGTTGGTATCGCGGGGACGCTCGCGATGGAGATGTTGAGGGCGCTCACGGGCACACGCACGGCGGCGTTCGTCGGACGCGGTAGCTCGCCGCCGGCGCGGCAGGCCTCATCGCATCGAACGACACCGTCACAGCGGACGCGGAAGAGCGACGCCGGGTGACCGCGCGATCGACTGAGCGCGTGGAGCATCTCGTGCCGGACGACGCGGCCGTTGGTCACCGCGTTATTGGCCAGGACTATGCGGTTGTCCGTGCTGCTCCAGAAGGCGACGGTGCCCGCGCCCTCTGCTGCCTGGAGCGCGCTCGTCGGCGCGCTCGACCATCGCACGCTGCGCAATGAGCCTGAGAGACCGGAGCACGATTCGCTGAGGGCCCACCACCGCTGGTAAACCGCGGGTGGCGCGAAGGGCGCCGCGCCGTCGAGGTGCATGGTGGCGTCGCATCCGAGAACCGCTGCGGCGCCGAGAATCACCAGCGACGATCGCACGCGCGGGAGGATTGGCTGCCTATGGGCGGCGTCAACTCGTCGGGGCCCTCGTGCTAGCGAGATTCGCGGCGGCCCTGGTCGTTGCGCGGCTCGAGCAGTCGCGCGAGCCGGTCCAGTCGTTCGATTGTCGGACGCATGGCGATGCGAATGAGGACCACAACGAGCACCGGTACAAGGAACCAACTGAGAACGACGACTAGCCACAGGCCGGCGTCGGGTGCGAGGAGTCCAGGCTGAGGCAAGGTGTGCTCTGCGGTCTAAGAGACGAATGCGAAACGAGGTGAGCGCTGCGAAAGTCCCCGGCGTTCGTTCGCAGCGACATTTGCTCAGGCAGCGGCGCGCGGTCCGCGAGTCAGCCAGCGCGGCAACTCGAACTGTCGTTCTGGGTCGCCCTGGGCCAACAACTCGACGCCGAGAACCAGCCCGCCAACGCCCAGCACCATGCATAGCATCGTGCCCACCGCCCAGATGCCGCGCGCGGTTGATCGGGCCGCCCCGACGATGGGCAGCCGAAGCTCGAATGCGACCATCATGCCGATCATGAGAAGAAGCGCACTCGCCGGCACCGAAGAGGCGACAAGGAAGCGGCGCCACGACGTTGGCGTCCAGTGCGGACGTCGACGGAGATAACCTGATCGCGTGCGTAGAAACAGGTCGACGGAGATGAAGCCCGTCGCGAGGTACCGCAGCCCATCCTTGAGCAGCGAATCGTCCAACAGACTTGCGACAAAGAGAGCTCCCAGCGCGACGGTGCCGGCAATGATCCTGCTTGTGTTCACGATCCGCCTCCGTGCTTCGGTGTTCGTCCGACGACGACGACTTCGCCGCCTCAATCGCTGATGTGCCCGAGCGTTGCGTCGGGCGCACCTCCCGCTCGTGATGCGGCGACAACCACTGCTCGTACGTCCAGCCTTCCTTCAACATCCAGAAGAGCAACAAACATCTTCCGGGCGGCGGCGACAATCGCCCACAGATTGCGCGGTAACGGATCGCCCAGTGAGCGCCGCCCTTCGGCCCCCGGGCACACCATGTCAGCCTCCACTTCCTGCTGTGTCAGTTCAGTCCGCGCTTTCCAGCACTTCCCTGATCTTATCGGCCAAGTCCTTTCTGGACGCCGGTTTCTCAATGAAGTGCACGCCCGCTTCCACAATCCCATGATGGGCGATCACGTTGGCCGTGTAGCCGGACATGAACAGGCACTTGATGGCAGGGTAAGCGCCGTGCAGCCGCTCGGCCAGTTCCTTGCCATTCATCTCGGGCATCACCACGTCCGTGATGAGCAGGTGAATTCTGCCGGCGCGCTCCTCGACAAGCTGCATTGCCTCGCTTGGCCGACCAGCGGTCAGCACCGCATAGCCCAGCCCTTCCAACATCTTCCGGGTGAGCTTCAACAACAGCCCATCGTCTTCGACCACCAAAATGGTTTCACCCTGCCCGTAGGGAATGTCCGCGGTGCGTGGTTTCCGAAGCTTGACCGTCTCTCCCACATGCCGGGGCAGGTAGAGCCTAAAGGTCGTTCCCTCCTCCGGCTCACTGTAGACGTTGATGAACCCGCCATTCTGTTTCATGATGCCATACACCGTGGACAGGCCAATGCCTGTTCCCTGGCCGAGCGGTTTCGTGGTAAAGAACGGTTCGAAGATGTGACCGCGGATTCCCTTGTCCATGCCGTGGCCGTCATCGCTGACGGCCAGCATTACGAACTCCCCCGGGACAAACTCCTCATGGGCGGCGCAGTAGGCTTCGTCAAACACGATGTTCTTCGTTTCCACGGTGATGTGGCCGACATCGGAAATGGCGTCACGGGCATTAACGCACAGATTGGCCAGGAGCTGGTCAAGCTGAGCGTGGTCGAGTTTGACCGGCCACAGTTCGGCTGCGGGAGACCAGGCCAGAGCGATGTTCTCGCCGATCAGCCCCCGGAGCATCTTGAGAATGCCCTCCACGGCCACATTCAGATCGAGCACCTGTGGAGCGATGGTCTGTCGGCGGGCAAAGGCCAGCAACTGCTTGGTAATGCCCCTGGCGCGTTCGGCGGCCTCATGGATCTCTTGCAGGTCGTCACGCAGCGGATTCTCTGGTTCCATGCCGGCAATCGCCAACTCAGAGTGTCCAAGGATGACGCCGAGCATGTTGTTGTAATCGTGGGCCACCCCGCCGGCCAGACGGCCGACTGTTTCCATCTTTTGCGCTTGCAGAAGCTGATCACGAAGTTCCGCTTCTACTCGTTCAGCCTGCTTGCGCTTGGTGATGTCCTGAATCTGGGAAACGAAGAACAATGGTCGCCCATCACCGTCACGAACCAGGGACACATTCAACTGCGCGCAGACGAGGTTCCCTTCCTTGTGCACGTAGCGCTTCTCCATCTCGTACGCGTCAACCTCGCCCGCCAGCACCTGCCGCACCGCCGCAAGATCCGCTTCGAGATCGTCCGGGTGTGTCACGTCCTGAAAGGACTTCGTGAGCAGCTCTTCTTTGGAATAGCCAAGTATCCGGCAAAGCGCGGCATTCCCGTTCAGAAAGCGCCCGTCGGGTGAGACCAGGGCCTTCCCGATCGGCGAAGAATCGAATGCCCTTCTCAGGGTTTCCACGGCTTCGTCCAATTCCGCGGTGCGCTGCCGGATGCGCGTTTCCAGCTCAGTCGTTAGCGCATGCAGTGCATCCTCCGACCGTTTGCGGTCGGTGATCTCAATAGCCGTCTCCACGGCACCGATGGTCCGGCCTTCAGCGTCTTTCAGTGGCACGCTCAGCGACTGCCACGAACCTTGCGACACGGGCCAGTTATGCTGATTCTGCGGCGTCAACTCTGCTTCGTGTGGCTCTCCGTCCTCAATAGCCAGCGTCACCGGGCAGCCGCGGCATGGCGTATCAAGCCGCCAACTCGAGTAACACTTTTTCCCCGCGATCTCCCCAAGAGCGAGACCTGTGCTCTTGAGGTATGCCTTGTTCGCCCACACGATGTTATGATCCGTGTCGTGAATGGCGATGAGCGCAGGAACCGCGTCAAGAACATCCGCCTTCAGGTCGCTGTTCAACGGTACGTGTAACACACAGGTACCCCTCCACTGAGGACAGCTTGCCTTACGGCTCGAGAGCCTGGACGGCGCTTTATTCAGCCAGGGACAGCGCGAGGCCGCAGCCCGCTGCCGGCCTATCACGCCATGTGGTCTTCAGAATGGTCAGCGCCAAGTCGCTGCGCAAGCACTCCACAGACGCACACGTTGGAGGCGCGCGGTGGGCCGGCGCCGCCGGCGTATTAAGCAGCGAGGAAGGTCAGCCTAGCGTGGGTGCGGCACCGAGCATCGCCGCGCCGCCCCCTGGCGGGAGCGTGTAGGAGTCGAACCTACCCAGCCTGACCAAGTCAGGCCGCACTGGTTTTGAAGACCAGGAGGACCACCAGGCCCCATACGCCCCCTCACACCATCGGGGCTGCGCGGCGCGCCGAGGCACACTCCCGGCGGCGCACCGCGGCGCGGCGTCAGCTACTCGAGCACGAGCGGGCGCTCGCCGGCCGGCAGGACCTCGCCGATGCGCACCGCGCCGCTGACACGCGCAAGATACTCGTCCACCCGCGCCGGCGGGATGGCGAGCAGCAGGCCCCCCGACGTCTGGGGGTCCACTACCAGCGCGCTCATCTCGCTCGACACGCCCGTCGAGCAATTGACCAGCGCCGCCACATACCGCTCGTTGCGCTTGGCACCGCCCGTCGTGATGCTGAGCGACAGCGCCTCGAGCGCACCGGGGAGCGACGGAATGCGCTCCGCCACGAACCGCAGCGTCACGCCGCTCGCCTTGGCGATGTGCGAGGCATGGCCGAGCAGCCCAAACCCGGACACATCCGTCGCGCAGCGCACGCCCAGCTCCACCGCGACCCGCGACGCGACATCGCTGAGACTCGCCATGCTCGTGATGAGACTATGCGTCCGCTCGACCGTGAGCGCCCCGCTCTTCATCTCCGTCGCCAGCACGCCGGTGCCCAGCGGCTTGGTGAGCACCAGGACGTCGCCGGCGCGCGCGCCGGCATTCGACATCACCTGGTCGGGATGAATGGTCCCGGTGACGGCCAGTCCGTACTTGACCTCGTCATCCATCACCGTGTGCCCGCCCACGACCATGGCGCCGGCGGCGCGCACCACATCCTCCCCGCCCCGCAGGATCTCGGTGAGCACCCAGAGCGGGAGCTTCCCCTCCGGGAACGCGGCGAGCGCGAGCGCGGTGATGGGCGTGCCCCCCATCGCGAAGACGTCCGACAGCGCATTCGCCGCCGCGATGCGCCCGAAGTCGTACGGGTCGTCCACGATGGGCGCAAAGAAATCCACCGTCTGCACGAGCGCGAGATCGTCGTGCAGCCGAAAGACCGCAGCGTCGTCGAACGTGTCAGGTCCGATGAGCAGCCGTGGGTCGACGTGGCGCGCAAGCGGCGCGAGCGCGGCGGACAGGTCCTCCGGACCCATTTTGGACGCTCAACCAGCGCAGCGGGCAAACTGGGTTAACCGAAAGATCACATCGCGCTGATTCATGATCTGGAATCCGGAACGGGATGGAAGACTTCGACCGCGGACAGCGACCTGCGATTACGGCAACTTCGCGACGAGTTCAATCTCCACCTGCGCGTCCTTCGGCAGCCCGGCCACCGCCACCGTCGAGCGCGCCGGACGGCTCTCGCCGAGGGTCGCAGCATAGACTTCATTGACCTTCGCGAAGTCACTCATCGTGCGCAGGAAGATCGTGGTCTTCACCACATCCTTCCACGTGCACCCCGCGCTCTGCAGCACGGCGTGGAGGTTCTTGAGCACCTGCGCCGTCTGCACCCCCACGTCGCCCTCGACGAGGGCCATGGTCTTGGGGTCGAGCGGGGTCTGGCCGGCGCAGAAGAGAAATCCACCGGCGGCGATGGCCTGCGAGTAGGGGCCGATGGCGGCCGGGGCGAGATCAGTGTGGTGGATGGTGGTCATGGTGTAAGACGATTTAGGATTTGGAATTCGGATTGGGATTGGGGATTGCGATTCAGGACGGCGATGAGGATTGTAGCACTCGCGAAGCGGCGGACGATAGTGCGCCGCACCATCGCCCGCCGTGACTGCCGTTCTCTGCCGTTCTCTGCCGTTCTCTGCCGTTCTCCGCCGTCCTCCGCCGTTCTCCGCCGTCCTCTGCCGTCCTCAGATCGCCTTGAATTGCTCGAAGGGCTGGGTGCACTCCCCACACACCCACAGCGCCTTGCACGACGTACTGCCGAACGCGCTGCGCAGCGTGGTGCGCGACGACTTGCAGAACGGGCATCGCGGGCCCGCGGCCGCGCGGCGCAGCGGAACGAGTTCGTCGTCGGCCATGACCGGCCCCGGCGGCGCAATGCCATATGCCTCGAGCTTCGCCTTCGCCGACTCGGGAATCCAATCGGTCGTCCACGCCGGCGTGAACGTGGTGCGCACGGAAACCTGGGCGACGCCGCGCAGCTCCAGCGCCTCCCGAATCGCGTCCTCGATCACGCGCATGGCGGGGCACCCGCTGTAGGTCGGCGTGATGATCACCGTCACGCCACCGTGGATGTCGATCGTCGCGTCGCGCACGACGCCCAGTTCGACGACGGACAGGACCGGCACCTCGGGGTCCTTCACGTCCTCGAGCCAGCCGAGCACCTGCTCGCGGGTGGGCGAGACTACCACTGGGCGCCCGGATGCGACCGCGCCACGATCTGCATCTCGGCGAGCAGGTGCCCGAGATGCTCGGTGTGCCGGCCGTCGCGCCCGCCGCGCTGCATCCACACGTCCGCTGGCGCCATGAGCGTGGCGCGGCGCAGCACGTCGTCCACCTGGGCGCGCCATGGCGCCTCGAGCTGAGATACATCGGCCGTGAAGCCGGCCGCCATGAGGTCCGCTTCGTCGGCCGGCTGCATGAACAGCTCGCCCGTGTACGGCCAGAGCGCGTCCACCGCCTCCTGCGCACGGCGGTGACTCTCCTCGGTGCCATCGCCGAGCCGGATCACCCACTCACCGGCATGGCGTACGTGGTAGCGGCTCTCCTTCAGTGCCTTCGCCGCGATGCCTGCGAGCGTCTGGTCCGTGGACCGGGTCAGCGCGTCCCACTGCAGCACGCTGTACAGCCCATGCAAGAAGTGCCGCACGATGGTGACGCCAAAGTCGCCCCTGGGCAGTTCGCAGAGCAGCGCGTTCCGGAACTCGACCGCGTCGCGGAAGAAGGCGAGCGTGTCCTCGTTGCGCCCCGCTCCCTCCACCGCGCCCGCGTGCTGCAGCACGAGGTTGGCCTGTCCGATGAGGTCGAGCGCGATGTTGGCGAGCGCGATGTCTTCTTCGAGAATGGGGGCATGGCCGCACCATTCGCTCGTCCGATGACCCAGCACCAGCCGGTCGTCGGCGATGCGGAGCAGGGCGGTAAAGAGTGCGGGGTGCGGGAGAGTCATTAGAAAACCTTGACTCCCTTCGGCACCTTATAGAACTGCGGGTGGCGGTAGGCCTTGTCGTTTGCGGGGTCGAAGAACGGTCCCATGTCCTCCGGCGTCGACGCCGTGATGGCCGCGCTTGGCACAACCCACAGGTTCACGGCCTCGTTGCGGCGCGCATAGACGTCCCGCGCGTTCTGCAGCGCATGCTCGGCGTCGGTGGCGTGGACCGAGCCCGCGTGCTGGTGCGGTTCGCCGTCCTTGCCCTGCGTGAAGACCTCCCACAGAGGCCACGACCGTTCAGTAGTGCTCATGGACAGTGACGGTAGACGGTTGACGGTAGACGGTTGACCGTGCAGGGAGGCCGGCGGCGCAATGGCCGGACATGCGTGACTTCATCCCCCATCCCCCGTCTGTTGTCTCTCTGTTTTCTCTCTGTTTTCTCTCTGTTGTTTCTCTGCGAACGCCGTTGCTGCGTCGCGCACCCATGTCCCCTCCGCATGCGCCTTTCGTCGAGCATCGATGCGTTCGCGATTGCACGGCCCGTTCCCCTTCACCACGCGCCAGAACTCGTCCCAGTCGATTGGCCCCGTGAGCCAATTGCCCGTGGCTTCGTCAAAGCGCAGCTCGGGGTCAGGCACCGTGAGGTCGATCGCCTGCACCTGCGCGACCGTCAGGTTGATGAAGCGCTGCCGCAGCTCGTCGTTGCTCTTGCGCTTGATCCCCCAGCGCATCAGCTCGTCGCTGTTGGGCGAGTCCTTGTCGTGCGGCCCGAACATCATGAGCGACGGCCACCACCAGCGGTTCAGCGACTCCTGCGCCATGGCCTTCTGCGCCGGCGTGCCGCGCGCGAGCGTCGCCATGATCTCATAGCCCTGCTTCTTGTGGAAGTTCTCTTCCTTGCAGATGCGCACCATCGCGCGGGCGTACGGGCCGTAGGACGCCTTGGCCAGCATCGTCTGGTTGACGATCGCGGCGCCGTCCACGAGCCAGCCGATGGCCCCCATGTCGGCCCAGCTGAGCGTCGGGTAGTTGAAGATGCTCGAGTACTTCGCCTTGCCGTCGAGCAGCTGCTGCACGAGGTCGTGCCGGTCCACGCCCAGCGTCTCGGTGCCGCAGTAGATGTAGAGGCCGTGACCGCCCTCGTCCTGCACCTTGGCGAGCAGGATCATCTTGCGGCGCAGCGAGGGAGCGCGCGTGATCCAGTTTCCCTCGGGGAGCATGCCCACCACCTCGGAGTGCGCGTGCTGCGACATCATCCGGATGAGCTGGGCGCGATAGCGCTCGGGCATCCAGTCCTTCGGCTCGATGGACTCGTCCGCGGCGATGCGCGCCTCGAACGCCGCATTCCGCGCGGAATCGTCGGCAACGGCAGGCATGGTCGTCATGCGGGGGGCCTCCTGACGGACTGGGTGAGCGCGCCAACCGCGGGGCGCTCCGACATCGTATCTTGGGGGACGCCCCAAGCTAGCGCGCGCCCCCGTTGAATGGTATCACGACCCGCCCAGCCATGACGACCACCTCCCTGTTTTCCGACGACGGCTCCGTGGACCTCCGCGTGGACGGCGGCATCGCCACCATCCGGTTCGGGCATCCCAAGAGCAACGCGCTTCCGGGGACGCTGCTCCGCTCGCTCGCCTCTACCATTGAGCACACCGGCACGCGCCACGATGTGCGGGTGATCGTGCTGCGCAGCGAAGGGAGCGGCGCATTCTGCGCGGGAGCTTCCTTCGACGAACTGGCCGCCATCGACGACCCCGGAACGGGCCGGGAGTTCTTCCTCGGCTTCGCGCGCGTCATGTTGGCGATGGTCGGCGCGCCCATGCCGATCGTCACCGCCGTGCAGGGCAAGGTCGTCGGCGGGGGCGTCGGGGTGGTGGCAGCCTCCGACTACGCCATCGGCGTGGAGAAAGCGTCGCTGAAGCTGAGCGAACTCGCCGTCGGCATCGGACCGTTCGTCGTCGGCCCGGTCATCGTGCACAAGATCGGCCTCGGCGCGTACGGCGCGATGGCGCTCGACGCCGACTGGCGTGATGCCGCCTGGGCCGAGCGGCACGGCCTGTACGCGCAGGTGGTCGCCGATGCGAGTGCGCTCGACGTCGCGGTCGCCGCGCGCGCCCAGCAGCTGGCCGCCTCCAATCCCGACGCCGTGCGCGCCATCAAGCGCGTGCTGTGGGAGGGCACGGAGGACTGGGAGAACCTGTTGGAAGAGCGCGCCGCGACGTCGGGAGCGCTGGTGTTGAGCGAGTTCACTCGAGAGGCGATACGGCGGTTCAAGAAGGGGGGAAGGGGGCGGGGGGGGGGGGGTTTGGGGGGGGGGGGGGGGG
>Ga0082335_1000645_pt1 | contig 84066 bp, 85 predicted proteins | sample Subgrocontami58m_FD_72375 | JGI IMG/M metagenome (GOLD analysis project Ga0082335, IMG submission 72375) | Subsurface groundwater microbial communities from S. Glens Falls, New York, USA - GMW37 contaminated, 5.8 m (SPADES assembly) (version 2) ...
GATGCAGTAGCGGTCGTCCTCGACCATGCGCTCGATCCCGCGCACCTGGCCCTCGATCCGGTGCAGCCGTTTGGTCAGGGCGTCCTTGTCGGACGTGTAGCCGTGGACGTGGCTCATGCGGATACCTCCTCGCGCCGGCTCGAGAAGCGGCGCAGGCGCAGGCTGTTGGAGACGACGAATACGCTGGAGAACGCCATCGCGGCGGCCGCGACGAGCGGGTTGAGGACGCCCGCGACGGCGAGCGGGATCGCGGCGACGTTGTAGGCGAAGGCCCAGAAGAGGTTGCCCTTGATCGTCGTGAGCGTCCGCCGGGCGAGCCGGATCGCGTCCGCGGCGGCCCGCAGGTCGCCGGAGACGAGGGTCAGGTCGCTCGCCTCGATCGCGACGTCGGTGCCGGTGCCGATCGCGAGCCCGAGGTCGGCCTGCGCCAGCGCGGGCGCGTCGTTGACCCCGTCGCCGACCATCGCCACCACCTCGCCTGCCTCCTGAAGGCGCTTCACCTCTGCGGACTTGTCGCCCGGGAGCACCTCCGCGAGCACGCGCTCGATCCCGACCTCGGCCGCGACGCGGCGTGCGGTCGCCTCCGCGTCGCCGGTCAGCAGCACCGGCGTCAGGCCGAGCCGCTTCAGCTCGGCGACGGCCTCGGCGCTCGTCGCCTTGACGGTGTCTGCGACTTCGAGCGTGGCGACGGGCACGCCGTCCAGGCGCACGGCGATCGTCCCGCCGTGCCGGCCGACCTCGACCGCCCGGCCCTCGACGCGCCCGACGACACCCTGCCCCGGGACGTTGAGGAACTCTTCGACCGGGGGCAGCTCGCCGAGCTCGCGCCGGGCGGCGTCGGCGACGGCGCGCGCGATCGGGTGCTCGCTCGCATCCTCCAGCGCGCCCGCGAGGCGAAGCACGTCGGCACGGACGGCCCCGTTCAGGAGCGAGACGCCGACGAGCCGCATCTTCCCCTCGGTGACCGTTCCCGTCTTGTCGAGCACGATCGTCGTGACCCGGCGTGTCTGCTCGAGGATCTCCGGGCCCTTGATGAGGATGCCGAGCTGGGCGCCGCGACCCGTGCCGACCATGAGGGCCGTCGGCGTGGCGAGGCCGAGGGCGCACGGGCAGGCGATGATCAGCACCGCCACGGCGGCCGTGAAGGCGTACGACGAACCTGCGCCGCTGACGAGCCAGAAGCCGAGCGTGCCGGCGGAGATCGCGATCACGATCGGCACGAACACGCCCGAGACGCGGTCGGCGAGCCGCTGCACCGGCGCCTTGCCGGTCTGCGCAGCCTCGACGAGCCGCGCGATCTGCGCGAGGGCGGTCTCTGCGCCCACGTGCGTCGCGCGCACGACCAGGCGGCCGGAGACGTTGATCGTGGCGCCGATCACCTCGTCCCCCGGTGCGACCTCGACCGGGACGCTCTCGCCCGTCAGGAGCGACTTGTCCACCGCGGAGAAGCCCTCCTCGACGACTCCGTCGGTCGCGACCTTCTCGCCCGGCCGGACGACGAACCGGTCTCCGGCGGCGAGCTGCTCGATCGGCAGGAGCCGCTCGACGCCGTCCGGCCCGAGCACGGCGACCTCCTTCGCTCCGAGCTCGAGCAGCGCGCGGATCGCGGCGCCGGCCCTGCGCTTGGCGCGCGCCTCGAAGAAACGGCCGAGCAGGATCAGGACGGTGACGCCGGTCGCCACCTCGAGGTAGAGGTCGCCGCCGCCCGTGCCCGCCCCGAGCGACCACGAGAACTCCATCCGCATCGCGGGGTCGCCCGCGTCGAGGAAGAAGAGGGAGACGGCCGACCAGCCCCAGGCCGCGAGCGTGCCGACCGAGATGAGCGTGTCCATCGTCGCCGTGCCGTGGCGGAGGTTGAGCGCGGCGGCGCGATGGAACGGCCAGCCGCCCCAGAGGACGACGGGCGTCGCGAGCTGGAGCGAGAGCCACTGCCACGCGTCGAACTGGAGCGAGGGCACCATCACGAGCAGCACGACCGGCAGCGAGAGCGCGGTCGTGACGAGCAGGCGGAAGCGGAGCGCGGCGGCCGGGTCGGCCTCGGCGGCCTCCGCGCGCGCCTCGGTGGGGAGCGTCGCGTGGTACCCGGCCTGCTCGACGGTCGCAACGAGCTGCCCGGGGGCGACGAGCGCCGGGTCGAACTCGACGGCCGCCTTCTCGGTCGCGTAGTTGACGGTCGCCTGGACGCCCTCGAGCTTGTTCAGCTTCTTCTCGATGCGGACGGCGCACGAGGCGCAGGTCATGCCCTCGATCGGCAGCTCGAGCCGTGCGACGGTCACGCGGCCTCGTACCCGGCTTCCTCGATCGCGGCCCGCAGCGCCGCATCGTCGAGCCCGCTGCCGGTGACGACGACGAGCTTCGTGTCGAGGTCCACGTCCACGGCCTCGACGCCCTCGACCTCCGACAGCTCCTCCGTCACGGAGGCCTTGCAGTGCCCGCAGTGCAGCGCGGGAACGGTGTAGGTGATGGTCTCGCCCATCGCTCGCTCACTCCTCTCTAAATACCCTGTAGGGGTATTGTGCCAGAACCCCCTGGCTCGTCAAGCGCGGCGACTGCCGAGGCGCCCCGCGATGTACACGACGATGCCAAGCAGGACGATCCAGGCGACCGCCCAAGCCGTCATCCAAAACCAGCCCCAACCGTTCGTGTGCCAGCCCATGGCGCCTCCTTTCGCCGCGATGCTCGCGCACGAGCGCGGGCGCCGCATCGGCGCTACGCCGCATACCCGGTGTGGGTAAACACGGAGATCGGTCGCCCGAAGCGGGCATACTCCAAGACGAGGCCCCGTAGCTCAGCGGATAGAGCGGCAGCCTTCGAAGCTGCGTGCGGTGGTTCGACTCCACCCGGGGCCACCAAAGACTCGTAATTCAAACCGCGGCCTCGAGGAGGCCGCCTGGACCCAGAGGCACCCACGAGGAAATCGTGAGTGCCTCCTTCATTGAACGAGGCTTCCAATACCTCCCAGTCTGGCTGGCGCGCCTCGGGAGACTCTTCCGGCACCCGAGACGCTGCAAGCCGTCGTACCTGAGGGCTAAGAAGCACGCTGAACGGCTCGGCGAGGTTGCTTGAGACGTCCCCGTCGTCGTCGATGCAGATCTTCGTGAACAGCGCTTGGTTAAGCTGACGGCGAACGGAGTCGGGGGCCGTGGTGTAAGCGGCCTGCGCGTTCGTGACAAGGGCGAGAGCGGTCTTGAGATTGGCTTCGACCAGCTCATGCTCGTTGTCGGTAGCGGCGAGCCGCTGCTCGATGTAGGCGAACGCGTCGCGGATTCGGCTCTGCTCACTCTTGAGCAGGTCGAGCGGGACCGCGTCGGCGTAGTGAGCCTGGAGGAGCTTCGTGCGCTCGTCGAGAAGTCGGCGCTGGCGCTTGAGCAGCTTGTCTCGTTCGGCAGCAGCCTCTTGGCGCAAGGTGGCGAGTTCCTGGCCGAGAGTCGGCTCCAACGCGTTCCGTTCGTCGGCAGTCAGCTCGTGGACGGCGTAGTGCTCGATGATCTTCTGCTCGACCGTGTCGATGAGGACGGCCTTGAAGGTGCAGTTGGTTCGTTTGTTGTGACGTCCAGCGCAGACGAAGTACGGGTAGACCCGGCCGGACCTGCTTCGGGCGTGCGTGATGATGAGGCGGCTGCCACAGTCAGGGTTGCCGCAGTAGACCGAGCCCTTCAGGTAGTGGTTGTGGATGCGCGGCCTGTCGCCGGCCTGGTTGTGAGCGGCGAGTATGTCCTGGACGCGCTGCCAGACCTCAGCGCTGACGATCGGATCGTGGCGGCCCGGGTATTCGCCGCCCCGGTAGCGCACGGTCCCTTTGTAGTACGGGTGCGTGAGCAGCTTGTGCAGGTGCGAGAGGTACAGCGGCCGCGACGGCCTGTTCGCTGAGGGCGTGGTTTCGAGGCCTCGCTGTGCCAGCTCGTCGAGGAGACGCTGGACTGACCACGCGCCGGTTGCATAGGCCTCAAACGCCCACTTCATCAGCGGCCCACGCTCCGGATCGATCTCAACCGTGCGGACTTCGCGACCGTTTTCGACTCGTCGGACGTTGAGGTAGCCGAGCGGCGCTTTGCCGGGTGTGCCGCCAGCCTTGGCCTTCTGCACCGAGCCTTTGATGACCTCGTGCGCCAGGTTCCGCGAATAGAACTCGGCGATCGAACTCATGATCCCGTGCAGGAGCATCCCGCTTGGTGTTTCGTCGATGTTCTCGCTGCACGAGACGAGCGTCGTTCCGGCCGCTTTCAAAGCAAGGTTGATCGCGACGTCATCGGCTCTGCTGCGGGCAAGTCGATCAACCTTGTGGACGATCGCCAGCCCGACTTGGTTATCGCGCACGTAGGCGAGCATCCGCTGCAGCTCCGGACGATCGGCGCTCCTGGCGCTCTCGCCACGGTCGACGAACTCCTCGACGACAACGGCCCCGAGCGAGGCAGCCTTGCGCTTGCAGGCCTCGCGTTGAGCTGGAATCGAGTAGCCCTCGGCCTCGCCACCCTTTTCGGCTTGCTCTTTCGTCGAGACACGGAGGTAGATGACGGCCTGAGCCATCTCTGAGGAGGTGTTGTCCGTCGCCTGCTCGGATGCGCTCATAGGGTGCCCCTCGTACGGCGTCGGCTACAGCGCCGGAGGAGCCGTGTCCGAAGAACAATCCGCAGGACGCGCTGTCCGCGTCGATGCCGTGGCGCGAATCCGCATTGCGTGAGCCGAGTGTTGGCGACCGGTACTGGGACGGTGAAGAGTCTGCCGATCTCGCGCGGCGTCCTTTGGCCGTTGCTGCAGGCGCGCTTGAGCCACCTTCTTGGCGTCAAGAGACAGCCGGCAAAGTAGTCGGCAGCCCGTTCGGCTTGCTCGGCGGCTGACATGCCGGGCATGCCGGTGTAGAGGAAGGCGTGTGTCGTGTGGTCGACGACGTGCTTGAACTCGTGGGCGAGTGCGAAGCGTTGGCGTGGCGCCCGGTGGCGTCGGTTGAGGACGATGAGCCAGGCACTTCCGTTCCAGTGGGCCGAGCCGGAGATGGGAATGTCGTCGACGACCACTTGGAGTCGTGGGAGGCGAGTGATGAGTTCAGTCGGCACAGGTGGCTCCTTCGACTGCGCTAATCGAAGGAGCGCTTCCGCTTGCCGCTCCGCGATACGCAGTGCTTCCGCATAGCGAAGCGGGCGTCGCGGGACGAGCTCCCGCAGTTGAGCCAAGGCGCTCGGGCATCCGGCCGGTTGTGATCCTTGTCGTGTGCCCACCTCCCGTTCGCTCACATCTCGTCCTCATCGCTTCCGTTTCTTAGGTTCTGGCGCTTCGTCCTCGCCCGGCGCGGGGCCGGCCGGGTCGATTCCGTAACGGGCGGCGAGGTCATCGAAGTAATGCTCGAGTTCGGCGATCGCCTTGCGAGGGAGAGATCGGTACTTCGCCCGGAGGTAGGGAGTGAAGGTCGGCAGCTCGGTGGGGACGACGTAGTCGGCAAGGGCGAACACATCGGCAAGACTGACGCCGAGCGCTTTGGCGATCACGCGAAGGGTGTCCGGCCGCGGTTCCACGAATGCTCCCTGTTCGAGCCGCACCACTGTCGCCATGTCGACGCCGCTGCGCGCGGCGAGGGCTCTGGTCGAGAGACCGAGCGCCGTCCGCTGTTCTTTCAGAAACTTGCCGAGCGCCCTGGCTTGCTCAGGAATCATGTGCGATCTACTCCAGTTACGAATTAATCTTATCACGCTTGATGCGCATACGCATCGCGTTGTTGACCATTCCACAACGAGATCTCTTAATGATTCTCTTAGTGTATTTATCCGTGTAATGTTCTTTACCATATTTTACTATATTTCCCCCTTGTTTTCAAGTTGATATGAGGTTTGAGGGTGGCCCGGATTGTTTCCAATCCGGGCCACCGACCATCCGGTGCGATTAGGCCTTGAGAGCGTCGATCTTGGCCTGGATGTTGGCCTTGCGCTCTGCGGCCGTGTCGCGGAGGTGCTCGTACTCGGTCTTGGCCTCGTCGACGCGCGTCTTGGCGTCGGCGACTTCGGCGTCGATCGACTCGACTGCCCTGGTGAGGACACTCGTGGCTTGCTCGATCGGATCGCCGTTCGCCGTCTCGCGCTTGCGCGACCGCGGGGTTGACTGACCGCTGGTGCGGGTGTGGGCGTAGTAGGCGCCGCGCATCGAGTTGAACGGCTGTCCGAACTCGTCAGCGACCTGCCGGAAAGCGTCTGCCTTCCGAACGCCCGAGGCGACTAGCGCCTCGACCCGGTCGTACACCTCTTGAGCCTTTGTCATGGCTCATGCCTCCTTTCGAGAGGGATGGATGGCTGTGCGGCGGGCAGAACTTCCAGGTCCTCCTGGGTTCCGTCCGCCGGTGGGCCATCAAGCCCAAGGACGTCGTTCATGCCGCTTGCCGCTCGCTTGAGGCTTGCGTCGTTGCCCGCTCGATTCGCGCGTTGGCGATCCGCTCACCAGCGAGCCGGGCGAAGTCCGGGTTGAGTTCGATCCCGATCCAGTCGCGGCCGTGTTGGGCGGCGACGAGAGCGACCGTGCCTGCCCCAAAGAACGGGTCGAGCACCAGCCCGGGTTGGCTCGTCGCCCGGCAGCTGCAGCCGGGCCGGAGCGGGCCGCGCGTGCGGATGACGCGGTAGTGATGCTTGAAGCGATGGACGTCGCGGGGAGCGCTCCGCGGTGGGCTGGCTCCGAGTTGGCTTCTCGAGACGCGGCCTCCACGCTTGTACGGGCGGCCGCAGCGGCGACAGACGCGCTCCGGACAGCCGGCCAGCAACGGTCGCTCGACCAACGCTTCAGGGAAGGTCGCAAAGTGAGCGCCGCGGTAGTTGGCAGCCGGGATCTGCCAGACGTCGCCGGGGTTCTTGCCCAGGCGGTGGCCGACCTGGCCACGGGCGTGCAGCGCTGCCAGACCCTGGTTGCCGTGATCGCTGTCCCAGGACGGCGCACCCTGCCCGGGTGGCGGGTAAACAGGCCTGCCAGCGCGCCGATCAGTCCGGTGTGAGCGGTGCGGCAGCCGGATCGCGTCCAGGTCGAAGTGGTAGCGCCCCGCACGCACGAGTAAGTAGACGACGTCGTAGGTGCCGCTCAGCCGGTCGGTGACTGAGGAGGGCATCGGGTTGGTCTTCGCCCAGATCAGCTTGTTGCGGACGATCCAGCCGTCGGCGGCCAGGGCCAGCAGCAGCCGCTCGGGGGCGAGCACGAGACTTTTGGGCGGCGCGCCGGAGCGGTGATGGCGCGAGTAGGTGTCGCCGAGGTTCAGCCAGAGCGAGCCGGTCGGCTTCAGCACGCGGATAAGACCGCCGAGCACGACCCGCAGCTCCTCGACCCAGTCGCCGACGGTTGGCTCCAGGCCGAGCTGTCCCGCCATGCCGAAATCGCGGAGCTGGAAATAGGGCGGGCTGGTGATCACGCAGTCGACGGAGGCGTCGGGAAGCTCGCGCAGCCGCTCGCGGACATCACCGACGAGGATCCGGTTGCGCAACGTCGGGCTCATGCCGCCCCCCCTGCCACGAGCTCGACAAGGTCGTCGGCGGCCACAACCCTGAAAATCTCGGGTTGCAGCTTCCGCGCGCTGGCGATCGCTTCGGCAAGCTGTTTGCGGCGACGATCGTTTGGTGTGACCCAGACGACGAGCGGGAAGGTGCCGCTGCGCTGCTGCTCGATGCCGGTGCGCCAGTAGGCCTGGTACTGGCGGCACTTGCGCAGCACCGCCGGCGTGCTTTCAGTCGCGTTGTCGATCTCCAGGAACCAGCAATGCTCGAGGTCTCCCTGCGCGCTGACCACGTACAGGTCGGGTCGCAACGTCTCGCGCGCGCCAGCCGAGTTGAGGAACCGGCGCCACGCAGCAGGCTCGGTCTCGACGCTGATCAGCTCGAAGCGGCGAGCATAGGCCGCCTGCAGGAGCGCCAGGTGCGCGTCGGCAACCGCGAGGGTGTGATCGAGAAACAGCCGTGAGGGCTCCTCGGCCCGCTTCCCGCGCGGGTTGCTCACCAGCCGGTTGCCGGCCGACCCGAGCGCGTACACATAGGACGCCGATCCGGCCCGGACTCCTCCCACCCGACGCTCCAGTCGAACCAGCAAGCGCTGCTCGACCAGCCGGGCGAGGACTCGGCGGCAGACCCGCGATCCAGTGACTGAGCTTGCGTGCTCGCTGAAGTGGAAGGCCTCGATCTGGCGACCGGTCAGGAAGCGATGGCTGGCCACCGAGGCGAGCACGATCAGGTCGCGCTCACTCAGCTCCCTCCGCAGCCGCTCAAGACCCTGCGGCCCGCGATGGGCACTCATGGAGAACCCCATGTGTGTGCATCAGTCGCCGCACGAAACCGCAGGGTTTGCGCCCATTTCCAGGTGAAAGCAATCCTCTGGGTCCACGCGGCCGGGTAGGCGATCGGTACACCCACAACAACGGCGGCCAGCGCGGCCGGGTAGCCGACCGGGACGCTCATGATCGTCTCCTCGGCCGCGTTCCGACCGACCCCTCAGTTGGCTCCTCACCCTCCGCGAGACGGGCGATCTCGGCTTCCACCTCGGCGATCGGCTGGCCGTAGCGGGACCGACTCGCTTCCCGTACGGCAACCGGGTCGGAGACGGCAGCCGGCGGCGCTAGCGTCCGGCCCGAAGCGAACCCCGTCACTCGACCGCCGACCACCAGGCGGACGTAGACCTCATGCAGTCCGAGCTGCTGGAAGTCGTCGGCGTGAAGCTCACCGTTTGCGGAACGGGCCATCACCTGCGCGTCCTCGGCGGCGAGCTGGAAGCAGACTCGAGAGCGAGCGTTGGCGAGCACCGCCGAGCGCATCGACCCGGAAGGGAGTTGCCCGAGATGCTGGTGGCTGAGCGTCAACGCGACGCCGTAGCCGCGGGCCTGCGCCAGCGCGTCGGCAAGATCGGTCGGTAGGTGCAGGTAGTCCTGGAACTCGTCGATAAAGACCGTCACCGGCCGACGCATCGCCGCGGGCACGGCCCCGCGACGAAGCGTCGCGTGCCACAGCTCGGCCACGAACAGCGAGCCCAGCAGGCTTGAGGCTTCCGAGCCGAGTAGTCCCTTGGCGAGCGAGACGAGCACGATCTTCTGCTTGCTGAAGACCTCCTCGATCTGGAAGCGCGGTGTGGTCTGACCGAGCACGCCGCGAACCCGACGGCGCAGCAGGAACGGCCTCAGCTTGTTCATCACCGGCGCGATCGCCTGGTGGCGCTCGCCGTCGCTTATGCCGTCGAACCAGGCCCAGAACGGCGACAGCGCGATCGGATCATCGAGACCGGCGAGCAGCCGACGGCGGACCTGCGGGTTCGTTAGCAGCAGCGGCAGGGCGCACAACGAGGTCTCGCCCCGAGCGGCCAGACTCAAGAGCGAGGCGTGGAGGATGTCCTGGGTACGCGGACCCCAGCTCTTTTCGTACAGGCCGTGAAAGACGGCCAGGACCTGATCGGCAACCAGCTCCGGGTTAGCGGCCGCGCCAGCGAGCGGGTTCAGGCCGACGGGCCGCTGCGCATCCGCTGGATCGAGAACCACAACATGGCCAAGCCGGCCCTGCGGAACGCGAGCCAGAACGTCGTCGACGAGCTGGCCCTTCGGATCGACGACAACCACTCCCCGACCGGCGGCCATGTCTTGGACGATCAAGTTCAAGAGAACCGTGCTCTTGCCCGTGCCGGTCGGCCCGACGACGTGTAAGTGTTGGAGAGCGTCGGTGATCGAGAGACCGAGCTGGCGGTTATCCCCAGGCGCTGTCGAGCGGGCGATGACGCGACCGTGACCAGCGAGCCGAGCCTCGCCGCGAAGCAACCGTGCTCCTTCGCGGGGCACGCCCGGGAGCGGCTCGTCGCCGACCGGCCAGCCGGTCAGACCAACCAGCTCGGCGACGTTCATGACGAGAGGCCAGCGCAGAAACGGCACGGCGGCGTCCGTCAGCCGGGAAGGCTGCTCGCGCGTGATGTTCAGCCTGACGCCGGGAGACTCGGCTGCGCGAAGCCCGGCCAGCACCCCGACCGCCAATGCGCGAACGCGGGCGGCCGATGTGGCTCGGACGCCAACGCGGGCGACGCAGGCGAAGCCGTGTTCGCTGCGCTTGGCTCCGAGCGCCCCTCGCTGCTCGCTATCAAGCGGCCGGGCGGCGCCGAAGAGGGCGGTTCGCCAGGCAGGCTCTGTCGTCCCCGCGCCGGTGCTCGCTGCTACCGGCAACGGCCCGCGCCGAGGACCGAGCGCCCACTGGATAAGCACGGTCTCGTTCTTTCGAGCAGCGGCCAGGCCGGTCAGGAGCGCGCGAGTGACGGTCAACGGATTGTCGTGGCGCAGCGCCCGCTGCTTGGTATTCACGATCACTTGCCAGGCGGCATCGACCTTCGGCCGTTCCGCTGTCGGTGTGATCTCCATGTCCGCGACGAGTGAGTGGAGGAGATGCCCTAGGTCGTCGACCGCCGCCGGGTTGACGCCGAGCCGGTAGCTGACCTCGCCAGCCGCGGCGCTCGTCTCGATCACGACCACGCCGGCGCGCCGGTCGGTCGCCAACTGCCGCAGAACGGCGAGGCAGGATCCGGCGTCGAGGGTTCGTGGCCAATGCAGCGTCAGCCAGCTCAGGGCCGGTCGACGCTGAAGTCCGTCCACTATCAGCCAGCCGGCACCGATCGCAGCCACGGCGGCACCCAGAAGCAGCTCAGTCCCCATCGGGCCTTCGCTTACGCGGCTTCTGACCAGCAGCTCTGTGTTCGGCCTGGGCGTCGGCCTCGGCCTTCGCCTGGGCATAGGCCAAGGCGATCAAGGCCCGGCTCAACTTTCGAACATCGGGCGGATTCCGACGCACGGAGCGAATCGTGATCCGCCGTCCCGGTTGCTTGTCCTCACTCATCTCGCGCCTCCTTTCCCGCCCGTATCAACGTGATGCGCGTACGCATCACTAGACTGGTTTCTAGTAAACGATGCGCGCACGCATCACGTCAACGATGGTCGCCAATTCCACAACAGCGACCGGTACAGACCGGCCGCTGTTCACCAACGCCCCCGCCACCAACCCACCGGCCCCACACGCACGACCAAGCGGGCCAAGACGGCAATGCTCGGCGTATGACGGAGGGGAGACGCTCACGCGCCCTCCGCTGTGCACGGCCTGAACACGACGACTGCGCTCGGGAACGGAGCCGAGTGCTTCGCGCTACCGAACCGGAGTCGACCCCGCACGAAGCGGATCTCGGTCGCCTTCGCCGCGTAGTCGTGCCACCATGCCGTATCCGTGCGCGCGGGAACGAGGCAGACGACGAGCGCCCCCTCGAGACTCGACCCGTACGCCTTCCGCATCCATCCCTTGATCTCGCGGCCGTAGGGCGGGTTCATCCAGCACCGGTGGGTGTCCCACGTCTGCGAGAGGCCGTCGTCGTCCCGGGTGAAGTAGAGCCCGCACTTCGCGTTCGAGTCCGAGGCGCACACGTCGAGCGTGAAGTCGAACTCCGCGTCGAGTTCGTCGAAGAACTCCTGCGGCGTCGCCCAGTCATCCGTTGCGCTACTGAAGTGGACGGCGAGCCGCGTCACGCTATGACTCACCGCACTCGGATTCGGGCAGATGCTCAACTCCGTCACTGCCAGCGCCCGCGGTACCAGCGGACGATCACGGCGACACCGATCAGCGCTGCAATTACGAGTAGCGCCGGGATCACGGGTTGGATCAGGCACCAGGCGACGTTCAGCGCGACCGCGATCGCGAGGATTCCGAAGGCGAACCGCAGGTAGGAGTTGCCGGGGTTCAGGACGCGGACTCCCCCGTACGGCAGAAGACGGCCCCGGTCGCCGGTCGTGCTGCACCGCCGAGGATCCGGATTGCGCGCTCGATGTCGGCTGGCGCGAGCAGCCGGCAGCGCCACTCGCCGGGCGGAGGCGGGTCGCAGTTCTCCCAGAGGGACGGCGTCATCGCGGCGCAGCCGCCGCTCGTGTCGTGCTTGAGGCCGAGGATGTGGCCGAGCTCGTGGACAAGCACGCCCGCCTCGTCGAAGCGGTCCGGTCGCTGGACGATCCAGATCGTTTGAGGCTCGGAGTGGCCCAGGCCGGTGCAGGCCGCAACGTCCGGGTCGGAGCCGCACGGGTTCGAAGAGGCGATCGTCACGGTGATGTCCGCGCTCGCCTCGTGCGTGAGGTAGAGGTGGACGCGAACGCCGCTCGTGTTCCACGCCTCGATGGCTCGGGTGAGCGACCACTCGTAGCCGGGTGCCTTGTTGAGGACGCTGAGCTTGACCGCGGGATCCGGTTGGGGAGCTGGCGTTGGTTGAGGCTGTCCAGGCGGGCTCCCGGGTTTCTGGATGTGCATGGGGATCGCGAAGGCGGCCCCGACGAGGGCGGCCAGGACGGCCAGGAGGGTGGTGCCGAGATCGTGGCCGGTCTCGTTCAGCACGACGGCTCGGCGGCGAGGGTCGGTGTCCAGGCGCGCACGATCGCGCCCGCGCGCGCGAAGTACGCTTTCCAGAAGGCGCGCATGCTGATCTGGATCGAGGTCGGGATCTGCCGGCCGGGATCGAGCCCCGCCCCGACCACGTAGACGCAGACCCCGCGGAGCGGTGCGATCTTTCCGGCCCGGCCGAGCCTGTCGATCAGCCGCGTGATCTGGGAGAGGCTGAGGCGCTGCTTCTTCAGAATCAGCCCGTCGGCGGGGCTATAGGCCCACATGTTCGAGTTCAGGACGAGCGTCTGCGGCCCGGCCGGCTCGGAGGCGAAGAGCTCGCTGGCCGCGATCAGGCCGCCGAGAACGTCGGTGCCCTGCACGCGCCTCTGACGGCCGAAGAGCGTCTTCGCCTGCTGCTTCACCGCCTCGGCCTGCTGGGCGAGATCGAGCTTGCGGTAGTACGAGTTCGGGTCGGAGGGCTTGGGCGTGAAGCGGTGGAGGATCGGCCAGGTGATCGTGGCCAGAGCGCTCGCCTGGAACGGCGCGGCCGCAACCACGCCCTGATCCGCGGCGGCGAGGTCGGCCATCTCGCCGACGATCCGCACGGCCTCCGTCCGCTCAGCCGGCGTCGAGTCGAGGCTGTAATCGGCGAGCAGCACCCGCTGCGAGACCGACGTCCTCGCGGACACCGTGCTCGCCGCCAAGGAGACGACGAGCACGACGAGGAGCGTGAGCCGGAGCTTGATCTGGTATCGAGTCACCGCTTGTCCTCCTTCTGGTCGTGGTCGTGAACGGCGCGCTTGATCCGCCCCGTCGAAGCCGCAGACGGCTTGCCGTTCGCGGACGCCTTCGCCTTGGTCCTGGTCGAGTACGCGGGTGGCAGGTGCCGGGCGCGCGGCGTCTTCGTCGTGTCCCAGTCGTCGATCGGCTTCGGTGGGTTGTCGAGCTGGCGGACGAGGATGGCGAGGTACTTCGCCTGCTCGTGCTGGTGGTGGCGAAGCAGCTGGTCGAGATCGTGGTCTGCGCTGTCGGCGATCGCCTCCCGGCGCACATGAAGCGGCGCCTCGTGCCGCTCAACCCCTTCGAGTGCGCGCTCTGTGTTTGTCCGCTCCGTCTCCCGCTCGTTCACCTCGATCTGCGCGTCGCGCCACTCGGCTCCGTACGCGCGGTAGTAGGCGACGTAGAACGCGGCGAGCAGAGTCGCCGCGTGCAGGCAGCCGAGCGCGACGCCGAGCCAGGCCGGTTGGCTGACGCCGTGCCCGGCGAACGCGTTGCCGATCCCGATGATCTCGCCCGCCCGCACGAATGCGAGCCCGACGACGACGAAGACGTAGGACACGAAGGCCAGCACGACGACCGCGCGATGAGCGAGCCAGTCGCGCTGGCCTTCGATCCGGTCGCCCTCCGCCTGCACGAGTCGCGACACCGCCAGGGCGAGCACGTGCACACCGGCCACGAGCGTCGCCCCGACCAGCACGGAGATCACCCGGATCGTCTGGTCGTCGACCGGCAGGCGGGTGAACGACAGCTTCAGCAGCGGATACTCGGCCGCCGCAAACAGAGCCATGATCCCTGCGTAGACCAGCGGGGAGATCTGCCCGATGCGCCGCGGCTTCGGGATCTTGTCCCGCTTGGCGACCGCATTGTCGAGCGCGTCGTCGGCCCGCTCAACGTCGTTCGCCCGCCACTCCTTCTCGCACTCGACGTCTGCCAGCTCTTCATCGACGGCTCCGATCTCCGCGATGGCGGTCTCGATCCGATTGCTCGCCGCCTCTCCCTGGGCTGCGTGCAGCCCGTCTTGAAACGAGGTGTGCGTGCCGATCGCCTTCTCGCTCTCGAGGTCGCGCCGGGCGGCCTTCTCACCCGAGCCTCTGACCGTCTCCCGGCGCACCTCGAGCGCGCGCCGCGAGTGCTTGGCGACGGGCCGAGACGCACCGGCCGCCGGACTCTTGTTGTGACGCTTGAAGCCCATCAGGCCGCCCGTCCGCCCGCCGGCCACTGCACGACATCCATACCGACCTCGATATTCAGGAGCCAGTGCGGTACGTCGACGCCCGACACGGCCTGATCAGAGGGCCAGAGCCAATGGATGCAGTCCACTTCGGCCCCGGACTCCTTCGTGGGCATGAGTTCAATCGCGATCGTGTTCTCCGTGGAGTGCTGCTTGGTTGCGTCAGTGAGTCGCAAGACGACCTCCTGTCTTCGCTAAGTGAGAACTGTCGAAATCAGGGTCGTCGTCACATGGATGTGCGCGGGCTTCACTTACCGACGTGTGGCGTCACGACGTACAAGCCCGATGCCACACGTTCGAGATGCGCGCGGTGCGGGGACCACCCCGGCACCGACCACGCGCGCGGAGTGATCGATGCCTAGACTGCTAACTCATGGAATCGCCCGCGTCGGCCGCGTTCGGACAGCTGCTTGAGCGACTGCGAGGCGAAGAGTTGCAGTTCGACTTCGCCGCGAAGGTCCGGATTACCCGCCAGCAGTACGGCATGATCAAGTCGGGCAAGCGACGACCCGACGAAACTCTGCGCGATGCTCTCGTCGCCCGGTTTCCCGAGTCTCAGTCTGAGATCGAAGCTCTCTACGCCGAGGTTGAGACGGAACGACTGGCCCGGCGCGAACAGCGCGCGAGCGCGCACGCGGGAGTAGACAAACGTCTACAAGGAATGATCGCCAACTTGATGAAGGTTGGTCGAATCGAGGAGGCACGAGCCAGTATCGGGCGTTCGCTTGACGGAGGGCCATCACCTGCGACACGTGTTTGGCTCCTCGATCAGCTTGCAGACCTCGAATCGTCGCAGGGCAACCATGACGCAGGGACCGCTGCCCGTCGAGAAGCAATCGAGAGCGCGCACGCGTCTGAACTTCATGATGAAGAGCTCAGACTTCGTCTTGCTCTCGGAAGACTACTGTCAGCCCGCGCAGAGTTCGAAGCTGCACACGCTGTAGTCGACGAAGGCCTCAGATATCACCCTGCAGCCGGAGCACTTTGGCGCCGGAAGGCCATCGTCCACTGGTACCAGCACGAATACCCCGATGCGTACGCATGCCTCGCTTCAGCGAGGGCGCACGGTGTTCCGCTAAGCCGGATCGTTCACACTCGGGGTCAGGTCCTTGCGGAATGGGGCAACTACTCAGCGGCTGTTGAAGATCTAACCCAAGCAATGGAAGAAGCAACATCACCTGCGAACGAGGCGTACGCCCGGAGCACGCGCGCCTATGTCCTAGCGAATCTAGGCGAGGTTAACCAAGCGATGTCAGAATTCGCTTTCGCCGAACGAGTAACACCCAAAAATGCTTGGCTGCATTATTTTCGGGCGCTATGTCATGGTAAAATCGGAGATGAGGAGCAATTGATCGAAGGCCTAAAGCGGGCGCTTGAGTGTGAAGTCCCAAGTCTAAACCCTGCGAAGCGGGCGCACGCGATCGCCGTATTGAAAGAACATGGAATCGAGATTAACTCTGCCGCCTAGAAAACCCGACTGCCGTATACTCGTCACCGGTTTCGACCCGTTCGGCGGATCGCACGTTAATCCCTCTGCCGAGCTTGCCATGCGGCTTGGCCGAGATGACGCGACCTTGTGGACCAAGATAATCCCAACGAGTTATGTCCGAGCATGGAAGGTCATGCAGGACTTACTCCGCAAACGTCCGCAAGGCATCCTCATGTTTGGCTTTTCCCGCAACGCGACGGGCCTGCGGCTAGCGCGTTACGCTCGCAATGAGGACAGGGCAAAAGCACGCGACAACGATGGTCGAACTGGACGCGCGAGGATCGTCAATGCCGCACCCAATGCGCTGTCCGCAACGGCGCGTGTCGACGAGCTGCATCGACAACTGCTCGCTGCCAACGTGCCGGCTTCTGTCTCAGAGGACGCGGGCGGGTTTGTTTGTAATCACGTGTACTTTCGAACCTTGGAGGCGCTGGCGAGGGAATCAGCCCCCAATGCAAGGTGTCTGTTCGTCCACGTTGGCGATTGGCAAGGCACAGCCGACCAAGACGACGTCATCCGAGGCGCGAAGCTTCTTGTTAGGGCGATTGCGGGCGCGGACGAGGGAGAGGACGCTGCGTGATGGCCTCCGCCGCGCCCGTGCGGGTCGAGCGGAATACGGCGGTGTAGCGGTAGATCGGTGCCACGCCGCGCGCAGAGAACAGCCGAGCCTCGCGGTACGCTCGTTCTACCGGCGTTGTGAAGGGCGTCGCCAGAGAATGTTACAATTGTTACAAGATGGCAACTCCTAGCAACGCTCCCAGTGTTCTTGGCCGGCTTCGCGTGGCGGACTTCCTCGAGAAGTCCCGGGGAGAGGTTCGTGGCCGCGTCGTGACGGACGCGAAAGACCGCTACTACTCCCGTGACTACAAGTGGACGCAGGCCGGGGCCGACTTAATCGTGCAGCGCGCAGATGGACACGGCGACGCTGTGACGATCGCGGCGGAGGTTGAACTTGACGAGCCGTTGGTCGCGTTCTTCGGGCTATACAGCGGAGACGGTGCGAAGGGCTCCGAAGCGCCCGACGACAGCTCGCGTATCGAGCCTTCGATTTCCTTCTCGCAGAAGGAGCCGCACTTGGTGCGGTTCGCGGTCGACTACTTTCGGAAGCTCTTCACCGGTGATGTCCGGTTCGTCTTCTCGCTTGGTGAGGACAGCGCCTACTTCATGGACGGAGAGGGCCTCGACCTACTGAGGGCGCATTACGGCGGGAAGGTCGCCGCTGTTCCACCGCTCAACGAGGTCAGGCCGAAACTCAACGACGCTGACGAGAGGTATCTCAAGGAGGTTCGCCCGGACGTGCCGGGTGATCAAGCCGACTATCTCGCGTTCTACTACTTCCACAAGGCTGCGATGCAGGAGATCCTCACGGAGGTTAAGCGCAAGGATGTCGAGTCGGCCGGCATCGTTCTCGGCGGAGGAGATCGCGTGACGGCGTCACTTCGTCGGCCCTTCAAGAAGGGCGCGCGCCTTCCAGGCGGCACCAGCCGATCCGACGAGATTCACGTCGGCGGGCTCAATGGGATCGGAGAGCTCTTCCTGAAGATGTTCCACGACATCGAGGAGACATTGCTCCTCGACGCGCAGGCCTCAAGCTCCGGCCTCGTCGAGTGGTCGGATACTCCATCGAAGGTCGGCCGCGCGATCGAAGTCGAAGACTTCTTCCTGCACCACGAGTTCGGGAAGATCGCTGGAGAACGACCCGCGTTCGCTGAGCAGGAGGGGGCTTACCTTCGTGGGCAGTGGCGGCGTTCAAACGAGGTCCTGCTTTCACCATCGCTGCGGGTCACACCGTTGTGGTGCTACACGTCGGGGCTGTACCTGGCTGAAGGGACCACGCCGAAAGAGGCCCTCTTCTCGATGTACACGGCCCGCCCTTCGGGCTTCGCGCTTGGCTTCACGTCGTCAGAAGGCGCTTCTATCGAACTCGTCCTGCGGGCACTCCGGTCACTCTTTGCCCCACAGCTGTGTCTCGAGTCGTGGAAGATCAAGGTCGGGTCACAGTATTTCCCTGAACTCGTCGTGACGGGCCTCAAGCACGGCGTCCCGATGCTTCGTGGAGGCAGGAGCGGCGACGGCAAGTTGCGGACGATGGAAATCTCGCTCGCAGTGCGCAGCTGGGCGTTAGGGATTGCTGATCTCGAACTCAACGCGACTAGCGTCTTGCACCAGGAGTACGCCGATCGCTTCACCCACGTCGAACCGACCGGCGCGGGAGTAGCGAGGATCGACTTCTCAGCATCCTCGTCGCTTTGCCGCTGGTACTTCCCGCTACTGATGTTCAGCGTCTTTAGCTCATTCATTAGTAAGCCCGCGGAGAAGTTCTACTAGTGCGCCACCTAGTTCTCCCCGGTATCGATATCGAACCTGGCTTCTTGACTCGGGAGCACGAGGCATACCTCCAAGACTGGCTCGTCACGACGCGGGAGGATGTTGAGCAAGGCGACGTCTCCGCATCCATGTGCCTTCAGGCTGCCTTCGTCGAGCTTGTAACGGCCGGTCGTCTCGAAACCGACTGGCTCGGGGTCTTCGACGCCTACTTGACCGACGAGCTTGGCGGGCCACTTGCGTACTCCGAAGCGTTCGGCACGCGCCTCTATAAGTTCGCAGACCAGTGGAAGCAGTCAACAGTCCATGCCATCCACACGAGGTGGTGGTTGGAATGTGCAGCGGACAACGACAAGGTCGACCACTCCCGCTTCGCAGCTCTGCTTGCTCCGAAGGAGAACGCTGGCTGGATCTACGACCACGACGTTAGTCCCACTATCGAACGCCATCGGATGAAGTCCGAGCTGATGCAGTCGATGGCCGAGGCGACAGAGATCCTCGAAGCTGCCGAGACACTCGCCGGTAAGCGCGACGACTTGGAGAGCACACTTGTGAAGTTCCCTCAGAGCGGCTACGTAAGCGCTGAGTACTTTCGCCTGGAAGCGCTGAAGCGTCTTGATGGCGTTCAGCACATGTCGGCCGACATAGCTGACGCGATCACGCGGTGTTTGCTCGATGTGGGTGTCTGCGACTTCTCACTGATCTCAAAGACCGATGCCTACATGGGGACCGCGAAGCGCACAGCCAGGGACAAGATGCTGCCTTCGCCGCTCTCTACCTGCCAGGCCCAGACCCTCCGCGACGCAGTCAGGGACAACGAGGCATCTGCGGCCATTGAGACGAGCGTCCGAGCCTACGGCGTGGTACTCAAAGCGAAGCCGATGGAGATCCCCGCCTTCCAAATGCGTGACATGGCGATCCCGTTTGGCGCCGATCGGACGCCCATCGAAGCTATCTGCGCCTCCAGTCTCGTCAAGCAGTACGGAGGCAGTGCATGACGCCTGCCCGCATCGCCGATGTTGCCGCCGCTCTGAGTGTCGTACCTCCGCTCACCCTCTGGGACGAGTCGGACGGTGTGAGGTTGGAGATCAAGCCGTACCTCCAGCCCTTCGAGCGACAGCTGGCCGATCTCGAGCTGTCCGCTCTGGCCGGAAAGGGAGCGAGACTGACCAGCCAGAACGGCTACTCGCTCGTTAAGAGTGGTATCTCCGAGGGCGAGCTCCGCGAACGGCTGACCTACTGGCAGCGCGTCGGCACCGAGGTTCTGGTTCCCACGCGGCAGACACTGCTTGAACTCAGCCAGAACGGATCGGGTCCACTTACGGAAGCCAACCCGCAACTTCATCGGGCTCGGCGCCTCCGCTACGGAGTACATGGGTTGCATGAGTACCGGGGGAAGTTCTTCCCGCAGCTGGTGCGCTCCCTTATCAACATCGCGGATCTCAAGCCTGACTCAGTCGTCATGGATCCCATGAGCGGCAGCGGGACTACGCCTTGCGAGACAGTCGCCCTCTCACACCGAGCACTTGGTCTCGACCTGAATCCCTTGTCGGTCTTCGTGTCCCGTGTCAAGTGCGCGGTGACGACCGCTCCGAAGTCCTTCGCACCAGAGACGCGAAAGAGTCTCACGGGGTTCCGCTATCGCACGGTCTCGCCGAAGTCCGTTTGGCCCGAGGATCTCGGCTACCTCACCAAGTGGTTCGATCCCGCCGCGCTCGACGACCTCGCGAGCATCGTTGTCGAGGTCGCTGAGACGAAGCCGTTGGTCCGGGGCTTCCTCTTCGCATGCTTGAGCAACATCGTCAGGTCTGTCTCCTGGCAGAAAGAGGTCGACCTGCGCGTCCGGAAAGAGATTCGTGACTACAGCCCGGGTCACGCCGTTGAGCTGTTCCGAGCTGCCGTTCAGGACCAGCTCGACCGCATTGAGCCTTATCAGGCACTACTTCCCGCCAATGTTCGCGGAGCGGCTTATGACATCCGCGAGGGAGACGCTGTTGCGGTTGACGACGTTTTCAGCGACTTCGGCGGAAAGGTGGACCTCATCATCACGTCGCCTCCGTACGCCACAGCCCTGCCGTACCTCGACACTGACCGACTGAGCCTAATGGTGCTCGGCTTGCTTCCTCGCAAGAATCATCGCCGAACCGAGGCATCGATGATCGGTACGCGTGAAGTCACCGAGGCTGAACGGAAGACCGAGTGGACGAGATACCAAGACCGCAAGGACGAGCTACCGAAGAACGTCGTCCGCCTCATCGATGAGATCGCAGAGCACTACCACGGCGACTCGGTCGGGTTCCGCAGACGCAACCTCCCTGCGTTGCTCGCTAAGTACTACCTCGCGATGTCTGACGCGATGCGATCCGCACATCGCCTCATGCGGCCCGGCTCCTTCGCGTTCTACGTAGTGGGAAACAACAGCACTGTCGTTCATCGGGACCGCGTCGAGATCCCCACGGACGACTTCCTTAAGGACATCGGCCAGCGGGCCGGCTGGAAGCACGTGGACACCATCAGTATGGAGCTGCTCGCATCGCGTGACATCTTCCGCGAGAACCGCGGATCGAAGGAGACGATCCTGTGGTTTCGCGCGTAGCACCTGTCCCGGACCCAAAGCGGCCGGCCATCTTTACTGGTGGGCCGACCGCGTCGGCACTGCTCGGCAGTGAGGGCGAGTGGGACTTCCACTACACCGACAACGCCGAGTATCTCCACGCTCTGCACCCGTGGCCCGCAAAGTTCATTCCGCAGATACCCCGGAAGGCCATCGAGGACTACACCTCCCGCGGAGGTGTCGTTCTTGATCCGTTTATGGGCTGCGGGACGACTCTGCTCGAGGCCAGTCTTCTCGGACGGCCATCGATCGGCGTAGACAACAACGCCGTCGCTGTACTCGTGACCCGTGCCAAGACGGCCTCTTACAGCGAGGAGGATATGCGGAGCCTGCAGGCGTTCGCCCGCGGTCTCGACAATCGAGTTGCGAGTCTTCCGCTGAGACCCGATCTCATCCCCACCAACGAGAACTTCGGGTACTGGTTCCCCAAGCCGGTGATAGCGCGGTTGGCTGCTCTCAAGGGTTTGGTGCTCGATGAAGACGAGCCGCTCCGCACACTCCTTCTTGCTGCTCTCTCTTCGATTGTCGTTCGTGTTTCGTACCAAGACAGCGACACTCGCTACAAGCGGGTCGACCGCGCGATCTCGCCCGAGGAGGTCGATCGCGCCTTCCGAAAGCGCGTGGCCTATCTCATTGGCCAGGTGCCAAGCGTCATCGGAAGGGAGTCCGCACCTGTCCAGATCTACGAAGGCGATGCCAGAAAGTTGGATCCAATCGGCTCCAACTCCATCGACTTGATCGTGACGTCGCCGCCCTACCTGAACGCCTACGATTACCACAAGTACCACCGCCAGCGGCTTCACCTGATCAATGGCGACTTCAAGTTCGCGCGGGACGTAGAGATCGGCAAGCACGACGACTTCACGCGTCCAGGAGCCACACCGGAGCAGTACTTCTCCGACATGGACGCTTGCTTCGCGGAGTGGGCCCGAGTCCTCCGGCCAGACGGCAAGTGCGTCCTGCTTATCGGCGACGCGATCGTGAGCAAGAAGCCGGTCCCGGTGGCCGATCGTTTCGTGAGTCTTCTCGAAGCCCGCAACCTCCACGTTGAGAAGCGGTGGGTGCGAGAGCTCCAGGCCACGAAGCGCTCTTTCAACGTCAAGAACTCACGGATGAGCCACGAGCACGTCTTGCTACTGGAGAAGCGGAAGGCTCGGGTGTGAAGAGTCAAGCCCCGGTGGAGCGCCCGCTTGATCCGGTGGCCTTCCTCCCCGGCGTAGCAGAGAGCCTCGGCTGGTACGTCTACGTCCTCCGCGATCCTCGAACGGGTGCCATCTTTTATGTCGGTAAGGGCAAAGGTGACCGGGTGTACCAGCACGCTCGTCACGCCAAGAAGATCAGCGGTGAGAGCGCGCCGCAGCTAAAGCTGCAGACGATCAAGGACATCCATGCTGCTGGCGGCGAGGTGGAGGTCGAGATCATTCGTCATGGCATCGCAGGCGAGGCAATGGCTTACGAAGTTGAAGCCGCGACGATTGACACCCTTCGCCTTGTTGGCAACGACCTAACGAACCTCGCTAGTGGCCATGGCAAGGCTCGGGGCTGGAGGCCCTTGGCAGACATCGTTGCTGAGTACGTCGCGAGGCCCATCAAGATCGAGCACCCCGTCGTTCTCATTCGCATACCGAATCTCTACTCGCAGGGTATGCGGCCTGAGGCGTTGTACAAGGCGACTCGTGAGTGGTGGAGGATGTCTCCAAATCGGCACAACCCCCAATGGGCATTCGCTGTCTACAACGGCATCGTCCGCGCCGTCTACCGCATTGAGCGGTGGGAGCAGGAGCCGCCGCCCGTCAATCGCAAGCCCAGGTGGGCATTCGATGGTGTCCGCGATGAAGGTATGGAACAGCTGTATCTCTGGACCGACGTGACGAGCTACCTTCCCAATGGCGCCCAGAACCCGATCAAGTACGTGAACTGTTAGCAGCAGGTTCGGGGCCGGCGGCGAGCTGAACGCCGCGGCGCTGCAACGCCTACCGGTCCGGGTCGGAGCCTGGATCCTGTGCCGGCGTCTGTCGAGATGCCATGTCCGGGCATGTCCGTAGCGCACAGTGGTTGTCAGAAGAGGCATCAGCGGCGTAGACTGTAAGAGTCGGAGGTTGGACGCGCAGTAGTGCGTAACGCGCTCAACTAGAGACGGCCGGGAACGGAGCGTCGTCCGACTCCATCCTTAAAATAACAGCCCCGCTTCGAGGGCGAACAAACGTACGTAAAGGAGAGGATTATGAACGAGCACAAGACAACAACCATCATCATCGACGGGACGCCGCACGAGTGGAACGAGAAGGAAATCTCGTACGAACAGGTGGTGAACCTGGCCTACGACGGCAACCCTCCGACCGGCGAGTTCGTGGAGATCACTGTCGGCTATCACCGCGGCCACGGCCAGAAGCCGGAAGGCGACCTCGAGCCGGGCGAGACCGTGAACGTGAAGGACGGCATGATCTTCGATGTCACAGCGACTGATCGCTCGTAGCGCTGACCTAAAGCGCTTACAGGACGAGGGCTACGACGTCAGCACGCGGGGAGCGGTCGTCCTCGTCAAGGATGTGCCCTACCTCACAGCGGAGAAGGCGATCAAGCGCGGCACGCTCGTTTCGACGCTAGTCGTCGCCGACGACGTGACGGTCAACCCGGTTGAGGATCACGTCGCCTATTTCGCCGGCGAGAAGCCGCACAACGCCAGCGGCAGCGCCATCGGCTATGTGATCAACGACAACATCCAGCAGTCATACGGCGGCGTTGACGTGAACATCCAGATGTCGGCGAAGGCAAAGACGAGCGACCAGAAGTACCGGGACTACCACCACAAAATGGCGACCTACGTGCGGATTCTCTCCGGGCCAGCTAAGAAGATCGATCCCGAGGTCACAGCCCGTACTTGCCCAGTGATCGTCGAGGATGAAGAAGAGACCGTCTTCAACTATGTGGACAGTGCATCGAGCCGGGCTGGCCTGGAGGTGCTCACCGACAAGCTCAAGGTGGGCTCGGTGGCGATCGTAGGACTCGGTGGCACAGGCTCCTACGTTCTCGATCTCCTCGCAAAGACGCCTATCGGAAAGATCCACCTCTACGACCGCGACACCTTCCACCAGCACAACGCATTCAGGGCTCCGGGCGCGCCAACAAACGAGGAGCTGGCGCAGAGGCCGACGAAGGTGCGCCGTTTCGGCCAGATCTACTCCGCGATGCGCCGCGAGATCATCGAGCACGACTACAACGTCGACGAGTCGAACGTTGACGAGTTGCGGGAGATGGACTTCGTGTTCATCGCCATCGACAACGGCAAGGCACGCAAGCTCATCGCCGAGAAGCTCGAAGAGTTCGGCGTGGGTTTCATCGACGTCGGCATGGGTGTGAAGGAGAAGAACGGATCACTGGTCGGCATGGTCAGGACCACGACCAGCACGTCCGAGCATCGTTCAAGAGGCAAGCTGCCGTTCAGTGGCGGCGACGCGGAGGATGACTACACGCGCAACATCCAGATCGCGGACCTCAACGCACTAAACGCGATCCTCGCTGTCATCAGGTGGAAGAAGCTCGTCGGGTTCTACGGGGACATCGAGCTCGAGTACCACAGCCTCTACACCCTCAACAGCAACTACCTGATCAACACGGATGTCGCCGCATGAGTCGCCTGACAAGCATTCGGCCTGAGTTTGTCGAGTTCGTACCGAAGGAGCTTGAGGAAGGCGTCCTCTATATCTCGATTCCCTATAGCACCGCCGTCCACAGATGCGCGTGCGGGTGCGGTAGCAAGATCACGACGCCGATCCGTCCAGCTCGATGGCGGTTCACCTACAACGGTGAGAGCGTGTCGCTCTACCCGTCGGTCGGCAACTGGAGCTATCCGTGTCAGTCTCACTACTGGATCGAGCAAAACCAAATCGAGTGGGCGTCGAAATGGTCGCACGAGAAGATCGAGGCCAACCGAACGCGAGACAAGGCGGATCGCGAGCGCTACCTCAAGTCGCGAAGCAAGCCGGCTACGACTCAGTCGCGTGCGGCAGACTCCGGTCGAGGGCTCATCGATCGCTTCCGCGGGTTATTCCGGCGATGATCGCAGGCCCGATTCTGTTGCCAGAGTAGGTAACACGCTGGGCAGCGACTAACCGTGATTCCAGCACGTTGAGCGACCGCTCGAGCCGTCTCCAGCAGTCCTCCCATCGGACATCAAAACGATTCGCTCGGCCGGCATATCTCCGCCGACTGGCGGTACAGCTCGCTCGATGCCGTGACGATCGCGCGTAAGGGCTCGGGCGCGGGGAGGGCATCGGGGCGGCGCCGCCGGGGGCGTGGGTCGAAGGCCGCGGCCCTTCCCACGTCCCCGGCTACTGCTCGACCAGCCGTCGATGCAAGCGTAGGCCCTGCGGCCGAAGGTGTCTAGACGGCCGTTTCAGACATGGGCGGCCGGGACCTTTCGGCGAGTACGGCGATTCGCTCCACTCGTCAGAACGTCGTGCGGAATGGCACCGCGAGGCGGAACCCCCCAGGAGAACTCAGCGGCCGACGCAGCTACCTGTCCGCGTCTTCGCCTTCGACGACCACCACGGCGTCGCCTGCCCGTGCGCCTTCCATGACAGCTTCCCGCTGGCTGAGATGCGGGCATCGACGCTCCCGTTGACGTCGGTACACCAGACCGTCGCGCCGATCGCCTTCAGCCGCGCGATCGCTTCCGGGGCCGGGTGCCCGTACGAGTTCGGGCCAGTCGAGAGGACGGTCCAGCGCGGCTTAGCGACGTTGAGGAGCTCGTCGACCGAGCCGTGCTTGGAGCCGTGGTGGGTGGCGAGGAAGACGTCGACCGGCTCGGTCAGATGCGACGCGAGACGAGCGGCGATCTCCTTAGCGACCTTCTTCTCTACATCGCCGGTGAAGAGCGTGTCGATGCCGTTGACGCGCAACAGGTAGGCGACCGAAGCATTGGCAGCCTCCTCGCTCCCGCCCTCGTACTTGCCGGCCGGCGGGCTGAGGATCTCCCATGTCGCGCCGCCCCAATTGAAAGTCTGACCGGCCGTGACGTACGTCGGAGTGAGCCCCTCCGCTGCAATCGCCGCCATGACCGCCCGGTTCGCGTCGGTCGCCTTCCAGTGCTCCGACTTGCTGAGGACAGCCTTCTTGACATCCCAGGCCGCGAACAGGGCGACGAAGTTCTTAACGTGATCCTCGTGCGGGTGACTGAGGATCGCGACGTCGATGCGCTTGGCGTCGACGCTCTTGAGGGCCGCCTTGACGTTCTCCAGCTCGAACTCGCCGGCGTCCGAGACGATGATCTTGCCGCCGATCTTCATTACGACGCCGTCGCCCTGGCCGACGTCAACGAAGACGATCTTCGCTGGTTTCGCAGATGCCTCGACGGCGAGCTCACGTGCGGACGCCGGAGCGGCGAGCAGTACCGCCACGGCGAAGATCGCTGCCATCCTGCTTCTGAGCTGGGCGGCCACAAGCGAATCATCGCGCAGATCGGTGCCAGCACCTAGCCCGCCCGGTTTTCAGCCGGAGGTTGTCCCGTAGCTCGCTACGACCGACTCCACAATCCACGGCTTCGTGCGCATGCGATCTGCGTCCGCGTCAATTCGGACAGGCCATGAAGAACACCCTCAACGAGTGGTGGAGGGACTGAACCCGCGCGGAAGCCGAGATACGAACCGCGTCTGATGCGAGAGCAGTCGGGCTGAAGCCCTACGACGCTTCGAGGATGTCGCCTTGTTCGGCGAGCTGCGAGGGCAGCTCCAGCATCGCCGCGATCTCTTTGGCTAACTCGATGGCCCGTTTGCGAGTCTTCGGCGGCAGCTTCTCCGGATCGGTCTCGGCTAGCAGTCGGTTGTATTCACGGGCGATACCGACGGACGACGGCTCCTCGGTCGTCTCAAGCACTCGCTTTCCCTCCTCGCGTGACCAGGCTGCAAGACCCTTCGGATCGCCAGAGCCGAATCGCTCGTTGTAGGACTTCTCGAGCTCGGGCCTGACCTGCGGCTTCTTATCCTTCTTCTCCGCGTTCTCACAGAGGCTTTCGATGTAGATGATCGTCGCCTCACGGAAGAGTCCCGGCGAGAGAACGTAGTCCTCGCCCGTCGTGTTCTTCGGCAGTGTGTGCTCCTCAAGCTTCTTGGCCTCGATCAGGCGCTTGAGATTCTTCCTGCGGTCGCTGCCGCCCTTGTCACCGTCGAAGAGGAACGCGATCTTTGGCCGAACCGCGGAGTCGAGAAGGATCCGGGTGAGAGCATCCGCGTGCTTCGAGTCACCCGTGGCCATAATCGAGAGCGGGTTGATGTCAAAGGTGAAGTCGCCCAGTTCGATCAACTTCTGGAGGTCGGAGTTGATGAGGATTGGGTCGGAGTCCCCTTCGACGAGGAGCACCTTTGAGGCGAAGAGTACCGTGCCGGGAAACGCGAGCCCGAGCGCATCAATTGCCGCACGCCACTGACCGGCGAAAGGCTTCTGGTCAATGCCGGTTCCGGCGCCGTCCTTCTTCAGAAGCCGGTGCCTCGTTGGGTAGTTCTTGTTGATCAGGAAGATCGAGTGCGTCGAATACACGACCTGATTCGACCGGGAAAGTGTCTCCACCACCTGGAGCAGATCGTGCTGTCCCGCCGGGTGGAGGTAGATCCCAGGGTCGTCGAAGAGCCAAATCAAGGAACTCGCCTCTGAGGCGCGCTCGCGGGCGTAGAGCACTGTCTTCAGAGCGAAGAAGTGCGTGAAGCCGCTGCTGCGACGAGAGGCCCGGGCATAGCTGACATCCACGGCCGGGTCGTCAAGCCGCAGATGAATCTCGCCCTGATCGTGGTCGAGCTTGAAACCGAGATTCTTGCCTTGCGACCAAGCGTCGCGGAGTGTCGTGTTGAGTTGCTCGCTGGCCTTGTCGAGGCGCTTCGTCGTTCGATTCGACTGCTCGAAGATGCTGTCCCACTCATTCTCTTCAAGTCCGGCGTAGCGGAAAATGCCGCGCATAAAGTCGTTGTTCTCGTCGCGGATCGTCTCCCTGGTGGCGACGTCAGGGAGCGACTCCTGAGGGCTGATTAGCTCAACGCGCGGAAGTCGCGGCAGCACGAAGTCGAGCAGCGCCTCGTGATCGAGTCCTGCGGCATCCTCGAACGCAAGCTGCCCCTCCACACCAGCGCGCGTCAGAACAATCTGTGTAGGCATCTCCTCCTGAGTCCGCAGAGTCGGTTCAGGCAGCGGTGCCTCTTTCGCAAAGCTCAAGTTCCCTTGCTCCGCCTCGGTGACCGCGTCGGCGATGACGCGCAACCGCGCGGCTTCGCGGGCCGCGTCGTCTGATGCCTTCACCGCGGCCTTCGCCCGCGACGCCGCATTTTCCGCGTCTTGCTCGGCCTTTGTCAGCTCCTCAGATCCGGCCGGGTGTGTCTCTGCGGCCTGCGTCTTTGTCGCCTCGGCAGTTTCAGAGCGCGTCTGGGCCGACTTGGCGTTTGTTGCCGCACGCCCTGCGGCTGCCTCAGCTTCATCGGCAATCGCCACGATGTCGAGCCCATCCTCGCCGTCGAGCATCGCCCGGAGCTGCATTTCCTCTGCGGCCCCGAGGGCCACACGCTTCCGAGCGACTGCCGCCCTTTCAGCCGCCTCCTCTGCGAGCTGCAACTTGTCCGACGCCTCGGCCTTCGCCGCGGAGAGTGCCGCCGCGTTCGGCGCTGCCGGGGAGACCTCGGCCGCTGCTTCCTCCGCTGCGGCCTCTGCCGCTGGTGGATCTGTTCCTGCGGCTTCCAGCTCTGCGGCGCGAGCCGCCGCTTCGTCAGATTCTCCCTTGGCTGTCGTCGCCGCGCTCTCGGCTTCCGCCGCGGCCTCGGCGAGCGACTTCCTAAACTCGCTGATTGCGCTCGTCCGAATCCAGGCGTTCTCTTCCTTGAACAAGGCCTCGCGTTCGGAGTCGGAGAGCACAAGCTTGTAGTCAATGCGCGGGAACTTGCTTCCACGGTCGTGGTAGTCCCAGTTCAAGTCGCGCTCCGCTTCGAAGGGAGTGTCCGCATTCAGATGCGTGATCGCGTGAAGAACGTTGGTCTTGCCGTGGTCGTTGGCGCCCAGGACGACGGTCACCCGGTCATCGAGATCGAAGGGAAGCGTCTCGCGGATCGAGCGGTAGCCGGTGATCGAAACCTGGCGAAGCTTCACGGGGTGACTTTAGTAGGCAATAGCGGCAACTATCACAGGTCGAGCGCCGGGATCCAGATCAGCGCTCGAAGGGGTTGCGACTATACACACGACATCGGACACCACCCGACACCGCGACCGACCCGTTGCCGGGCCGTGACGGGCGGGAGTGTGGCAGGGCCGTCGGACGGAACACCGATAGGCCGCAGCTCCTAGTGGCCGATGTCGTCCCAGCGCTTGCGCCGGGCATCTAGCTCACGCTTCGAGGATGGAGAGGGAGGCTCGTGGGGACGACCGGGAAGGAGACGCTGCTGGATCCCGCGGATAGAACATAGTAATATAAGTTACAAGTAGGGCGTTTGCGAGGGTCCTACTTCTTCGGCCGTCGAGAGCTTGATTTGGGCCTTGCGCTGATCTTCTCAAGGAGGTCGAGCAGCCGCCGCGGAGGGTTTGAGAACAGTCCGCTTAGGTCCACCTCGCGTCCCCGGCCGGCGTCGCCTCCCGGCCGGCGGAGCCGGCCTCCGGCGCCGCCTCGCGTCGCTGCGCGCACCGGGCTCTCCGGGGCCGTATTCGCATACTGTCCCCTCCGGCCCGGCACGCGCAGCGACGTGCCGGGAACGCGAGGGGCAGCGGCTCTCGTTCCTGCGCCGTTGCGTCCCCGGCCGGCGTCGCCTCCCGGCCGGCGGAGCCGGCCTCCGGCGCCGCCTCGCGCCGCTGCGCGCACCGGGCTCTCCGGGGCCGTATTCGCATACTGTCCCCTCCGGCCCGGCACGCGCAGCGACGTGCCGGGAACGCGAGGGGCAGCGGCTCTCGTTTCTGCGCCGTTGCGTCCCCGGTCGGCGTCGCCTCCCGGCCGGCGGAGCCGGCCTCCGGCGCGGCCTCGCCCCTGGGCGCGGGCCGCGTGGCGAACCAGCACGAGCAGCAACGGCTCGAACCCAGGACGGGCCGCGAGGGTTCTGGTTGACACGACCATAACCCCCTGCTAGGGTAAGAGTCGTGGCGACAAGAACCAACGATCCGGGAGTGCCTCGGGACTACGACCCGGCGACCTTCCCGGCGTTCGCCGTGACGGTGGACGTGGTGATCCTGACCATGTCCGAAGGCACGCTGCATGTCTTGCTCGTGTGTCGTGGCGAGGCGCCGTTCGAAGGGATGTGGGCGATCCCGGGTGGCTTCAAGCGTCCCACCGAGACGTTGGACGAGGCGGCGAAGCGGGAGCTCCGCGAGGAGACCGGCGTCGACGCGGCGAGCCTGCTGACCCAGTTCGGAGCCTACGGCGATCCCGAGCGCGACCCGCGAATGAACGTCGTCACGATCGCGTACCTCGCGGTGCTTCGCGACGTGGGCTCGGTCGTGGCGGGCACGGACGCGGCAGCAGCCGCCCTGGTTCCGGTGTCCGACGTGCTCAACGGAAAGCTCGACCTGGCGTTCGACCATCTCCAGATCGTGCGCGATGCGATCGAGCGTGTGCGCGTCGAGCTCGAGGTCTCGGGCATCGCGACGGCGTTCGTGGGAACGACGTTCACCCTTGCCGAGCTGAGGGCCGTGTACGAGGCCGTCTGGGGCGTGCAGCTCGACGCCGCGAACTTCCGGCGCAGCGTCGTCGCGGAGGACGGGTGGGTGATCCCGACCGGCCGCCGGGCGCGGCCCGGCCCGGCCGGCGGCAGGCCCGCGGAGCTCTATCGGGCGGGGCGAGCGTGGAGCCACGGCGGGCCCATCCACCGTTTCCAGCGAAGCGACGAGAGGACGTGACCTCGTGAGAGCGGTTGTCCACGACCGGTATGGGCCGCCCGAGGTTCTGCGACTCGAGGACGTCGCGCGGCCGGTACCCAAAGACGACGAGGTCCTCGTCAGGATCCACGCCACGACGGTCACCCGGACCGACTGCGGGCTTCGCAGTGCCGATCTGTTCATCACCCGCTTCTTCACCGGCCTTCGCCGGCCGCAGAGGAGGATACTCGGCAGCGAGCTGGCCGGCGAAGTCGAGGCGATTGGCGCGGCCGTCACCGAGTTCGAGGTCGGCGACGAGGTCTTCGGCATCGGTGGAGGCACACACGCGGAGTACGTCTGCGTCCGCGAGACCGGCGCGCTCGCGCACAAGCCGGCCGGCACGAGCTTCGAGGAAGCTGCGGCGGTCTGCGACGGAGCAGCCCTCGCGCTCGCCTGCCTGAGGAAAGCGGACCTCCGCAAGGGCCGGAGCATCCTCGTCTACGGCGCCTCCGGATCCATCGGGACCGCCGTGGTCCAGCTGGCCAGGTCTTTCGAGGCCGACGTCACCGCCGTCTGCAACACGAAGAACCTCGAGCTCGTGCGATCGCTCGGAGCCGGCAGGGTGATCGACTACACGCAGGACGACTTCACCAAGAGCAGCGAGACGTATGACGTCATCTGCGACGCGGTGGGCAAGCAGTCGTTCAGGCGGTGCAGGCGCTTGCTGAATCCCGGCGGGCTCTACATCGAGACCGACCTCGGGTTCATGTGGCACGTCCCGCTGCTCGCCCTGCTGACCCGGTGGATCGGCGACAAGCGGGTGACGCTCCCGATACCCAAGTACACGAAGCAGAATGTCCTCTTCGTCAAGGAGCTGATCGAGGCGGGGCGCTACCGGGCGGTCATCGACCGGACGTACCCGCTGGAACACGTTGTCGAAGCGACCCGGTACGTCGAGACCGAGCAGAAGACGGGGAACGTCGTCCTGACGGTCGGCCGTCGCGGAGCAGGAGCGCCGGCGTGAGAGCGAACGCGATGAGAGCCGTTGTCCACGACCGGTACGGACCGCCGGACGTGCTGCGGCTCGAGGAGGTCGAGCGGCCGGTACCCAACGACGATGAGATCCTCGTCAAGGTCCACGCCACGACGGTCACCCGGGGGGACTGCGGGCTTCGCGGCTCCGAGTACTTCTTCCCCCGCGTCTTCACCGGTCTCCTCCGACCAAAGAGGAGGATCGCCGGGATGGAGCTGGCCGGAGTGGTCGAGGCGGTCGGCACGGCGGTCAGCGAGTTCGAGGTCGGTGACGAGGTCTTCGGCATCCGCGGGGGTGCCAATGCGGAGTACATCTGCGTCCGCGAGGGCGGAGTGGTGGCGCACAAGCCGGCCGGCCTGAGCTTCGAAGAGGCTGCGGCGGTCTGCGACGGAGCGCTCATCGCACGGACGTGCCTGAAGCCGGCAGATCTCCGGAAGGGGCGGAGCATCCTCGTCTACGGCGCCTCCGGATCCATCGGGGTCGCGGCAGTGCAGCTGGCCAAGCACTTCGAGGCCGAGGTCGATGCGGTGTGCGCGACGAAGAACGTCGAGCTCGTGAGATCGCTCGGAGCCGGCGAGGTCGTCGACTATCTGCAGGAGGACTTCACCAAGAAAGGCAAGACGTACGACGTCATCTTCGACGCGGTCGGCAAGCACTCGTTCCGCCGCAGCAGGCGCGCCCTGAAGCCGGGCGGGCTCTACCTCACGGCCGACCTCGGGTTCATGTGGCACGTCCCGCTGCTGGCCCTGCTGACCCGGTGGGTCGGGGACAAGAGGGCGAAGCTCGGCATCGGCACGTACAGGAAGGAGGACGTTCTCCTGCTCAAGGAGCTCATCGAGGCCGGGGAGTACCGGGCGGTCATCGACCGGTGCTACCCGTTGGAGGACGTCGTCGAGGCCACCCGGTATGTGGAAACGCAGCAGAAGACCGGGAACGTCGTCCTGACGGTTAACCGTAACGGCACTCCCCCAAGCCGGACGTCCTAGTCCGCGGAAGGAAGAAAGCCATGCTCCCCATCTTCGACTACGACGCACTTCGACAGTTGATCCGTGAGCACCGGGCCGAGGCCGAGGCCGAGCGCCTGGCGCTGCAGGCACGCGACGGTCGCCCGCATCATTCACGCCGGCTGCCTCTGGCGAGCGAGATCGAGCAACTGCGCACCGCACATCGCGATGCGATGCAGAGGGCCGGGCACGTCGTCGTGACTGTGTGGCCGCGGCGATGAAAGCGATCATCCACACCAGGTACGGCTCACCCGATGTTCTCGAGCTCCAGGAGGTCGACAGGCCGAACCCGACGGACGACGAGGTACTGGTACGGGTCCGCGCGGCTTCGGTGAACCCAGCGGACTGGTACGGCGTGGCCGGCAGGCCGTACGTCGGCCGCGCCCTGATGGGGCTCCGCAAGCCGAAGAGCAGCAGCGTGCGCACCGACTTCGCGGGGACGGTGGAAGCGGTCGGCGGAAACGTCACCGAGTTTCGACCGGGTGACGAGGTCTTCGGCAGGAGCGGAGACTTCGCCGAGTACGTCTGTGTTCGCGCGGATGGAGCACTCGCGCCGAAACCGGCCAGCGTGACCTTCGAGCAGGCGGCGGGCGTGGCTGTGGCGGGGCTCACCGCGCTGCAGGGCCTGCGCGACAAGGGGCAGGTCCAGCCGGGGCAGAAGGTCCTGATCAACGGCGCGTCGGGAGGCGTGGGCACGTTCGCCGTGCAGATCGCCAAGGCGCTCGGGGCGGAGGTGACCGGCGTCTGCAGCCCGCGGAACGTCGACCTCGTGCGCTCGCTCGGCGCCGATCACGTCGTGGACTACACCCAGGAGGACTTCACCCGGAGCGACCGGCGCTACGACGTGCTGCTCGATGTCGCCGGGAGCAGGTCGTGGCGGGCGTGCAGGCGCATCCTCAACCCGCAGGCGATCCTCGTGATCATCGGAGCACCGAAGGGCGGCCGTCTCCTCGGCCCGCTGAGTCACATCCTCAAGGTTCGCCTGGCGGCAGTGCGGAGCAGCCGGAAGGCCATCTTCTTCATCGCGAATCTGAACCGGCAGGACCTGGAGGTCCTGGGAGAGCTGCTCGAGGCCGGAAAGGTGACACCGGTCATCGACAGGCGGTACGAGCTGAGCCACGTCGCCGACGCTTTCCGGTACCTGGGCGAAGGCCACGCCCAGGGAAAGATCATCATCACCGTGTGAGGCCTCGGTCGATCTCGCAACCGTGGTCCGGAGGGGTCGGCTACTGCGGGTAGTCGAAGAGAACGACGAGCCGTGCCGCGCCCTCGTCGAGTGCACGGTAGACATGTGGGCGGTCGGCGAGGAATGACATCCGATCGCCCTCGTTCAACTCCTCCACGACACCGCTGACCCGTATCTCGACGCGACCGGCGACGACGAAGGCGTGCTCGATCACGCCCTTGCTGTGCGCGGAAGCCTCTCGCTCGGTTGTAGGCGCGATGTCGACGGAGTAGACCTCGAGCTCTCCGCGGGTGTGCCGGCTCAGCATATGGCGCACGATGAAGCGCGAGTCGAGCTTCGTGTTCCTCGAGAGGAAGGCGCCGCGCCCATCACGGACGACCTTGGCCGCCTGATCCTGGCGAAGCACTTCGATCATCGGGTGCCGGCCGTCGGTGACGAAGAGTGAACCGAAGGGAACGTTCAGAGCTTCGGCCAGCGACCACAGTGTGTCCATCGACGGGTTGGCCTGTCTGCGCTCGAGCTTGGACAGGGTTGACTTCGAGACGTGCGCCTCGCGTGCCAGGGCGGACAGCGACAACCCTCGCTGAACGCGAAGGCGGTGGATGTTCTCGGCGAGTGGGCGGAGGGCCTCTTGCAATTTTCAGGACAAGGGTGTTAGCGTTGCCCGAACGATAGCGTCGTAAAGCGAACAATAGTCTCGTGAAACGAACGAGTCATCAGTCTCAACCATCGTTCCTCACCGGGCAATGTCCGGTCAAGGCCCGCCGCGAGCCGCCGCAAGAACGTACCTCTCCGAACAAACCATCGAGTTGATCCTGAAGAAGTCGGGACGAGCGATCGAATCGTCCTCGTCTCCGCCAATCGAAGGAGGGCTGGTCATGGCTACCAAGAGCGCGTCAGGTCGAGTCGGAGTTCGTGTCCGCGGCCCGGTTCTCGAGCAGCCGGTTGCGCACAACCTCGAGGTCGTGGGCTTCTCCGACATGAATGGGAAGCGCGACGCCCTGCAGATGAACTACCAGGAGGTCGGGGGCCGCCACTACCTGTACGCCGGTCACTTCTGGTCAGGCGGCGTCAGCATCCTCGATGTCACTGATCCGACCCAGCCGCGGGTCGCCGGCTTCGTGCCGACGCTGAACGACGCCACCTGGCACATCAAGGTTCAGGTCGCCGAGCAGCTGATGCTCGTGCCGGCTGAGCTCAACTTCTTCGCTCCGCCGGATGTCGATCCCACGCAGGCCAAGAGCGGCGTGCGCATCTTCGACGTCTCGAATCCGACCGAGCCGGAGGAGCTTGCCTTCTACGAGGCCGGCGGGATCGGCGTTCATCGCAGTTGGTGGAACGGTGGCCAGTACGCGTACCTGTCGGCAGGAGCCGCGGCTCCCGGCATCTGGATGCACGGCGCTCCGGACCTGACGCGGATCATGACGATTCTCGATGTCTCCGATCCGAGGAACCCGCGGAAGGTCTCAGATTTCTGGCTTCCCGAGCAGAGGGGCGAAGACCCAAAACCTGGTGAAGGCGAGACCCTCTACGTCCACGAGCCGGTGGTCGAGGGCGACCGCGCCTACGTCGCATACTGGGACGGCGGCTTCGCGATTCTCGACATCTCCGACAAGACCAAGCCGCAGCTCATCACGCACGTTCGAACCTTCCCGGAAGTCTCCGACGGCAACACGCATACCTGCGTCCCCCTCCCGGAGCGGAACCTGCTCGTCGTCGCCGAGGAGAACACCGCCAACTTCGGCGGCGAAGGGCCCAAGAAGATCTGGATCTACGACATCTCCGACGAGGAGAAGCCGGAGGTCGTGTCGCAGTTGCCGACTCCGGTGCCGAGCAGCAAGGAGCCGTACGCGACCTATCTCGAGCGGGGCGAGCGCTTCGGTCCGCACTGCATCAACCAGAACCACGTCAACCACCTCCGCACGGTCGACAAGGTCTACGCGACGTACTGCAACGCCGGCCTTCGCATCTTCGACATCAGCGATGCAAGCAACCCGCGCGAGAAGGCGTTCTTCGTCCCACCCGACCCGGAGGCGATCGTCGATCCGCGTCCGTTCGACCGGGAGTTCGACATCTTCCACGGCGGCTCGAGGACGGCGTGCACGCAGGACGTCCTCGTGGATCCGCGGGGCTACATCTACCTGTCCGGAACCAATGACGGCATCTGGATCGTCAAGGAAACCGACGCATGAGGCCGTCTCCAGCACGCACGTCGCCGTAACCCGGAACACGAACGTGACCAGGGAGGCCGAAGCATGATCAACATCAAGCAAGCGCTGGCCAACGGCGAGGTCCTCGTCGGCCCATTCGCCGTTTCCGGCTCACCAGGGGTGGTCGAGACGATCGGCTATGCGGGATTCGACTTCACGATCATCGACACCGAGCACGCGCCGATCAGTCCGTACGGAACGGAGCTCGAGAACCTGATCCGCACGGCCTGGTCGGCCGATATCGCTCCGATCGTACGGACGACGTGGAACGATCGCGGCCAGATCCTGAAGGCGATGGACATGGGCGCGAGCGCCGTGGTCGTGCCGCACGTCAATACCGCGGAGGAAGCGGCCGCCGCAGTGTCGGCGGCGTTTTACGCACCGAAAGGCCGGCGTAGCGCGGCGCCTCCGACCCTGGGCTCGAAGCGAGGCTTCGTCGACTGGGCGACGTATCACAAGCAGGGCCTGGAGGAGACGCTCGTCTTCCCTCTGATCGAGGAGTGGGAAGGGGTCTCGAACATCGAGGAGATCGCGGCTGTCCCCAATCTCGGCGGCATCTTCTTTGGCCCGTTCGATCTCGCGGTGTCGATGGGAAAGCCGGCCTCGGCGTTCGAGCCGGACGTCTCCGAAGAGCGGGAGCGCGTCTATGCCGCAGCCAAGGCGAACAACCTCCCGATCGCCGATCTGGCCTGGAACGTGCCGTCGGCGCTCGAGAAGATCAAGCTGGGCGCCCAGCTGATCGCGCTTGGCACGGATGTGACGCTGTTTGCCAACGCGCTCAGGGGTCTGCTGACCGAGATCAACGAGATGAAGGCGACCCTCCCTCGCATCCGCCAGGCCGTCGGGTAGGGCAGTGAGCGTCGTGTCGAGGGAGCGCGCGTGATGACGACGGCGAGGAGCTCGGCCGCGTACGCATGGCGGCCGAGCGCCGAGCAGGCGCGGGATACGAACGTCATGCAGTTCGCCGCCCGTCACGGCATCGATGACTACTGGGAACTCGTCCGGCGCTCGCAGGACGATCCCGAGTGGTTCTGGGCGGCGGTCGTCGACCACCTCGGGATCGAGTTCGCCACCCCCTACGAGCGGGTCATGGACGTGTCGCACGGCGCCGAGTGGGCGACCTGGTTCGTCGGCGGACAGCTCAACATGGCCTGGAACTGTGTGGGTCGTTGGGCGAGCCGGACGCCGGACGCGCTCGCCGCCATCGGTGAGACCGAAGACGGTCAGGCGAACCAGCTGACCTACGCCGAGCTGTGGCGTGACACGTGCCGCCTGGCAGCCGGCCTTCGGTCGCTCGGTGTCGAGCCGGGCGACAGAGTCGCGCTGTGTCTACCGATGGTCGTCGAAGCCGTTGTTGCCCTTCATGCCTGCACGCTGGTCGGTGCCGTCGTGGTTCCGATCTTCTCCGGCCTCGCAGCCCCGGCGGTCGCCGTTCGGCTGGCCGACGCCGACGCCAAGGTCGTGCTCACGGCGGACGGCACGCTCCGCCGCGGTAAGGCGTTCGAGTTGAAGGCGACGATGGACGAGGCGGTTGCCAGCGTCGACTGCGTGCAGTCCGTCGTAGTGCTCGAGCGGCTTGGAGGGAGGCCGCTCACCTCTGCTGCACAGGACGTCTGGTGGTCGGAGCTGGTCGAAGGCCAACCCGACCACCTGGAGCCGCAGGCCTTCGACAGCGAGCATCCGTGCTACCTCGGGTACACGTCCGGCACGACCGGCAGACCGAAGGGCGCCGTGCACGTGACGGGCGGCCTGCTCGTCAAGCTGGCCGAGGAGGCGGCGTTCCAGACCGACGTTCACCCCGACGATCGCCTGTTCTGGGTTACCGATCTCGGCTGGCTGATGGGGATCTGGGAGATCGTGGGGGCCAACTCGCTCGGCGGCGCCGTCGTCGTCGCAGAGGGGGCCCCGACGCCGCCTCCAGACCGCGTGTGGTCGCTGTGCGAGCGCCATCGCATATCGATTCTCGGGCTGTCGCCGACGCTGGTCCGCGGCCTCATGCCGTTCGGAGAGGAGCCGGTGCGATCGCACGATCTGAGTTCGCTGCGACTGTTCGCCTCGACCGGTGAGCCGTGGAATCCGGACCCGTACCGGTGGCTGTCGGAAGTCGTCGGGGGCGGACGGCTACCGATCATCAACCTCTCCGGCGGCACAGAAGTGGGCGCCTGCTTCCTCTCCCCGACGCCGGCGATTCCGATCAAGCCGTGCTCGCTGGGCGGGCCGGCACTGGGCATGGCCGTCGACGTCTTCGACCCGAACGGCAAGCCGGTCCGGGGCGAGGTCGGAGAGCTCGTCTGCCTCAAGCCCTGGCCGGCCATGACCCGAGGTGTGTGGCGCGATCCGGAGCGCTACCTCGATGCATATTGGCGTCGCTTCCCCGGTGTGTGGACACACGGCGACTGGGCTCTCATCGATGACGACGGGTACTGGTTCCTCTACGGGCGCTCCGACGACACGCTCAACATCGCCGGCAAGCGGATCGGTCCGACCGAGTTCGAGTCGGCCCTCGTCGAGCATCCTGCGGTCGCCGAAGCGGCGGCCGCGGGCATCCCGCATGACGTCAAGGGCGAAGTCGCGTGGTGTTTCTGCGTCCTCACGCCGGACGCGCAGCCCAGCCCCGAGCTGGCCGAGGAGCTCACGAACCACGTCGTCTCCGCGCTGGGCAAGAGCTTCGCGCCCGAGCGGATCGTCTTCGTCGACGCCCTTCCAAAGACGCGCAGCGCCAAGATCGTACGCCGCGCACTCCGCGCCTTGGCTACAGGAGAGGATCCGGGCGACGTCTCGTCGCTTGAGGAGCCTGAGGTTCTCATCAGCGTTGCCGCCGCCCTTGGCCATGACCACTGAGCCTCCGGCCGACCCCGGCTTGCAGCACGGTCGCTCCGAACCGGGCGAGGACAACGCGCGCGACCGGCCGTGGTCCCGCGCCGGGCTGACAGCCGGCCTGCGCGCGCGCCTGTCGCAGGAAGTGGTGCTTCTCCTCTTCGTGCTTGCTCTCGCGATCGCGTTCGGCTTCTACGAGTCGGTCTTCTGGTCAGGCGTGAATCTCCAGAACGTATCGCGTCACGGGGCCGTGCTCGCGATGGTGGCAGCGGGCTCGATCTTCCCGATTCTCATCGGCGGCATCGATCTCTCGGTGGGCGGCCAGGTCTCCATGCTCTCCATCTTCGCCGTCCAGCTCTCACACAACATGCCCGTCCCGGCGGCCTTCCTGCTCGTGATTGGCATAGGCGCCTGCATCGGGCTCCTGAACGGCCTGCTCGTGACCTATGGACGGATCTCGCCGATCATCGCGACGCTCGGCACGTGGCAGGTGATGGTCGGGTTCACGCTCTGGTACACGAAAGGCCTGCCGGTGCGGAACTTCTCCGAGTCCTACAGGGCACTCGGGGCAGACAACGTGTGGTTCATGCCTGCGGCGTCGATCCTTGCGGTGGCCGTCGTCGCGCTGGCCTGGTTCCTGTTGAAGCGGACTCGGTTCGGCAGGTACGTCTACGCCCTCGGAGGCAACTTCGAGGCGGCTCGCCTCTCGGGTGTTCGCACGACCTTCGTCACGATCGCCGCCTACGTGACGTGCGCCGTCTTCACCGCGGTTGGTGCGATCACGCTCTCTTCGCGCGTGGGCTCCGGCCTGCCCGGCCTGGGCGGCGGCATCGAGATCCAGGCGATCGCAGCGGTCTTCATCGGCGGTGTGGCGTGGGGGGGCGGCGCGGGTTCCGTCGTGGGCGCCTTCCTGGGCGTGGCTCTGGTGACGGTGCTCGGGAACGGGCTCGACCTCGCCGCCGTCTCATCCGACTTCCAGACGATGATCACGGGCTTTCTCGTCGTGCTTGCGGTCGGGCTCAATGCGAGGCGAAAGAGTGTGAGCGGTGCCTAATTCCGTGGCAGGCCTGCTCGACGTCTCCAAGCGGTTCGGGTCGATCGCTGCGCTCGACGGTGTCACGGTGGAGCTCACTGGGGGCGCCGTCCACGCGATCGTGGGCGAGAACGGGGCCGGCAAGTCGACGATGGTGAACATCCTGTCGGGCGTCCTCTCGCCGGACTCGGGCACGGTCACGCTCGACGGCGCCCCGGCGAAGTTCAGGACGCCGTCCGATGCGATGCGCGCAGGCATCTCGACGATCTACCAGGAACGGGCGCTCGTCCCGCAGCTGACAGTCGGCGAGAACATCGTGCTCGGCCACGAGAGATCCCGGTTCGGCTTGATCGAGAAGCGGCGGGAGCAGTCCTTCGTGCGCTCCTTCCTCGATCAGGCCCACGTGTCTGTCGACCCCGGCCGCCGTCTCGCATTGCTTCCACTGGCCGAGCAGCAGCTCGTGGCAATCGCGAAGGCGCTCTCGCTGAACGCCCGGCTTCTCATCCTCGACGAGCCGACCGCGGCACTCACGAGCGAGGAGGCTGAGAACCTGTTCTCGCTGATCGGGAGGCTGCGCGAGAAGGGCATCGCGGTCATGTACATCACGCACCGGCTACGGGAAGTCGAGCGGATCGCCGACACCGTCACGGTTCTGAAGGACGGCGGGCTCGTACGAACGATGGGGGCGGCCGGCGCGACCGAGGCCGTGATCGTGCCCCTCATGGTCGGACGTGAGGTCGATCAGCTGTACCCGGCCTTGCCGATACCGACCGAGGAAGTCATGCTCGAGGCGAGAGATCTCGAGTTGCCTGGGGAACTTCGAGGGGTCTCTCTCGTCGTCCAGGCCGGAGAGATCGCCGGCATCGCCGGCCTCGAGGGCTCCGGTAAGTCGGCGCTCGCGCGGGTGCTGGCGGGGAGCGAAGCGCCGAGCCGAGGCTGGATTCAGGTCAGAGGCAGCCGGCTGAGAGGACGGGGCATCTCCGAAGCTCTCGCGCACGGCGTGGGCTACGTTCCTCCCGACCGTCGGGCACAGGCGATCATCCGGACCTTCTCGGTTCGAGCCTCCATGACACTCGCGGGGCTCCAGCGCTTCTCTCGGCTCGGGTTTGTCATCAACCGGAACGAGCGGCGCGCCGCCAACGAGATCTCGCAGCGGCTCGACATCAAGACGCGCTCGATCGAAGCGCCGATCCTGACGCTCTCCGGCGGCAACCAGCAGAAGGTGGTTCTCGGCCGCGTTCTCGTCGTGGGGAGCGACGTCCTCGTGTGCGACGAGCCAACCGCGGGAGTCGACGTCGGAGCCCGCGCCGAGATCTACGAGATCCTGGTGGAGCTCGCCGAGCAGGGCGCCGCGATCGTCGTTGTTTCCTCCGACGTGCTCGAGTTGATGGGCCTCTGCCATCGGATTCTTGTGATGCGAGAGGGGCGCATCGTTCGCGAGTTCCGTCAGGGCTCGGTGAGCGAGGAAGAGCTCGTCCGAGCCCAACTACCCGGGCAGAAGGAGGAGGTGATGCGGGCGGCAGGAGCCGCGTAACCGATCGTCCCGTCAATCCCGATGTCCTAGGAGGGCAGTTTCGTGAAACAGCCAGCGGAGCGTCGTATTCTCGGGTTCGTCGCCGTCGCGCTACTCGTCTTGATCACCGCCGGCCTCGCGGCCGGTGCCGGCCCAGGGAACGCGCCGGTTTTCAAGAGGCTTTCGAACGGCCTTGTGAACTATCAGCTCTCGACGTTCTTCGGCCCCTGCAAGAAGATGTACACGGTGTACGAGTTCCAGGCTCACCGGGCCGACGCCTGGGCGCAGAGCACCGCAAAGGAAGTCAACGTCTACGGGAAATCGCACTGCCTCAAGGTGATCAACCAGGACGCGGGCGGTTACCAGAACGTGTCGAAGCAGCTCGATCAGCTCGACGCTGCGATCGCGAAGAAGCCGGACGCGATCATCCTCTGGACAACGGATCCGACTGCCGTCGCAGGTGCGGTCGACAAGGCTCGGGCCCAGGGAATCAAGGTGATCGGCTTCGTTGCGCCGCCGAAGGCCACGACCGATGCCCTCGTCAGCGGCGACTGGCACATCGACGGCGGGCTGATGGTGCACGCGATCGCAACGAAGATCGGCAAGAAGGGTGACGTGCTCGCAATCTGGGGCGGGGCTGGTGGTTCGTACCAGACCGACCTGACGGCGGGTGCCGCCAAGGCGGCGAAGTCGTACCCGAACGTGAAGATGATCACGAAGACCATCGCCGACTTCGACCCTGCGAAAGTGCAGACGCTCGTCGAGGACGAGCTCACGCGTAACCCGAACCTGAAGGGCGTCATTACGAGCATCGCCGTGATGGCCAGCGGCGCCGCAGACGCGATCGAGGTTGCGGGTGCCAAGGGCAAGGTCTTCACCGTCTCGGGACTGCTCGGCTCCAAGGCAAACGTCGCCGACATCAAGACGGGTCGGATCGGGTTCATGGTCGGAGTCCCCTCCGTCGTCTACGCCCGTGAGGTCGTCATCGTCACGGCGAACCTGCTCAACGGGAAGGCGTACCCGAAGAAGACCATCATCCCCGGTCAGGTCTTCACGGCCGGCAACATCAGCACGCCGGGCGCGCTCAAGTGGGAGCTTCGGCCGGAGTTCCTGAAGTAGTTCTGTAGCTCACGTTCGGGCTCCGCGAGCCGGCCGGCAGAACCCGGCCGGCTCGCGGACGCCACACTTCCCGTCGAGGCTTCCTTACCGATCGCGTTGCATCACGACTCTCGGGCCATCGAGCCTCGTGGGGCCGACGCGCGGCGGGCGGCCACGGCGATCAGCACCGCGCCGCCACCGAGGACGAGCAGCCCGCTCGCCAGCAGGCCGATCCCGATCCAGATGAGCGGGTCGAGCTCGGCGCCGATGGCGAGGTCGGCCTGAACCTCAGGTGAGCCGTCCGTGTTCATGAGCACGACGTTCCAGTCGCCGTCCTGCGGCTTCCAGGTCAGCGACTGCGTGCCCGAGCCGCGGGAAGTGGCCGTCCAGACGCGCTGGTCCCCGGGCGGCGTCGCGGGCGCCGCCCCCGCCTGCTCGGCGTAGCGGGGGCGCCCATCGCCGATATCGGTGACCACCGAATGGCGGACAGCGCCCAGGTAGGAGGCGGTATCGGAGGCCCGCGCGATCCCGACGAACACGCTGCGCGGCGACTCGCTGCGGATCTTGACGGTACCGACGAGCCAGTCGGCGGCCCAACTGTGACCGGCGACGGCGACGTCGATCGACTCGGACACCACCGCGTACCCGCTGCTCGAGAACGTCTCCGTCGGTGTCATCAGGAACCCCTCGCTGTCCCGCTGGGTCTGGTCGAGCACCACGGCGGCGCCGCCGCCCGCGAGCAGGGCGGCGCCGATCAGCGCGGCGAGGCTGCCGAGCACGACGAGCACGACCCGGCCCCCGGTCCATCCGGAACCGGCGGAGGGGGCTGCGGCGGCGGCTTGCGACGGGAGCGGCGGAGCCGGCTCGGTGCGAAGCTCGCCCGGCTCGCCCTCGCCCAGGTCGAGACGGAAGGGCGGGTAGCTGTCGGTCATCAGGGCGGCGTAGGCGGCGACGCGCAGCGCCCAGCGGTTGAGGCCGAGCACGAAGTCGAAGATCGACTGCGGATAGCGCCCCGTGAACAGCAGCACGACCGCCGCGATGAGGACGAGCACGCCGATCAACCCGCCGCCGCCTGCGAACCGCCATGGGTCCTCGTCCCAGGCGAACCAGGTTCCACCGCCAACGAACACGGCAACCACGAGGTAGTGCGGGATCGCGAGCAGCCACCACTTGACGAGCGCCAGGCCTCGCGACAGCTGCTCGGGGTACGCGATCTCGAGCGTGGCCGGGTCGCCGGGCTTCTCGGCCAGCGTGAACGGCGGGTAGCGGTCGGTGCCGAGCGCGCCGTAGGAGTAGAAGGCGACGCGCCACGTCCAGCGCAGCACGCCGGCGTTGAAGTCGAAGAGGCCGCGCGGGTAGCGCCTCGTGAACAGGATCGCGACGAGCGCGAAGGCCGTCAGGAGCACGAAGGCGAGCCACAGGAACGCGAGCACGATGTAGTGCGGGATCGCGAGCAGCCACTTGACGAGCCAGAGCCACCGGCTCAGGCCCGGCTCGAGCCGTCCGCGGACTCGGACGGGGTATGCAGGGTCAGTCATGGTCGGAAACGCCTCTCTCGGTCGGTTGTGCCACCAGCGAACCGTACTCGCGCCGGCTGCACATCGGTCGGTGCCCCGATGGGCGGTGCGGGAAACCCCGATCGCCGGTCGGTGTCCGGCCCGATGCACCTCGCGCGCGCGAGGTGCAGCGTTGGCGACAACACCTTTGGCAACCTGGCGGGAGGCGAGAGATGACGGTTCTCGTCGCGGTCGCAAGCAAGCACGGGGCAACCTGGGAGATCGCCGAGGCGATCGGGCGGACGCTGGGCGAGCGCGGCGTGGACGCCGAGGTGAAGCGCGCGGAGGACGTCGACGGGCTCGAGAGCTACGACGCCGTGATCCTCGGCAGCGCCGTCTACGTCGGGAGCTGGCTCGAGCAGGCGCAGCAGCTCGTGGAGACACATGTGCAGGAGCTCACGGGGCGGCCGGTGTGGCTCTTCTCGAGCGGGCCGATCGGCGACCCGCCCAAGCCGCCGGCGGAAACCGCCGTCCAGATCGACGACATCCTCACCCAGACGCGCGCTCGCGAGCACCGGCTCTTCGCCGGCAAGGTCGACAGGAGCGTGCTCGGCTTCCGCGACCGAGCGGTCATGGCGGCCGTGCGCGCGAGCGAGGGCGACTACCGCGACTGGAACGAGATCGAGACGTGGGCCGCCTCGATCGCCGACCAGCTCACGGCCGGCTGAGCCACCCGACATCGGGGCACGCGTCCGATCTCCGGTCGGCCAAGACTGCAATGAGGAACGTCACTTTGACAAATGAAGTAATGGACGCTAGAGTCCGGGCTCCGTCAGGTCGATCCTGTCGCTGACGCGACAGGCGGGCGCCTCGGATCGGTCGACGGAGCATGTCGAGCCACTCCAATTGAGGGGAGACTGGGAATGCCCGTCCTCGACGAGGTCCTGTCCGCCAACGACGCGTACGCCGCTTCGTTTGGAGCAAAAGGCGAGCTCGCTCTGCCGCCCGCCAGGCGGTTCGCAATCCTCACCTGCATGGACGCCCGGCTCGACCCCGCCGGGTACGCGGGGCTGAGCGAGGGCGACGCGCATGTGATCCGCAACGCCGGCGGCCGCGCCAGCGACGATGCGATCCGCTCGCTCGTGATCTCCTACAAGCTGCTCGGCACGCGGGAGTGGTTCGTCGTCCACCACACCGACTGCGGCATGGAGTTCTTCGACGACGAACGGATGCGAGAGCTGCTCGCGCAGAGCCTCGAGACCGCCGAGCTCGGCCCCGATGGGTTCCGGGACGTCGGCAGCGGGCCCGGCTCGGCCGAGGCCCGGTACATCGACTGGCTGACGATCTCCGACCGGGAGGGGAGCGTGGTGGAGGACGTCACGCGCATCCGAGCGCATCCGCTCGTGCCGTCCGGGATACCGATCTACGGCTACGTCTACGACGTGTCGACCGGGCGTCTTGTCGAGGTCCCGGGCGCGACCGCAGCCGGTAGAGCTTCCTGAGCCCCCGTGGCCTCGATCATCGATCGAGGTTGTACTCTTGAGCGTCACCGTGGGGAACCGCCCGCTCTCCGTCCGGCACGCGGCGCTCGCCTGGCTCTGGAGGCGCCTGCCGGGACGCGTGAGGCGTCTTCTCCAGGCGCGGTTCGGCGACGTCACGCGGAGCGAGGCCTGGGGCTACGCGGTTTGGGGCGCCATGGGCGTCGTGATCGGCGTTCCCGAGATCTGGGCGGCCGCCGCCGGTAGCGACTTCGTCTGGCCGACGATCTCGACGACCGTCGGCCACCTCCAGGATCGGTGGCCGGTCGTGGCGCTCGGTCCCGTGGCGCTGATCGTGATCGCCGGCTACTCGGTGTTTCGCTTCCGGGCCTCGAGCCTGACGCTGCAGGCCGACGAGCAGGCGTTCGGACGGACGACGCAGGGACGTCTGGTCAGGCAGGACGTGACCTTCGCGCAGCTCGCCGGTGGCGCAGCTCCTCCGCTGGAGGCGCGCGGTGAGTGGCGGGTCGTTCCGTACTTCGCGTTCGCGACGCTGACCGTCGTCGTTGGGAGCATCGTCGCGGCCGAGAGCAACAACCGCTTCCTCGTCGGTTACGTCCTCTACTCGCTGATCGCGGTCTTCTGGGTGATCGTCCCTAACGCCGCGGCCTTCTGGCTGGGCAAGGACGTCCCGTTCACGACGCTCTTCTTCACGATCCGCTGCCTCGGGCGGCGGCTCCAGCTCGTCGCGTCCGTGATCGCGGCCCTCCTGGCGATCCTCCTGCTGCACCTCGCCTTCTACCCCTGGCCGAGCCGGCCGTAGGCGGGCGGGCGTGGAGGTTTCCCTCTGAACGCGGGTCGTGCGTGTCGCCGAGCGAGGGCACAATGGCCGTATGCGAGTTCTGGCCGTCACCGCCTCCGTCGTCGCGGCGCTCCTCGCACGCCCGACCGCGGGCGCGCCGGCGGGCTTCGAGGCGACGGTCTCCCGGCTCGACGCGGCGCAGCAGGAGCGGATGACCGGCGTCTCGTGGCGGCCGGGCTGCCCGGTCGCACTCGCCGACCTCCGTCTGCTCACGCTCGCCTACCACGGCTTCGACGGGAAGCCTCATACGGGCCGCCTCGTCGCGCACCGGGACGCCGCGGCCGCGCTTGTCAACGTGTTCCGGCGCCTCTACGCGGCACGTTTCCCGATCCGCCGCATGCAGCCGGTGGACGCCTACGGCGGCAGCGACTTTCGCTCGATCGAGGCCGACAACACCTCGGCGTTCAACTGCCGCCGCGTCGAGGGGACCTCGCGCTGGTCGAATCACGCCTACGGCCGCGCGATCGACGTGAACCCGATCGAGAACCCGTACGTCACCTCGGCCGGGACGACCTCGCATCCGGCCAGCCGCCCGTACCTCGACCGCAGCCGCGCCCGCCCGGGGATGGCGACACCGCGCGGGGCCCTCGTTTCGGCGTTCCAGGCCGTCGGCTGGGGCTGGGGCGGCGACTGGCCCGGCACGCGCGACTACCAGCACTTCTCGGCGAACGGGCGGTAGGACGTCGCCCGCCTACTTGCCCTTGAGGCGCCGAACGACCCAGACCGCCGCCGCGGCTGCGAGTCCGACCGCGAGCGCTCCGCCGACGACGGCCGCAAGCCGGCTCTTCTCGCCGATGCCCTCGCGCAGGTCGGCGAGCGCGTCCACCAGCTGCTCGCGCTCGGTTGCGATCTCGCGGCGGATCTCCTCGACGGTACGGCGGTCACCCGGCACGGGTGCCCCTCAGGACCTGCTTCGTGAGACGGGTCTCCTCGATCGCCTGCTCGGGCTTCAGGGGCGTGCCGCTGCGGAAGAGGCTCCGCGAGACGAGCACGAGGACCAGCACGAGGAGGAGGAGAGCTCCGAACACGATCAGGAGGGCGAGCCACCAGTCCACGACGAGCGCGAGCGCCGCGGCGGCCGCGGCCAGACCAAACCCGACGGCGTAGAGCATGAGAACGCCCGCGGCGACGGCGACTCCCGCGCCGGCGCCCACGGCCGTGCCCTTGCGCCCGAGCTCGGACCGCGCGAGGTCCTTCTGCAGCCGCACGAGCGAGCTCGCATGCGCGGCGACTCGCTTTGCCGACGCACGGATCCCCGGAGTGCGGGCCCTCACCTCGTCCTGGACCGCAGCCGGCGTCACGATGTCGTCTCCTGCGCGATGTCGAGGGACGGCTCGTGCGGGCCGGCATCGAGCCGGAACGGCGGGTACTCGCGGGTCATGAACGCTGCGTAGGCGATGACGCGCAGCACCCAGCGGTCGAGGCCGAGCACGAGGTCGAATATCTCCTTCGGGTATCTGGCGGTGAACAGCAGCATGACGCCGGCGACGAGGACGAGGACGCCGACGAGTCCGTGAACCCCCCATCCGACCGAGACGAAGATGCCAGCGATCGCGTACTGCGGGATGCCGAGCAGCCACCAGCCGATGAGGGGGAGGCCGCGGCGCAGATTCTGTGGATGCTCGATCTCGAGCCGCGCCGGGTATCCGGGCACGTCCGCGAGGGTGAACGGCGGGTACTCGTCAGTGCCAAGGGCACCGAACGTGTAGAAGGCGACGCGCCACGACCAGCGCAGCACGCCCACGTTGAAGTCGAAGATCCCCTTCGGATAGCGCCCCGTGAACAGCACCGCGAAGAACGCGATCAGCGTCAGCACGGAAAAGGCGACCCAGAGGAAAAAGAGCACGAGCGCGTGCGGGATAACGAGAAGCCACTTGACGAGCCACAGCCACCGGCTCAGGTGCGGTGCCAGCTCACCCTCGAGGGCGACCGGCGGCCTTCTGGTCACGACGTGCACAACGAACCACCTCCTGAAGCTAGGTTCTCCACTGGCCCGCTGCTCGCGCATCGGGGGTAAGGACGCATCGTGATGCGACGAACTACGGAGTCACCTGCAGTGGACCGGGGTAGGTCCGCACGCGGAGCTGGGCCGGGCGATGTTACGTGGCCTCGAGCGACTCGGGCGCAAGCTGCCGCGCCAGCGCAGGGCCGAGACAGACGCACAGCCCTAGCAGAAGGACGACGACTCCGGCGCCGCGGACGGAGGCCGCTATCTCTCCGGCGCGGTCGAGCGCGTCGAACTGCTGCGGCCCGAGGATGTACGCTCAGTCATGGGTCGTTCCCGCGAAGAGGAGCGGGATGTCCTGCACCCGAGCGTCGGCGATGTAGACCGATGCGTCCTGGAGCGTCGTGCCCGCCCAGGCGAGGCAGAACCCCGCGGCTGGCCAGTCGCCGCGGCCGAGCGCAAAGCCGAGCCCCGCGAGCAGCGGCAGCAGCGTCTGCAGGCCGTTTCCCATCATCGCCGTGACGAGGTCGGGCGCGGCCATGAAGAGCAGGTGCCCGAATTCGTGGACCCCGAGGTCGACCCAGCCGAAGAGCGGCACGCGCCGCCCCTCGACGAACGCGAAGTAGCCGAGCACGAGCGCGCCCCCCGCCGTCAGGAGCGACGCGGCCCAGCGAGGGTTTGCCGGATCAGCCCTCATCGGGACACCATCGGCGCCCGGCGGCCGGAAGTTGACTCATGTGACACTCGTTGGACGTGCTGAGCCTGCCTTCCTCAGGTAGAAAGACCTGATGCGCTACCGGCAACTCGGCGACAGCGACCTCCACGTCTCGGAGATCTCGCTCGGCTCCTGGCTGACCTACGGCGGGGGCGTCGCAGACGACCAGGCCAAGGCGTGCGTCGAGGCCGCGTTTGACGAGGGGATCAACTTCATCGACACGGCGAACGTCTACGCGCGCGGCGCTGCCGAGTCGTTCCTCGGCGAGGTGCTTGCGCCACGGCCGCGCGACTCGTACATCCTCGCGACGAAGCTCTTCTTCCCGATGAACGACGAGGACCGCGGTCTCTCGCGCGCGCAGGTCCTCAAGCAGATCGACGCGTCGCTCGCACGGCTGCGCACCGACCACGTCGACCTCTACCAGTGCCATCGCTACGACGAGGAGACGCCGCTGGAGGAGACGATGGCGGCGCTCACCGAGGTCGTCCGCGCCGGGAAGGCACGCTACCTCGGCTTCAGCGAGTGGACGGCGGAGCAGATCCAGGCCGCACTCGATCTCTCCCGGGAGAAGGGCTACGAAAGGTTCGTCTCGTCGCAGCCGCAGTACTCGGCGCTCTGGCGCGTGCCGGAGGCCGAGGTGATCCCGCTCTGCAAGGCGAACGGCAGCTCGCAGATCGTCTGGTCTCCGCTCGCGCAGGGGGCGCTCACCGGCAAGTACACGCCGGGCGAGCCGCCGCCCGAGGGAACGCGCGCGACGTCGGAGCGGATGGGCGCGATGATGGGCCAGTGGCGCGACGACGCCGTGCTCGAAGTAGTGCAGCGTGTCGTCCCGATCGCGGCGCGGCTCGGCATCACGATGGGCCAGCTCGCGCTTGCGTGGGTGCTCCGCGAACCGAATGTCGCCTCCGCGATCGTCGGTGCATCTCGTCCCGAGCAGGTTCGCGAGAACGCGGCCGCCTCGGGGATCGAGCTCGACGCCGCAACGCTCGCGGAGATCGACGCCGCGCTCGGCGATGTCGTCGTCAGGTGACCGCCGGCTCTGCGTGAACCGCTAGCGAGGCCCGCGCTCCATTGCGAGAGCTGAGGCGAAGGTGGTGCAGAGACGTCACGCCATCTCGGGTAGTCCTGAGATGTGGCATTCCCCCAAGGGCTTGAAGCGGGGCGATGAGACGGAAGCGGCCGCGCCCACAGCCGAAGCGGCGCTGGCGCGAGTACCGGACGCGCTCGGGCCGGGGGCCGGTGAGCGAGTTCGTGAGCTCCCTCACCGACGACGAGGCCGCCGACATCGCCGCGGCGTTGCACGAGGTCGAGCGGGACGGCATCGCTGCGGCCAAGCATGTCGAGGGCGAGATCTACGAGGTGAAAGCCGACTCGAGCCGTCAGACGTTTCGCATCCTCTTCGCGCAGGAAGGAGCGCACGACCAGGTGCTGCTCGCGCTCGAGGCGTTCTCGAAGAAGCAGCAGCGGCTTCCGCGCGACCGCATCGACCTGGCGAAGCGGCGGCTTCGCGACTGGCGCTCACGCGGGCGCGCCGGCACGACGCGGTGAGCACGCACGTGTATACCGTCCATGAGATATCATCCGTGGTATGAGCAAACGCCAGAACGTCACGGGAGGGCCCGCCGGCGACGACTTCCTCGCCGAGTTGATCCGCACGCGCACCGAGGGCAACCCCGACTTCCCCGTGCTCGTCGATGCCGCGATCGCGCGGCGCGAGCTGCTCCGATCGCTGGCCCACGTCCGCGAGGAGTCCGGTCTCACGCAGACGCAGGTCGCCGCGCGGATGGGCACCTCGCAATCGCAGGTGGCGCGTATCGAGGCCGCGAGCGGGGACGCGAAGCTCTCCACCGTCGAACGTCTCGCGTCGGTCCTCGGCAAGCGGATCGAATGGAGGCTCGTCGACACGCCCAGACGCTAGCATCATGATGCTATGATGTATGTATGGCAAAGGTGCGAACGACTCTCACGATCGACGAGGACGTCCTGCGCGCGGTCAAGGTGCGGGGGGCGCGCACCGGCAAGGGGGACAGCCAGGTGATCGAGGAGGCGGTCCGGCGCGAGCTCGGGCTCGATCTCCTCGAACGGCTCTGGCAGGGCAACGATCTGCCTGAGGACGAGGCGACGGCGCTCGCGGTCGAGGCTCAGCACAAGACGCGGCGGCGGCAGCGCTGAGTGCGCGCCGTTCTCGACCCGAACACCCTCGTCTCCGCTCTGCTCTCGCGGGGCGGCGCCCCGGCGCAGCTCGTCGCCCGCTGGCTCGCCGGCGAGCTCGAGCTCGTCGTGTCCGAGTCCCTGCTCGCCGAGCTCGAGCGAGCGCTCGCCTACCCCAAGCTGCGCGCCCGCGTCGCCGCCGGCGACGCAGCCGAGTTCGTGGCGCTCCTCAGGGCCGCCGCCGAGCGCGCCCCCGACCGGCCGGACGCACCTCGCCGCTCGCCCGACCCAGGCGACGACTACCTGCTCGCCCTCGCCGAGAGCACAGATGCGTGGCTTGTCTCCGGCGACCAGCACCTACTCGGGCTGGGGGGACGGCTGCCGATCCACACCGCGCGGGGCTTCCTCGAGCTGCTCGATGCAGATCTCCTGCGCTAGGGCGCGAGGCCCGCAAACGCCACGCTGTCGGGATGGAAGCAGCGGCGATTCCTGCGGCTGACTCTGCGAAGGCGGGGGCTCGCGTGTGTGAAAGCCGGCACAGAGGCGGCTCGATCGCCGTCCGGATTCCCGGCTAGGATCGTTTCCTGATGGTCGAGACCCACTTCGCGGAGATCGAGAAGGCCCTCCTCTACATCTCCGAGGCGAGGCAGCGCGCCGAGAAGGCGGCGAAGGAGCTACGGCGGGACGACGCCGAGTCTCACCTGGTCGCCGCGCTCGAGGAGGCCGAGCGCGAGCTCGAGGCCCTCGGCCGCAAGCTCATGCAGCAGACGTACTTCGCTGTTCCCAAGGAGCTCGAGCCCGAAGCGTTGACGCTCCCTTAGCGTGGCCCTGATGGGTGAGCTTGGGGCATCCACTCCGAGTCCTAGACTCGACTCTCAGCAATGAAGGCGATCTCTCTCTTCTCGGGCGCAGGCGGGCTCGATCTCGGCTGCGAGCGTGCTGGCTTCAAGACCGTGGCCGCCGTCGAGTGGAACCCGAAGGCGCGCGAGACCATGCTTGCAAACCGGGCAAGCTTCTTTCCGACTCTTGAGCAGTCGGCTCTCTTGAGCGACGTAACGACGTTGGATGTCGGAGAGCTTCTCGACCGGGCGAGGTGCGACGAGGGGGAGGTCGACCTTCTGCATGGCGGGCCTCCCTGCACGCCGTTTTCCAAGAGCGGCTACTGGCTGGAGTACAAGCGCTTGGGAGCAGACCCCAAGGCGTCTCTCCTCGACGAGTACGTCCGCGTGTTGGCCGGGGCGCGACCAAAGGCGTTTCTCATGGAGAACGTCTACGGACTCGCTTACCGAAACCAGAACCGAGTGGTGCTCTCTCGATTCATCGAGGGGGTCCGAAACGCTGGGTACAGCTTCGACCATCGCATCTTGCTCGCGGCGGACTACGGTGTTCCCCAGCTCAGACAGCGACTGGTGTGCGTGGGCATTCGACAGGACATGCTGGATGTCCCGGCTGGAGAGTGGCGCCTCGAATGGCCGGATGCGACGCACGCGGGCCCGCACGAAACGCGCAAGGGCTGGAACGCTGCGTTGCCGCGTCACGTGACCGCAGGCGCCGCCTTGGACAGCTTGACCCGTGACGCGAATCCGGCCGAGCAGGAGGAGGTAGTCGCCGGGACGTACGCGGAGGAGCTTCGCGCAGTTCCACCAGGCGAGAACTATCTGTTCTGGACCGCCGAGCGAGGCCATCCGGCACCGAGGTTCAAGTGGCGCTCTCGCTACTGGAGCTTTCTGCTCAAGCTCGACCCCGAGAAGCCAGCGCCGACCATCCAAGGTCAGCCGGGGCCGTGGGTGGGGCCGTTCCACTGGGAGAGCAGGCGGCTTCGCGTCGCTGAGCTGAAGCGCTTGATGGGCTTTCCGGACGCCTTCGTTGTCCTCGGGACCCGCCGCGAGCAACAGCTTCAGCTCGGAAACGCGGTCCCGCCGCGCCTCGGCGAGGTCGTTGCCGAGCGAGTGGCGGCTGAGCTGACGAGGCTAGGGGCGGCCGGGATCGATCGTCCCGTCGCCGCCGCGGCGTAAGCTCGTCGCGTGGGCATCCGGATCTCCACCGATCGCCTCGCGGAGGTGCTCGAACGGGCGGTCGTGCTCGCTGAGTCGGACGTCGAGCTGCCGGGCATCTGGACGAGCCGCGTGGAGCGGATTGCAGAGTGCCCGTCGAAGACGTACGTGGCCGCTCTCGGAACCGCGCTGCTCGCGAAGGCGACGCAGCCGAAGATCGACACGCTCAGCGTCAAGAGCAAGGCCGGGCCGAACGCCTACTCGATGCGCGGCGTCGTGAAGGTCCTCGTTGAGAAGGCGCAGATCTATGGGTATCACCTCGGAAGAACCGGCCCCGAGCCTCTGAACAACCAGCCGTGGTTCGGGTCAGATCGTGTGGATCGCTTCGAGAATGTGCGACGCGACGTTCAGCCGTACCAGCGGGACATGGTGCGCTACCTCACGGATCTGAACAGCGCCACGGCAGACGAGGCGCTGAGGGCGCTTGCCGCGTTCCTCCGGCTGCGAATCCACTTCGCAGAGCAGGAGAGAGAGGCGGCGGGCCGGCTCGTGGTCGAGTTCTCATCCGGCCTCGGCGAGCTGATCGAGATCCTGACGATCTTCCTCCGCGAGGATCCCGAAGGCGGCCGGCGCGGCCAGGCGCTCGTCGCGGCTCTCCTGGACGTCGGGAACGGGGAGGTCCACCTGGCCCCGATCAACGACCCGACCGGCCTCGACGTCTCGGTCAGCGAAGAAGGTCGGCTTCTCCTCGGCATCGAGGTCAAGCAGAAGCCGGTTCTCGAAGCGACGGCTCTACACCTCGCTGCCGAGGCGGTGAAGCGCGAGGTGGACAAGGCGCTCCTCGTCGCGCTCGCGCCCGACCAGAGGCCGTTGGACAGGGAGAGCATCCGCCGCGATGCGTTTCGGGAGCATGGCGTTCTCACTTCCGTCTGGGAAGGCGTGAGCGAGCTCGTGTCTGAGATCGCGATGCAGGCGCCGATCTCGGCATTGGAGTTCGCCCGCGATGTTCCAGCTGCCTATCTCAGACGGATGCAGGAGCACGGAGTGAGCCCAGAGGGTCAGCAGTACTGGGCTGATCTCTGCCGTCGCCTCGCATCTGCGACAGAGCTGCCATAACGCGGCTGGCCCCATCTTCGGGTGGCTCGTGCTCCCACACCCGGACGACTGTCCACCCCTGATCCTTCAGAGCGGCGTCGTTACGACGATCCCGCGCGACATTCCGCGCGATCTTCGCGAGCCAGTAGTCGCTGTTCGTCACCGGCTGCGTCCCATGCTCTGGGCATCCGTGCCAGAAGCAGCCGTCGACGAACACCGCCACTCGCGCTCGTCGGAGCACGATGTCCGCCTCACACCTCAGGCGAGGCTCGGGAGCGACGTCGACTCGGAAGCGAAGGCCGCGGCGGTGAAGGAGGGAACGCAGCGCTCGCTCGGGGCGTGTGACGACTCGGCTGTTGCCTCGCATGACGGAACGCGCAGCCTCAGACGATGCGGGCGGAGGAGGTGGGACGAGAGGAAGGGTGGTTCCGGCGCCGCGCGACTCCTGCTTCCTCATGTCTCCACCGTAGCCGTGTCCGTCAGTGAACACCACGTCCAGCACGTAGCCATGAAGATGGGGTCGGGTCCTGCGGCACACACACCGTGCTCCTCGACTGCTCGCGAGGACTGACTCGGAGAGCTTCCTGCCCACGGGCTCTCCGGATCTTCATCCGCCCTGAGGAGGGACCCGCTGCTCGCTGGTCTGCTGCCAGCGGTAACACCCGCCGCGATAGCGAACGCCTTATGCGGTCCAGATCTGGGTCGCGATTTCAGCCATCGTTTCTTGCCGCTTGTCGATGACCTGCTTCGTCCAACGCGGTTTAGAGAGCACAGCCTTCGTGAGTGGGAGCTGGTCGACGTTCTTGCCAAGGATGATGGCCCTCTTCTCGGGCCAGCCCTTGTTCTTCAGCTCGTTGTTCGTGACCCCAGTCAGCAAGAGCATGTTTCCAAGCCGCGGCATGTATTGCGCGTGTTCGATGATGTTGAAATGAGTCCAGTCCGAACTCTCCTCGTCTGGCTTCTGAGGCAGCACGTGCTCGAGGGTTAATGTTGGTTGAGGCATCACCGGCGATTGCTCTCCGAGCTTGTGGACCTCGAGGCTGTGGAGGATCGCCTTGGCAGCTCTGGGCTTAAAGCTATATCTCGCTAGTGCGAACCGGAACTGGTCATCGTCGACCGTTCTGCCTGCGCTCTCGAATACGTTCTTGATAGCTGCGAGCGTCTTGATCGTCCCCGCACGCACGCCAAGTGCCGCGTCTAGGTATGCGCCCTCTGCAGGAGCTCCACCCGTGCGGTTCGTAACGACCGCTCGTACGGCCCAGGCGGAGAGCCATTCGAGGACATCAGCCCTGGCCGCCCGCACCTCAGACGCATCGGCTTGCACCCTGGGGTACGACTCGAGGATCGAGAGCAGTAGATATCTGAGCTGCTTTAGGCCGAGAGCGTTGATCAGTCTGATCGCGGACCGAACGCTGTCGGCGTTCCCGGCAAATTGCCCCCAGAACGGATGGTTGTGGTCGCGGAGCGGTGCATAAAGGTTGGCGCTTGATTCGTAGGCCCGCAGCTGTCTCATCGCGTCTGGGTGCTGGGCGGGAACCCTTGCCTTGAGGTCTGCGAACAGCTTGCCGCCTGTGATCCTCCCGTAGTTCGAGCCCCAGTAGTGCAACAGGAACTCCTCGAGGAACGTCTCAAAGCGACCCTGGCCGTCAGACAGCGCAAGAGTAATGTTGCGCCAGATCGACGTTGCCTGCTCCTGGCTGCCCTCGTCAACGTTCGCGAGCAAGTAGCTCTTCACAAGGTCAGCGTTTGAGAGGGTGATGCCGCGGGTGTTGAGCGTCTCGAAGATGCTGTTGGCGGTCTGGGCCGACGCGCTGAGTTTCACCACTGAGGCCCTGTCATTCAGCAGGTCCCACCATGACCAGAGGTGGGAGACCCGCTGGGGCGAGGAGAGCTCGATGAGTTCTCTTGAGAGGAATACGTCGAGCATGTCCCTCGCCGCAAGCAGTCGTTGAGATGATTCCCGCGTGGTTGACACGCCAATACTCGGCTGGATCATGACGGCCTGGTCATCGCCGCCGAGCCTCAACGGGGGAGAAAGATTGCCTCCTCTGCCTTCGATGGCAGGGACGAGTTGAGCCAGCAAGCGGTTGGCGCCTGAGTCCTCGGTCTCCTGAACTGTCAGCTGCGTCATCGCGGCGGCGAGATGCTGTCGCATCACCTGCAACAAGACATAGGTAGTGGCGAGTCGCTGCTGACCATCTTGAATCTTCCCTTCAAGGTCGATGACGATGAGTCCGAGGAAGTGATATCGATCCCCACCTCGAGCGGCTGAGAGGTCATTCCAGAAGTCCCTCACCTCGTCCTTCTTCCACGCAAACGGCCGCTGAATGATTGGCGTCGCCAAAGGCGAATCAGGGTCGAGTAGTTGCGCGATGCCCATCGACGCAGGCTTGGGTCTGGTCGCCTGAGGCATGTATGACTAGAGTAGACGTTTCGTCGGTCGGCCTGCCGATGGAGACGGGGCCAGGTCTTACCCTGCGACGCCGCGGTATCGTGGCCAGCCGGAAGCCGCGCCGACGATAATGCCCCCATGACCGCCGACACCGCTCCGCGCGAGCTCGTGGACGGCGCGACGGCGATCGTGCGCGGCGCGCTCGACGCGGGCTGCACGTTCTTCGCCGGCTACCCGATCACGCCCGCCTCGTCGATCCTCGCGGCGATGATGCGCGAGCTGCCGAAGGCCGGCGGCGTCGCGATCCAGGGGGAGGACGAGATCGCCTCGATCGGGATGTGCCTCGGCGCGGCGATGGCCGGGGCGCGGGCGATGACGGCGACGAGCGGCCCCGGGATCAGCCTCTACAGCGAGAACGTCGGGCTCGCGATCATGGGCGAGATCCCGCTCGTGATCGTGGACGCGCAGCGGCTCGGGCCGGCGACCGGCGGCGCCACGACGGTCGCGCAGGGAGACGTCCAGTTCGTCCGCTGGGGCACGTCGGGCGGCTACCCGATCATCGCGCTCGCTCCCTCGTCGATCCCCGAGTGCTACACGCTGACGCTGCGCGCCTTCGACCTCGCCGAGCGCTTCCGTACGCCCGTCTTCCTCGTCACCGACAAGGAGCTGAACCTGACGCTCAACACCGTGGCAGTGGGCGGCTACGCGCACATCCCCGTGCGGGACCGCGCCACGGGCGGAGACGGCGAGCGCCCGTACCGCTACGAGCCCGCCGACGGGGTGCCGCCGCTGCAGGAGTACGGCGGCGACCGGCTCGTCCGGCTCACCGGCTCGACCCACGACGAGGCCGCCTTCCTGACGAAGCGGCCCGCGACCGTCGCTGCCCTGAACGAGCACCTGCGGGCGAAGATCGAGGAGCACATGGACGAGATCGAGCTCGTGGACGTCGATCCCGAGGACGGTGCGACGACGCTCTTCGTCTCCTACGGCGTCACCGCCGGGGCGATGCGCGAGGCCGTGCGCCGCGCGCGCGGGGAGGGCCTCCGGATAGCGGCCGCGACGGTGCAGAGCCTCTGGCCCGTCCCCGAGACGGCGCTGCGCGCGGCCATGGAGGGCGTCGAGCGTGTCGTCGTCGCCGAGCTCAACTTCGGCCAGTACCGCCGGGAGCTCGAGCGGCTCGCAGACGGCCGGGAGGTCGCGGGGCTGAACCGCACCGACGGCGAGCTGATCGCCCCGGAGCAGTTCCTGGAGCTGCTGCGATGACCACCGTCACGCCGCTCTCCGGCTACCGCAACGAGACGCCGTACCCGTTCTGCCCCGGCTGCGGGCACGGGCCGATCCTCGACTCCGTGAACGCGGCGCTCGTCCACCTCGAGCTCGACCCCAAGCGGGTCGTGATCGTCTCGGACATCGGCTGCGCCGGCCTCTCCGACCAGTACTTCGCGACCGGCGCCTTCCACGGCCTGCACGGCCGCAGCGTCACCTACGCGGCCGGGATCAAGCTCGCCCGTCCCGAGCTGGAGGTGGTCGTCGTGATGGGCGACGGCGGCTGCGGGATCGGCGGCACGCACCTGATCAACGCTGCCCGCCGCAACATCGGCGTCACCGTGCTCGTCTTCAACAACTTCAACTTCGGGATGACCGGAGGCCAGCACTCGCCGACGACACCGACAGGCGCCGTCACCGCGACCACCCCGGACGGGAACCTCGAGCGGCCCCTCGACATCTGCGCCACGGTGGGGGCCAACGGCGCCTCCTACGTCTGGCGGGGAACGACGTTCGACGAGGAGCTGCCGGACCGGGTCGCCGACGCGATCCGGCACCCCGGCTTCGCCCTGCTCGACATCTGGGAGCTCTGCACCGCCTACTTCGTCCCCGCGAACAAGGTCACGCGCACGGGGCTCGACGATCTGCTCGAGCGGCTCGCCTTCCCGACCGGCGTCCTCCACGAGCGCGACCTGCCCGAGTACGCCGCCGCCTACCGGGCCGCGCACGCGCCGCAGCTCGGCGCGCCAGCGCCCGCGCCGCGCCCGTTGCCCGCGCGCTTCGCCTCGACCCTCACGCGCCCCGTCTCGCTCGTCGTCGCCGGCTCGGCGGGAGGGAGGGTGCGCTCCGCCGCCCGTCTCGTGGCGCAGGCCGCGATCGCGAGCGGCCTCTGGGCCGCGCAGCGCGACGACTTCCCGGTGACGGTGAAGACCGGGCACAGCGTGTCGGTGCTCGTGTTGAGCCCGGAGCCGATCGACTTCACCGGCGTCACCGTCCCCGACGCGCTCGCGATCGTCAGCGGCGACGGGCTGAAGGTGGCGGCGCCGCTCGCGGCCGCGATGGGGGCCGACGGCGTCGTCTACGTGACCCCCGAGCACGCGGGCGTGGAGACGCGGGCGCGGCTGCGCGTGCTCGACCCGGCCGCCGCCGGGGTGCGCGTCTCGCGCACCGAGCTGGGCCTCGCGCTGCTCACCGCCGCCGTCTGCGACCTCGGCCTCTTCCCCGTGGAGGCGCTAGAGGCCGCGGCGGAGGCCGCCGGCGAGCACGGCGAGCGGCGGCTCCAGACCGTCGCCGCCGGCGTGCGCCTCGCCCTGAACGAGTGAGGCCCGCCGGAGCGGGCCTCACTCGCTTGGAGGCACCGGCCAGAAGTCCGGTTCAGGAAAGGCTGAACCCGGCGCCGGCCGGAGAGCCGCCGGACATGCCGGAGCCGCCCATCCCGCCGAAGCCGCCCATCCCGCCGTGGCCGCGCATCCCGCCGCGGTCGCCGAACGCGCCGCGGGCAGGAGCCGTGCCGTTGACCATGTCGTCGAGCCGCAGCTCGAGCTGGGCGAGGATCTGCTTCTCCTGGTCGGAGGTGATCGTGCCCGCCTTCACAGCGGCGTCGAGCTCCGTGGTCTCGGCCTTGACGATCGCCTGCTTCAGACCGTCGACCGTCTTGCCCTTCGCCTTCGCGATGTCGGCGAGTGACTTGCCGGCGGCGAGCTGGGTGCGAAGCTCGACCTGGGTCAGGCCGAGGTAGTCGGCCGCGGCGACGACGAAGCCGCCGTCGTGACCCATGCCCGGGCCCATGCCCATGTGACCGCCGAAGCCGAAGCCGCCGAGCGGCCCGACGACGCCGGACTCGATCCGCGCCTTCGCGGCATCGGCCTGCGCCTTCGTGATCTCGCCGGCTGCGAGCGCAGCATCGACCTGCTCGATCCCGGCGGTCTTCATGGCCGCCTTCAGCGCGTCGACCGAGACACCGGCATGCTTGGCGACGCTCGCAATGTACGCGTCGTGCCGCTGCTGCGGCGTCTGGCCAGACGTGGCCGCGTACGCGACCCCTGCGCCCACGCCGGCGATGGCCAGCGCTACGGCTGCGACGGCGAGGGCGTGTGCTCTGACGAATCTCATCGGTTCTCCTTTGGCTTGCCTGTCTACCCCTCAAGCAAAGCGCACGATCCTGAGAGGCGGCTGAGAGGGGTGTAAAGGTTCCGCATGGATGTCCTAAGAGGTCGCTGAGAGCCGGAGCCGGAGGACGCTGCCGCCGTTCTCGGCCGGCTCGGCGGTGGCGGACCCGCCGTGGGCCTCCGCGACCTGGCGCACGATCGCGAGGCCGAGCCCGGAGCCGGGCAGCGCCCGCGCGGCGGCGGCGCGGTAGAAGCGGTCGAAGACATGGGGGAGGTCCTCGGGCGCGATCCCCGGCCCGTGGTCGCGCACGCTGACCTCGCCGCCGCGCACGACGACCTCGACGACGCCGTCCGGCGGGCTCCACTTCGCCGCGTTGTCGAGCAGGTTCATGACCGCTCGGTGCAGCCGCTCGGGGGCGCCCCGGACGATCGTCTCCTCCAGCTCGGTCTCGAAGCGGAGCGAGGGGGCGTGCCGCTGCGCCCGCTCGACGGCGTCGCGCACGAGCAGGTCGAGACGAACGTCCTCGAGCGCGTGCTCGCTCTCGCCGTCGCGGGAGAGCTCGACGACGTCGGCGACGAGCGCCGTCAGCTCCGCGATCTGCGTGCCGATCTCGTCCAGCAGCGCCGTTCGCTCGCCGGCCTTGAGCCCTCTCCGGGAAAGCAGCTCGACGTTCGTGCGCAGGCTCGTGAGCGGCGTGCGCAGCTCGTGCGAGGCGTCCGCCACGAGCTGCCGCTGCGCCTTCAGCGAGCCCTCGAGCTCGTCCAGCATCGTGTTGAAGCTCGCGGCCAGGCGGCCGAGCTCGTCCCCCTGGACCGGCTCCACCCGGCGGGTCAGGTCGAGGGTGGCCGTGATGTGCTCGGCGGTCTCGGTGAGGCGGCGCACGGGCACGAGGGCCGTGCGCGCGACGCCGAAGCCGAGCAGCGCCGCGAGGCCGATCCCTCCGGCTCCGACGAGCGCGAGGATCAGGCGCAGGCGGTCGAGCACGCCGTCCACCTCCGTCAGCGGGCGAGCGATCTGGAGGGCCACCCCGGTGGCGAGGGGCACGGTCAGCACGCGGATGTGCGTGCCCGTGACGGTCGCGTCCGCGAGGAACCCCTCCCCGTTGCCGGCGGCGACCGCGAGCGTCCGCTCGGTGACCGGCAGCGCGACATCCTCGCCGGCGCGCCGCGCCGTCGAGCCGTCGGCGGAGACGAGCTGGAGGTAGCCGGCTGCGCCGCCGAGCGCGGGCGCCGGCATGTCGAGGCCGCCCCGCCCGAGCCCGCCCATCATCCCGGGGCCGCGGCCCATGTGATCCGCGACGTCCGCCCGCTCGCGCAGCGCGTCGTCCACCTGCCCGCGCAGCTCGCCGCGCACGATGAAGTACGTCGCGCCCGTCGCGAGCGCGACCGCCACGGCGACGGCGACGGCCGCGGCGAGCCCGAGCCGGGTGCGCAGGCTCATCGCTCTCGCAGCGCGTAGCCGACGCCGCGCACGGTCTGGATCAGCCGCGGCTCGCCCGCGGCCTCGGTCTTCCGTCGCAGGTAGCCGACGTAGACGTCGAGCGAGTTCGAGGACGGGCCGAAGTCGAAGCCCCAGACGCGCTCGAAGATGAGCGAGCGGGTCAGCACCTGCCGCGGATTGCGTAGGAGGAGCTCGAGCAGGTTGAACTCGGTGCGGGTCAGCTCGATCTCCCGCGCACCGCGGCGCGCCTCGCGTGTGAGCGGGTCGAGCTCGAGGTCCGTGAAGCGGAGGAGCTCGCCCTCGTCCGGCGCGGTGCGGCGCAGGAGCGCGCGAACGCGTGCGAGCAGCTCCTCGAGCGCGAACGGCTTGACGAGGTAGTCGTCGGCCCCCGCGTCGAGCCCGGCGACGCGGTCGCCGACGGAATCGCGTGCGGTCAGCATCAGCACGGGCAGGCGGTTTCCCTGCTCGCGCAGGCGGCGGCAGACGGCGAGCCCGTCGAGGCCGGGCATGAGGATGTCGAGGACGACGGCGTCGGGCGGCTGCGCCTCGATCCGCTCGAGCGCCTCGGCGCCGTCCGCGGCCAGCTCCACGGCGTAGCCCTCGAGCGCGAGCGCGCGCTCGAGCGACGTCCGCACGGCGGGCTCGTCGTCCACGACGAGCAGTCGCCTGGGCCCGTTCGAGGTCATACCCCGTATCAAAGCGGAGACGTCGCCCGACGGCCGGGACCGGAGCTGATTCGTCGCTGTCACAGTCCGAGCAAAGCGCGGCTCCATGAGAGCAGCCTGTGACAGCGGTAAGAAACGCGTAAGAGCCTCAGGGCGCGAGCCGCGTCACGAACGTCCGCGCGCCGGCCGGCAGCCGCGCGAGCACCGCCGCGCGGATCGGGTCGCGCCAGCGCGCCCAGCGGAGGCCGGCGACGATGAAGGCCACGCCGAGGACGGCGATCGCGACCGGTGCGACGCCGCCGAGCTCCCCCAGCAGGCCGCTCACGCCGATCAGCACGCCGGCCGCGCCGAACACGGTGAAGCTCCAGTGGCGGACGAACGCCGAGAAGAACAGGGCCACGGCGCCGAGCACGCAGATCGCGGCGAACCCGGGCACCGTCAAGGGCGCCAGCACTCCGAGCAGGCCGGCGGCGGTGGCCCCGAGCCCCACCCAGTTGGCCCAGGTCGCCCAGGGGCGGCGGCGCGTGACGTCGAGCCAGAGACCGCCCGCGATCCAGGCCAACCCGACGGGCAGCACGAAGGCGAATGTCTTGCGGGAGCTCGTGTCGTTCCCGAACACGAGCTCGCCGAAGTCCGCCGCGAGCACCGCCGTCGCAACGCCGAGCGGCACGAGCGCCAGCGGATCGGGCCGGACCGCGAGCCGGACGAGCCCGGCGACGAGCCCGGCGATCGCCATGCTGGTGATGCCGTAGTGGAGGTAGCCGAGGTCGCTCGCGCCCTCGGGCCAGAGCCCCGCGGCTCGCATGACCGCATAGGTGATGACGGGGACGAAGCCGACCGCGACCGTCTGGAGCAGGGCTCCCGGCTGGACGAGACCGCGGCGCCGGAGCACCTCGCCCGCGACGGCGAAGCCCGCGAGATAGACGATGCCGAGCCCGAGCACGCCCCACGGGTCGAACGTCTTCCAGTATGTGCCGGCGAGCGACGCGAACGCGGCGACGACCAGGAGCGCCCCGAGGTACACGGCGATCGTCGGGCCGAGACCGAGGGGGCGCTCCGCGCCGGGCGGCCCGGCGGCGACCAGCTCGTCCCACAGAAGCCCGATCTCGCTCTCGCTGTGCCCGTGGGCGGCGAGGCGGCGCTGGAACTCGCCCTGCGTGACGTCGAGGTGCGAGGGCCCTCCGGTGGAAGGTGTCGCCGTCGTGGACATGCCGGTCTCCCGTCGCTCGGCACCCGGTTTCATCTCACACCTCCCGCGCGCGTGCATCGGGGTTTTCGAGCAACCTCCGCGCGGCTTTTCCGCCCGCCGTCCGGTTCCGGCTCGAGGAGGTCGTGCAGCCGCTCGAAGCCGAGCCCGGCGACCGCCCAGACGGGCGCGTAGCCGGCCCGCACGAGGCCGTGGAGGTTCCAGCGGGCATGCGAGTAGTCCCACGGCGCCGCGCCGCGGAGGCGCCGGAGGGCGCGGCCGCTCGCGTACTCGACCGCGGAGAAGCCTGCGGCGTAGGCGGCGGCGCGCACGGCGAGCGGGTGGGCGCGGAGCGCGTCGTGGGCGGGCTCGAAGAGCGGCTGGGCCAGGCCGTACACCGGGAGCATCCAGGCGCTCGTGCGCGGGTGGCCGCGCAGCCCGGTGAAGGCGAGCTCGCCGACGAGACCCGCCAGGCCGTAGACGGCAAAGCGGGCTGCAGGCCCTGGTGGGCGACGCGGCGTCGGCGGCACGGCGCCGCGATTATCGCGGGGATGCTGCCGGCTGCGCTCGGCCCGGCTGGCCGGGGTCAGGCCTCGACCGGATCGTGCGCCTCGGCGTCTGCGCCGGCGCGGGCCCCTTCGGCGCCGAGCGCGATGCTCGCCTTCGCCGTCACCAGGTGGTAGAGGACGAGCAGCTGGACGAGGGCAAGCGAGTCCGAGCGATGCAGCTCGGTGCCGATCGTGAACTCGCCGAGGCGCTCCGAGCGCAGATGGCTCGCGAAGTGCATGCGCTCCCAGATCGCCTCCTCGATCTCCTCGGCGCGCTCCGGATCGATGTCGCCGGGGATCAGCAGGTGGCGATCGGCGCCGCGCTCGACGAGCGTGATCCCGCCGTTGCCGTTCACGAACGGCGAGAGGTCGGGGTGGCGCAGGGTCGGGCGCAGCGTCAGGTCGGCGTCGAGGTGCTCCTGGTCGTCCGGCCCATCCTCCGGCTGGAACGAGACGACGATATCGGCGTAGCGCTCCTGCGGCCGGATGTAGGCCTGCGAGTCGGGCTCGCGGCGGTCGAGCTCGGCCAGCACCTGGCCGGTCGTGTAGCCGCGGCGCGAGCAGTCGCGCTGTACCTTCCAGCGGCGGCGCAGCTCCTCCGGCGGCTTGAGGTAGACACGGACGTCGTAGGCCTCGCGCATCTCGGGCAGGTAGTACCCGAGCAGGCCCTCGACGACGGTGAAGCGGGCGGGCTTGACGTAGATCGGTGCGCCGAAGGTGCCGTCGCTGTGCTTGTAGACGGGCTTCAGGATCGCCTCGCCGGCGCGCAGGTGCCGGAGATCCTGGGCGATGATGTCGATGTGGTTGCACTCGGGGTCGAGCGGCGTGATGTTGCGCTCCGCCCTTTGCTTCCGGTCGTAACGGTGGTAGTCGTCGGTGCAGACGTGCGTGACGTGCTCCTCGCCGAGCACACGGACGAGCCCGCGCGTGATCGTGGTCTTGCCGGCGGCCGAGTCGCCGACGACGCCCAGGATGATCGGACGAGGCATCGCGCGTTCCTCCCTAGGCTCCGCCGGAAGGCCGCAGCGCGTACTGGACTTGCCGATCGGCCGTCTCCTGGCGTTCGAGCCGGAAGCCGCTCTCCTCGGTTGGACGGTTGACGATGAAGCTGAGCCTGAGGCTCTGGCGGCCCACCGAGCGGTCGAAGGCGTTGACCTTGACGTAGTGCTCCGGGTGCGCCTGCCGGCAGGCGGCGAGCTCGCGCATGAACCCGTCGGGATCCTCGAGGTCGAAGTGCGGCTGGCCCCACATCTCCCAGTAGCTCGAGCGCGGGTGCGCGTCGTCGGTGTGCTCGAGCGAGACGGACCAGCCGTTGTCGATCGCGTACCACACCTGGGCCTCGATCTGCTGGTCGGTGAGCGACGGGAGGTATGAGAACGTGCCCTGCGTGATCGTCACGGTGCCCTCCTAGAGGCTGAACGTCGGCTCGACGGCGCCGTCGGGCGCGTCTGTTGACTCGTACTCGAAGGTGACGTCTTTCCAGGTCTCGAGCGCGGCCTCGAGCTCGGGGCAGCGCTTGGCGGCGCGGGCGAGGATCTCCGGGCCCTCGGCGAGGATGTCCCGCCCCTCGTTGCGGGCCTGGATGATCGCCTCGGCGGCGACGCGGTTCGCCGTCGCACCCGCCGCGATCCCCAGCGGGTGGCCGATCGTTCCCCCGCCGAACTGGAGCACGACGTCCTCGCCGAGGTAGTCGATCAGCTGGTGCATCTGGCCGGCGTGGATCCCGCCGGAGGCGACGGGCATGACGGCCGCGAACGAGCCCCAGTCCTGGTCGAAGTAGATGCCGCTCGCCGGGTCCTCGGGCACGAATGACTTGCGCAGCGTGTCGTAGTAGCCCTTGATCGAGCCCGGGTCGCCGGCGAGCTTGCCCACCACCGTGCCGGCGTGCATGTGGTCGACGCCGAGCATTCGGCACCATTTCGCGAGCACGCGGAAGCTGATGCCGTGGTTCTTCTGCCGGGTGTAGGTGCTGTGCCCGGCGCGGTGGAGATGGAGGAGGACGCCGTTGCGGCGCGCCCACGCTGACATCGACTGGAGCGCCGTGAACCCGACCGTGAGGTCGACCATGACGATCACGCTGCCGAGCCCGGCGGCGAACTCGGCGCGCTCGTACATCTCCTCCATCGTCCCGGCGGTCACGTTGAAGTAGTGGCCCTTGATCTCGCCCGTCGCGGCGGTGGCGCGGTTTACCGCCTCCATGCCGAAGAGCGAGCGGTCGCGCCAGCGCATGAACGGCTGGCTGTTGATGTTCTCGTCGTCCTTCGTGAAGTCGAGCCCGCCACGCAGGGCCTCGTAGACCACACGACCGTAGTTGCGCGCCGAGAGGCCGAGCTTCGGCTTGACCGTGGCGCCGATCAGCGGGCGGCCGTACTTGTCGAGGTACTCGCGCTCCATCACGAGCCCGTGCGGCGGTCCGGGGAAGGTCTTGAGATACGCCAGCGGGATGCGCATGTCCTCGAGCCGGAGTGCTTTGACCGCCTTGAAGCCGAAGACGTTGCCGATGATCGAGGATGTGAGGTTCGCGATCGAGCCCTCCTCGAAGAGGTCGAGGCCGTACGCGATCCGAGCGATGAACTGGTCGGGAGCGCCGGGCACGGGATCGATCCGGTAGGTCTTCGCCTGATAGTGCTCGTAGGAGGTCAGGCGGTCGGTCCAGACGACCGTCCAGGTCGCGGTGGACGACTCGCCGGCGATCGCGGCGGCCGCCTCGATCGGATCGACGCCCGGCTGGGGGGTGATCCGGAAGGCCGCCAGGACGTCGGTCTCGCCCGGCACGTAGTCGGGGTCGTAGTACCCCATCTCCGCATACGGCGCCACGCCGGAGCCCCAGCGGTCCTTCTTCGCGGTCGTGGTCGGTTCCGGCACAGGACTCTCCTCGTCTCGGACGCGTGCTGCGATCGGCGAAGGCTAGCCCGCTGGTATAGATAGAACAAGCAAACTTTGGGTATGATAGATAGGCAAAGATCTATGAATAAGGAGTTGTCTCCGTGCCGGTGACCTTCAGTCAACTTGCCTCCTTCCTCGCGGTGGCGCGGGAGGGCTCGGTCTCGGTCGCGGCCCGGCAGCTCGTCGTCACCCAGCCGTCGGTGTCGGCCGCGCTCTCGGCGCTCGCCCGCGAGCTCGGAGTCGAGCTAACCGAGCGCGACGGCCGCGCGATCCGGCTGACGGCGGCGGGCCGCGCTCTCGTTCCCTACGCCACCGACGTGTTGGGGCTGCTCGACCAGGGGAGGCAGGCGGCTCGCGAGGCGGCCTCTTCGTCGGAGCGCAGGCTGCGGATCGCGGCCGTCACGACGGCGGGCGAGTACGTCGCTCCACCTCTGCTCCACGCCTTCGCGGTCGGCCGGCCCGACATCGCGCTCACGCTCGAGGTCGGCAACCGGGCCGACGTGTTCGAGCGCGTCAACCGGCATGTGGCCGATGTCGGGATCGGCGGCAGGCCGCCCGAGGACGGGCGCCTGGTCGGGCCGCCCTTCCTCCACAACGAGGTCGTAGTCGTCACCGCACCCGACGACCCGCTCGCCGCCCGGCGGGCCGTTCCCGTCGAGGAGCTCGCCGGCCGGACCTGGCTGCTGCGCGAGGAGGGCTCCGGCACGCGGCTGATGGTCGAGGAGTTCCTGGCGCAGCACGGCCTCAGGCCGGAAACGCTCACGCTCGGCTCGAACGGCGCGATCAAGCACGCGGTGCGTCTCGGCCTCGGCATCTCGATCGAGTCGCGGATCGCCGTCGAGCTCGAGCTCGAGTCGGGGGCGCTCGGCACGATCGCCGTGCGGGGCGGCATCGCCCCGCGCGAGTGGTACGCGCTCCGCTCGTCGGTCGGGCCCGTCCGCGAGCCGGTCGCGGCGTTCCTCGAGTTCGTCAAGAGCCGCGAGGCGCAGGAGGCGGTCGAGGAGGCCCAGCACGCCTGGTCGCTGCGCCGCCGGGTGGCGAAGCGCAGGTAGGGCGGGACCCGCTCGGTTTGCGGGCCCCGCTTGTCACGACCGTGCGCCAGGCCCTGGTGCCGGGCGCGTGCGGTCGCTACGGCCTGGTGAAGCGGCGGATCGTGCTGACGCCGTCGAGGTAGCCCGCACCGGCCTGCGCACGCGAGATGTACACGCGCGTGTACGAGACGCCGGACGGGAGCTTCACCTTGAACTTGGCCTGGGAGGTCAGGTTGACGACGACCTTGTCGAGTGTCACCCAGTTGCCGCTTGCGTTCCGGCGCTGGAAGAAGACGATCTTGCCGGCGAAGGACGTCGTACCGGCGCCCCCTGTCACCTTCGTGCTGAAGACGCCGAGCTGGTAGCCGAGACCGACGCGCGGGTGCACGTTGATCGTCTTTGCCGGGCCCGTCGAGCTGCTCGTCTTGGCCTGGTACAGCGTCTGGATGCTCGGCCGAACGCTGAAGGTCCAGGTGCCGCCGGTCGTCGTCGTCGCAGTCCCGATCGGCCGGGTCGCGAGCTCACCGTACGGGCGGGCGAGGATCGTCAGCAGCTCGCCGGCCTTGGCCGTCGAGACGGTGCCGCTCAGCAGCACCGCCGCACAGCAGGTCACAGCGGGCTTCGAGGCCGTCATCGACGTGGTGACGGCCACCGGCACCGGCGCCGTCTTGACGACGGGCGTGCGGTCGGAGGTGGTGACGTCCGAGCCATAGTCGTTCGAGGCCTTCACGGCGACGCGCAGCGTACGGTCGACGTCGGTGGCGCGCACCGTGTAGGTCTGGTTCGTCTGTCCGGAGACGTCCGAGCAGGCCGAGCCGTTGCTCTTGCAGTTCTGCCACTGGTACGTGTACTTGTCGGGGATGCCGCCGGTGTACGTGCCCGGATCCGCGAAGAGCAGGACGCCGACGAAGGCGTCGCCGACGATCGACGGCGGCACCTTGTTCTTCGGCGGGGTCGCCGAGGAGACGAGCGCACTCGGCTTCGAGTTCACCGCGCCGGACGACCCGTCGCTGTTCGACGCCGTCACGAGCACGATCATCGTGCTGCCGACGTCGGCGTTCGTCAGCTTGTAGGGCGCGCTGGTCGCACCGGTGATCGGGGCGCAGGCCGCGCCGAGCGTGTTACAGCGGAGCCACTGGTACGTGAACTTCGTCGGGCTGTTCACCCAGAGCCCATTGCTCGCCGTGATCGTCTGACCGGCGACGAGCTTTCCTTCGATCGTGGGCGCCGATGAGCTCACCGGAGCGGCGAGGGAGCGTGCGCCTGCGGCTGTCGCGAAGAGCGCCGCGGTCAGGATCAGCCCTCCCAGGGCAAGCAGGCGGAGTGTCTTCAGATTCGGAATGATCGTTCCTCCAAGCGGTTGGATGCATCTATTTCGGGGGAGAAGGTTTCGCCGTGGTCTCGTGGGCGGGAGGGACTTCGGGCCGGCCGAAGCACGGCGTAGCCGCCGTCGCGTGCCTCGAGCTCCGAGAGCAGGCGGAGCCATCCGGAGGCGTTCCCCGGTTGCCCGTTCTCGCTCACAGCGTGCTCGCGAGCGGCGCCCACCGGGCGAGCCGGTACGAGTGGTCTCCCAGCCACATCTCGGCGGACGGGACGCCGGCCTGGTCGAGCCACTGCTCGACGGTGTCCAGGACGCGCAGCACGGTGCGATCCGACTCGCGCGTGACCTGGACGTTGACCGCGCAGCGCTCGTCCTCGAGCGAGACCCGCTCCGGGCCGAACACAATGGTCAGTCGCTGGACGAGCGAGCCCGCGCTCGTTTCGTCGGGCACCACGATCCGCATGTCCATCCCGATCCTCCCAACCTCGGCCGAAAGCCACTCCGACCCGGTTGTTGAGGGTGGATCTAGGCGGGGTCGATTGCTCCGACCGCCGCGAGATGCTTCGCGACGCCGATAGTTACGGCGCGCGCGATCATCGTAGCACTCCGAGCCTCCCGCGACGACGCTGCTAGATCCAGCCGCCGCGCACGTACAGCAGCTCGCCCGTGATGTAGCTCGCCTCGTCGGAGGCGAGGTACGCGATCAGCGCCGCGATGTCGTCCGGCGTGCCGGCGCGGCCGACCGGGACGCGCGAGCGCGCCGCCTCGTAGACCTCCGGCGGCATCGAGCGGGTCATCTCGGTGTCGATGAAGCCGGGGGCGACAGCGTTCACGGTCACGCCCTTGCCGGCGAGCTCCTTGGCGGCGGTCTTCGTGATGCCGATCACGCCCGCCTTCGCGGCCGCGTAGTTCGCCTGGCCGGGGTTGCCGTTCGCCGAGGTGGAGGAGATGTTGACGATGCGGCCGGAGCCACGCTCGCGCATGCGGGTCGCCGCCGCGCGCGTGAGCACGAAGACGGCGGTCAGGTTGAGCGCGATCACGGCGTCCCACTGCTCGTCGCTCATCTTGTGCAGCATCGCGTCGCGCGTGATGCCGGCGTTGTTGACGAGCACGTCGAGCGCGCCGAAGCGCTCCCAGGCGGCGGGCACGACCTTCTCGGCCTCGGCCCGGACGGAGAGGTCCGCGGCCAGGGCGAAGGAGCGCCCGCCGAGCGAGGCGGCGACCTCCTCGGCGCGGGGCCCGTCGATGTCCACGCAGCAGACCGCGGCCCCCTCGGCGGCGAGCCGGCGGGCGACGCCCTCGCCGATCCCGCGCCCGGCACCGGTGACCAGTGCAGTCTTACCCTCGAACCTGCGCACGAGGAAAGCCTACGATAGTCCGCCGACCGACACACGAGGTGTGAACACGATGAACGAGCACGTTCCCGTCACCACCGGCCAGCAGCTCGGCCGCCGCTCCTGGGCCGAGCCCTGGAAGATCAAGATGGTCGAGCCGCTGCGGATGTCCACGCGCGAGGAGCGCGAGCGGGCTCTCGCCGAGGCCGGCTACAACACCTTCCTCCTGCGCTCCGAGGAGGTGTACATCGATCTCCTCACCGACTCCGGCACGAGCGCGATGAGCGACCGCCAGTGGGCAGGGATGATGCTCGGCGACGAGGCCTACGCCGGCAGCCGCAACTTCTACCACCTCGAGGCCGCGATCCAGCGCTTCTACGGCTACGCGCACGTCGTACCGACCCACCAGGGCCGTGGCGCCGAGCACCTGATCAGCCAGATCGCGATCACGCCCGGCCAGTTCGTCCCGGGGAACATGTACTTCACGACGACGCGGCTCCACCAGGAGCGCGCCGGCGGCATCTTCGTGGACGTGATCTGCGACGAGGCCCACGACCCCGAGAGCACCCACCCGTTCAAGGGCGACGTCGACCTCGACAAGCTCGAGGCGCTGATCGCCGAGCACGGGGCGGAGCAGATCGCGTACGTGTCGCTCGCGGGCACCGTCAACATGGCGGGCGGCCAGCCGGTCTCGATGGCGAACGTGAAGGCCCTGCGCGAGCTCTGCGATCGCCATGGGATCAGGCTCTTCCTCGACGCGACGCGGATGGCGGAGAACGCCTGGTTCATCCAGGAGCGGGAGGCAGGCTACGCGGGCAAGAGCGTCGCCGAGATCCTCCACGAGTTCTGCTCGTACACCGACGGCGCGTGGATGAGCGCGAAGAAGGACTCGCTCGTCAACATCGGCGGCTGGCTCGCGGTCAACGACGCGGGCATCTTCGAGGAGGCGCGCAACCTCGTCGTCGTCTTCGAGGGGCTGCACACCTATGGCGGCCTCGCCGGGCGCGACATGGAGGCGCTGGCGATCGGGATCGAGGAGTCGGTGCAAGACGATCACGTGCGCTCGCGGATCGGCCAGGTCTACTACCTCGGCGAGCTGCTCGACGTGGCGAAGATCCCGTTCGTGCGTCCGGTCGGCGGGCACGCGATCTTCCTCGACGCGCGGCGCTTCTACCCGCATCTCGAGCAGGACGCCTTCCCCGGGCAGACGCTCGCCGCGGAGCTCTACCTCGACTCCGGGATCCGCTCGATGGAGCGGGGGATCGTCGCGGCGGGGCGTGACTCGAAGACGGGCGGCCACTACTACCCGAAGCTCGAGCTGACGCGGCTGACGATCCCGCGCCGGGTCTACACGCAGGCGCACATGGACGTCGTCGCCGAGTCGGTCGAGGCGGTGTACGCGTCGCGGCAGAAGGCACGCGGCCTGAAGATGACCTACGAGCCGCGCTACCTGCGCTTCTTCCAGGCCCGCTTCGAGCCGCTCTAGACGTGCGGGCGGTGGCGCTCGACGATCGCGGCGTGATCGACGCCGCGCGGGAGCGTGCCGTAGGCGCGTCCGCCCTCGCCCGCGAGGCGCGTCGCGCAGTAGGCGTCGGCGACCTCGGGCGGGGCGTGGCGGACGAGGAGCGAGCCCTGGAGGCAGGTCGCGAGGCGCTCGACGATGCGGCGGGCCCGCAGCTCGACGTCCTCCCTGTCTGCGAGCTCGCTCCGGAGCTCTGCGAGCCCTGCGTCGAGGCGGAGGTCGGCGCCGGCGGCCAGCTCGACCTCGGCGACGAAGGCCTCGAGGCTCTCCGGCTGCTTCTGCGCGGCCCGGAGCACGTCGAGGCACTGGATGTTGCCCGCGCCCTCCCAGATCGAGTTGACGGGCGCCTCGCGGTGGAGGCGCGGGAGCACCGACTCCTCGACGTAGCCGTTGCCACCGATGCACTCGAGCGCCTCGGCGACGTGGCCGGGCGTCACCCGGCAGACCCAGTACTTGGCGACCGCGGTCGCGAGCCGGCGGAAGTCGGCGTCGCCCTCGTCGTAGGCGCGTGCGACGCGCAGCGCCGTCACGGTCGCGGCCTCTGACTCGACGCACAGGTCTGCGAGCACGTTCGTCATCAGCGGCTGCTCGGCCAGCAGCCGGCCGAAGGCCGCCCGGTGGGCGGCGTGGTGGGTCGCCTCGGCGACGGCCCGCCGCATGATCGCGGTCGAGCCGAGCACGCAATCGAGCCGCGTGTGGTTGACCATCTCGATGATCGTCCGGACGCCTGCGCCCTCCTCGCCGACGAGCTGTGCCCACGCTCCGTCGAACTCGAGCTCGGCCGAGGCGTTCGAGCGGTTGCCGAGCTTGTCCTTCAGCCGCTGGAGGCGGAAGTCGTTGCGCGTCCCGTCGGGGAGCACGCGCGGGAGCAGGAAGCACGAGAGACCGCCGGGCGCGTAGGCGAGGACGAGGAAGGCGTCGCACATCGGCGCCGAGCAGAACCACTTGTGCCCGGCGAGCAGGTACTCGCCGTCGCCGTCGAGCGGCGCTGCGACCGACTCGTTGGCGCGCACGTCGGAGCCGCCCTGCTTCTCGGTCATCGCCATCCCGCAGAGCGCGCTCGCCTTCTCGGCCGCCGGCAGCAGGCGGGGCTCGTAGGCGAGCGAGGCGAGGCGTGGCTCCCACTCGGCGGCGATCTCCGGCTGGGCGCGGAGCGCGGGTACGGACGCGTGGGTCATCGAGAGCGGGCAGCCCGAGCCCTGCTCGACCTGGGAGTACGTGACGAACATCCCCGCGCGGGCCACGTGGGCGCCGGGCGCGGGCTCGCGCCACGAGAGCGCGTGCAGGCCGTGGCGGACGCCGAGGGCCATGAGGGAGTGCCAGGAGGGGTGGAACTCGACCTCGTCCAGTCGCTCGCCGTAGCGGTCGTGGCTGCGCAGGAGAGGCGTGTGGACGTTGGCGAGGCGGCCCCACTCGAGCGGCTCGCCGCCGAGCTCGGCGCCGAGCGCGGAGGCCCGCTCCTCCCAGGCGCCGCCGCCCTCACGCCGCAGCGCCTCGACGAGCGGCCGGTTCTCCGTGAAGAGGTCGTAGCCCTCGAGCGGCGGCGGCTGGTTGCGGGCAGCGCCCACGTCGAGAGCCATGGCGCCATTGTGGCCTCCGCCGGCCCGGATGGGAACCCTCAATCGAGGTCAGTCCGTCTAGCCGTCGTTCCCCTTCAGCCGCATGTTCGCGCGCCCCTCGGCGGCGAGCGCCCGCCAGCGGCGCTTGTACTCGGCCTGCGCCCGCTTGTCGAGCTTGCGCGTCAGGTGCTCGAGCTCGGCTTCGAGCTTGAGGTAGCTCTCCCAGCGCTCGGGCGCGAGCCGGCCGTCGGCGAGCGCGGCCTGGACCGCGCAGCCGGGCTCCGTCTTGTGCGCGCAGTCGGAGAAGCGGCAGCCGGTCGCGACCGCCTCGACGTCCTCGAAGGTGTCGTGCAGGCCCTCCTCGGCATCCCAGAGCTGGAGCTCGCGCATTCCCGGCGTGTCGACGACGAGCCCGCCGCCGGGGAGGACGATGAGCTGGCGATGCGTCGTCGTGTGCCGCCCTCTGCCGTCCTCGCGGATCTCGGCCACGCGGAGCAGGTCCTCGCCGGCGAGCGTGTTCACGAGCGTGGACTTGCCGACGCCGGAGGAGCCGAGCAGCGCGACCGTCTCGCCGGGCTTGATGTAGGCCCGCACGGCGTCGAGCCCCTCGCCGGTCTTGTTGGAGATCGGCAGCACCGGGACGCCGTAGGCGATGAGGCCGACGTCGGTGACGAGCCGCTCGACTTCCTCGCTGAGGTCGGTCTTTGTCAGCACGATCACCGGCTGAGCGCCGCTCTCCCAGGCGAGCGTGAGGTACCGCTCGAGCCGGCGCAGGTTGTAGTCCTCGTTGAGCGAGCTGACGATGAAGACGGTGTCCACGTTCGCGCAGAGCACCTGTTCCTCGGCGGCCTGCCAGGCCACCTTGCGCGAGAACTTCGTGCGGCGGGGGAGGATCGCCTGGATCGTCGCGGTGCGCTCTCCGGGACGCGCGAGCAGCGCGACCCAGTCGCCGACGACCGGCAGCTCCGCCGTGGAGGCCGACTCGTGCAGCAGGCGGCCGGTGATCTCGGCGCGCAGCTCGCCGTCCTCGGAGACGACGTCGTACTCGCCGCGGTGCTGGGCGACGACGCGTGCGGCGGCGAGGCCCTCCCGGGCGTGGGGCTCGAAGTGCGACCGGAACTCGTCGTTCCAGCCGAGCGATTCCAGGTTCAAGCGGGTCTCCTTGTGCGAGTGGATGTCAACGGGCGCGCCGTCAGGCACGCGTGCTCGCGAGGGTGGACTCGCCGGAGAAGAGTGCCGACTAGGTCAGGGCCTCGCGGCGCTGGCGGAGCAGGTACGGGCATCGGTCATCTGTTCGAACCTCCTCCGAAGTCGGGACAGATATTGAGTATAGGCACGCCTCCGTTTCCGCGCTAGGATCGGCCCGCGGTCGTCGGGGACGCGCCGCGATCGGGAGAGGTCCGGTTCAACAGGGGAGGTTCGTACCGTGTCGCACTTGCGCTTGCTCGCATGCACGCTTGGCGTGCTCGTCGTCTCGCTCGGGAGCGCAGGCGCCGCCGGCGCCGCCTCCACACAGCTCTTCTTCTCGGAGTACATCGAGGGCTCGAGCAACAACAAGGCGCTCGAGATCTACAACGGCACACCCGCCGCGGTAAACCTCGCCGGGTACGACGTCCAGATGTACTTCAACGGCAGCACGTCGGCCGGGCTGACGATCTCCCTCGTCGGGACGGTCGCCCCAGGCGACGTCTTCGTGCTGGCACACTCCTCCGCCGCGCTCCCGATCGTGCCGGACCAGACGAACGGGGCCGGGTGGTTCAACGGCAACGACGCGGTCGTGCTGCGGCAGGCGGGCGTGGCCATCGACGTCATCGGCCAGATCGGATTCAACCCCGGCACCGAGTGGGGCACGGGCCTCACGAGCACCGCCGACAACACGCTGCGGCGCAAGCTGGGCGTGACCGCCGGCGACACGAACGGCGCCGACGCGTTCGACCCCGCGGTCGAGTGGGACGGCTTCGCGCAGAACACCTTCGACGGCCTGGGCGGCCACGGGGGAGTCGCGGGCGTCGTCGCCACGTGCGGCTCCGCTCTCTCGACGGTCGTCGGCTACCCCGCAAGCCGGAACGTGTCGGCCGCCGACGCCGACGGCTTCGTGACGAGCATGAGCATCGTGTCCGTCACGCCCTCGCCTGCTCCCGGCTCGATCGCGCTCGGCGGCTTCTCGCCGTCCGCGAGCTTCGGCGGCCCGGCCACGGCGACGGTAACCGTCGACGGCTCCGTCCCGGCCGGGACGTACAGCGTCGTCGTCTCGGCGTCGAACAACGACGTCCCGACGGCGCAGACGGGCAGCTGCACCCTGTCGGTGAACGTCATCCCGATCCGGACGATCGGCGAGGTCCAGGGCGCCGTCACGGGCGGCGTCGGGATCCTTCACCGCTCGCCGTTCGCGCCGCCGACGGGTGGCGGCGCCGGCCAGACCGTCGCGGTCCAGGGCGTCGTCTACGAGAAGACGCTCGCCCGCAGCTCGGGCGGCTCGCTCCAGAACGGCTTCTTTCTCCAGAACACGGCCGCGCAGGCGGACGGCGACCCGCTCACCTCGGACGGCGTCTTCGTGTTCATCGGCAGCGCGACGGCGATCGGCGGCGGGTACACGCCCCAGGTCGGCGACGAGATCGTGCTGACCGGGCGCGTGACGGAGTTCTTCAACTTCACCGAGCTCACGAGCTCCGCGATCGTCCAGGTGCTCTCGTCCGGCGTCCTCGACGTCGACGCGGCCGTGCCGGCGTTCGACGCCGACCCGCCGGACGACGCGGTCGAGGCCGGGCGGTACTGGGAGCGCCGCGAGGGCGCGCGCGGACGCGTGCCGGCGGGCGCGCGGGTGACCGACGGGCTCGACCACTTCGTCAGCACGTCGGACACGGAGATGTGGCTGATGCGCGGCGACAACCCGCTCGCCTCCCGGCTCGACCCCTACGCGCAGCGGCCGTTCCGCGACGCGCACCCGCTCGACAACGACCCGTCGCAGCTCTTCGACGACGGCAACGGATACCGGATCATGGTCTCGTCCTACGGCGTCAGGGCCACCGCGGCCGACAGCCATGTGCTGCTCTCACCGTCGCGGACGTTCGACACGGTCACGAACGACCTCGTCGGTGGCGTGTACGTCAGCTTCGACAAGTACTCGATCGCGACGGCGGAGCAGCCCGTGCTCGTGCACGGCGTCGATCCGGCGCTGAACGGGCCGCCGACGGCCTTCGCCCGCGCCGACGAGTACTCCGTGGGCGACTACAACGTCGAGAACCTCTACGACTACCGCGACGACCCGTTCGACGGCTGCGACTTCACCGGCAACACGGGCTGCCCGGGCGTCAGCCCGCCGTTCGACTACGTGCCGGCCAGCGACGCGGTGTATCAGGAGCGGCTCGGCCTGATCGCAGAGCAGATCACGGGCGACCTGCACGCGCCCGACATCATCCTCGTCCAGGAGGCCGAGGACCAGGACATCTGCACCGTCTCGAGCGGCGCGCTCGCCTGCGGGGCGACCGACAACGCCGACGGCAAGCCGGACACGCTGCAGGAGCTCGCGCTCCGGATCGAGCAGCAGGGCGGCCCGGCGTACGACGCCGCCTACGACCGCGACGGCTCGGACGACCGCGGCATCGTGGCGGCACTGATGTACCGGACCGACCGCGTCGAGCTGCTGCCGGCGACGGCTGCTCATCCCGTGCTCGGCAGCTCGCCCCAGGTCGTCTACCGCGCGCCCGGGAACGCGTACAACAGCGACGTCCAGAACCCGAAGGCGCTCAACGCGCCGCTGCCGGGCGACGTGGACACCTCGACCGGCGTGGACGGGAGCCAGGTATACACCCGCGATCCGCAGGTCGGCTTCTTCCGCGTCTGGCGGCAGGCGGTCGGCTTCGGCGGGTGGGTCGACGTGTACGCGATCTCGAACCACTTCTCGAGCACGCCGGACCGGCGGGTCGGGCAGCGGCGGGAGCAGGCGGCCTATCTTGCGGCGATCGTCGCTGCCCTCGGCCCGGGCCGTGTGATCGCCGGCGGCGACTTCAACGTCTACCCGCGGCCGGACGACCCGCTTCAGCCCGCCAGCGACCAGCTGGGGCCGCTGTACGACCAGGGTCTCTCGAACCTCTGGGACACGCTCGTCGCGGAGGTTCCGGCGGCCGCCTACTCGTACGTGTTCGTCGGCCAGGCCCAGACGCTCGACGGGCAGTTCGTGACCGGCTCCATTCTGGCCGACCTCGAGCAGACCCGGGTCGCGCACGTGAACTCCGACTGGCCGGCCGACTTCGCCGGCGACGGCGCCCGCGGGCTCTCGGATCACGATCCGATGGCGTCCCGCTTCGCGCTCGAGGCGACGCTCGAGGGGCTCGAGGCGCTGCTCGCCTACTACCGCGACAGCGGGGCGATCACCGGCAACAACACGTTCACCCAGCTCCAACACCACCTGGAGCAGTCCCTGATCGCGCACGACGCACAGCTCCGAGCGTTCATCAACCAGGTGCGCGGGAAGGCCCCGCGCTTCATCACGCAGGCCGCCGCCGACGCGCTCGTCGCCGAGGCAGCGCGTCTTCTGCACGGCTAACAAGGAACAAGGGGGAGATACTCGATGAAGAAGAGAACGACAGCCGCCCTCCTGCTCGCGCTCACGCTGCTGCTCGCAGCCGTGGGCGCGGCCGGAGCGACCGGCGATCCGTCGCCGCGCGCCGAGGACAGGGCGCCGACGACGGACATCCAGATCCTGAGCCTGAACGACTTCCACGGCAATCTCGAGCCGCCGAGCGGCTCCGGCGGTCGCATCGGCACCACCCTCGCAGGCGGCGCCGAGTACCTTGCGACGCACGTTCGTGCCCTGCGCGCGACGAACCCGAACACGCTGTTCGTCTCCGCAGGCGACCTGATCGGCGCGACGCCGCTTGTCTCCGCGCTGTTCCACGACGAGCCCACGATCGAGGCGTTCAACCTGATGGGCCTCGACTACAACGGCGTCGGCAACCATGAGTTCGACGAGGGCGTCGGCGAGCTGCTGCGCATGCAGTACGGCAGCCAGCTCGGCGGCGACGGCTGCCACCCGGTCGACGGCTGCCGTGACGGCGACGGATTCGCCGGTGCGAGCTTCGGCTTCCTCGCGGCGAACGTGAAGTACAAGTCGAACGGCGAGACGATCTTCCCGCCGTACGCGATCCACCACTTCCCGGGCGTGAAGGTGGCCATCATCGGTATGACGCTCGAGGGCACCCCCTCGATCGTCTCCCCGGCCGGCATCTCTCATGTCGACTTCCTCGACGAGGCCGACACGGTCAACGCGCTCGTTCCCGTGCTGAAGCAGCAGGGGATCGAGACGATCATCGTGCTGCTGCACGAGGGCGGCTCGACGACCGCGCCGCTCAACGAGACGACCATCAACAGCTGCGTCAACCCGACGGGCCCGCTTCCGCCGATCGTGGCCGCGATGGACGACGAGGTCGACGTCGTGATCACCGGCCACACGAACTGGGCCGTCAACTGCGTAATCGACGGGAAGATCGTCACCGGCGCGGCGCACCAGGGTCGCCTCGTCACCGACATCGACCTGACCGTGAGCCGGGCGTCCAAGGACGTCGTCGCGGCGACCGTCAACAACGTGATCGTCACGCGCACGGTTCCGAAGGCGGCCGACCTGACCGCCCTGATCGCCAAGTACCAGGCGCTCGCGGCTCCGTTCGCGAACCGCGTCATCGGCAAGATCACGGCCACGATCACGCGGACGGCGAACGCCGCCGGCGAGTCGGCGCTCGGCGACGTGATCGCCGATGCGCAGAGCTACGACGCGCAGCAGGCGGGGACCGGCTCGCAGATGGCGTTCATGAACGCGGGCGGCATCCGCGCCGACCTGCTCTACCCGAGCAGCCCGGTGGGTGAGGGCGACGGGAACGTCACGTACGGCGAGGCGTTCACCGTGCAGCCGTTCGGGAACAGCCTCGTGACGATGACGCTCACGGGGGCGCAGATCGACGCGCTGCTCGAACGGCAGTTCACGGGCGGCAACGGGATCCTCCAGATCTCGGACGGTCTCGCGTACGTGAGAACCACCTCGGGCCCGGTCGGCGACAAGGTGACGAACATCACCCTCCAGGGCTTCCCGATCAGCCCCGTCACGACCTACCGCGTCACCGTCAACAGCTTCCTCGCCGACGGTGGCGACAACTACGGCGTGCTCACGCAGGGGACGAACCGCATCCCCGGCAATGTGGACACGGACGCCTTCGAGAACTACCTGGTTGCGAACCCGGGCGGCATCGCCCCGGGCCCGCAGAACAGGATCACGCTCGTTCCGTAGGCAACGCTGGTGCGGGGGCGGCTTCGCCCGCCCCCGCACCGCTCTCTCCGGTAATATCCGTATCGAGTTTCGCAAGTTACCGAGGGAGGCACGATGAGCCACAGGGCAACGCATGTCTCGGAGATCACCGAGGTCTGGCAGCCGACGGAGGCGAACGAGGCGGCCTGGAAGGCCGTGCGGCACCACTTCGGCATCGGCGCCTTCGGCGTCAACGCCTTTGTCGCGCGCGCCGACGGGGGCGACCTGATCGAGCCGCACGACGAGGCCGGTGGCCACGAGGAGCTCTACGTGGTGCTCGACGGGCACGCGCGGTTCACGATCGACGGCGAGCTCGTGGACGCGCCGGCCGGTACGCTCGTCCACGTGAGCCGGGAGTCGCATCGTCAGGCCGAAGGCGTGACCGCGGGGACGACCGTGCTCGTCGTGGGCGCGGAGCGCGGCAAGGCCTTCGAGCCGTCGGCGTGGGAGCTGCGGTACACGCAGACGTAGCCCCCCGGCTGCGCGACGGGGTGAGGGCGGCGGCGCCTCTCGCGCCCGGCCCGATGCTGTTCGGCGCCTCCTTCGGGCTGCTCGCGCAGGCGGCGGGGATGAGCCCGGTCGCCGCGATCGTCATGTCGGCGACGACGTTCGCCGGCTCGGCGCAGTTCGCCGCCGCGTCGGTGCTCGAGCAGGGCGGCGGCGTGGTCGCGGCGGTCGTCGCGGCCGTGCTCCTCAACGCACGCTACGTGCCGATCAGCGTGACCGTCGCCTCGATCTTCCCCGGCCGGGCGGCGCGCCGGCTCGTCGAGTCGCAGCTGATCGTGGACGAGTCGTGGGCACTTGCGGGCCGGAGCGGCACCTTCCACTACCCGATCCTGATCGGTGCCGGGCTCCTGCTCTACCCGGTCTGGGTCGGGGGCACCGCGCTCGGCGCGCTCGCGGGCAGCGCGCTCGGCGACCCCCGGGACTACGGGCTCGACGCGGCCTTCGCGGCCCTCTTCCTCGCGCTGCTGGTGCCGTACCTGCGCACGCGGCGGGCGCTCGGGGCGGCCCTCGCCGCCGCGGCCGTCACGCTCACGCTGCTCCCGGTCGCGCCGCCTGGCGTGCCGATCGTCGCGGCGAGCGCCGTCTGCCTGCTGGGGTTGCGCCGGTGAGCGCCGCGTGGATCGCCGTGCTCGCCGTCGGGGTGGCGAGCGTCGCGTCCAAGGCGTCCGGCCCGGTGCTGCTCGGCAGGCGGGTGCTGCCGCCGCTCGCCCTGCGGCTGGTCGAGGTCCTGGCCCCCGTGATGCTCGCGGCGCTCGTGACCGTGCAGGCGGTCGGCGGCGACCGCGAGCTCGTGCTCGACGCGCGCCTCGCGGGGCTCGGCGCGGCCGGGCTCGCGCTCTGGCGCGGCGCGGGCCTCCTGCCGGCGATGGTCGTCGCCGGGGTCGCCGCGGCGCTCGTTCGCCTCATTTGCTGAGAAGATCACGCCTTGGACGTGCAGGCGATCGTGGAGCGGGTCTGGCCCGGCCGTGCGGCGCGGGTGGAGAGGCTCGACGGCGGGATCACGAACCGGAACTTCAAGGTCTCGCTCGACGACGGCACCTACGTGCTCCGCATCGGTGGCAGGAACACCGAGCTGCTCGGGGTCGACCGCGTCGCCGAGCACGCGGCGTCGCTCGCCGCCCACGCGGCCGGTGTGGCACCCGAGGTGATCGCCTGCCTCGAGCCGGAGGGCTACCTCGTCATCCGCTTCGTCGAGGGCCGGAGCCCTCCGCCGGAGGAGCTGCGCGAGCCGGCGCTGCTCGGGACGGTCGCAGCGGCCCTTCGGGCCTTTCACGGGGGCCCGCCGATCCCCTCGCGCTTCGACTCGTTCCGGGTCGTCGAGACATACCTTGCGACCGCCGCGGCTCACGGCGTGCCGACGCCGGCCGGGTACTCACTCGCAGCCGAGGTGGCCGGGCGAATCGAGGCGTTGCGCGGCGGGACCGAGCTGCGCCCATGCCACAACGACCTGCTGAACGCCAACTTCATCGCCCGCGACGACCGCCTCTGGATCGTGGACTGGGAGTACGCAGGCATGGGCGATCGCTTCTTCGACCTCGCGAACTTCTCGATCAACCACGAGCTCGACGACGATGCGAACCGGGCACTGCTCGCCGCCTACTTCGGCGCGGTGCGGATCGAGGACGAGCGGGCGTTGCGGCTGATGCGGTTCATGTCCGACTTCCGCGAGGCGATGTGGGGCGTCGTCCAGCAGGGCATCTCCGAGCTCGACTTCGACTTCGTCGGCTACGCGGACGAGCACTTCGAGCGACTCGAGCGCACCGCTGCCGAGCGGGCGTTCCGGGCCGCGCTCACCGGCTGACGGCCAGCGCGAGGGCCTCACACGAGGAGAAATCGGCAGCGACAGCCCGGACTTGAGCCGTTTCGCACGACTGGGGTTCCAACTGGCGCTTCCAGGGCGTAGGGTCGCGCGAAACGCCCGCAGCGGGCGGGCGCGAATTCGACTGGGAGGCAGAAGCACCGTGCACATTCCCCACGGAACGCCCCAGCAAGAGGCGCGCGACGAGGCCGACCTCGCGCGCTTCGGCTACACCCAAGAGTTGAAGCGGACGCTCGGCGGCTTCAGCTCGTTCGCGGTCGCGTTCAGCTACATCTCGCCCTCGACGGGCATCTTCACGCTGTTCGCGCTCGGCCTCTCCACGATCGGCGGCGTCTTCTTCTGGAGCTGGCCGCTCGTCGCGCTGGGCCAGTTCATGATCGCGCTCACCTTTGCGGAGCTGTCGAGCCACTACCCGCTCGCCGGCTCGGTCTTCCAGTGGACGAAATACCTGTCGGGGAAGACGTACGCGTGGTTCGCGGGCTGGATCTACCTCTTCGCCGGGATCCTCACCGTGACGGCGGTCAGCGTGACGCTGCCTCTCGCACTGATCCCCATGGTCAACGACATGGGCTGGGATCTCCAGAACAGCCTCTCAAACCAGCGGATCATCGCGGTCATCACGCTCGTCGCGATCACCACGCTCAACGTCTTCGGCGTGCGGCTCGTGGCGATCGTCAACAACACCGGCGTGCTGTTCGAGATCCTCGGCATGGTCGTCTTCGCCTTCATCCTGGCGCTCTTCCACAACAACCAGGGTGTCGGTGTGATCTTCGAGACGGGCGGCGTGGACGGCACGCTCGGGCTGTTCCTCGTCGCGATGTTCATGAGCCTGTTCGTCATCTACGGGTTCGACACGGCCTCGACCCTCGCGGAGGAGACACGCGATCCGCGCAAGGAGGCGCCGAAAGCGGTGCTGATGTCGATCGCAGGTGCGTTCGTGATCGGCGGCATCTTCATCTGGGCGATGCTGATGGCGATCCCGGGCGACCTCAAGGAGGGTGTTGCCGGGGCTCTCGGGCCTGCGGCGATCATCGACGCGAACTTCTCGAACGCGTTCGCGACGGTCTACCTGCTCGTCGTCGCGGCGGCGATCTTCGTCTGCTGCCTCGCGATCCAGGCGGCGACGATCCGGCTGTCGTTCGGGATGGCCCGCGACAACGCGCTGCCGTTCTCGAGGTTTGCGAACAAGGTGCACCCGCGGTTCCACACGCCTGTCTTCAACTGCATCGGCGTCGGCGTGCTCGCGTTCATCCCGATGCTCCAGTACGCGGGCGCCTCGATCATCGCAATCGCGGCCACGGGGATGATCTACCTCAGCTACTTCCTCGGCGGGGTCGCCGTGCTGCGGGCCCGGCTCCGCGGCTGGCCAACTGTCAAGGCGCCCTTCGCGCTCGGCAAGTGGGGGATGCCGGTGTCGCTGCTCGGCCTCGCGTGGGGCGGCGGCATGCTGATCAACTTCGCGTGGCCCCGCGCCGCGACGAACCCCCGTCCGACCGAGCTTCCGGGAACGCTCGACTTCCACTGGGGCTGGCTGAACGGCAAGCCGGTTCTCTGGACGGTGGCGATCACCATCGTCCTCGTTGGAGTGGTGTACTACGGCGCGTTCCAGCGCCGCAAGCCGGCGCACCTCGAGGCGCCCGAGGGCGAGGCGCTCGCGGCCGAAGCTGCGTCCTAGGCCGAAGCACGAGCCGGCGTTCGGAGCGGTTCGCCGGACGCCGGCTCGTGCTTCTCTGAGAGGCTTGGAGCATGAAGTCGCGTGCGCGTGCGGTTGTGGTCGGCGGCGGGGTCGGCGGCTGCTCGATCCTCTACTGGCTGACGCGGCTCGGCTGGGACGACGTCGTGCTCTGCGAGCGTGCCGACCTGACGAGCGGCTCGACCTTCCATTCGGCCGGTCTCGTCGGCCAGCTCCGCAGCTCGCTCGCGCTGACGCAGATGATGATGAACTCGGTCGACCTCTACCGGACGCTCGAGGACG
>Ga0082335_1000646_pt1 | contig 84023 bp, 76 predicted proteins | sample Subgrocontami58m_FD_72375 | JGI IMG/M metagenome (GOLD analysis project Ga0082335, IMG submission 72375) | Subsurface groundwater microbial communities from S. Glens Falls, New York, USA - GMW37 contaminated, 5.8 m (SPADES assembly) (version 2) ...
CGCGTCCCTGCATCGGCTGAACAACGGCGCGGATGCCAACGAGTTCCGCGAGCACGCCCGTTTCTATTTTAACCACCTTCCGCGCCTCACCACCCGCCCCAAACACATCCAACAACTCCGCCAAACCATCCTCAACCTCGCCGTCCGCGGCCAACTCGTCCCCCAAGACCCCAACAACGAACCGGCATCCGAATTACTAAAGCGTATAAAGGGAGAAAAAGAGCGGCTCATCAGGGACGGAACCATTCGGAAGGAGAAACCGCTGCCGCCCGTTGCAGAAGAAGAAGCGCCTTTTTCTATCCGAACAAGCTGGAGTTGGGCGAGAATCGGTACTTGCTCGTTACTGATCGAATATGGAACGTCTATGAAATCAGACCATATAGACAACGGTGTTCCGGTACTCAAGATGGGGGACATTCAAGATGGCAAGGTGCACTTGGGCAGTCAGAAGAGGGTGCCGCGATCAATCGACGATTTGCCTCAGTTATTCCTCAAACGATTTGATCTCCTTTACAACCGGACGAATAGCGCAGAACTTGTTGGCAAGACGGGCATCTATATGGGATACGACGATGCCTATACGTTTGCCTCGTATCTAATTCGAATCCGGTTCCTCAACGACCTAATAAGTCCGGTCTACTCAAACATCGCGATGAACTCGCCGTATTTCCGCACAACGCAAATAGTGCCGGAGTTGCAACAGCAATGTGGACAGGCGAACGTTAACGGGACGAAGTTGCGGAATATGATAATTCCCCTCCCACCCCTCGCCGAGCAACACCGTATCGTCGCCAAAGTCGATGAACTAATGGCCCTGTGCGACCGGCTGGAAGCGCAGCTCACCACCACCCAAACTGAAAGCCGCCGCCTTCTCGAAGCGGTTCTTCACGAAGCGCTTAGCCGTAATCTTGAGGTTGCTCAATGAATCGGAAGGATTTTCAACGTTGGTTTAATAAGAATTTTTGGAAAGCCTTCAAGGGTCAGGGGGGCTAGGCGTGATATTTGATATTCCGATATTCTCGCCCAGGAAATCGTCGTCCCTCGACTCGCTTCGCTCGGGACGCCTTCGAGCCCCGAGCCTCAGGCCGAAGGGACCCCGAGCCAGGACCCACGGCCAGCCCGTGGACCGCGTCGGGGGGTCGAAGACCTCGAAGCCGCCCTCGAACGATTCCGCGAAATCGCGAACGCCATTCAGTCCTGCGCAATCGAAGGAACCTTGCAATTCAAGACTGCATAGAGTACCATTTCTAGTACTGAACGGAGACCCGAAATGAAGACCATAGCGGCCAGAGAGATTAAACGGCGGGGCATACAGGCAGTCGAAGATGCGCTCAAAGAAGGTCCCGTTCACATCATCAAAAACGACCAGCCGACGTTTGTCGTCTTGGATGAAGAACATTACCGCGAGTTAGTAGAAGCCCAGGAACAAGCCTGCGTAGCCAGAATCAAAGCCTCGCTCCAGGATGTCAAAGCCAAACGAGTGCGTCGCGTCACTGCCAAGAAGCTGATTGAGGAGCTCGGTCTGGAAGACTAATGTACGCGCTGGTCACGACCCATCACTTTGACCGCCTCGTCGCCAAATTTAGTCGTGCCCACCCCGAACTCAGAAAACAGCTAGCGAAAATCTTTCGTGACCTTGAAGCGGATCCTTTCCAACCTCACCTGCGATTGCATGCACTCAAGGGATCTTTGGAAGGCCTGCATGCGGTTAGTTTGACTCACGCCTACCGTGTCACCTTGATGCTTAGGACACCAAAGAAGGAAATTATTCTGCTCGATATTGGGAGCCATGAGGAAGTTTATCGTTAAAGACCTCCCAGCAGCAGATCAGCCGGCTTGAGTCCCCCGGCTACGAAGGCCATTCCCTCAGTACCCTGCGCCGCGTCGCTGGTGTTTTGCATGCCCGGGTGCGCATCGTATTCGAACCGGCGAAAACCGCGACCGGGATGCATATAGCCGAAGCAAGCACATCGTACCGCGCTAAACGCACCACAACCAAACGGACATGAGCCAGAGACGAATCAGGCCATGCAACAAGGTCAGGGGGCAGGCTTGTGAGCTACCCCGTGCTCACGCCCCCACGGTTTTAAGTTGTAGAACCTCTGGGCGTTGAGGTAGAGGACCGCTGCCTTGTCCGCCTCGGTAAGCTCAGGGTTCTCCCTCATTTCTCGGAGCTCCTTCTTGCAGAACTCGTTGTTCACCTCATGGGGAAAGTCGGAGGAGTAAACGAAGGGCTCGTTGCCCACCCGCTTGACGGCGTAGGCGATGTCCGGCTCGTCGCCTTCACAGCCGACGAAGATGCGGCCCGCCTTGATGTGGCGCATGATATAGTCACTCACCCTTTCCTTTTTCTGGAGCTTGAAGAACTCGCCTCTGAGATCATGCTGGACATGGGTTTCATAAGAGCGGTCAAATCTCTCCAGGCAAATTAACAGCCAGGCGACGCCTCCCTCCATGAAGCCGAACCGGACATTGGGGAATCTGTCGCAGACGCCGTTAAAGATGATGCCGGCGAAAGAGATCATCTGGCCGAAGGGATGGCCCAGCGCATGGACCGGAGCATACGGGCTCATGTCGTCCAGACCCAGGTTTTCATGCGCGCCTCCGTGGATGCCGATAGCGCAACCGAGTCGATTCGCCTCCTCATAGATGGGCCAGTAGCGTTTGTGGCCGAGATGGGATTGAAAGCCGGTCGAGGGGAGCATAGCGCCGCACATGTCAAGCTCTTTTACCGCGCGCCTAAGCTCTTCCACGGCGGCCTCAGGCTCCTGAAGGGGGATCAGCGCCATTCCCTTAAAGCGGGGGCTTTTCTTGAGATAAGCCTGATGGAGCCAATCATTGTACGCGCGGGCGAGATCTATAGCCCAGTCGCGGCTCACGATCTTGCCGAAGGATAACCCGCACGTTGGGTACAGGACCGCCGCCTCAATGCCGACATCTTTTAGAAAACCCATCCAGCCATCGGGCCCGACGTTGCCGAAAGCCTCAGGGGGAAAATCGTGCATGTTCGCGGAGTGGAGGTGGTCGAGCGGCGGGAAGGGATTGAAGAAGGTGTGGGTTCCGTACTTCTCCCGGTACGGCCGCGGCATCAGATCAATGATCGCCTGCAGGTCCTCGACGACATGTCCGTCCCCGTCAATGACGAGTTGCTGGTTGGTAGTCATAACGATGCCCCTCCTTCGAGCTATGCCTTCAGCGCGGCCTGGATGGCGCGGACGGTGTAGACGCTGGCGAGGTGGGAGCGGTATTCCTTGGAGCCGTTGATGTCTTCGGTGATGTCCTTGCCTGCCGTGACTTCGGCCGCAGCCTTTTCCAGAAGGCTGGCTTCCAGTTTTTTACCGCGCAGCATTTTCTCCAGGTTGTGGGCGCGATAGACTGTATCCGCGACACCGGTCACGCTGACGGCGATATCCTTGCAGCTCCCGTCCGAGTTCAATTCCAAACAGACCGCAACTCCCACTACCGCAAAGCCAGAGGTCCTCTGCGCGGCCTTGAGATAGGCGCTCTTGGATTCCTTTAGAACCGGGACTCTGACCGCAGTCAGAATCTCATCAAGCTCGAGCGCGCTGGTCAGCAGGCCGAGAAAAAAATCCTCCGCCTTGATCCATCTTTCTCCCTTCGGCCCCAGCGCTTTGATCTCGGCGCCCAGGGCCAGGATTGCGGCCGGCATGTCGCCTGCAGGGTCCGCGTGCGCCAGACTGCCGCCGAGCGTTCCCTGGTTGCGCACCTGAACATCCCCGATGGTGGCGGCGGTCTGAGGGAGAAGGGGGCAACGGCTGCGCAGGAGCTGAGATTCTTCAATCTGGCTGTAAGTGGTCATGGCGCCGATAACGATGTGATTTTTCTCCTCGCGGATATGGCTCAGATCGGGAATGCAGCAGAGATCGACGATGCAACTGGGCTTCGAGAGCCTGAGCTTCATCAGCGGAACCAGACTCTGTCCGCCGGCGAGAATCTTGACGTCCTCCCGGGAAGAAAGCAGATCGATCGCTTCTTGCAGAGACGCCGGGGAAAAATATTCGAAGGAAGCTGGAATCATCCTTGATCCTTCCGCCCGCCGCCTTCCTGGATCAGTTTCCAGACGACCTCAGGTGAGAGCGGAAGCTCTCTCACTCTGACGCCAAGGTGCTTTAATGCGTCCTCTACGGCGCTGGCGATGGCCGCGGGGGAGGGGATGGCGGCTCCCTCTCCGGCCGCTTTTTGGCCCAGAGTCGTAAAGGGGGAAGGCGAGGGGCGATGCTCGATCTCCATTTTTGGCGTCTCCACCGTGGACGATTTGCCGTAATCCGTGAGCGTGAGCGTGAGGAGCTGGCCGTCGGAATTGTAAACGAATCCCTCGCCGAGAGCGACGGATATGCCGTGTGCCGCGGAGCCATAGATCTGCCCATTGACGACATCGGGGTTGATAACCGTGCCGTTGTCCCCGACGACAAGATACCTGAGTACGTGCACCTTGCCTGTTTGCCTGTCTACCTCTACGACGGCCACGTGAGCGCCGGCGGAAAAGGTGAATTGTGCGCGAACCAATCCTCCAGGTCCGGGGACAAGATTGGGCTCGCCGTGGGGGAAAGTGTAATAAAAGGTGGTCTGCAGGCCGGCCTCGAATCCTTTGGGCATCAGCGCCTGGTTGCCATAGGCGATCCGCCCCAGTTCGGCAAAGCTGACCTTTTTGAGCGGGGAGCCGGCTGCCTGAATAACGCCGCCGCTCATCGTGAGCTCGTCGGGCCTGGCATTGAGCACGTGGGCTGCGAGAACGAGCATTTTCTCCTTCAGCCTCGAGGCGGCGCCGTGTACGGCGCCGATGTCGTAGAGGTGAAAGTTGTTGCCGCTGTTGGCGGCGGCGACACCCCACGGCGCCAGATCGCTGTCGAACGGGATGCTGGTGCTGATCTGCTCCGGGTCGATACCCAGGATATCCGCCGCCACCTGTGCCGTCGTGGTCTCGTGGGACTGCCCGCAGTTGGGCGAGCCGAGAAATAGCGTCACCGTGCCGTTCTTCTCCAGCTTGACGGTAGCGCCGTTGACCCCGCCGGAACCGGGCGTTTCCTTCATCTCGGGGAAGATAGCCATATCTCTGGCGGCGTTTCGGCCGCCGGGCTCTACGCCGATGACCACCCCGATCCCCAAAAGCCGGCCGTGCTCGCGCTCGCGCCTTTGCTCTTCCTTAAGTTTCTCGTATTCGATCTTTTCCAGAGCGCGCTTTAACAACCCGGGATAATCGCCGCTGTCGTAGATGTTCCCGCTGGGCGTCGTAAAGGGCATCTCCTCGGGCTGGATGAGATTTACCAGGCGGACTTCGATCGGGCTCAAATCGAGTTCCTCCGCAATGCGGTCCATCATCCGCTCCCAGATGAAGCACATGGCCGGTTTGCCGATGCCCCGGTTGGGGACGACCGGGCACTTGTTGGTCACAACGGAATGGCCTTCCAGAAAGATGTTTTTAACCTTGTAGGTGTTCGAGAGGTTGTTCAGCTTGTTGGTGAAGTGAATCGTCAGCGTGCTGACGGATCCCCCGACATCGTCGATCTCTTTGAATTTCAATCCCAGGACCGTCCCGTCTTTTTTGACCGCAGCCTCGACGTCGAACTCCTGGGCGCAGGAATGGCCGGCCGCCATCATGTGCTCGCTGCGATCCTCTATCCACTTTACCGGCCGGCCGCTCTTCATCGCCAGAAGGCTGATAATGACAACGTATTTGCGTATCAGATGGATCTTCTGGCCGAAGCCGCCGCCGATGTCGGGAATAATGACCCGTATGTCCTCCAGGCCGAACGCCTCGCGCAGCGCATCGTAGATCACTTCCGGCACCTGGGCATTCACCCAGACGGTGAGCTTCTTGCTGGCGGCATCGAACGAGGCTATGCAGGCAAAAGGCTCCAGGGGCGTTGAGCTGTAACGGTGGATCTTAAGTTTTTCTTTAACTATTTTGTCCGCCTGTTTGAACGCCGTCGGAACATCGCCGTAGTGCAGGGAACCCTTCCAGGCGAGGTTCGACTCCAGCTCCTCGAACAGCAGCGCCGCTGCGGGACGGATCGCTTCGGCCGTGTCGACCACGGCGGGGAGGGGATCGTACTCTACGGAGATCAGTTCCATCGCGTCCTCGGCCTGGCCCCGCTTCCGGGCGGCCACGGCCGCAACGGGCTCCCCCACGTAGCGGACCTTGTCCATGGCGGTCGCGTATTCGGGGATCGGCCGCTTGAGTCCGGCGGCGTAGCGGCCCGGTTTGAAGGGGTTGCTTTTTCGCTTGATCTCCTCGGGCGTGATGACAGCTAAAACCCCCGGCGCCGCCTCGGTCTCTTTGGAATCCACGCTGACAAGCCGCGCGTGCGCGTGGGGACTGCGCAGAACTACCGCATGCAACATGCCCGGGAGGATGATGTCGTCGATGAAATGGCCTCTTCCAGTGACATGTCTTGGCCCCTCCTTACTGCGCGTCGTCTTTCCTATGTATTTCGTGTCAGCCATCTTTAACCATCGAGGATTGAAGATTGAGGATCGATGATCGATCTTCTATCCTCTATCCTCGGCTTTGCTCTTTCGTAAATACATTGCCGCTTCTTTTACCGCTTCTACTATCTGCATGTAGCCCGTGCACATGCAGAGATTGCCCTCGAGACCCTTACGGATATCCTCTTCAGTCGGATCCGGGTTTTTCATGAGAAGATAGTGCGCAGCGAGGATCATGCCCGGCGTGCAGTAGCCGCACTGCAGTCCGTAGCGTTGGACAAAGGCCTCTTGAATCGGATGGAGCGCGCCGTTCGTCGCCAATCCCTCAATGGTCAGGATCTCTTTTCCATCCGCCTGCGGGGCGAAAAGGAGACACGACTTGACCAGCCTGCCGTTGAGGAGGATGGAACAGGCGCCGCATTCCCCGATCACGCATCCGACATGGGTGCCCGTCAAGCCGATATTCTCTCGGAGAAAATGGGCAAGCAGCAAACGGGGCTCAACGTCTTCCGTGTACGTTCTCCCGTTTATTGTGACCTGGATAGTTTTTTTCACGGTGGTTTGATTGTTTTTTGCAAGCGATGCTATGGAAAAAGAGGTCCGTTGTCAAGCAACCGTAGCAGGGGGGAGCGGACCGAGAGAGAAGCAGCGGCGGTTGCGACTGGCAATGGTAAATAAATTGCGCTATAAGAGGCAGCTACGGGAAAAATACAGACAGTAAAATGGCACAACAAGAAGCTTAGGGCGTTCGTCTTTCAGAAAATCTACGCGCGCTGATAAGGCGCAATAAAAACAATTAAAGCGGGACTGGAGGATATTGATGAAAACGGCGGCGGAGTTGGTAATTCAGGTGCTTGCGGATGCCGGGGTGAAGCGGGTTTTCGGGATCAGCGGCGACTCCGTGCTGGCGCTGATCGATGCCATCGGACGGACTCCCGGGATCGACTACATGACGGTATTCCATGAACAGGTAGGCACATCTATGGCTGATGGCTATGCGCGGGTGACCGGCAACCCCGGAGTGGTAATGGCCCATATGGGACCCGGGGTGTGCAACCTGGTTATCGGTTTGGCTTCGGCATACCGAGATTCTATTCCAGTCATCGCTTTGAGCGGAGTTCGCGAGCTGCGCAAGATCGGGCGCGACTCCTGGCACGAGATCGACCAGCTGGGACTCCTGCGGCCGATTACCAAGTGGGGTGCGAGAATCATATCAGCGGACAGCGCGGCGCGTGTCACCAAGACGGCGCTGACTATGGCATTGAGCGGCAGGCCGGGGCCGGTGCATATCGAGTTGCCGAAGGACATCGCCAAGGTCGAGTCCGGCGTCGGGGCCGGAGCGGCGCTTAAATTTTCCGCCATTCAGGAGGCATCGCGCGTGGGTCCGAACCCGAAACTGGTGGAGAAGGCATGCGACTTGCTGCTCGCCGCTGACCGTCCGGTGATTCTGGCCGGCGGCGGGGTGTTGAGATCGGCGGCGGAGCAATCGCTGCTCGCCTTTGCCGAGCTGTTGCCCATTCCGGTCGCCACGACGAGCAATGGGCGGGGCACTATTCCGGAGGACCATCCCCTTGCCATCGGCCCAATAGGGCAGTACGGGACCCCGTTTGCGAGTGAAGAGATCAAACAGGCGGATGTGGTGCTTGCTTTAGGCACTCGCTTCTCCGACGTCGCCACGCGGGATTGGACTCTCATCTCCCCGTCGGCGAAGATCATTCATGTGGACATGGATGCAAAAGAGCTCGGGCGGCAATTCGAGGAGGCGCTGTCCATGGTCGCGGACGCCAGGCTTTTTCTCGAGGCTGCCGCTGCGGAGATAAAGGGGAGAACAAAGGGGAAGCGGCCGGCCGGCCCGATCGAGAGTCAGCCGAGAATAGCTGCGCTGATCAAAGGGCGTGATGAAGAATTTAAGTCCTTTTTCGATCCCTCTGCCCATGCCGCTGTGCCGGGGAAGCCGCAGTTGCTGGTCAAAGAGATCATCGGGACATTAAAGCGGGACGCGATCATTGTGCTCGGCGCCGGTATGTACGCGCGCTATGCAGGACGGATTCCCGTAAGGGCGTCGGGGAGCTATCTCAAGTCGCTCGGTCTGGGGGCATTGGGATGGGCGTTTCCGGCAGCGTTGGGGGCGAAACTGGGACAGCCGGGGCGGCAGGTGGTTTGTCTGTTGGGAGACGGCGACTTCATGAGCGTCATCCAGGATCTGTCGACCGCGGTGCGGGAGAATATCCCCGTTGCGGTAGTTGTTTTCAATGACTATGGCCACGGCTCGATCCGGGAGCTGCAGAAGAGGGAGTATGGGGGAAGAATCGTGGGATCGAATTACACCCCTCCGCCTTTTGATGAGCTGGCCCGCGTTATGGGGGCGCTTGGCTTTCGTGCTACCAAGCCCGAGGAGGTCAAGCCGGCGCTGGGGAAGATCCTGGATAGCGGCAAGCCGGGCGTCCTTGAAATTTCCATTAATCCCAAGATCGGCTAGCTGTGACGGCGTTAGCGTGAAAAAAATCAACAACGTTGAACCTTATTAGGCAGACTTTTATGGAATACTTCGAGCCCAAAACAATCAGTGAAGCCGTTTCTCTGCTGGCGAAATACGGTGAGAGCGCAAAGATTGTCGCCGGCGGCACCGACGTGATCGTGGACATCAAGTTCAAAGAAGAGCCGCCCTGTCTGGTGAATATCAAGCGCATCCCCGCGCTCAATTACATCCAGCAGAATAACGGCTCTCTCCGGATCGGCCCTTTGACAACAATCCGGGAGATTGAGACGAACCGGCTGGTGCGCGAAAAATTTCCGGTCCTGTGGGGCGCTTCCCATCAGTTCGCTTCCCTCCAGATACGCAACACCGCCACTATAGGCGGCAATATCTGCCGGGCCTCGCCATCCGGAGAGCTGTTGGCCCCGCTCCTTGTCCTCGAGGCAAAGGCGATCATCTCCCTTCCGGAAGGAGAAAAGAAAGTGGGATTCGACGAATTTTTCCTCGCGCCGGGAAAGACCGTTTTGGGCTTCAAGGGTTTACTCGAAGAGATCGAGATTCCTTTCCCGCCCGAAGAGAGCCGCGGCCTCTATCTCAAGCATGCGGTCAGAGGGGCGATGGATATTGCCATTGTCGGCGTCGCTGTTCATCTGGTTCCTGATTCCGCTCGTAAGTTGATAAAGGATGTCCGCATAGGCTTAGGGGCTGTGGCGCCGACTCCGATCCGGGCAAAGAAAGCCGAAGCTGCATTGAGGGGAAAGCCCTTGGACCAGGGCCTGGTCCAAGCAGCCGGGAGAGAGGCGGCCGCCGAGTCGAAACCGATCACGGATCAGCGCGCCTCGGCCGAATATAGAAGGTGGATCGTTGAGGCGCTGACCAGAAGGGGCGTGAGTGAGGCCTGGAAGGCGGCAACCGGCAGGGAGGTGAAGTGATGAGTCTGGAGATCAGCCTTACGGTGAACGGAAAACAACACAGGGCGAGCATCGACCCGTCCTCTTCGCTTTTGGATTTTCTCCGCGATACGCTCGGTTATAAAGGTGTCAAGATCTGCTGCAATACCGGCGAATGCGGGGCCTGCACTATTCTATTCAACGGCAAGCCGGTGAATTCTTGCGTGGTACTGGCCGCGGACGCCGCCGACGCGCAAATCGTCACGGTGGAAGGATTGGCGGAGGGAGACAAGCTGCACCCGGTGCAGCAGGCATTTATCGATACCGGCGCGGTTCAATGCGGTTACTGCACGCCCGGCTTCATCATGTCCGTCAAGGCGCTGCTCGACCGCTCGAAGAATCCGACTCCGGAGGAGATCGAAGAGGCGGTGTCCGGCAACATCTGTCGCTGTACGGGGTACGCGAAGATCGTCGAGGCGATCGAAATCGCCGCGCAGCGGATGGCGGAAAGGAGCTGATCCATGGCAAAAGCCGAATACACTGTCCTGGGCACAAGCATTCCGAGAATGGGTGGCGTGGAGCGGGTCACTGGTGCCGGTATCTTTGGCATCGACCTCGCGTTTCCCGACGCGCTTTGCGGCGGCATACTTCGAAGCCAATACGCCCACGCGAAGATCGTCAGCATCGACACCAGCGAAGCCAAAGCGATTGCCGGCGTCCGCGCGGTGGTAACCGCCGCCGATGCGCCGGACGTGCGCTACGGGCGTACCTATATTGACCGTTATATGCTGGCGAAGCACAAAGCGCGCTACATGGGTGATCCCGTGGCCGCGGTCGCGGCCGACAGCCAGGCCATCGTCAAGCAGGCGCTGAAGAAAATAAAGGTCGTCTACGAATCATTGCCGGTGGTCCTCGATCCCGAAGAGACGATGAAGCCGAGCGCGCCGACCTTGCATGACGACATGCCGCTGCCGGCGAACTTGCCCAAAGACGCCAACGTCAAAAACGTTTGTAGCTATACCGGCGTCCATGTCGGCGATCCAGAAAAAGCAATGGCCGAAGCCGACGTCGTGGTCGATGAAGTCTATGAGACGAAGATGATCCATCCGCAGTACCTCGAGCCGCGCATCGCCGCGGCGCGGCTGGAAGTGGATGGGCGGCTGACCGTTTGGGCGAACGCGCAAGCGCCCTTCAGCGTGCGCACCGACGTCGCCAGGCTGCTCAATCTGCCTTTAAATAAAGTCAGGGTGCTGACCACGGAGATCGGCGGCGGCTTCGGCGGCAAGGCCAGCGGTATCACCTCGGGCGCCGCCATCGAACCGATCTGCGCTCTGCTGGCGATGAAAACCAAGCGGGCGGTGATGATCGTCCTCGACAAGGCCGAGGAAACCATCTCCACGACGATCCGCTCCGGCGCGAGAATGTATATAAAGACCGGCGTGAAGAAAGACGGCACCATCGTCGCGCGCCAGGGCAAGGTGGTCTTTGACGCGGGCGCCTATTCCGGCTTCGGCGCCATGGCCGGCGCGCGCTGCACGCAGATGCTCGGCGGCTGGTATTTAATGCCGAACGTCCACATCGACGGCTACGTCGTTTATACCAACAAGCAGGTTTGCGGGCCGGTGCGCGGACCCGGCGGGCCGCAGGCGGCCTTTGCGGTCGAATCGCACATGGATTCCATCGCGGCAAAATTGAATATGGATCCGGTGGAGTTTCGCCTCAAGAACACCCCCAAGGCCGGCGACAAGATTATCGGAGTGGCGAAGCTGCGCGACGTATCTTTAGGCGAAACCATCCGCACAGCGGCGGAAAAAATCGGCTGGGGCAAAATCAAACTGGAAAAGAATCAGGGCATCGGCGTCGCCACGGGCTCCTGGATCGAAGGGTCCGGCCCCGGCGGCGGCGCCATCGTCAAAGTCAACGAAGACGGATCGGTAACCGTCCACATCGGCAAAGTGGATTTTGGCACGGCCCCAAGGTTCGGAATTCCTATGATCGTCGCCGAGGAGCTCGGTATCCCCGTCGAGGATGTCACGGTGACGAATGTCGACACCGACGCGAGCCCGTGGGACGCCGGCACCGTCGGAAGCCGTTCGATGTTGGTCTCCGGTAACGCCACCCGGCTTGCGGCTATTGACGCGCGCAATCAGCTGCTCAGAATGGCGGCACGGCAACTCGAGGCGAGCCCCGATGATCTGGAGATCAAGGATAGACAAATCCGGGTCAAGGGCACGCCCGCCAAAGCGCTTGCGCTCGCCGCGGTGGCGACGGCGGCGCACAACGAAATCGGCGAAGTGATCGGCCGAGGCTACTTCGACTCCAGAGCTATGGCGGAGGAAGAGAAAGAACGTGGCAGCTCGCAGCCGTTCACAACGCACGCATGCATCGTCGAGGTCGATACCAATACCGGCAACGTGAAAATTCTAAAATACGTTGCGGTGCACGATGTCGGCTTCGTCATTCATCCCAAGGCCGTCGAAGGGCAGATCGAAGGCGCCACAGCAATGAGCATCGGTCAGGCGCTTTGCGAGCGGGTTCTCTTCGACGAAAAAGGCAAGACCCTCAATCCCACGTTCGTCGATTACCTCATGCCGACCCTGAACATGATTCCCAAGATCGAAACCGTGCTTATCAAGGGCTATCCGGGCGCCGGGCCCTACGGCACCAAGGGGGCCGGCGAGATCGGCTGCGTGCCGCCTCCGGCGGCGATTGCTAACGCCATCTACAATGCAGTCGGTGTCAGAATTCGTCAGCTTCCCCTCAGTCCCGAAAACGTCTTGAGGGCTATTCGGGAAAAGAAAAAGTCCACTTTGTAAGGGAAGGGCTTTTGTCTCATAGAGTCTCGTTTATCCGAGTTTGAAGAGACGTTGAAACGAAAAGATGAACCAGAAGTGCGAGGTGGTGATGACCCTCAAGGAGGTGATTATCGTGCGCTGTCGGGTAAGTCTGGAAGAAAAGTGAGTCGCGCCTCAGTGCGGTCTTATTGTTTCAGATAGTTATCGAAAAACTCCCCCACCTTCTTCTCGTATTCATTCCCTGCTGCAGCAACAGTCCCGCCATGGCCGCCAACCTGAATCGCCCAGAGCTCCTTCGGCTCCTGCGCAGCGCGGAACAGTCTCCTGCCGTTCTCGGCGGGGATCATTTCGTCGCCCTCTCCGGCAATGATGAGGACGGGGGTCGGGGATATTTTTCCTATTACAGACTCAGGGGCGATGTTCTTTACCCTTGTCTGGAAATAGAGCTCATAGGCGAGAACCGATAGATTGACAAAGGGGAAGGCCGGCAGGTGATAGAATCCGGTGATGGCCTCCCGCGCCTGGTCGCGGAGAGTGGTGAACGCGCTGTCGGCGACCACTGCCGCGAACCGCCCCGTTTCCGCTGCGGCGAGGATGGCGGTAGAACCTCCCAGGGAGAAACCGAAGATCCCGATACGTTTCGGGTCTACTTCAGGGCGTGAAGTCAGATAGCCGAGCGCGGCCTTCACATCCTTCTGTTCATGATACCCCAGGGACGTTCTGCTGCCCTCGCTCTCTCCGTGAGCCCGGAAATCGAACGTGAGGACGAGGTAGCCGCGCGGCGCGAGGAAAGCAGCGAGGTCGGTGAAGTCAGACTTGTTCGCGCCAAGGCCGTGGCAGATAATGATGCCGGCAGAACGCGGCGCGGCGTGCGGTGGTTTAATAAGCCAGCCTTTGAGCGTGAACCCGTCCTCGGTAACAAACGAGACACTTTCGTAGTCGGCCTGGTATGCGGACGGCGCGATATTCAGCGGATAACGAGGAGGATGGGTATTGACGTAGACCAGAATAAAGGAAAGGGCTATTACGAGGAGAACAAGTCCGATGAGAATATCCACGGTGGTCTTCATGAGTTAAGCGACAGAGGCATGGTTTGACCCCGTGATGGGGATTGCGTCTCGCATTACGACCATTTAAGGTTCGGCTACCAGTTTGCCGTTTTGATACTCGAAAAGCCGGCCGCTTTGCTCCATGGGAAGCTGGGCGGCCAGAACAAATCCGTTACCCAAGATCTCAGGGCCTGGCAGGCGGCCGCGCGCCTCCTCGGGCGCGCCTTCCGTAGCGATGGGGACGCGCGGCGAGAAAATAACCACGCAGATGTTCGACTCCCTTACTTCCTCGGCGACGTAGCGCGTGAAGGTGCGGATACCCTCTTTCGTCACCATGTAGGCGCAGGCGCCGGAAGGCTTGACGCCTCCTCCCCCGTAAAGATTGATGATGTGGCCGGATCTCCTCGCCTCCATGTGGGGCAGGACATATTTCGTGCCGAGGAAGGTCCCGCCAAGATTCGTCTGTATGACGCGGTCCCAGAACTCCTTCTCCATGTCGCGGATGCGGGGCCAGCGCGGAATCCCCCAGGCAAAATGGGGCACGATCGCGGCGTTGTTGAGCAAGACATCGATCCGACCGAAGCGGCTACCCACCTGGTCAACCATCCTCTTTACGTCCTCTTCGTTCCGAACATCGACGTGGAGCGCCAGAGTCTCCGTAAGGCGGCCAAGCTCGTCTGCAGCCCTTTGCGCGGATTCCTGATTCACATCGGCGATGGCCACCTTGGCCTTTTCCCGCGCGAAGGTAGTGGCTGCATGCCGCCCGATCCCCTTGCCGCCACCGGTAACAATAACCACTTTTCCTTCAAGCATGTTTCGACCTCCCGGACAGAGTTATGCCCCCGCTGTAACCGGGGATTACCTTAAGCCCCTGTCGAAATCAATCCCAAAATCGAGGCGAAAGACGAAAGCGGAAGGGTGAGGCATGAAGGCAAAAGGGAATAGGCCGGAGACGAGAGGGAGGGGATCGTCTCACGTCCCGGTTCTCTGTAGCGCCTCTTTGGCGGCCCGGCGAACCAGCACTTTAACCATCTCGCGCTTGTACTCGGCGGAGCCGCGATTGTCGTCCATGGGGTCGACCTCCGTGGCCGCGGTCTCGCCCATCTCCTGGAGCAATTGGTCCGTTACCTTCTTGCCGCGCAGGATGCCCTCGGCGCGCTTGGCGCGCAGGATGGTTGGGGCGACGGAGTTTAGGGCCAGGCGGATATCCTCGCAATGATCATTTCGAACGCTAAGCGTGAGCGCAACTCCGACGGTCGCGAAATCCTCCTGACTTCGAGGCATAAACTTGATGTGGGACCAGCCGAGCCCTTTGGCAGGAGGAGGCACGCGGATTTCAGTGAGGATCTCTCCGGAGCTAAGATCTGTCTGGTAATAGTCGATGAAAAATTGCTCCAGCGGTAGGACCCGTTTGCCTTTGGCGCTGGCGAGAGTGAGCTCGGCGTCCAGTGCCATGAGGCTCGCCCCGGGATCGGTGATGGGATCGCCCTGACAGAGATTTCCGCCGATGGTTCCCATGTTCCGTATTCTGGGTTGCGCGACTTTGCGAAAGGTCTCATGGATCAAGGGATAGTGGGTTCGGACCGCCGGCGAAAGCTCGATCTCGCGGTGGCGTGCTCCCGCCCCGATTCTGAGCCCCTCCTTGTCGTCGTAGCGGATGTAGTTAAAATCGGGAATCTTTTCCAGGCTGATGATATATCCCGGATTTAGAAGCCGCATGCGCATCATGATCAGTAGCGCGGTCCCGCCGGCAATGAGCTTTCCGTCATCCGGATGCTGCTCGAGGAGTTCGCAGGCTTCCTTCAGGCTCTTGGGCTCGAGATATTCGAACTTCACCATCTCTTGTCCAGTACGCAGTAGGCAGTTGGCGGTAAGCAGGATGAACGCTGCTGCCTGCTATCTGCTTTCTGCCTACTTTCCCCCCCCTTTCTCCCGCAGCGCCTTGAGTACCTTTTCGGGCGTGATCGGGAGGGTTTTGATTCTTACACCGACCGCGTCGAAGATGGCGTTGCTTATGACCGCCGCGGTGGGGTCCATGCCGAGCTCTCCAAGCCCCTTGGCGCCAAAGGGGCCGGTCGGTTCGTAGGAATCGGCAAACTCGTGTGCCAGCGGCGGCATGTCGCGCATGGAAGGAATCCGGTAGTCGGAAAAATTGGGGTTGATCGGCCGGCCGTCTTCCATCTTTAGACCTTCAATCAAAGCATAGCCAAGTCCCTGCGCCACGGAGCCCTCTGCCTGGCCTTCGGCCCCTATAGGGTTGATGACCGTGCCGCAGTCGGAGGCGCCAACGTATTTCAACACCTTGACCTGTCCGGTCTCCCGGTCCACTTCAACCTCCGCCGCCTGGCAGCCGAAGTTGTAGGCGCCCGACTCGTTGCCGTAGCGCGTGGCGTCCTGCAGAACGGAATCTGCATCGAAACTCCCGGAAGCGACAATCGGCGCGCCGCCGCGGCGAAAGAGGCGCGCGCGCGCGACATCGCCGACGGTAACGGATTTCGTTTCGGTGCCTTTTACGAAGATGCCGCCGTCCTTGGAGGCCAGATCATCCGGGCTCGCCTCGAGCATCTCGGCCGCGGTCTCGAAGAGCTGCTGTTTGACCTTCTGCGCTGCGTCCCTGACGGCGTTGCCGCCGATGTAGGTGACCCTGCTGCCGAAGGCGCCGAGGCAGAAGGTCGTGAGATCGGTGTCCGCCTGAGAGATCTCGACGTCCTCCATCGGGATGCCGAGCTCTTCGGCGGCAATCTGGCACATCGCGGTGCCGGCCCCCTGGCCCACTTCGCCTTCTCCGCTGATGATCAGCGCCTTGCCGTCCTCGTTGATCTTGATGGTAGCAGAACCGCCGTCGTAGTCGCCGAAGTGGCGCTTGCCGCTGACGTGAACCGTGCAGGCTATGCCCAGGCCTCTGTTCGGCTTTCTTTCGGCGCGCTTTTTTTGCCAGTCCATCAACTTCTCGACCTTGTCGATGCATTGTTTGAGCTCGCAGCTGTTTACCCGGTTGCCGTGAGGCGAGACATAGCCGGGCTCGACAGCGTTGAGCCGCGCTATGTGCAAGGGGTCGATGCCAAGTTCATGAGCGGCCTTATCGAGGGTCTGCTCTACCGCCCATTCCGCCGAGGGATTGCCGAAGCCCCGGAAGGCGCCGGTGGGAATTTTGTTGGTGTAGACCAGGTAGGCTTGTGTTTTAACGTCCGAGTATCTGTAGCAGGTGTCGTGGCGCAGGGCGGCGACGCCGGTAATGGCGGGCGCCTTGCCGGAGTAGGCGCCGTTGTCGGCGACGACACGTATATGTTTGGCGCGGATGCGACCATCTTTTTTAAAACCCATTTTCACCCAGATCTTCATGTTGACCCTGGGTCTGGGGCCGGCCAAAAACTCCTCCTCGCGCGTGTTGATGATCTTGACGGGCTTCCGCGCCTTGCGTGCCAAGATGGCGGCGACGATGGCGTTGTTGTCGTCGCAAGACTTTCCGCCAAATCCACCGCCTACGGTGGTCTGGATGATCCGCACATCGGTTTCCCTTACGCCGAGGGCCGCTGCGATCCGGTTGCGCGCGTTGAAAAGCGTCTGGGTGTTCATGTAAATGGTATATTTCCCGCTGGCCGCGTAGTCGGCGACGCTGCCGATCGTCTCGATAGCGCAGTGCCACTGGGGCACGCTCTCGAAAGTGTCCTCGACGATCAGATCCGATTCCCCGAAGGCGCGCTCGACATCTCCTCTTTCGACATCGATCGTCATGGCTATGTTGCGTGGTTTGTCCTCGTGGATAAGCGGCGCCCCCTCCTGCATCGCCTCCTCGGCATCGAAGACGGCCGGAAGATCCTCCCACTCTACGTCGATAAGCTCCAACGCTTCTTCCGCGATACTTTGATCGATGGCTGCTACGGCCGCCACCTCTTCGCCCACGTAGCGAGCCTTTCCGACCGAAAGCGGGTACTGATCCGGGAAAAAGGCGCCCCAGCCCTGTTTGATCGTATCCTCGGCTGTGACCACCGCCCGAACCCCGCGCAGCTTTTCCGCTTTGCCGGTGTCGATCCTGACAATTCTCGCGTGGGGGTAGGGACTGCGCAGGATTCTCCCGATCAACATTCCCGGGAGGACGACATCGGCGACATACCTGGCCTCGCCGGTTACCTTTTCGTATCCCTCAACTCTGTTGACTCGATGTCCGACTACGGAGAATTTTTCTGTTTTCATATCTGTAACGCAGAATCTCAGATCTCAAATTTCAAATCCAATAACCAATAACCAATAACCAATAACTACTAATGCGGTTTGTAAACGTTCAGACTTTGGATCTTGGCCGTCTTGTGCTCGCGCTTCAGCTGAAAATCCGCGCTGATTTTGTTATGCACCACTGCCATGACGGACTCCAAAATCTTATAATAGCCGGTGCAGCGGCAAAGGTTGCCTGACATCCATTCTTTAACTTCTTCTTCCGAAGGATTGGGGTTTTGGTCCAGCAGCGCCTTGGCGGCTATGATCTGTCCCGGCGTGCAGATGCCGCATTGAAAACCGCCGTATTCGAGAAATGCCTGCTGGACGGGATGAAGCTTCCCGTCTTTGGCCAGCCCTTCGATAGTGGCGATTTCTTTACCCTGGCAGGCGATGGCAAGGGTCAGACAGGAACTCACCAGCCTTCCATCCACGATGACGCTGCAAGCGCCGCAGACGCCGATACTGCAGCCTTCTTTGGTGCCGGTCAGTCCCACCTCTTCACGCAGGGCGTGGAGCAGCAACTTGTTGGGCTCTATGTCGATTTCGTAATCTTCTCCGTTAACTTTGAGGACGACGTGCTGTTTCATGAATTTGGAGAATATCCTCTGACCTTTGACGTGTCAACGGCGGTCTGCTGCTACCGTGCCGATGGCCGACCCCATGACCAGGTAAAGGAGATTGAGCGGCTGAAGGGCTGTCAGAAAGCCATCAATCCACAGTGAGTTGACTTGAAAGCGGCTTGCCACTAAAATGGGCCGCTTTTCTCCGGTTGCCCAGCGAGATTGGGTTTTGTCTTTCGTCGCGAGCCGGAGGCAGCGAAGAAAGCAGAGGAAGAGAATGAAAACAAAGGGATTATTATTAATCAGCCTGCTGATTTTCTTTTGCCTGGTATTTTCTCCCCCCGATTCCGCCGCGCAGGGGCTCACGAAACTGGCGGTGGGCTATCCGGGAATCAGCGGCGACCATCTGGCGATGTGGGTGGCGAAGGAGACAGGAATTTTTGCCAAAAACGGGCTCGACGTCAACCTCATCTTTTTCATGGGGACGGCAGCGGCTGCACTCATATCAGGGGACGTCCCGATATCGTATCTGGCCGGCCCTCAGGTGATCAACAGTGTCCTTAGGGGATCGGATTTAGTGATTGTCGCCGGTGGCATCGTTACGGCGGACGTCTGGTTGATGGGCCGACCCGAGATCAAGAGTCCCGAGCAGCTCAAAGGGGGCGTGGTGGCCATAAGCCGGTTTGGCGCCTCCTTTGATTTGATCACTCGCTTGGCCCTGCAGAAGATCGGACTGAACCCGACAAAGGACGTCACTCTGGTGCAGGTCGGAGGGGTCCAAGAGCGGCTTGCGGCCATGGAAACTGGAAGAGTAAGGGCCGCCGTTCTTACTCATCCGCAAACTTTTTTCATGCAAAAAAAGGGTTTTACCGTTCTCGCCGATGTCTCCGCCTTGGGCTTGCCTTTCCAGCACAACGCCGTGATTACAACGAGGAGCTTCATTCAAAAGCAGCCGGATACCGTCCGAAGGTTTGTCAGGTCCCAGGTCGAAGCCGTGCATCGCATGAAGATCGATCGAGAGACCGGGATCAGGGTGCTGGCAAAATACCTAAGGTTCGAGGACAAAGAGCTGCTGGAAAAAACCTACGAGACCGCGATCCCGGATCATAAAATCCCGCGCCGACAGTATCCGACTCTGGAGGGAATCAAAACCATTCTCGATTGGCTCGCGCCCAATGACCCTCAGGCAAAGGCTGCCAAGCCGGAAGACTTTGTCGACCTGCGCTTTATCAAGGAGCTGGATCAGAGCGGGTTTGTGGATCGGCTCTATAAGTAGGAAATCCTTTTCGAAATTATTCCGCCCTGCCGGAATGGGTGCGACCCCATTTCGCCCTCATCGAGCCGAGGGTTTCGCCTTCACCTACCGGGACCCTGGTTCCTCTCAGTTTTTCGCCTACCTTGTCGGAGTCTCCCTGGGCTGCCATTCGCGCCTCCTCGTCCAATTCCTCCGGCCACAGACCCAAAAGGTAACCATGCCAGGGTTCTTGAGGCTCGAGCTTGGGGAGGCCTAGCTCCTCCCAAATCGCTCTGGCCCTTTCCATGTACTCTTTTTTCGGGAGTGACAGCGGAGGAAAATCAGCCTTCCTGGTTGCGTCAATCAAGAGTGATGACTCCGAATTCTCGTAGCGGCTCGATGGATGGGTAGCCACCATGCCGATCGGGGTGGCGCCGAAAGGCCGATTGCCCACAACCTTGATGTCCCTGCTGGGCTGGGAGCGATGGGTGATCGCCCAGGTGACGGCGATAGGATCATGCGGGTTGATATCCTCGTCTACTGCAATAACCAACTTTCCTACCCGGTCGCCGTAATCCAGCAGCGCATCCATTGCCGCCCAGGGATCCTGGTCGTCTCTTTTTTTCATCCTGAGGACAACATAGGGGCGCAGGTTGACCAGCGGCTCCATAAGAGAGACCTCTAGCACGCTGGAGAAACCCTTCTGTTTGAGAGATCGGTGGATGAGGGTCGCCATTCCCATCGCCTTGATCTTGGAGCTCTCGCTGGGCGTTACCTGACTGATGATCGATACCCATATGGGATTTTTCCTGTGCGTGACGCAGGTGAGCTCAAAGACGGCGCTCAATGTCCTGGGGTCAACATAACCCATCGACTCGCCGAATGGCCCCTCTTCTTCAAGATAATTTGTCGGTATGATCCCTTCCAGAACGATCTCGGCAGTGGCCGGGACCTCGAGGTCCACGGTTTGACACTTGACGAGCCTGATCGGTTCCCCAACCAGACCGCCGGCCAGAGCCATTTCGTCAATATGCGGGGGAACCTTCTGCGTGGCTGCGTAGGAAACGGCAGGAACCGTGCCGACAGCTACCGCCACTTCCAGCGGAATCCCCTTCTTTCTGCAGTTTTCCCAATGGCGGGAAAGATCCTGTGGCGTGCCGGACATAATCCCGCTTAACCCCGGTCCCTTGATCAATCCCCGGTAATTGCCGACGTTTCTCTTCCTGGTCTCAGGATCCTTTGTGATCCAGTGGCCTGCAGTGATGTAGGGACCGTTGTCAAAACCAGGGGTCGAAATAGGAACGGGAAACTCCGCAAAGCCGCCGTGGCTGAGAAGCTCTTTTCCCTTATGGATCTCTTCCATAACCGGTCCGCGGCCGACTATCTCCGGCTCCAGCAGATGATCCATGGCGTAGATCCAGCGGTCCGCGACTTCTTCGGCGCGGCACTTCAGACCCAGGCAATAGATTTCAGCCGATGCCGCCAGTCCACCGACCAGAACAGGGCTGGAATATTTTCTATTTTTGGAATCAGTGACGTTTTCAAAAAGAAAAGCCTTGCGCTCGGATTCTTTCAAGCCGCGAAATTGCCAGCGCACCAGAGGTTGAAGCTCAGTATCCTTATTGATCTCGCGTCGAATACGAACAAGCTTCCCGTTCTCCTCCAGAACCGCAATGAACTCGCGCAAGTCGCTATAGTATTCGGCAAATTGCATTTGTGAAGCCATGAGATGGTTGTCTATGCTTTTTTGGCGCCTTGCGCAAGAGCCCGCCTCAGATTTCCCTTGCAAATCAGCGGTCAATCCGTATGATGTAGTAAAAAAGCATTTTATTCATGACCCTCCAGATCCATAATACCCTTTCAGGTAGGAAGGAACCCTTTGTTCCTATCAAAGCGGGAGAAGTGCGGATGTACGTATGCGGGGTTACGGTCTACGATTCCTGTCATATAGGCCACGCGCGGTCGCTCCTCACCTTCGATGTGATTTACCGCTATCTATGCTTTTTGGGTTATCAGGTTGCTTTCGTTCGGAACTTTACCGACCTGGACGACAAGATCATTCAGCGGGCGAAGGAGCAGGGGACAACGTCGGAAGCGATTGCAACCAGGTATATCAGAGAGTTTTCCCAAGACAGCACTGCTCTAGGGCTTCTCCCCCCAACACATGAGCCCAAGGCCACGGAACATATTCCAGAGATAATTTCACTGATCCGGCGGCTCGAAGAGAAGGGTATGGCTTACAGGATCAACGGCGATGTTTTTTTCCCGGTGGAGCGATTTCCGGGGTATGGAAAGCTCTCGCGCAGAAAGATCGAGGAGTTAGAGGCCGGCGCCAGGGTCGAGGTAGATGAGCGCAAGAAGTCTCCCGTGGATTTCGCTCTGTGGAAGGCAAGCAAAGAGGGGGAGCCATTCTGGGAGAGCCCTTGGGGTAAGGGGAGACCCGGGTGGCACGTAGAATGCTCGGCAATGAGCACAAAGTATTTGGGTCAGCCCTTTGATATTCACGGCGGTGGAAGAGACCTGGTTTTTCCCCATCATGAGAACGAGATCGCCCAGTCGGAGGGGGCATTCGACTGCCCGTTTGCGCGCTATTGGATACATAATGGATTCCTTAATATAAACCAGGAAAAAATGTCGAAATCATTGGGTAATATCTACACAATTCGGGAAATACTTGAGCGTTACGAGGCGGCCACGCTACGCTACTATTTCCTTGGCAGTCATTATCGTAGCCCGATTGACTTTTTCGATCAGGGCTTGGAGGATGCGGCAAAGAGCATGGAGCGGATTTATGAAACCATGGACCGGCTGGACCGCTTAGTTCCTGCAAACGGCGGCACGATTCCAGATGAGGCGGTGCTGGATGAGTTTCGCCGGGAAATGGATGAGGATTTCAACACCCCCAGGGCGCTGGCGTTTATCTTTGATGAAATCCATGCTCTTAACCGCCGGCTAGATGAGGGTAAAACTGCCGGGCTGTCCGCTCGCGTGCTGGCCATGAAGAGCGCAGGGGAGGTTCTGGGTTTATTTCAGGAGAAAGCGGAGCTCTTTCTGCGCAGGAAAAGGGAGCGATGGATGCGCAATCACGGTCTGTCTGCGCAGGCGATCGAGGAGTTGATCCAAGGAAGAGACCGGGCGCGAAGCGCGAAGCAGTGGCAAGAGGCGGATCGGATTCGGGCAGAGTTGCAGGAGAGGGGGATCACTCTGGAAGACACCCCTGGAGGGACCATATGGAAGGTGAGATGAAGCCCACCCGCGTAAGAAGACTATTGCTTTTAGTTGCGACGGCGGTTTTGCCCCTTTTTTTCGCGGCCCCGGCAATGACGCAGGAGCGTCCCGCTGCGGGAAAGGAAGAGGATCGCGCTCAGTTGCATCTGCGCAAGACGCCGCTAAAGAAGCTCCAGTATAAGGGACGAGCGGTCGAGGGAGAGGAAAAGGTCATCACCCGGGGAGACTCGCTGTGGCGGATACTCATCCAGGAAAAAGGGCTGTCGGAGAAGCGCTTTAGCCGCTATCTGGTCATAATCGGAGCACTGAATCCTCATGTCAAAAAGCCGAATATCCTGCAAGTGGGCCAGACAATCTTTATCCCGATCCGGCCGGATGAGATCCTGGGCATAGAAGTCCCTACGGGGAAGGGGGAGGCGGGAGAAACTAAAATCTATAGGGTGAAGCAAGGGGATTACCTTTTTAAGATCCTCCGCGAACAGTTTAACATCCAGGAAAAGAAGGAGATTCGGAACACCTTTGAGCAGGTAAAAGAACTCAATCCAGGCAAGAAGAATTGGAACTTCCTATTTACAGGGGAGGGCATCCTCTTTCCCGGCTCCGGAAAGCCGGCGGCTGTACCTGCCGCTGTTGAGCCGGCGAAGCCTGTGGAGATAGTCGGGTTAGATTATGGGAAAAAACTCCCCGTGCGGGAGAACATGCAGCTTTTGGAGCAGGTGATGGCGGCTTTGGGAAATGAGACGCAGCGGGGAGGAGAAGAAGTCCTGGCCCTCCAGGAAGGAAGCATCCGGATTAACCGCGACTCTTACCCCGTTATTCGAAATCCCAAGGTCGAGCAGAAGGTGATTCTCGACACGGAGGGGAAAATCCCTCCTTCTCTCCGATCCAAACTGGAGGCGCAGGGCTCCGCCGCCCAGGTCGTCTCGGTGAAGAAAGGGGATTCCCTTCACGACACCGTGAGCAACCTGCTTGCCCGCCTGGGTTTCCAGTCCCTGCCTTCCAACCGGCCGGTTGAGATCCAGGATGGAGGAGTGGGTCTGCAGGTGAAAGGAGAATGGATGGTCACCGCCCCGGAAGAGAGCGGCGGGAGGCAGGAAGTGCTTATTATAAATTTCACAGATGACCCCGGCAGGACGCCGGATTACCTCAAGGACTATCTCTCGTTAAAAGGGATGAGTTTAAAGGAGATATTGATTCCATCTTTTCCTTTTCCTCGGGTCCCGGCTGCGCCGGCGGTAAAGGGGCCGGAGGTGGAGAGTCGGGTCGAGAGCTGGCCGCGCGAGAAAGGGGCTCTGGTCGACGCTTTACTTAAGTCCTACGAAATCAGTTTTTCCAGCGGGGAGCAGCTCTCCGTTCCTTTGCGGGAAGGGATCCGGTTAGACGCGAAAATCGATAGACGTTTTGAAATCGGAGGTAAAAAGGTCGCCCTTTTCTTCCGCGCTGTTGGGGAGGAGCTGAAAAGGGCCTTGCAAGAGAGGGAAGGTCTCAGAGTAATCGAGATCGATTTTGCGGCGCTCTCCTCCCGTGAATTGATCGCGCGTCTTTTGGAGTTCCTGGGGGAGAAAACGGCTTACCGGGAACACCGCTTCTCCGCAACCGAAGGCGGGGCGAAGGACAAGATGGTATTGAGCCTTGCAGGATTTTTTCTGGTCCATCGCTCCTTGTTTTTGACGGACCGCGCGATCCCCTCACGCCTGCAAAAATTCTTTGGCGAAAAGGGGCTGCGCGTCGTCTATTTCCAGTAGTCGTTCGAAGGCGGCAAACAAAGGGGTGCAGTGAAAGCTCTGGGCCGGATGTCTTACACTGCTAGATCGGCGAGAAGGCAGGAAAACGTTTGAAAATTTCCGAACGGATCGAGTCTCTTCTTTTTATTTTTCTGGCTGTGACCTTTCTCGGTTCAGGGTGTGCGCTGCGAAAGCAAAATTCGGCGAACCCTGCTCCAGTAGCCTCAGTCGCTCCATCGGTTACGCCTCGATGTTCTGACCGCGTGGATAGAGCCAAGACCGGGGGTTTTGTAGGCAGTGTTTTGGGAACTATTGCCGCGAGCGTGATCGGCAGCCCCTTCCTCGGCGTCTTCTATCAAACCGCCGGATATGTTATGGGTTTTGCCAGCGCGAGTCCCTGTCCGAAGGCGAATCCGCCCGCGCAGTCGAACGGCTCCGGAAACAAGCCGCAACCCCCCCCCTCGGTGATAGGCGAAGAGGATCTCTGATACCGAATGTGCGCCCGTAGCTCAACTGGATAGAGCATCAGACTTCGGATCTGAGGGTTGGGGGTTCAAATCCCTCCGGGCGCGCCAGATTCTCCAAGCAGTTACGCATAACCAGCCCCTCGTTGTAACGACACTTCATTGAGTTTTACCGAGTTAATCACGACAGAGCTCTAAAAAGGATAATTGCAGCCAGGATTAGCAAAAGAATCCACGGTGACCCAGCATAATAAAAACCGACCCGTCTTAGAGAAGTGATATAGAAAAACTTCGTGACCATTACAGCCTCCTGCTCAGATTCGGACTAATAGAAAATATAAATGCCTGGCACGTTTTCCTTTTCAAGCTAAGCTTCTTCATTTACAAGCCAGCCACCCGCATCTTAGTAGGTTGGCGATGTCGGCTGGGCTAGTCACGACAATGACCCCGGCGAGTACAAGAGCCAACAACAAGACGACCAGGAGAAAACTCCATGGCGGGCCGGAATAGTAAAAACCGAATGCCCTCAGAGGACCTTTAAAGAGGAGCTGCGTTTTCATCACCGCCTCCAGTTAGGCTTCTTGTTACTTTCTACAAGAATGCATCATTCCAAGGCCTGACCCTCTCACCTGCGCCCTCTCATTTCATGCGATCTTCAGTGTCTTGATTCGCTTGAATAAAAATCTCAGAACTCGAGCGCTCAGATAGCGATAGCAAAACGCAAGCATAAGAAATTTTTTAAGCGTGCTCATTTTCGCTCTCTGAAGAAGAGACGTTTTTGTCATGTTTGCAGGTAAGACTTCTGCGGAGAGAGGTTAATCTAAATCTTCGGAGGTTGGATCTTCCAGGTTGGGGACATCAGCCAGGTCACCGGTCGTGCGGGGTATCCTCTTTTGTTGGCGGGCCTTGTCTTTGTAAAAGTTTTTGACGCTCTGCCTTAGATACGAAACCCATCCTCGCTTTGCTTGTCTAAAAGAGGGGAGGGACTTTTCAATCAGGTGCAACAGCGCTTCTCTTTGCAAATCCTCCACGTTCATGCTTGCTAGCCTATAGGGAGGAACGCTCTTAACAATCCGCCATAGAACCTGTTCGGCTTCATCATCAAGGAGATAGCGAACCTGGAAATTCTCAGGCTGTCCCGGAAGGCGTGTGCGGATCTCTGCTTTAGTGGATTCGTATTCTTCTTGAGTCAAGGGCTTGAAAGCAAATCGCCAAAGCTCATCCAAGCTTACGGTCAGCTCCGTTGTCGGTAGCCTTTCATTTGAGCTTGGCTCTCCCCATTTTCCATAGACGAAAGTGACGCCGAAGTTGCCTTGAGAGCCCCCAAGTGGAGGGACATCACTCATTTGTCGGTCTGCCCAGTCCAGGAGCTTCAATCGTGCAATGGACCATTCCTCGATGATCCATTGCCTTTTCCCCCTGGCGAGTTTTTTCTCAGCAATAAGTTTTCCTGATTGGATGAGTCGGAGGACCGTTCTTTCAGAGACGTCCAACTTAAGGGCTGTTTCAGCAAGAGTGAAAACTTGGCTGGACATCTCCCGCCTCCTGTCAGCTCTCCTGCTTTTGGGGAAAGGGGCCAGGCCGGACAGGAGAGCGCCAGCTTTTCACCCCGCGAAGGCTAGGCCCCGAGGACAGCGCAATTTTAAGTCCAATCCGTACCAGGGGCAAGGGAAAATTTTTCGGGTTGACGGGTTCAAGGGAAAAGTGGGAGACTCCAGCCTCTTGGCAGTTCGTGCTGGAAAATGAAGTGCGTTTTAGCCTATTGGAGGGTGCCACGAGGAAGAATCCTAGTCTATTCTCGATAGCTGCAATTTCTGTATTACTCCTTGTTGGTTCCGGATGTGCAACTATCATTCAGGGAACCACGCAGAAAGTACCGGTTAGTTCAGTGCCTTCTGGCGCAAGAGTAACTCTTAATGAAAGCACAGCCTACACGACTCCAACTGCCCTGGAGCTCTCGCGCAAAGAGCACCATACCCTTCAATTTTCACTTGAGGGATACCAACCTGAGGTCATAAAATTGGAATCCGTGACCAGTGGAGTGGTTATGGGGAATATTTTGCTGGGTGGGTTGATTGGCTGGGGTGTTGATGCTGCGTCGGGGGGTCAGTACCGCCTTGTCCCTGAAACTGTCCATATAACGCTACGACCCATTTCAGCCCCAGGTGGCTCCCCAGGAACCGGCATCCCGTCCCAAGCAGCGGAAACCCTTGAAGACCGCCTAAAGTACCTAAAGGGGTTACGAGATAAGGATTTAATTGGCGAAGACGAATACCAGGCAACGAGGAAAAGGTTGCTTGATAGCTATTCCAAGTAGGTTGGTTGACAGTCGTGACCGGCCTTCGGGTGCGACCCCAGGGACGAGAAGCAGTCAATGTTTTACGCGGGAACTTCAATTTCCTTTCCACATTCGCTCCACCATCTCAGTGGGAAGGCACTTAGCCCAGAGATAGAGCTCAGCCACGTCAGATCTCCCTGCCTCTTTGGCTAGTTTCAACATGGCCAGTTTTTGATCCTCGCATTCTCTGGCGGTATCGAAGCTATTCTCTATACTCCAAGCTTTCGATGGGCGTGAGAGAAGGGATGACTTGCTTCCCGGCGGCGGCACCATTAGGAACCACCCGCAGGCTAACAGGATCGTCAAACAACGCATTGCAATTTACTTCCCTATCCAAATTACCCTACTTTGGAAGGTCCGCCTCAAGTCAGAGCAGGGCGCTGGCTCAAACACTACTAGACTGGGCCTATGAAATCCAGGCAAAAAATTTAAAAATTTTGCCGGTGGGTTTCAGGACAGAGTAAGGGGAGAGATGCGACAAATTTAAAGGCCGTGGTTCCCGTTTTCAATCGGGGCTCCTGCTTTGAATTGAAGAGGCCACGCCGGGCAGGAGGGCTCCGGCTTTTCGGGAGCTACCCTAGACCAACTCAAAATCTAATACACAGTACACCGGCCAGGCAAGGTTGACAAGCATTACTTGTCAGCTTAGAATGTCCCGGTGATCGCGTCGTTTAGGCACCGGGGGCTCAGGAAGCTTTATGAAAAAGACGACAGCCGTAGGCTTCCCGCAGCATATCTCGGTAAGATCAGGCGTATTCTGGCCCGCCTGGATGAAGCAACAAACATTAAACATATGGCGCTCCCTGGTTTTCAGCTTCATCCCCTCAGCGGGGATTTTAGAGGCTTCTGGGCTGTCTCGGTGTCGGGTAATTGGCGCATCATCTTCCGCTTCGAGAAGGGCAACGCCTACGACGTGGATTTAGTCGATTATCACTAGGAGGAAAAAGCATGAGTATGAAGAACCCCCCGCATCCGGGCCTTTCGGTCCGCCATGACTGCATTGAATCCTTGGGTCTCACCATCACCGGGGCCGCACGCGCTCTCGGGGTGACGCGCCAGGCTCTCAACAACCTGGTGAACTGCAAGGCTGCAATCTCCCCCGAGATGGCGATCCGGCTTGATAAGGCTTTCGGCGGCGGCGCGGATACGTGGCTTCGGCTACAGGCGGCCTACGATCTAGCTCAAGCTGAAAAGCACGCCGGTAAAATCAAAGTCCGGCGGGTCGCCTAGTTTATGACTCTTTATCTCCTGCCTTGCCATACCTGGTAAACCTGACGATGGTAAAGCCCGGCCCTGGTCCATGCTGATGGCGGTTAGGGCAAGTGGCTAATTCCTTTCCCGTTCAAATCCGTATGGCCGCGCCCTGGAATGTGAATCAAGTGCGTGCTCAAAAGCCGTACCGGGGGCTCAATGCTGTTTCCAAAAATGTTTCCATTTTTGTTTCCATAACTGCATGAAACGAGATAAAGTGACCGGAAACCGAAAAGCGAAAAGCCTTGAAAAATCAGACTTCTTTTCCTTCCGGTTTCAGGCCGTTCAGGGTCGGGGCTAACTTCGGATCTGAGGGTTGGGGGTTCAAATCCCTCCGGGCGCGCCAGATTTCTTCGCTCCTCACTTCCCAAGTCTGCTTTTTCTTCCAGCATAAAAAAATCTTGCATATTTAGGATTCATGTTATAAGCGTTTAAACGAAGCTGCTCAAATCTCGCGCATCGAAGTCCTTATGAAAAAACGCGTCCTACTTGCGGAAGATCACCTCGGGACCATCGAGGTCATGCAGCTGGAATTAGAAGTCCTGGGCTACGAAGTCACGGTTGCGCAAAACGGGCAAGAGGCCGTACAAAAGGCCACGGCGGAACCTCCCGACGTGATCGTTATGGATATGCTGATGCCCAAGATGAACGGATTTCAGGCGGCTAGCTCGATACGCCAAAATCCAAAGACGAAGGATATTCCAATTCTGGCGGCTACTGCCCTTGCCAGGCCAGGGGATAGAGAGAAGTGTTTGGAAAGCGGCTGCGACGATTATATCGCGAAGCCCTTCACCCACAAGCAGCTGGGCGCCGCCATCGATAGGTTGTTTGAGGCGCAATCGAACTGAGGTACTATCCCAGCGGCTTTTCCGGCGCTTTGTCCTGCGTCACCCAAATCGTTAATTTTTTCTACTCAGCGCGCCGAATGAAACACACGGCAACGGAAGGTATCTGCTGATGCGCCTGGCCATCGGGCGGGGCTAGAAAAAGGGAGGAATTATGCACAAATTTGAGTACCGCATCCTTCAGGCCAGCGATTTGTCTGAGAACGTTCTGAACGAACTTGGAAAAGAAGGGTGGGAGCTGGTCTGCTCTACTCTGAGCATCGTTTACGGGAGCTGCCTGGTGCTGAAAAGAGAAAAGAACGAGTAGGCGGCAAGAATGGATGAGAACGGTGACGATCCAGGTCGTGGCGGCCTTGCTGTACCGGGGAAACCGCCTGCTTGTCTGCCAGCGAAAAGAAAACAGCACTTTTCCTCTCAAGTGGGAATTTCCGGGGGGAAAAGTGGAGCGGGGAGAGGGATATCTGGCGGCGCTGTGCAGGGAACTGAGGGAGGAGTTGGGTATTGAAGTTCAATCAGCGACGGAAATCTTTCGCCATAAGCATCTCTATCCCGATCGAACGGAGGTAGATCTGACATTTTTCCGCGTGGATGATTACCGGGCGCCGGTTGCCAACCGCGTTTTTCAGCAGATCCTCTGGATCGAGGTTCAACGGCTCAAGGAGCTGGATTTTCTGGAGGGGGATTTGCCCCTGATCAAAAAATTAGCGCGCCAGGAGCTGGGTTTCTAGGGATCATGTCGTCATCCTCTGAGGATGGCGCAGATGGCTCTGTTAGTTTGACAGGAGAGGTGGGAAGAGGTTATTCTATAACGGTTTAGAGAGGACCTTATGAGAAGGGCTAAGCTCGCTATTGCTCCTTTGACCTTCCTGTTTTTTCTCTTGCCCGGCACTGTGGTAAGGGCGGATATTTACGTTCATACGGATTCCCAGGGTGTTCTCCATTTCACGAACGTTCCAAATCATTCCGGTTATCGACCTATAATGCGGGAGTTGGGCCCTGGTTCCGGAATTTCCTCTTTGGCTCCAGGTCGCCTTGAAGAGATCATCCGCTCTGCATCAGATCGTTACGGAGTGGACCCCCATTTAGTCCGGGCGGTCATTAAGGCGGAGTCTGATTTCAATACGCAGGCCCGTTCCCATAAAGGGGCCCAGGGACTGATGCAGCTTATGCCGGACACGGCGCGGCTGCATAATGTCAGCAATGTTTATAACCCCGACGAAAATATCGACGGCGGGGTGCGCCATCTTCGTCTCCTTCTCGACCGCTTTCAGGGCGACCTTCAGTTGACTCTGGCCGGTTACAATGCGGGAATTAAAGCGGTGGAGAAATACGGAGGAATCCCCCCTTACCCTGAGACCAGGGAATATATCCGGCGCGTCCTGCAGTACCATCAACGTTATCGGGGGAACGGAACGATCTCGATCAGGGAAGAAACTAAGCGGTAAAACAGGGAGCTGCCTACCCAGTGTGGACGCTGCCCAACCTTCTGAGCCTTTTTCGCATCGCCATTATACCCGTTCTGGTTTATCTGCTGACCTTCACGGACCCGATTTCCGGGCTCCTGGCCGCTTTTCTGTTTCTGGTTGCCGCCCTCACTGATTTCTTCGACGGTTATTTGGCGCGTCGCTATCGCACGGTTTCCAATCTGGGGAAGATCCTCGATCCGCTGGCCGACAAGCTGATCATCGTTACCACTCTTATCATGCTGACGGCGATGGACCGCGCGGGAGAACCAGAGGTGCCCGCCTGGCTGGTGGCGGTTGTTGTCGCGCGTGAAACGGCGGTAACCCTGCTCCGAGGAATTGCCCTGACAGAGGCAATAGTGATGGAAGCGGAGGAGCTGGGGAAATACAAGTTTCTCCTGCAGGCGTTTGCGGTCTTTGCCCTGCTGGTCCATTACCCGTACTTCGGTGTTTATTTTCATGTAGCCGGAGTCTATTTTCTGATTTTGTCGACGATAATCGCCTTATGGTCCGGGGTAAATTACCACATTCAGTTTTTCCGTACCCTGCAGCGGAAAGAAGTTCCCGGCGGGTATTAGACAAATTGACAAAGGAAAGCGATCGGTTTAATGTAGTCCCTTGATGCGGGTGTAGCTCAGCTGGCTAGAGCGTATGCTTGCCAAGCATAAGGTCGTGGGTTCGATCCCCATCACCCGCTCCACTTCTAAGGCCCTGAGAAATCAGGGCCTTTTTCTTCTTGATGTTTTTAGTTTGTCACTAGAAAAAAAGTCACGCCAAAGGTCACGGGCATGCCCGACAGCCACCCTCACCGCGAGAAGGCCGCCTCTTTCAGTATCTGATAGAGCGGAGCAAAGTCGGTTACCTGCGATAGAGGTACTTCCTTGATCTTGGCCTCCGCCAATTGATCGTCTACAGTGCGAAATTATTAATGGCGAGCTCATAGACCCCCTCAGCCATTTCACGATCCACTTTGAGCCATCTCACCATAGTTTCGAGAGCCGCGCTACGATTCTCTTGCATGTACCGCAGCCCTTTTACATTCGCCCTGAGGAAGCGCTTTACCTGATCCGGCTGCTCGCGCAACTTTTTGAGACTGGCGCCGATGGCCCCGGCGAGTATGGAGTAATGGTCGGCTGCATTGAGCAGGATTTTGTAGCCACTTTTCGAGTAATCGTGCGACTGCGCAGGGTAACCCATCTCGCGGATATAGCTGGCCAGCATGAACGTCGTGGGAATCATGCGTTGATTGCCGAGCCCATATTCGGCGTCGGAAATCCGACTGTTGTTACTCAGAAACCTGTAGTAATCGCTGGAGAAGCCCAGACAGATGGCATAGCGATGAGGCACGTGCACGGGATCTCCCACTTTTTCCCCAGCGGCGGGATTGGCTTTGGCGCGGTGCGAGTAAACATAAGCCTGGTCGAGGTGGGTGATTCCCACCACGTCGGCGCCGAAGAATCGAGCGATCTCTTTGATTCTACGGGCCATTTCGGTGGGTTCAGGAATCGGCACCGGATTAGGATTCACTACCCCTTCGGGCGCCTTTTTCATAATCAATTGCAAACAGTTGTTTGGGTCACCGCCGCCGACGCCGAAAATTCGCCTGAAAGGATCTTGGCCGGCGCGTGTCTTACGCCAGTTCAGAAGCCGGTCTCCCAGTTCTCCGCGCTCGACTCTGGGGTGCGGCGTCGTCCGCTCATCGACCTGTTGCTGTGGTCCCACGACACGGTAACTACGAGGCTTCGCTGGTTTTGTTGTCCACATGATCAAGTCTCCTTGAGCCATCGACTTTAAAGCAGAAAGCACAGTATCGTGCGGAAAGTACTACACTGTCGAAGACGGTGTCAAAGGATAGCGGCTTTCGGTTAGCTAAAGTTATGACAGGGGCAATTGATGGTCGCTACGGCTACAAGCTCTTTAGCAAATCGACCTCTGAAGAAGTTGCCCCCGCACTCCATCCGAAAAATTGTTCATCCGTGTGTACCTGTACCATCGGTGGACTGTTGGATCGGGTAATGATAGGAATTTGCTTTGGAGGGTCAGCCACCGAGAACTCAAAATTGTCCCCCGCGACCTTCCGCCGGCCCGCTTTCGAGACCCTAAAGAGCGCAGCAGAAGGGACCGACTGGCCCTTATCCCCAATTTGGATTGGAGAATATCCGATAACGTGCAGTTATGTTAACCGCAGCCCGGCCCGAAGGTAAGGTAAGGTTACGGTACTTTATGGGCGAGTTTAAAGCCTGTGGAAATAATGGTACGATAAAGATCATGATTCACGACCTGGCGGACAGGCCCGACTTTTTGTGGGATGAACCTCTTAGTCGGGACGATCTCAAGAAGCTCTTGGATGGCGAAGACGAGGAGGAGGGTCTTTATTACGCGGCTAAAATCCTGAGAGAAGCGCGGTTTGAGGAAGTCTGGGATTATCTCTCCCCGGCCTTTCTCGCCTCTCACTGGGAAAAGCTCCGCTGGAGGCTCGGACGAAAAAAAAGGTTTTGGGAATTTATTTATAACACATGGCAACAACATGGCCTTATCCCCTAAAGATGTCCTCTCCGCTCTGCAATGGGAGTTTTTGTCGTTTTTCTTCCAGGGAGCGCCGCCTTTTTTTTTAACCGGCGGGACCGCCCTAAGCGCATTTTATCTTCAACACCGCTATTCCGAAGACCTCGATCTATTCACTTTGGACAGTGATGCCTTCGACCGAGTGCCTCTATACGTGGCCGACACGACGGCAAAGTTAACCGCCTCGGTTGCTTCGCTCCAGACCGCGCCTCAGTTCCGCCGTTACAAGCTTTCCCGGAAAGGGGAGTCGGTCATTGTGGATTTTGTTAGAGAGGTAGTCCCGCAGATATCCGAGGAAAAGAACAGATTCGACGGGATCATGGTGGATACGTTGGATGATATTGCCGCCAATAAGGTTTGCACCGTCGTCAGCCGTGCGGAGATCAAAGATTATATCGACCTCTATTTCCTGGCACGCGCCGGGTATCCGTTGGAAAACTATATCGAGGCCGCGCAACGGAAGGACGCTGGGGTTTCACAAGCGATGCTGGCTTACCTCTTATCCGAGGTAAGGTTGTCAAAGGTCCCCGACTTTATGATCGCCTCCGTTTCTCTTAAGGACCTTCAGGAATATTTTGAATCTCTTGCCCGGAAGCTCGCTGTAGAGTCGTTCCCTCGGTAGAAGGGCTTCTTGGGCACGGTTCCGTGCTAGGCTTGCGCTTGATCGGGTCAAAGGCTAAAAACTAGTTTAATAGCCCAGATCCTCAATCTTTTCTTCGTCCATGCCGAAATAGTGGGCGATTTCATGGAGGAGGGTAAGACGGATCTGCCTGCGGAGTTCGATAGTATCGGGAAAATCGCGCAGCAGCGGCTCGGAGAAGAGAGTGATCTTGTCGGGCAGGAGCGGCGGCTGGAGTGCGGAGCGTTCGGAGAGGGGAGTGCCTTCGTAGAGGCCGTAGAGCGTATCCGTCTGAGGATCGAGACCCATGGCCTTGAGATGACTTTTTTTTGGTTTTTCCTCGATCACGATTTCCACATTGTGCAGACGGCTGCGAAACTCCTCGGGGAGCCGCTCCAGAACCCGGATGGTCTCCTTCTTAAATTCTTTAGGACTCAATGATAAGAAGTTTGCATGAAACCGCCCTGAGGTTCAAGCCGTGATGAGGCTTTTAATAGCGTTCCTCCTTTTTTTCTCTGTTCTTTTCTCCGCGCCGGGGGGAAACGGCCAAAACCGGGAGGGCGACTTCCCCTCCTTCAGGGACGACATGGACAGGGAATCGCTCCGGGGCGCCGTTCAGCGCAGCCTGGAATTCCTTGCGAAGCTTCCCCCGGATCGTTCCGTCGGAGAGCAGCCGAGGAAAATTACCGCCGCAGAAGTTAAGGAGTCCTTAATTGCTTTCTTGAGCCTGTTGGACCTTTGGAATCAGCCGGATAAATTGAACGAGGAGATCCGCTCTCGTTTTGAGCTGTATCCGATGAGCGATGCGGCAGAGGGAGAAGCGCTTTTTACCGGATATTATCGGCCCCTGATAGAAGGGTGCCTGACGGAGACGGCGGAATACCGCTATCCGATTTACCGGAGGCCGGATGACCTCGTAGAGATGGAACCGGGCAGCGTTCTGCCCGAGCTTCGCAGGGAGAAGGTCGTAGGAAGGCTGGAGGAAAACCGCCTGGTCCCTTATCCATCACGCTATGAAATTGATGTCCTGGGTCGTCTGAAGGGGAAGGGGTATGAGATCGCCTGGGTCAAAGATCCGGTGGATCTCTTTTTTCTTCATATCCAGGGGTCGGGGATCATGCGGCTGGAGGATGGCCGGCAAGTCCAGCTGAATTACGCCGCCTCCAATGGCAGGCAGTATAAAGCCATCGGGAGGCTCCTCATCGATAGCGGAAAAATTCCTGAGCAGGAGATCTCGATGCAGCGTTTGCGCCGCTACCTGATGGAGCACCCCGAAGAGCGGGACGCTTTATTCGCCCAAAACGAGAGTTATGTTTTTTTTCGTTTTGTCAACAATGGCCCTTTAGGTAGCCTGGAGGTCCCTCTGACCCCCGGCCGTTCCATCGCTACCGACTCGCGCCTTTTTCCAAAGGGGGCTTTGGCCTTCGTCGTCTCGCGGAAGCCGGTCCTCGATGCCACTGGGAACCTGACAGGGTGGCAGTCTTTTTCCCGCTTTGTCCTGAACCAGGATACGGGGAGCGCCATACGGGGCCCGAGACGGGTGGATCTCTATTTTGGCAGCGGCCATGAGGCGGGGATGGCAGCAGGGGTGATGAAAACCAACGGCAAGGTCTATTTTTTGCTGAAGAAGAAAGTGACCGGCGGATAGCCCCCGACGGGGAGGTTAAAAGACCAGCGCGTCGCCTTGTTTTAATATCCTTAAATGGTAATGCTTAAGCCTTTTCAGCTCTGCGATGATCTCGTTGCGGAACTGGGGCTTGAGATGGGTCACCAAAATAGGAACGGAGGGCTTTCTGAGTTTGTCGACCTCCTGGGCCAGCATTCGAGGTGTGAGATGTCGGCTCATTTCGGCAATATCCTGCAGCCTGTTGGGAAAGGAAGCCTCCAGCACCACCGCGCTGAGGTTCTTTTTCCGCCGAGCCATAAGCCAGACCTTTTCCGTGGGCCCGGTGTCTCCTACAACCAGTAAGGTCTTTTTGGAATTCTCGATAAAAAAGGCTACGCTGGGAACGATGTGATTGACCCGCACCGCCGTTACCGTTGAGTTGCCGATGGGCATGGGTTTTTCTTCTGGAATGCTTTGGAAACTCAGGACCGGCCAACCCTGGCTCTCCCCGGTGATCTGAGTAAAATCGGGCCATATGGTGTCGTTGAATAGGGATGACTTGAGACCGGAAATGACGTCGTTGATGCCCCAGACATTGATGGTCGACTCGCAGTTGCCGTAAAGATTGTCCGCGATGGTGGCGAGTCCCATAACGTGATCGAGATGGATGTGGGTGATCAGGATGTTTTTTATTTTCTGCTGGGCTTTGAATCCCAGCACCGAAGTCGCCGAGCCGGCGTCGATCAGGAGGGAATCGTTGATCAAGAATGAGGAAAGGTTATGCCCCGGGATTTGGCCCCCGGAGCAACCCAGGACACGGAACTTCATGAAAGTCTTTTTAACATGTTTTCTGTATAATGTCATGTAAAGATTTCGGGAAAAATTTGACGAGCCGGGGACCGACGGGGAGGCGATGGCGTGGTTGTGCCGCGACTCAAGGCTTCTTCTCCGGGATGGAACATGGGAGTAAGGGTGGTCACAAGATAATGGTATCCGCAATGGAGAGAACCAATGAGACAAAGCGTTTAACTTGGGTATTGGCTATCACCGCTATCTATTTTTTTGCCGAGCTCCTGGGCGGAATCCTGACCAACAGTCTGGCGCTGCTTTCCGATGCCGGGCACATGTTCTCCGATATAGCGGCCCTGGGCCTGAGTCTTTTTGCCTTTCAGATGGCCAGGCGTCCGGCGACGGCAAAGAGGACATACGGTTACCACCGCATGGAAATCCTGGCCGCCCTCATCAACGGGCTTACCCTCTGGCTCGTCGTCGGCATCATCTTCAACGAGGCCTACAGACGTTTTCTCGATCCGCCGGAAGTGCACAGCCTGGGGATGCTCTGCATAGCCTCCATAGGTCTGATGGTAAATGTGGTCGCCGGGACGATTCTCTACGGCTCCGACCATAGGAGCCTGAACATGCACGGGGCTTTCCTCCATGTCTTGGGCGATACCATTGGATCCGTGGGCGCCGTGGCTGCCGGGCTCGTCATGCTGGCCACCGGATGGTATTTGGCCGATCCGCTGATCAGCGTCCTTATCGGTTTGCTGATACTTTATACATCCTGGGATCTCGTCAAAGAGTCCATTGATATCCTGATGCAGTCGGTTCCCAAGGGGATCGACGTCGAAGAGGTCCAAAGGGCCCTGGAACAAATTCCCGGCGTTATTAAGGTCCATGATCTCCACGTCTGGGCTGTAACCTCCGGCGTTTTCACCCTGAGCGCGCATGCAGTGATTGCCCCGGACGGAAACCCGCACACGATCCTGGATCGGATAGGGGATAAGCTAAAGAGCCGGTTTTCCATCGAACATACCACGATCCAGTTGGAGATCGAGGATCGGGAGGGAAAGGAATTCCAGGCCTTTTGAGGTCTGCGCATGATTCGATAAGGCCTGGCTTAGGCTTGACACCTTCAGGCTTAGAACCTATAGTGAGGCCATGTTGCGTCAGTACGTAGCGGCTGTATTCGTCGCACTCTGGTTCGTCCTTCTTGGAATCGAATTTTCCGAAGACATGGGGTTTATCGTCTATGACGAGCCGGAAATGGACCAGTGCGCGGAGGCTGCGCTGACAAGCCTTGGAGAGGCGATCAAGATATCCGATGATCTGCAACTAGCAACCCCCTGTTTCGCATTCGCATACCCCGTAGCCTATTTTCCGCTTCTTGAGAACCAGGAAGTTTCCCTTCAGTTTATTGGGGAAAGAACCGATTTCGTCAAGGCGGACATACCGATTTATACTCTTCATCAAGTCTTTCTTATCTGAAATTTCTGTTCCCTTTTTGTCCAGCATCGGCCGGCGGGTAAAGCGATAACATCCGTCTGTGCCAGCTGATGCCTGCTGCGTGCTTGTTGGATGGACTAGCTCCCGCCGCTTCGCTGGCCGGCGGATGCAACCCTGAATGCCTTGGAAGTGGAGGTTGCAAAGATTTTCGGTGAGCTCGTTGGGAATGGAGAAAGATCCTAAAGGAGTCGTTTCATGATGATAAGAAAAATATTTGGACTGCAACGTTTCATCCTGCCGTCAGCGTTTCTCGCCGTTATTTTTTGTCTTTTTCTGTTCTCCCCGGCTTCGGCTTATCATGGGGACGAGAAAAAGCCTGCGCCAGGTTTCGCCGACTCTTTGAAGGAGGCCGGGGAAAACTTCGCAGATGTTTTACCTGACGATGCCAGGTACTTTTTTGGGTCGATTCTCGATGACGTGGTCGATTTGGCCAAGCTTCCCACTGAGGAAAACGAAATTACGGCCAAGAAGATTCTTGCAGGGACCGTTCTGTTGGGAACCATCCCGGCTACGATTTACGGTCTCGATAATCCCATACGGCGTAATATCCGCAATATGAATCCGGGCGCGGCAAGCGCCTTGAATTACGTCGGCTTGGGAACGACTGTGGGAAGTTTAGGCGTAGTCTATGGTTGGGGTGTTCTTTCTCGCAACGACGATGCGCGTCATGTTGCATTGACTGGTGTAAGGGGGATAGGGATGGCCTCCCTATTGAACTTGAGTCTCAAGTTTGCTTTTGGGAGGCGAAGGCCTGGCGAGGGCGATGGGCCGCGAGCATTCTTTAAGGGAGGCGATTCCTTCCCGTCGGCACAATCCACTATTGCCTTCGCTGCGGCCACGGCTGTGAGCGAGGGGTTCAACAACCGCTGGTGGGCGGCTGTGCCGGCGTATAGTTTTGCGCTAATGACAGGTATCGGCAGGATGGGGAAAGACGCGCACTGGGCCTCGGACGTTCTAACCTCGAGTCTTATCGGTGTGGGAGCAACAGAACTACTATTCTATTTGCATCGGAGGAGGGAATGGCCCACTTCTTCTCTGACGATTATGCCTATGGTTGGGGAGCGAGGAGCCGCCGGTGCAGCCCTAAGTTTCTCCTGGTAGCCGGGAAGCATGGAACCGGGAGCAGCCAAAGGAATTAGGAGATAGGGAATGGCTGATAGTGGTCATTGGGGACGAGACCTCCTGTTGCTGAGCCTACTGCTGGGCGCGCTGTTTGGTTTTAAACTCGGCGAGCGTCCGTTGTGGTCGCCTGACGAGGGCCGTTACTCAGAAATCCCGCGCGAGATGGTGGCCTCGGGCGATTACCTTACTCCGCGTCTGAACGGTGTTAAGTATTTTGAGAAACCCCCGCTTTTCTACTGGCTGCAAAGCCTATCCATTCAACTCTTCGGCCTGAGCGAATGGTCTCTGCGCCTGTGGACCGCAGTATTTGCCTTGTTCGGTTGCCTCGCAGTCTATACCGGGGGGAGAAAATTGTTCGGGCAAAAGAGCGGCCTGCTTGCATCGGTCATTTTGGCGACCAGCCTTCTCTACTTTGCGATGGGCCGGATTATCACCCTGGACATGTCCGTATCGATCTTGCTTACCTGTGCCCTTCTGGCCTTTATAGTTGGCACGGGCGAGCCCGTGGGAACCAGGCGCCGTCTCATCCTATGGGCCTTCTACATTTTTGCGGCCTTGGCAACCTTGACCAAGGGGTTAATCGGGATCGTTATCCCAGGCATGGTAATCGGCCTCTGGATAGCGCTTATGGGTGAGTGGTCCCTTTTAAAGAAGATGTACCTACCCTCCGGCATTGCCATCTTTTTGCTGGTCACTTTGCCCTGGCACATCCTGGTTGCGCAAGCCAACCCGGAGTTTTTGAATTTCTATATTGTCCATGAACATTTTCAGCGCTTCCTGACTAAGCGTCGCGGTCCCCTGCGCCAGTGGTGGATTTTTATTCCGGTGCTGTTGCTTGGAATGTTTCCCTGGACGGTCTTTTTGATTCAGGCGATCCGGCATAACCTACCATTGTCCTGGCGCCGGCGCCGACAACATAAAGAGGCGTTATTTCTGATCCTGTGGGCGGGACTAGTCTTCGTGTTTTTTTCCGCCTCCAGCTCCAAATTGATCCCTTACATTCTGCCCATATTTCCGCCGCTGGCGATTCTGATCGGCCGCTACTTTGCGGACGCGTGGGATGGGCATGAGCTGCCAGGCATCACATCCGGTTATTGGGTTTTATGGATCACGAGCGTCTTGCTGGCGGCCGCGGGCTTAATTTTAGGCCAACGTTATCTTGCCGGCCACCCCGTCACCGTTGAGGTAACCGCGTACATTTACGCTCTGGTTGCACTCCTGACGATCGGGACGCTCGCGACGCTAATTCTAGACAGGAACAGCGGTGTCCGTTATGCGTTTTGGTCCCTGGTATTGACTTCGGTCTTACTTCAACTGGTTTTAAATAGCAGTTTGATGCTCTTTAGCCAGCGGCGGTCGGTCAAGGATTTGGCCGTAGCACTTCAGATTCGGTTGCGGCCTGAGGACGAAGTCGTTAGCTATCGCACCTATTACCAGGATTTGCCTGTCTATCTGCAGCGCCGCATCACCGTGGTGGGTTGGAAAGGGGAGCTGGCTTTTGGCGCCCGGGTGGAGGACGTGAGCGGTTGGATGATCGAGGACGCGGAGTTCTGGCAGAAGTGGAATGGCCCGTTCACGGTCTACATGGTTACTTCCCGGGCAAGGTATTCTAAATTGCCGGCCCAATCCGGCCGGAAATTTTACCTGGTAGCCCAAACAGACTATGATGTTTTGTTGTCCAATAAAGGTAACCCGACGGAGTTGCGTTTGCGACGGGAAGAGCGTTCCGCTATCAGCCCCGGTTTCGCGAATCCGCCGGCAAAGGAGGCTATGTGAGGCGAGTTTTGATTACGGGCGGCGCCGGCTTTTTGGGCTCCCATCTGGCGGATGCGCTTCTTGCCAGGGGAGATGAGATTGCGATTCTCGACACGGCCGGCGATCTTAAGGTGCGCCACCTGTTAGGAAATTCCCGGTTCCGCTACGTGCGTGATTCCATTTTTAATCGGGAGATTCTTGAGGGGCTCATTACCTGGTGCGATGTGGTCTATCACCTGGCTGCGGTGGTCGGCGTAGAGCATTACGTGGGCGATCCTTACCAGGTTCTCAACGTCAACGTCAACGGCACTCAAAGCGTCCTTACGCTGGCCTTTAAGGCGCAGAAAAAAGTGATTTTCAGCTCCACTTCGGAAGTTTACGGCAAGAGCAGCAGCGTCCCATTCCGCGAGGACGGGGACCGGGTCCTGGGTTCGACGCGGATCGATCGCTGGTGTTATTCGACCTCAAAGGCCGTTGGCGAGCATTTCTGTTTTGCCTTCCATAAGATCGGACTGCCGGTGGTCGTGCTCCGATATTTCAATGTCTACGGCCCGCGCCTGGACCGTATGGATGTCGGCAGGGTCATCACCATCTTCCTGGGACAACTCCTGCGGGGAGAGCCTTTGACGGTAATCGGGGATGGCAAGCAAACTCGATCTTTTACCTACGTGGACGATGCGATCCGAGCGACAGTGGCCGCAGGCCTCAAAGAGGAGGCCGTAGGCGGCATTATCAATATCGGGTCGGACAAAGAGGTGAGTATAAAGGAGCTCGCGGAGTTGATGATCGCTCTTTCCGGATCTACTTCTTCCGTGACCTTTGTTCCACAAAAGTCGATTTACGGCGACAGCTATGAAGATATCCCGCGCCGGGTGCCGGACAACAGCAGGATGCGTGAGATCTTGGGTGTCACTCCGCAGGTATCGTTGGAAGACGGCTTGAGGCGGACCATCGAATGGTTTCGCGCCCATGGAATTGAGCCATAACCGCCAGATTCTTCGTTGCCAGTGAGAAGCACAGAGCGATCAAAAATTCGGTATTCATGGGTGACTCCCTGATGCCCCCCGGTGGTGGAGAAATGTCGCCGCGGGCTACCAGGGGGTGGTTCGCCGGGGGAATCCGTCTTCGCCACGGGGTGGTGGTGTTGGCGCTGGCGGCGTTGCTCATCTTTCCGAGACTCGGTGAGCGTGCCCTGTGGGGGCCGGAGGGACGCTGGGCCGAGATAACGCGTGAGATGCAGGTCAGCGACAATTACTTCTGGCCCACCATCAACGGCACGGTCTATTACGACAAGCCGCTGCTCTCCTATTGGCTGGCGGCGGGCGCGGCGTCCCTTACCGGCGCACTCAACGAGCTTGCAGTTCGCCTGCCCAGCGCGATTTCGGGGCTCCTCGGTGTGGCGCTCTTGATGCTGCTTGGTCGAAGGCTCTATGGCCTGCCGACGGCAATCGTGGCCAGCCTCATCCTGGCAACCAGCTACAGTTATGTTTATTTTTCCCGCCTTGCCTCGGCGGATATGCAAACGGTCACCGGGGTGCTGGCGGCGTTAGTGCTCTTCGGATACAGCGAGAAACAACCAAAGGGGTGGTGGCTGGCCGGTTTCTGGCTAATCATGGCCGTTGCATCGCTTACCAAAGGCCTTATCGGCTTTGCGCTGCCACTGCTCGTGGCTGGAGTTTATTCCCTTGGCGCCGACGGCTGGCGCGGGTTCTTGGAGCGGGGTTGGGGCGGTTCTTTGGGGGAAAGGCTGCGCTGGTTCAGCATGCGATTTCGCTGGTTTTTCAACTGGAGGACTCTGCCGGCGGCGGTCGGTGCGGTGCTCGTTTACTGCCTCCCCTTCGCGATGTCCTATTTGCAAATGCACTCCAACGCCGGCATTTATGAAGTCTTCCACGAAAACATTGTCCGTTTCGTCGATCCCTTTGACCATCAGGAACCGGTATATCTCTATTTGTACGGAATTTTTCTTCTTATGGCGCCATGGTCCATTTTCCTGCCTGCGGCGCTGGTCCAAATGCATGCCGGGCCGAGGAGCAAGGGAGATCGTTTCGCCCTGTCATATTTTTGGGCCACCTTTCTGTTCTTTTCTCTCTCCGGTTCCAGGCGCGATTACTATCTCCTGCCGATTCTGCCGGCTGGGGCAATCCTGATCGCGCGGCTTTTGATGGAACGCAAAGAGACGCTGACCCGCTGCGCGCGTAAGCTGATGGATCTGGGCTTTGTGTTGATGGCGCTTCTAGTGGTGGGAGTAGGCGCGCTGGCTTTGCTCCCGCCGTCTCTGCACCCGACTCTCCTGAGGGAGCTCCCTGCGTTGCCGGAAAAAGGGCTCTTTGCTGTCTTCTGGCTCGTGCAACTAGCTTTTTTAGGATACGCATTCTTTGGCCTGAGGCCGGAAAGAGTTTTGCTTTCCACTTCTGTCACCGCTTACCTTTGCCTGCTGTTTTTGTTCCTTTTTTCTTTTCTCGCGTCGGAGCGCTACCGGGGCGAGAGAACCTTTGCTTATGCGGTGCGGGCTAAACTCCGAGACGATACCAGCCGCCTGGTTTTGTACAAAGTCTGGGGTCCGGGGTTGCTTTTTTATCTCTCTTCCCCCAAGCCTGTTGCGGTGTACAGTGATGGGAAGGCTTTAGCGCAGGTAATAGAAAGCGACCCCGATCGCTGGGTGATCTCGCACGAGCGCGATCTTAAGACCCTCCCCGTAGAGGGCTCCATTGCGGAAATGAGCCAGACCTTTCGGTGGAAAGGCGTCCCGCATGTGAGCAATGAATTAGTTCTGCTTCGGCCCAGGACAGTTATTGAAGCCAACAAAGAAGGCGCGAAGGGGCGGCACTGACCCTTCATCCTGCTCGCTTTGGTCAAGAAGAGGTAATCTGTCTTGCCGGCGGGCATTTACTTTTGTCCGTGCTTATTCTAAATAGTGAGACCAAGGTAAAGACTTTTTCTCCTCGCGGCGCTGGTGTCCGCGGCTGCGTTGACGAGCGCTTTACGGGCCGACTTTAGATGCGCTTATCCCTCAAAGACATACTTCTTGGAAGACCTAAAAATCCGCTGGATCCGCGGGTTTTCCACCAGATCTCGCTTATCGCCTTTCTCGCATGGGTAGGTTTAGGGGCGGACGGATTGAGCTCGTCCGCCTACGGGCCGGAAGAGGCGTATCTGGCATTAAGAGAGCACTTTTTTCTGGCCCTTCCGCTCGCGATCCTCATGGCGGTTACGGTCTTTGTAATCTCCGCCAGCTACAGCCAGATTATCGAGCTATTTCCGACGGGCGGAGGCGGCTATCTCGTGGGCACCAAGCTGCTAGGGCCGAAGGTGGGCTTGATTTCCGGCTGCGCGCTGGTGGTGGACTATATGCTGACGATAACCATTTCCGTGGCCAGCGGCGCCGATGCTATTTTCAGTTTCCTCCCTGCATCCCGCGGCTTTTCCCGGACCACTTCAAAAATGTGGTTTTTGTCTCGGTTGGGCAGATCGACTCCGATCAATTTAAGGGGCTTAGAGAAATAGAGAATCTGCGCCGGCAGAAAGAAGAGAACCTTAAGAGTTATGTGGAGTTTGCCAATTGCCTCGGTTGGTATGCGGAGTACCGTTATTCCCTCGGGATAGATCTCATCGTAGAACTGGAAAAGCTATGCGTGTCTATTGCCGAGGATTTCCCGAGGTTGGTCTTTTTTGCCGGCAAGCTGGTCTTCGAGCAAGAGGATCTTCTTACGCGGATCCTTCACAACCACACGCCTTTCACGCTGCAACAGCGGCTTCAGTTTGAAGGGTTGCAGATGATCATACTGCCGATCAGGGTTTTTGCCGCAACCCATCCTGTGGCAGAGGAGATGGAAGGATAGCTGAAAATTCAGGGAGATTAAAAAGGAGGTTGCAACGATTCATGGACCAGTATGGTTGGCTAATTGAGGCGAAGTATCTATGGCTCGTTCCATTAGGATTTGTTCTCGGCGCTTATGGAACGCTCATCGGAGCTGGCGGCGGTTTTGTCTTAGTTCCTGTCCTACTGCTGCTTTATCCTGATGAGAGCCCTGAGATTATTGCCAGCATTGCTCTGGCGGTCGTTTTCTTTAATGCCCTTTCAGGGTCGTTAGCTTATGCTCGCATGAGGCGGATTGACTACAAGTCCGGCGCCATCTTCTCTGCAGCCACCATTCCGGGGGCGATTTTGGGCGCTCTGAACACTGCCTACATCCCGCGGCGACTCTTCGATCAAATCTTTGGGATTCTGATGATCGCAGCCTGTGTCTATCTATTGTTGAATAGTGGAGCCAAAGAGAAGATGCCGTTAGATCCTTCGCATGATCCCTTCAAAAGGAGTCCTCATCGCTACTTTACGAGAACTCTAGTTGATGCGGATGGAGTCGCGCACGCTTTCTCTTATAACCCTGTGCTCGGGGTGGTGGTAAGTTTATTCGTTGGGTATGTCTCTAGCCTCTTGGGCATCGGCGGCGGAATCATCCACGTGCCGATCTTGGCAAATCTTTTGAACTTTCCGGTGCATATCGCCACGGCAACTTCCCATTTCATCTTAGCCATTATGGCTTTCACGGGTACTCTTGTGCATATTGTGACTGGCACGTTTGCCCATGGTGTCAGGCGGACTATTGCCCTGGCCGTCGGCGTTCTTCTGGGTGCGCAAGTGGGGGCCTATCTCTCCAACCGTGTTCACGGAGATTGGATCATTCGTGGGCTGGCGATTGCGCTTGGGTTTGTCGGAATCCGGATACTCATGCTGGCTTTTTAGTCGCTAATTGATTTTTATACTTATGGTGCTCAAGCGATTTTATTTGTTAGTGGAGGAAAGGTCGAGCACATCGTGGTGATGGCAGTCGTCATCTGCGCTGTGGTAACCCTAGCATGGAGGGTCATCTGTGTCGAAGGACCTGGTCTCGGCCCGAATAATAGAAAATGGAAGACCACTAACTTGGTTTTGACGAGCCCTCATTTTTGGCTTGTCTATCAGCTTCCTCGGGCGGGAGTTTTTCCGGCTCACTCATCGCCTTTTTGAAGGCCCGAATAGCTTCTCCGATGGACTTTCCTACGTCGGGAGGCTTCCCTGGACCAAATACAACAGGGCAATAATGGTAATGACGATCAGCTCTGGCGTGCCGATACTTCCCAACATCAATATTCCTCCTTTTTGTTTCTACCAGTCATCACAGCATCTTAATCGGATGCAGCCGGATATCTATCTTACATCGCCCATTCCCATTTATCTTTCGGATTTAGCAGGACTTGCCGTATCCGGGATCTCCGCGCCCTCTTTTTCCTCCCATCGGAAGCGGGGAAGGCTGGGCACTCTCCAGGCAGTGAAGAGGGTCACGGCTGCTACGAACAGTCCGCCAATGAAGGTAGCCTCCCTTGCCCCGACCAAAGGGACCATCAGACCGGTTTCAGTCTGCCCCAATGGATTGAGCCCGCGATTGCTTAACTGGAAGACGCCCATGACTCTCCCTCGCATGGCCTCTGTTGTCTCAAGCTGGAGAATCGTGTTTCTTGTGGCTCCCCATATGGTGTCGGTTGCGCCCACGATCAAGAGCAAGAGTAGCGAGAGGGGGAAAGAGTGAGAAAGGCCGAAAAAGGCAAAGCTCACTCCGTAAACAATGGCCGAGAGTAGCAGAATTTTCCCCTGAGAGCGCGGCTGGCCCAGGGAGATCAAGAGCCCGGAGCCTATCAACGCCCCCAGACCGCGCGATGACTGGAGAAAGCCGAGGCCGCTCGCTCCTACCTGGAGGATGTCGCGGGCGAAGATCGTGAGCATGGCCTGGTCTAGCCCAAAGATGGCTGAGGTAGCCTCCATCACCATGACCCCGAGGATATTTTTCTTTGCGGCGACATAAGAGACTCCCTCTTTGAGGTCTCTCAGGAAATGTCCGGGCCGACTTGCGCCTGAGGAAGAGACCCTCATGGCGAAAAGCGCTAGAACCACTGCAAGAAAGCTGGCGGCGTTGGCATAAAAGGCCCCATCCGTACCGACGGTGCTGATGGCTATCCCGGCGAGGGCGGGGCCGAGAAGCACTGTGCCTTTCCACAAAAGGGAATTGAGAGCGATGGCATTGGGAAGGACTGAACGGGGGACCAGGGAGGGATATAATGCCTGGCGCGCGGGTCCGTCCAACGTCCCAACGATAGCGCCTAGAACAGTCAACGAGTAGATATGCCACACCCGGATAAGAGCTGTCTGAGCCAAGGCTCCGAGAAGCAGAGCCAGCAGCATTAAGATGATTTGTGTAGCGAGCAAAAGACGTTTCCGGTCGTAGCGGTCGGCAACGGTTCCGCCGAAAAGACCGAAGCAGATCGTGGGGATGGCCCGAAAGACGCCGTTCAGGCCCAGCTGAAAGGGAGAGTTGGTAAGGTCGTAGAGAAGCCAGCTCATGGCTGTGATCTGCATCCAGGTGCCGATGTTGGAAATAAACAAGCCGATCCAGAATAGGCGGAAGTCGCGAAAATGGAAGGCGGCCAATGGACCAACTTCCGGCTGCGTTGTGGATTCGGTATTTTCGTTATCCGACATTAAAGAATTCCACCGGGGAAAATATCACCTTGGGTGAGATGCAACAACAAAAAGAGGGCCGTGGGGAATCCACGCGGCCCTCTAGTCGAGGTCGGGACACTTTCAGCAATACTATCGAGAAGATTTCAGGGCCAGAAAGAGCGTACTCTCTCCTCGGCGCACCAGGAAGAGGCTTCCCTTGTCTTTTTTGGTCTCCCCCAGGGCCTTGCGATAGTCCGCAAGGTTGCGAACCGGCTTGCGATCAATCTCCAAAATAACATCTCCGCGCCGCAGCCCTGCTTCGCTTCCCGGGCTGCCAGGCTCCACCGCCGTAATCACCACCCCCTCCGCTCGCTCCAACCCCAGGCTCTCCGCAATTTGCGGTGTTATTGTCTGAACCGTAAAGCCGAACTCCCCCTTTTCCTTAGCCGACGCCACCACCACCTCCTCCTTAAGCTCCCCAACCGCAACCGTCAGCGTTACTTCCTTCTTGTCCCTAAGCAGTTTCAGCCGGACCTTCTTGTCCACGGACGTGCGCGCCACGATAATGGGCAGATCATTCGACTCCTTGATCTCTTTCCCGTCAAACTCCACAATCACATCCCCTATCTTAACCCCTGCACGCTCTGCCGGGCCATCCTTCGAGAGCTTGGCCACCAGGCCGCCCCGCGCCTTGTCCAGCCCAAACGACTCTGCAATCTCCGGAGTCACCCTCTGGATCACAACCCCCAACCAACCCCTGGTTACCTTTCCTTTGCTCTTGAGCTGGAGCAAGACCTCCTTGGCCAGGTTAATTGGGGTCGCAAAGCCGATCCCGATATTTCCCCCGCTTTGGCTGAAGATCGCGGTGTTGATCCCTACCACCTCACCGCGCAGGTTGATCAGTGGTCCGCCGGAATTCCCTGGATTGATGGAGGCATCGGTCTGGATAAAATTGTCATAAGGCCCTGCGCCGATGTGCCTGCCCTTGGCGCTGACGATCCCTGCGGTCACCGTGTTGTCCAACCCGAAAGGGTTGCCAATGGCCATTACCCATTCGCCTACCTCGAGTTGGTCTGAGTCCCCCAAAGGAGGCACGGGAAAATTCCCCCTGGCATCGATCTTGATCACGGCGATATCGGTTTTCGAATCTTTGCCGATTACCTTGGCCTCAAATTCCCTCTCGTCTGCCAGCCTGACGACGATCTTCTCCGCGTTCTCAATCACGTGGTTGTTCGTCAGGATCGAGCCGTCACGGTCTATGATAAATCCCGAGCCCAGGCTCTTCTGCCGCTGCGGCCCCCGCGGAATCGGCCCGCCAAAGAACCTGCGCCAAAAATCCCCCCTAGGATCCCCCTCCTGGAAAGGGCCGGCAGGACCTTCGGATCGTTCAGCGACCTGAGTGGTAGAGATATTGACAACCACGGGCCTCAGTGTTTTTGCCAGCGTGACAAAATCAGGCAACCCCGAGGAGGTTGCGACTGCGCCCGCATGCGCCTCGGTGGCGGCCGCCCAAGGGTCCATTAGCGGGTTATGGCTGAAGCGCTCGCCCCCGTTTAAGCCCACGAGCACCAGGAGAAGGGCGATCAGGCCCACAGATATGAGTGCGCGGATACCGATTCTTGTTTTCTTAACGTCTTTCATTTAAATCGCCTCCTTATATTTGCCACGAAACCAGCGGTTGCGCGGGCTCGGACCAGCGGTTAGAGATTGGCGGCGTCAGGAGCACGGGGCAGGGGAATCTCCAGACCATTTTCAATAAGGCGCCCCGAGCCATAAGATAGGAAAAAAGAGATTTTTTTCGGAGCGCAAGCACGATCAGGTCGATTCTTTCCTCTTTAGCTACGCCAAGGATCTCCTTTACCGGATTTCCCATTGCCACCATTCTCCTGATCCTCAGCGTACCCTGCTTTCCCACCGTTTTCTGGATGAAATTGTAGAGGTCCAAAGATCTCTCTCTGAGTAAACGGTCAACCGGGATACGGGTAAGACCTTTAGGTGGGATGGGCCAGCCCTCGAAGGCGGCAAGAGAGTCTATGAACGAATTTTCCTCGTCCTTCCCAAACACATGCATGACTATGAGCTCCGCCTTGGTTCCCTGAGCCAACGAAGCGGCATATTGAAGCCCGTTGGCCGAACGCTCCGAGAAATCGACAGGGACAAGTATCTTTTGGATTCTATCCATAATAAACAACCTCCTTGTTGATGACCAATTTAAAAACCCGCCGCTTTTAGGAACTTATGCCCAATAACGGTAGGTTTAGGCGCTTTAGCCTTCTTTCGTTCGTCTCTATGACCCATGCGGTAGATTCGGGCTTTGGGTCGCTTGGCCGACTCCTTTTCCCGCCAGCGCATTAACCCTTCACGCACATACTTCGGGTTTAAACCCAACACTTCGCAGATGCTCTCAAAGGAAAACAGCGAATCGCCGTTCTCCTCCATAATCCACTCTTCAGTCTCGCTAAACAGGACTTTTCTTCTTTTGTCCCGTGCCAGGAGGCTATGTTGAAAACACCAGATGGCGTCTTCCAGGACCGCCAGCATGAGTTTCTTCTCAGGCTCCAGATAATCTTTCCTCTTTGTGGTGGCAAAATACTGGGTTGGAAGAAGGGTATCCGGCTGGAAAAGAGAAAAGGCCCTCTCTTCGGCGCCCGGGCCGGACTGGGCCCAGCTCGACCCCTCGGATGCGGGGAAAGTGCCTGCAGCTTGCTGCGATGGGAGCGACTCGAAATTCTTTTCTCTATACATTTGCACACCTCATTGAAAGCCCTTGTCCAATACGAACCCTCAGCCGAAGCGGCGTCGGACCGGGCCCGCTGCGGGCCAAGCAGGCCGGGACTGGTGAATATTGGTTTAGTAAACTAAACATAGGTTCATTAACTAGCAGTTATCTCCCGGGCTGTCAACTGCGCGCCGCGCGCCGTGTTCTCTAACCGGAGGACGGCCGAGGGTTATCACGGTCCTCCGGGCCCCCGGCACAAGGTTCCCTGTCCCCGAGGGACAGGATGGATGCTCCTAGTGAGGGGGGGCGGCGATGAACGGGATAGGGATCAGAGATTCAGAACCGATTGGAAAATGTTCGTGGAAACTTTGGACGCGAAAATAATCGGCGAAGTTGAAATGGTTGACCAGTCTTGAAGAGGGAGGGTAACGATCTTGCCTGCTATCGATTGGTCTTCCGACGGATTTACCAGATCACCGTCTTCCTCGATGATCATACCTGTGTTAAGGGTTTTTCTGTCCAACTGAGGTAATCTGTTTTTAGATGAGCCGTGAAAGTTCACATACTGGGGCAGCCGCGGGTTCGATGGGCCGCGTGCGGTAAGAATCACGGAGGAAGACCCGAAAGCAAAAAAACCCAGCAAAATAAGGGCGACTGTCGTTTTATTCAGCATGCTCATATCTGCGGACCGTAACAAACAATTTAAACCTTTTATCCGGAATGTCAATAGCTCGATTTCACGCTAGCCTGCTGTTGCCAATATGCGTGGACTTCTTTAGAGTAAAAAGCCAGGTCCGTGCGATGGGCCGGGGCGTAAGGGCCGCAACGGTGGTTATGTCGAGGAATAAGTTCATCATTTATATCGGAATCTTAGGCCTCCTGATAGCCGCGGGCTACGGGGTCTGGAGTACCCTTGAGGTTGGGGGCGAATTGGTCCTATCGGGCGTCGTCGAAGCCGACGATATCCATGTCGGATCGAAGGTTGGGGGGCGCGTCCTCAAGATAGCGGCAAAAGAGGGGCAGGGGGTGAAGGCGGGGGATGTCCTTGTGCTACTTGAGCCGTACGAGTTGAATGCTTCCCTGGCGGAGTCACGGGCGTCGTTGAAGCAGGCCGAGGCCAAACTTGCGGCACTCGTGGCGGGCTACAGAAAAGAGGAGATCGATCAGGCAAAGGCGGATTGGCTCGCCGGCAAGGTGCAACATGAGAATGCGGAGAGGTTCCGGCGGCGCATGGGAGATCTCATCGAGCGCGAATTGATCTCTCACCAGGATTACGATGATGCCAAGGCCAAAGCGGAAGAGGCGGAGCAAAGAATGAAATCCGCGAAAGAACGGCACGATCTCCTCTTGGCCGGAACGCGCCATGAGGAGGTGTCCCAGGCGCGCGCGAGCGTGGAGATGGCTCGGGCCAGAGTAGAGATCTTAAAAACCCATCTCGATGAAACCGTTATCCGCGCGCCGGTAGATGCGGTGGTGGAAGTCTTGGACCTGGAGCCGGGGGATCTTGTCGGCGCGGGTAAATCCGTGGCCACCCTGCTCCGGACCAATGACCTGTGGGTGCGGGCCTATCTGCCGGAGAAGAGGCTGGGATATGTCCAGCCGGGGTTGAAGGTAAAGATTCGCGTGGATTCCTTTCCTCAGAAAAATTTCTCCGGCACCGTGCGCCGGGTAAACCGTCAGGCGGAGTTCACCCCGCGCAACGTGCAAACTACGGAGGAGCGGGTGCTGCAGGTTTTTCAGACCGAGGTCGTCATCGACGACCCGGATCGGCTCTTGCGGCCCGGGATGAACGCCGACGTCTTCATAAAGAAGAGTGAGAAGTGAGGAGTGGAGAGTGAGAAGTAAGGACTTATCTTTCGAGAGTTTTACTGCTCACGGCTCACTGTTCACTGAGGTTTCTAGTGGACACCGTTATCAAGGCTGAGCGGCTCACCAAAACATTCGGCGATCTTACCGCGGTCCAGGATGTCAGCCTGGAGATTTCGCGCGGCGACATCTTCGGCTTTCTGGGCCCCAACGGGTCGGGCAAATCCACGGTGATTCGCATGCTTTGCGGGCTGCTTCAGCCGACGGCCGGCAAGGCCCGGCTGGACGGCCTGGATGTGGTGACGGAGACCGAGGAGATTAAGAAACGCATCGGCTATATGTCTCAGCGCTTCAGTCTCTACGAGGATCTCACGGTCCAAGAAAACCTTGATTTTTATGGCGCAATTTATGGACTCAGGGGCTCCCGGCTTGGAGAGCGCCGTCGGATGGTGACGGAACTGGTCGGCCTGGAGGAGCGGCTGGGACAGATGGTCAGGACTCTATCCGGAGGATTCAAGCAGCGCCTGGCCCTGGCCTGCGCCCTTTTGCACGAGCCTAAAATCCTGTTTCTGGACGAGCCGACCGCGGGGATCGATCCGGTCGCTCGAAGAGAGATTTGGGATTTGCTCTTCCAGCTTGCGGGCGAGGGGACAACGCTGTTTGTGACCACCCACTACATGGATGAGGCGGAGCGTTGCTCTCAAGTGGGCTACATTTATAACTCCAGGCTCATGGTTTGCGGCAAACCGCAGGAGCTTAAGCAACTGCCGGAGATTACTCCTGAAGGCGCGGTCTGGTTCGAGGTGCATTGCGAGGAGCCGACCCGGGCGCTGAGCGTGCTCCGAAGGCTGCCGGAAATCATCGACGCCACGATTTTCGGTGAATCGATCCACATCCTGGCGCGCGAGGGGAACGACGAGGCAAGCATCGAAAACCTTTTGCGGGAAGAGAGAATGGCTCGCGTGGAATGCCGGCGCGTCCTTCCTTCACTGGAGGACGTTTTTGTCACCTTGACCCGCCGGCAACGCGCTTAGCGGGGAGACTGAATAGATGTTTCGTGGTCTTTGGCCTGTCATGCGAAAGGAGATCCTCCATATCCGGCGGGACCCGGCGACCCGGTTCATTTTTACCATTCCCCTGCTCGAGCTTCTGCTCTTTGGCTATGCCATCGAGATGGACGTCAAGAACATCTCCACCGTGGTCTTCGATCTGGATCAGCAAAAGGAGAGCCGGGAGCTGATCAAAGAGTTCGAAAGCACTCGCTACTTCCGTGTGACGGGCCGCGTCTATTCGGATCGAGAGCTCGAGAGGGCGATCGTGAGCGGCCGCGCCAAGGTAGGCATCAAAATCCCGCCCGATTACTCCCAGCAGCTGCTCAACGGGCGGCAGGCGCGTGTCCAGGTCTTGATCGATGGGTCGGACTCGACCTCGGCGCTGCGCTTGCTCCAGGCGAGCCAGACTCTGGGCTTTTTAAAATCCCTCAAAAAGGCAGGGTTCACGACGGAACTGGCGACTGTGGACGTGCGTCCGCGGCTTCTCTTCAATCCCAACCTTGAGAGCGCCAACTTTTTCGTCCCCGGCCTGATCGGGGTCATCCTGCAACTCGTGACGGTCTTTCTCACCGCACTCTCGATAGTCCGCGAGCGCGAGCGCGGCACTATGGAGCAGCTCCTGGTCACCCCTGTTTCCAAAGAGGGGCTGATTCTTGGCAAGCTCCTCCCGTACTGCGCCATCGGTTTCATGCAAACCGGTCTGGTGCTTCTGGTGATGGTCGTCCTTTTTGGGGTGCCGATCCACGGCTCTGTCAGCCTGCTCCTCCTGTTGTCCGGGATTTTCCTGATATCCGCCTTGGGGATGGGCATCGTGATATCCACCTTCGCCGGCAATCAGGGTGAGGCGATGCAGATGGCGGTGATGGTGATGTTGCCGTCGATTCTCCTCTCGGGTTTTGTCTTTCCCAGAGAGTCTATGCCCTTCGTTATCTATCTCTTGAGTTTTCTGATCCCGGCGACCTATTACATCGAGATCCTGCGGGGGATCATTCTGCGCGGGGCCGGATGGTCCGCGCTGTGGGATGAGGCATTGGTGCTGTTGGCCTTCGGGATATTGTTTATGGTCTTAAGCGCGCTGCGCTTCAAGAAGCGCCTCGGCTAGACTGCAACGAGGATAGAAGATGGCAATTTACGATCCTCGATCCTCGCTTTCGTCCCCCTCTACTGCCATAACTTCTGGATGAAACCCTCTTTTTCGAGCTCCTGAAAGAATCGGTTCTCGATGAACTGCTCGGGCTGGGCCGCTTTGGCTCTCGGGTCTTTCTCCGCCATCTGGACAAGCACTGTCTTCATCGCCTCTGGGGAGGGGTAAGGGACCTTGGGGAGGTAGCGGAGGACGTACAGATCGTAGACGCTGTTCAGATAGGGCGCATCTTCGTTCTTCAGATATTTCTTGAACACGTTAACGCTGAAGCTGCGTTGGGTCTTGGCGAAGTGGCTCCCTTCCACGAAGGCGCGCACAAATTTTTTCACCGCGTTCTCGTTACGCTTGATAAAGGAGCGGGTAGTGCCGATGGCCGAGGTAGGGAAGTTGAGTCCCAGTGCGGACATGTCAACGAGTTCCTTGAGACCCTCTCTCCGAGCCAGAATGGCAAATTCTGCGTTGAGAACCGCCGCCTCCAGCGCTCGACTCTTAAGGGCAGCGAGCATGTCAGGCTGACCGCTAATCTGTATGACCGCGAAGTCTCGCCCCCGCTTGACGGGCCATTTCTCTTCCGCGTAGAGAAGGGCGTAGTCAGTCGCCGAACCGAAGCGGGTGACTCCCACCTTTTTGCCTTTCAGATCTTCAACCTGGCGCACCTCCGGACGGGTCATGAGAAAGAAGGGCATGGCATTCATCCCGCTGGCGACGACTACCAGGTCCCCTCCAGCCAGGTTCGAGTTAATTACCGCGCCGCCGGTGAAGATTCCGATGGGCACTTCGCCTGACTGCACCACCTGCGCGGCCCGCCCGCCCCCGCCGACGTAGAGCATCTCGATGTCCAGTCCGTGTTTGCGAAAGATCCCCGCCTCGTAGGGGATCCAGACAGAGCTTTGCGAGCCGCCGATGGCGCTGTAGACAAAGCGAAGCTTTTCAAGCGGCGGCTTGGCCTGCGCCCACACGGAAGCGCTGCTAAGAGCCACAAAGAAGCCAAACAAACCGGCCAGAAGTTTTGTTCTCATAGACTCTCCCTATGGCTCGCCATTTGACACTAGAATGTGCCCTCACCGCAAGACCCTGCCATATTTCCGAGACGCGTGGCTCTCTCAAGCACGATTAAGGATCGCGAACCACCATTCGACAAGCTCATGGCCCTGAGCATAGTCGAAGGGCGAGCACAAACACGTTTCTTGCCTATTGCTTGATGCCTCTCGCCTGTATTATAAATTGGCCAGTTTTGCACCTTCGTCCGACATCGTTCTGACTGGTAGTCCATTGTTGCGCATCCAGACAACATAAGAACCGACATGGAGCCAAGCCAACTCAACTGGATCGCCAACTTCATCTGGGGCATCGCAGACGACGTGCTCCGCGACCTCTATGTGCGTGGCAAGTACCGCGATGTGATCCTGCCGATGACTGTACTTCGTCGGCTCGACGCCGTTCTGGAGCCCACGAAACAGGCCGTGCTCGACATGAAGGCCGCCCTCGACAAGGCGGGCATCGTCCACCCGGATCAAGGCCTCCGTCAGGCGGCTGCTCAGGCGTTTTACAACACGTCCAAGTTCACGCTCAGAGATCTGCGAGCTCGCGCTAGCCAGCAGCAGCTAAAGGCTGACTTTGAGGCGTATCTCGACGGTTTTTCGCCCAACGTGCAAGAGATTCTCGACAACTTCGAGTTCCGTAACCAGATACCGCGTCTATCAAAGGCCGATGCGCTCGGCACGCTGATCGAGAAGTTACTCGATCCTTCGATCAACTTGAGCCCAAACCCCATCCTCAACAGCGACGGCTCGGTGAAGCATCCCGGCCTCGACAACCACGGAATGGGAACGATCTTTGAGGAATTGGTTAGGAAGTTTAACGAGGAAAACAACGAAGAAGCTGGGGAGCACTGGACCCCACGCGACGCTGTCAGGCTCATGGCGAAGCTGATCTTGCTACCCATCGCCGACCAGATCGAGTCGGGCACCTATTTGCTTTACGATGGAGCGTGCGGCACAGGTGGAATGCTGACGGTTGGCGAAGAAACGCTGCAGCAACTTGCCAAGGATCACGGCAAGGAAGTTGCGACTCATCTCTACGGGCAGGACATCAACGCCGAGACCTACGCCATCTGTAAGGCGGACCTTTTGCTCAAGGGCGAGGGAGACGCGGCGGACAACATCGTGGGAGGGCCGGCGCACTCGACACTTTCCAACGACGCCTTCCCGTCACGTGAGTTCGACTTCATGCTCAGTAATCCGCCCTACGGCAAGAGCTGGAAGACCGATCTCGAACGCATGGGCGGCAAGGAAGGAATCAAAGACCCACGCTTCATCATCGAACATGCAGGTGACGCTGAATACTCCCTCATCACCCGTTCCAGCGACGGCCAGTTGCTGTTCCTAGTCAACTTGCTCTCCAAGATGAAGCTTGACACGCCGCTCGGCAGCCGCATCGCCGAGGTGCACAACGGCTCTTCGCTCTTTACCGGCGACGCTGGGCAAGGCGAAAGCAATATCCGCCGGTGGATCATTGAGAACGACTGGCTGGAAGCCATCGTCGCGCTGCCGCTAAACATGTTCTACAACACAGGTATCGCCACCTACGTTTGGGTGCTCACCAACCGAAAGCCCGCGCACCGCAAAGGCAAGGTGCAACTCATCGACGCAACGCAATGGTTCAAGCCGCTGCGCAAAAACCTCGGCAAGAAGAACTGCGAGCTATCCGAAGAGGATATTCAGAAGATCTGCGACACATTTCTCGCCTTCAAGGGGACCGAGCAGTCAAAGATTTTCCCGAATGCCGCCTTCGGCTACTGGAAGGTCACTGTCGAACGCCCGCTACGCCTCAAGGGCATCGACCCGAACTGCGCCTACACGCCCAAGGAGATCAAGGCACTCAAGGCCAAAGGGCAGGTGGAGGAGAACGCGCCGCCTGTCATCGCCAAGATCCACAAGGTAGGCAAGGCCGAAGCCGATCCGCTGCACGGCCTGTTCGATGCGACGATCGACGGCAAGCGCTGTGTGGTCGAGTATGAGCCCGACAGCGACCTGCGCGACACCGAGCAGGTGCCGCTTCTGGAGCCTGGCGGCATCGAGACGTTCATCCGCCGCGAGGTTCTGCCATACGCGCCCGACGCCTGGCTGGACGAAAGCAAAACCGAGATCGGCTACGAAATTTCTTTCACCCGCCACTTCTACAAGCCGCAGCCGCTGCGTTCACTCGACGACATCCGCAAAGACATCATGGGTTTGGAGAAAGAAACGGAAGATCTACTCAACGAGATTCTGCTGGGAGAGAGCCAATGACGGAGCATCCAAGGCCCTACCCGCATTACAAGGATTCCGGCATTCCTTGGATCGGCCAAATTCCTTCCGATTGGGGAGTGAGGCGGGGCAAATGGTTGTTCCGCCATCGGAAGGAACTCAACACCAACCGCGCAAACAAGAATGTCCTTTCGTTGACGCTTCGCGGGGTCGTTAACAATGATCCCGATGACCCTGAAGGACTGGTGCCGAAGGATTACGCGACGTATCAACTGTTCAGGAAGGACGACTTGGTTTTTAAGCTGATCGACTTGGAGAACCTTCGGACGAGCCGCGTTGGCTTGCTGCATGAGGATGGCATCATGAGTTCGGCGTACGTCCGGTTGATTGCTCAGAACGCAGAGCATATTCGGTTTTTCTTCCACCAGTATTTCGATCTCTACCAGCGAGGTATTTATAACCAGCTTGGGGCCGGCGTCCGTTCCACGCTCGGGCCAAACGATCTTCTCAATCTGAGCATTTTGATTCCGTCGACTGATGAACAAGCCGCGATTGTCCGCTTCCTCGACCACGCCAACCGCCGGATCGAGCGCTACGTCCGGGCGAAGAAGAAGCTGATCGCGCTCCTGAACGAGCAGAAGCAGGTCATCATCCACCGCGCCGTCACCCGTGGCCTCGACCCCAACGTTCGCCTCAAGCCCTCCGGCGTTGAATGGCTGGGGAATGTGCCGGAGCATTGGGAGGTCCGGCGAAATGGTCAGCTCTTTGCCCAGCGCAATCAAACGGGATTCGCGGAACTGCCGATCCTAGAGGTCTCGCTCAAGACTGGTGTCCGCGTCAGGGACTTTGACAATGGGACTCGGAAGCAGGTGATGTCCGACCGTGACAAGTACAAGCTCGCGGCCAAGGGCGACCTTGCCTACAACATGATGCGGATGTGGCAAGGCGCGGTTGGTGTCGCCCCGGTCGACGGATTGGTTAGCCCGGCCTATGTTGTCGCCCGACCGCTCGACAGTGTTGAGGTCCGCTACTTCAGTAATTTATTTCGCACCTCGGCCTACATGAGTGAAGTGGAGAACTGCTCGCGGGGCATCGTCAAGGACCGCAATCGCCTGTATTGGGAAGACTTCAAACAAATATCTTCCCCCTATCCGCCTCCCGATGAGCAAGTGAGAATTGTTGACGCCATCGAGCATGGTACATCCACACTGATCGAAGCCATGGACCGGGCGACGCGCGAAATGTCTCTCCTCCGCGAATACCGGACGCGGCTGGTGGCGGACGTGGTAACGGGCCAGCTCGATGTGCGCGAGGCCGCGGCGAAGCTGCCGGACGAACCGGAGGCGCTTGAGCCTCTTGATGAAGGCGAGCACGTTGAAGAGGTGAATGGTGACAAAGACACAGATAGCGAAGTTGACGAGGTGGGCGATTCTGCTAGGATCGGGTAGAATATGGCGGTCATGAAAGTGAAACTACAACCCCGAGTCCTACGCTGGGCTCGCGAACGCGCGGGGCTGAGCGTGGGGGCTCTTGCCGAAAAACTGAAGATCAAGCCGGAGCGGGTTCGCGAGTGGGAACAAACCGGAGAACTAAGTTTTACGCAGGCGGAGAAGCTCGCAAAAAACAGCTATACCCCGTTCGGCTATCTTTATTTGGAGACGCCGCCGGAGGAGAAGCTCCCGATTCCCGATTTCCGTACCGTAGGTGGCCAAAACATCCTCCAGCCAAGTCCCGAATTGCTCGATGTCTTAAGTGACGCGCTGCGCAGGCAAGATTGGTTCCGGGAATATTTGATCGCGAACGGCGAGGAACCGCTTTCCTTCGTTGGTGGCGTGAAGTTGGACGATTCCCCGGAAGCGACGGCGGCAAAAGTCCGAGCAGCGATCCATCTCGACACTCAATCGCGTACGACCGCGCGCACATGGGAAGAGGCTCTTCGTTTACAAGTAGAGGGCATTGAAGAATCCGGTGTGTTGGTGATGCAGAGCGGAATCGTCGGGAATAACACTCATCGGCGGTTATCGGTGGATGAGTTCCGCGGCTTCGCTCTTTCCGATCCCTACGCGCCGTTGATTTTTATCAACGGCCGTGACAGCAAAGGCGCAAAGATGTTTACTTTGGCACACGAGCTCGTCCACATCTGGCTCGGCGTATCCGGGGTCTCCAACCTTACGGCCACATACGCACCCAACCAGCAAACCGAGCTCTTCTGCAATCGAGTCGCAGCGGAGTTATTAGTGCCCTCCGCCGAACTGAGAGCCGAGTGGCAAACGGCCCGAACAAGGCCAAAGCCGGTTACTCTACTGTCTCACCATTTCAAAGTAAGCTCTCTTGTGCTCCTGCGGAGACTTCACGATTTGCGATACCTCTCTCAAGCCGAGTTCGAGCGACAGTACGCTGAGGAGGAAAAGCGCTTCGATGAACGCGCAACGCAAGCGGCGGGAGGCGGAGATTTCTATCTCACGCAAAAAACGCGTACCGGCGTGCGCTTTGCAAGAGCCCTGATTGAGAGTGTCCTCGAAGGGCGCACAACTTACCGGGAAGCATTCCAACTGTTGGGAATTCGCAAGGACGAAACGTTCCACGAATTTGTCAGGGAAATGGATTTCTCCGTCTAGATGGTCTATCTACTCGATGCAAATACTTTCATCCAGGCGAAGAACGAATACTACTGGTTCGATATTTGTCCGGGGTTTTGGGATTGGCTCGACCAGCAGAACTCAGCAGGGAACATCTTTAGCATCGATCGCATCGGAGACGAGCTGAAACAAGGCAATGATAGGCTCGCGCAATGGGCGACCGTAAAAGGAAGATCTTTCTTTCTGCCGCTCGACAATGCCGCGCTCGAAGCGATGCCGCGAGTGGTCAGCTGGGTACAAAATGCAGACTATAAGGACCATGCCAAACGGTCTTTTCTTGGCAGCGCCGATCCGTTTCTTATCGCCTACGGTCTCGCTCACGGACATACGGTGGTAACGCATGAGGTTCACGTCGAGGGCGAGCGGCGGCGAGTTAAAATCCCGTCGGTGTGCAGGGCGCTTCAAGTGCCATGCGTGCGAACGGTCGAGATGTTACGTCGCGAGGGCGCGAGGTTTGTAATTGGCTGAGTCGGAATCATGATTGAGCTAAAGCGAGGCGATATTCTAAAGCAAGACGCGGAGGCTATCGTTAACACGGTGAACTGTGTAGGAGTAATGGGCCGGGGCATCGCGCTGCAGTTTCGAAAGAGGTTTCCGGAAAACTTCAGGTTTTACGAGGCGGCCTGCAAGCGCAGTGAAGTCCACCCCGGTCGCGTGCTCGTGTTCGACACGCAGTATCTTACTAACCCTCATTACATCATCAATTTCCCAACCAAGCGCCACTGGCGTGACAAAAGCCGCATGGTTGATATCGAGTCGGGACTAGAGGACTTGGTCGCCGAGATTAAGCGACGTGGAATTTGGTCGGCAGCAGTTCCAGCTCTCGGTTGCGGTCTCGGTGGCCTTGAGTGGTCCGAAGTCCGTCCACGAATCGAAAAGGCTTTTGTAAGCTTGCCTGATGTTCACGTTTGCCTGTTTGAGCCTCAAGATACGCAGAAGTTGGACGCAATGGATAAATCAAAACTTGATGTGCGTAGCGCATGACGACCGACACTAGCGAAAAAGGCCTCGAAAGCCTCATCGTCGCGGCCATGACTGCGCCGGTAGCGTCAGACTCTTGGAGCGACGTCACTGCCCATGATCCCTTCGGCTCTTACGGCGCAACGGGTTGGATCGCCGGCGACTCCCAGGACTACAACCGCGAGTATGCGGTAGACCTCGCGCAGCTGTGCGCATTCGTGCAGGCAACGCAGGAGGCGCTGGTCGAGGCGTTCGATCTCGACCACGACAGCCCGACTCGGCAAAAATTCCTCGCCCGTCTGCAGGGAGAAATCACGAAACGTGGCGTGATTGACGTGCTAAGGCACGGGATCAAGCACGGAGCGCATCACGTTGATCTTTTCTACGGCACTCCGTCTCCCGGCAATGAAAAGGCTGAAAAACTCTTCCTTGAGAACCGTTTCAGCGTAACTCGGCAGCTCAAGTACAGCAGAGATGAGACACAACTTGCGCTCGACCTTTGCCTTTTTATCAATGGTTTACCGATCACCACGTTTGAATTAAAGAACAGTCTCACTAAGCAAACGGTTGCGGACGCCGTGGAGCAGTACAAGCGCGACCGCGACCCTCGCGAAGTGCTCTTTCAGTTTGGCCGCTGCATCGTTCACTTCGCCGTGGACGATCACGAGGTGCGCTTCTGTACACAGCTCAAAGGCAAGGCTTCTTGGTTTCTACCTTTCAATAAAGGCTGGAATGATGGTGCCGGCAATCCGCCTAACCCGGAGGGACTTAAAACTGACTATCTCTGGAAACAGATACTAACCACATGGGGCCTTACCAACATCATTGAGAACTATGCTCAAATCGTCGAGATCAGAGATCCTAAGACCGGTAAAAAGAAGCGGGAGCAAATTTTTCCGCGCTATCATCAGCTTGATGTTGTAAGGAAGTTGCTTGCGGCCTCCGCCGAACATGGCGTTGACCGGCTTTACCTGGTTCAACACTCAGCGGGCAGCGGAAAATCGAATTCTATCGCTTGGCTGGCCCACCAGCTCATTGGTCTGAAAGAAGAGGAAGCGTCACTCTTCGACTCAATCATCGTCATCACGGATCGGCGCATTCTCGATCAACAGATTCGTGAGACCATCAAACAGTACGCTCAAGTAGGTGCCACAGTCGGAGCCGTAACTCAAGGTTCCCAGCAACTCCGTGAGTTTATTGAGGGCGGCAAGAAGATAATCATCTCGACTATTCAGAAGTTCCCGGTAATTCTTGATGAAATCGGGGACCAGCACCGGGGGCGGAGATTCGCCATCATCATCGACGAGGCGCATTCCAGCCAAGGCGGGCGCGCAGCCACTAAGCTGAATATTGTGCTTTCCGGGCAGGGCAGTGACGAGGAGGAGGAAACCCTTGAGGATCAGATCAACCGGATTATGGAAGCGCGGAAAATGCTGCCTAATGCGAGCTACTTCGCCTTTACCGCCACGCCCAAGAATAAGACGCTGGAAATCTTTGGTGAGCCCTACGACGAGGGAGGAAAGGTAAAGCATCGGCCTTTCCACAGTTACACGATGAAACAGGCGATCCAGGAAGGCTTCATCCTCGACGTTCTTAAGAGCTACACGCCGGTCGAGAGTTACTATCGGCTCGTGAAGACCGTCGAGGCCGATCCAGAGTTCGACACCAAGCGGGCGAAAAAGAAGCTACGTCACTATGTAGAGAGCCACGACCACGCTATCCGGCTCAAAGCCGAGATTATGGTGGACCATTTCCACGAGCAGGTGATCGGCTTGAACAAAATCCGGGGCCAGGCACGGGCGATGGTGGTGTGTAGCGGTATCGAGCGCACGATCCAATATTTCCACGCCATCCGCGACTATCTCAAGGAGCGCAAGAGTCCCTACCAGGCTATCGTCGCCTTTTCGGGTGAGCATCAATACGGCGGCCCAAAAGTTACCGAGGCCTCGCTTAACGGCTTCCCGAGTAACAAAATCGCTGACAAGATTCAGGAAGATCCGTACCGCTTTCTAATCTGCGCAGACAAGTTCCAGACCGGCTACGACGAGCCTCTGCTGCACACAATGTACGTCGATAAGATCCTGAGCGGGATAAAGGCGGTACAGGCGCTATCGCGGCTCAACCGCGCACGCCCGCAGAAGCACGACACGTTCGTCCTCGATTTCATGAACGACACGGATACAATCCGGGAAGCGTTCAGCGACTACTACCGCACCACGATCCTCAGCGAGGAGACCGACCCCAACAAGTTGCACGACCTGAAGGCCCGCCTCGATGGCCATCAGATCTATGCGCAGGAGCAAATCGACCAATTCGCGGAATTGTATCTCGGCGGGGCCGACCGCGACCGGCTCGACCCGATCCTCGACGCGTGCGTTGCCACCTACATACAGCAGCTCAACGAGGACGCACAGGTAGACTTCAAGGGTAAGGCCAAGGCGTTCACTCGCACTTACGGTTTTCTGGCCTCGATACTTCCATATACCAATGCCGAATGGGAGAAGCTGTCAATCTTTTTGAACTTCCTGATTTCCAAGCTGCCCGCGCCGATTGACGAAGATTTGTCGAAGGGAATCCTTGAAGCGATTGACATGGACAGCTACCGGGTCGAAAAGAAGGCGGCAATGACGATCCAACTGGCGGACGCCGATGCGGAGATCGAGCCCGTGCCCATGAGCGGTGGCGGGCGCAAGCCTGAGCCGGAGCTAGATCGTCTCTCCAATATTCTGAAGACTTTTAATGAGCTGTTCGGAAACATTTCCTGGACCGATACCGACCGTGTACATCGGCTGATTACTAAAGAGATCCCGGCGAAGGTCGCGGCAGACACCGCCTACCAAAATGCTAAGAAGAACTCTGATCGACAAAATGCCCGCATCGAACACGACAAGGCGCTCGCGCGCGTGATGACTGACGTACTGAAGGACGACACGGAGTTGTTTAAGCAATTCAGCGACAACCCAAGCTTTAAAAAATGGCTGGCAGATACAGTGTTCTCGGTCACATACGAGAGAGCGAGCAGAGAATAGTGTTTTCCTTTTTACGCTTTTAGATTGATGCTCACCGGAGAGTAGCGCGGCAGGCGTGATATTTGATATTTCGACATCCTCGCCCAGGAAATCGTCGACGACCTCGAAGCCGTCCTTGAACAATTCCGCGAAATCGCCAACGACTCGGCCGCAGAACAACCAGTAAAAATGAACACCCGCGCTGAGAATGAGAAGAAGTTCGGCCACTGGGACGAGTTGCCCGGTGGCGGACGGCGCTACTGGCTGGATGTGTCAGGCCGACTGGGCTGGCGGGCGCGTTACCTCAAGGAGGTGGATGCTCAGGAATCGACCCTGCGCTTTTGGCAGGAGATCTACGACGAGCAGGAGAAGCTGGTCGAAGTGCACGAGAAATATCCGGTGGATAAGGGCCACCAGAAAGTGTAGGATATGATCTATGACTATCACGAAGCAAATCGTAGCGAGCAAGATTGCGGCCTACTTGCGCCACGAAATTTCCCTTGCGGAATTGGTGAATTGGGCGGAAGACGCAATGATGGAGGGGGAATTTGCTGAGCACGAAACGGCTGTGGTGTCCGGCGTCGTGTCACGACTCGGTGTGGCCGACGTGCGCGCTTTCGGTTTGGCGTGGGAGGACTGCGAGCAGTTGCTCCGGCAACTCGGCTACGCGGCCCGGGTGGACATCGTGGCGGCGTGACCACGCCTCCGGCGGCAAGGTTTCGGGATCAAGTCTTGGATCTTGTTTAGCGGCCGTTTAGTCATCCATGCCCTTACTTCGCCTCGACAACGTATCTCTGTCCTATGGCCATCTGCCGTTGCTCGCCCATGCCACTGATCGGGATCGAGCCTTTCAATCTTAGCAATCTTGATGCGAGTTTTTAGCGAATAATGCCGGGTAACTTTATGATGACTCTTCGCACCGAACTTTCCCAATTATCGGCTAATCAGTTCGTAGCCTAGGACGGTGCCAGGCAAGCGTTATTGTCATTTTGCTTCGAGGCTGAGTTCTTGGATCTTGATGTACGATCTGTGACAGGGAAGATCATTCCGACAGAAAAGATTTTTCACCTTCGCCTTTTCCGGCTCGTGGGTGTACTATGAACTCCAGAAGGATTGGTGTTAATCTTCGATGGAGACGGAGTTGCGATGATGCCTACCGAGAAAATCCGAATCGGCATTATGGGGTTGGGCCAAATTGGCCGACACCTCTATCATCTTGCGCTGGAAAATGAGGATATCGAAATCGCCGCGGTCGCGGATATCGGCAAGCCGGAAATCATCCACTACCTGCTAAAAAGCGACGGCCTGGATGAGCCGTCCTGCGAGCTCCGGGACAATTACCTGGTCAATGAGAAGTTCCGGACAAGAATGCTACAGCTTGCGAGGCCGGGCGATGTCCCGTGGGATCTTCTGGGCGTCGACTGCGTCGTAGATGCCACAGGGCGATATCGGCGCCGCGAGGATATGGAAGCCCATTTGCGGGCTGGTGCGGGACGGGTCATTCTGGCCTCGTTGCCTGCGGAGCCAATCGATCGTGTTGTAATCCCGGGTATCAATGAAACGAGCGCCGTCAGTGAGGACAGACTGATATCGGCAGGATCAGCGACCACCAACGCTCTTGCGCTTTTGTTGCAATCTCTCGACAAGGCATTGGGAGTCGACTGCGCGTCGATGACGACGGTCCATGCCTATACCAGCGATCAGTCCCTTCAGGATTATGCGCATGAGGATTTTCGTCGCAGTCGATCCGCGGCGAAGAACATCATCCCCAACAATAACGAGTCGGCTCGCTGGGTGGAGCGCATCCTGCCAAAATTTTCGGGAAAATTGAGCGGTTACGCCCTCAACGTGCCCGTGCAACATGGATCGTTGCTGGATCTGAACTGCGTGATGCGAGATGTCGGGGTGAATGTCAAGCAAGTGAATGAGGCCATGCGTGCGGCCGCCAGCGAACACCCGATGCTGATTGGGGTGAATGATGATCCGATTGTTTCCTCTGATGTCATCGGTTGCAGGCAATCATTGCTCTTTGATTTGCAGGCGACCCTCAAGGCAGGAAAGAGAATCGTCAAAGTGTTGGCCTGGTACGAGAGCCTGGGCCATGCGTGCCGCGTGCTCGATGTGGTCCGGCACTACAGCAGGCTCGACGGCGTCGGAGGCGTGAAATGAGAGTTGCAATCAACGGATTTGGCCGAATCGGCCGTACGGTATTCCGTATTCTGGATAAGCGTAGAGACGTTGAAGTGGTCGCCATTAACGACCTCTTTGACAATGAAGCGCTGCGCTACTTACTGAATTACGACACCGTAATGGGTCCCTTCGAGGGTACTCTGCGGCTGGAAGGGGATGATCTGGTGACCTCTCACGGCCGAACCCGGATGCTTTGCGAGAAGGAGCCGCTCAAACTACCGTGGGCGGAGCTTGGAATTGACGTCGTCGTCGAATCGACAGGCATTTTCACTGCCAAGGAACAGCTGACCCATCACCTGCGTGCGGGGGCGAAGCGAGTCGTGCTTACCGTTCCGGCCAAGGACGAGATTGATTACACCGTCGTGCTTGGCGTCAACGATGAGGGGCTGAACCCGCAACACCGGGTTATTTCAAACGCAAGCTGCACCACTAACTGTCTGGCGCCGTTGGCGAAGGTGCTCCATGACGCTTTTGGTATCGTGGAGGGCATGATCAACACGGTGCACGCCTATACGAATGACCAGCGCCTTGCAGATGTGCCGCACTCGGACTGGCGGCGGAGCCGCGCTGCGGCGGAGAATATCATTCCGACATCGACTGGCGCTGCCAAGGCGGTGGGTAAGGTTTTGCCTGAATTGCAAGGCAGGCTGGACGGAATTGCGGCGCGCGTCCCGGTACCGGATGGCTCTGTGGTGGACCTGTTTGTCGAACTGGAAAAACGCGTCAGTGCCGAAGATGTGCATGCCGTGATACAAACCGCTGCCGGGTCGAAGCGGATGAAAGGTATCCTGCAATTTATGGAATTACCTGTAGTATCTTCGGACATTATAGGGAATTCGCATTCTTCCATTTTTGACGCGGGGTTTACCAGTGTTACCGACGGCCGGTATCTTAAATGCCTCAGTTGGTATGACAATGAATGGGGATATTCCAATCGCGTCTGCGATTTGCTTGGCATGATCGCAGGATGGGAATAACCAACCGTTAAGCAATCTCAAAGGCACGGATCTTAGTATTAGCAGGGTACTGAAAAACCATGCTCCCAGACTGCTAGCTGTTTCTTTTTGGCAGCAGGGTGGCCATGAGAGCCACGCTGATGAAGGAGAGGAGCCCGAGAAGCCAGAATATCGTGGAGAGCGACGCCGCGACGAGGAGAAGGCCGACAACCGTCGTTGAAACGGTCTTGGAGACCTGTTGAATCAAGCGGTCGAAAGAGATGATCCCGCCGCGCATCTCGGTGGGCGCGTTCTGCGTCAGCAGGCTCTTCTGCATCGGCGAGATCACGCCATTGGCCAGGCCGTAGAAAAAAAGAGCGGTCCCCACCAGCCACACCCCCGGCAGGAATGGAACGGCGACTAAGGCTGCGCCGCTCACCACGAAAGCGAGGAAGAGCAACCGCGCCTTGTCATGGCCCGCGGCCAGACGGCCCGCCTGACTGGAAGTCAACATCGCCCCGGCTGAGAAGAAGGCGTAGAGAAATCCCGCCGTGGCAGTGCTGATTCCGTGGCTGCGCACCAGGAAGAGGGGAAAGTAGGTGAGAAAACCGTAGTCAAGAAAGAAGCGGAGAAAACCGGCGGAGAACGCGACCAACAGGCGCGGGTGGCGGGTGAGACGGAGCATGTCTTTGAGATAGCTCCAGGTTCCTCCGCTATTTCCACTTGCCTTGGTCTCGGGCATCCAGAATAGGACCATCAGCCCAAGGGGAACCACGATAAGATAGAGGGCGAACGGCCAGAACCAGGCGATTGCGGCCAGTATTCCGCCCAGAGGAGGAAAGACCAGGTAGCCGATCCGGTCGAGGAAGACCTTGAGTCCCTGGCCGCCTACCTCGCTATCTCCCTCGAGGAGATCGCCGATCAGGACAATGGTAAGCGGGATGACGGCGCTGAAGCCGATCCCCTGGATGGCCCGGAGCGCGAGAACCCAGCCGAAAGTCGGCGCGAAGGCGATAGCCGTTCCACTCAAGCCGAAGAGAACGAGGCCCCATGCAAGGAGGAGGCGCCGCCCGTAAAGATCGGCAACGATGCCAAAAAGGGGCGCGAGGATAATCGCGGGCCCCGTGTAGACCGTCATGACCAGGCCCAGGGCCGAGTCGCTGATGCCAAAAGCCTGCGTCATTGCCGGGAGCGCCGGCTGAATGAAGTTCACCCCCATCATCAGCGCTACGCTCGAAGCCAGGACCAGCGTAAGGGCCCGCCGCTTCGACGGCGCCAGTTCGCCCAGGCCGAAGAGAATGGGAAGAGAGAGTACGGGCATGGCCGCAAGCTAGTTGAAAGCTGTTCTTGAGTCAATCTGAGATGCTGGCATTTCCCTGAGCACGCTCACCTAGCACGGCAAGTCCTTTACACCCCAGGCTAGAGTGGCGTCGCCGCCGGTGCGCCAGTTGTATAATGGCCGAAGCCGGCAAAGGAAGCGCGCCAACCTCGGCTCTTTGAAGCGCACGTAATAAAGCTCCATCCAGGTGAGCTCCGGGTCGCTGATGTGGTTCGAGATCTTACCCTTGCGTGTTGCTTGGTTTACGGAAGAAAACTTCTTGAAGTATTGAGGATCTTCCAGGGATCGGATAACCAGGTCCACCAGTTGGTGAATGTCAGCTTCGCCTTCACCAGAAGGACTTAACTGGCGGCGCGACTTCTCCTGGTACAGATCGATTCCCTGCCGGGCGGCGAGCTCGGCGATAAATATGAGCGGGCTAAGGGCGAAGTTGTGATAGTGAAGCGCGTGCTCTTTTCGAGCCAACTCCAGCGGTAGAATGCCGTTGCTCCGCATCTCACTCAGGGCAAGCCTGTAGGACGCGATGCCGGATTCGAAAAGACGTTTTTGATTTAGCACAATGCCGTTGGCCATGTTGGCAAGGCCGTTCCAGTAGGCATGGTTGTTCCTCCGGCTCGTCTCTCCTGTGGAGGAATCCTCTACCACATCGGCGAGACGGCCAATCCACTTCTCCACAGTCTTCTTCTTTTCTTGATCGAGGCCGAACTGATCCCGGATCTTAAGATAAGAGAGGGCGATCGATCCGGAGGCCCACTTGCGTGCATAACGTCCCTGCCGGCCCTTGATGCTGCCCGTTAAGGCATCCTCTTTGGCCCATGCGTGGAGCCAGTTCAAACCGCACGAGGCGAGTCCCGGGGATCGTTGGCTTTGCCTCACGTAAAAGTCGGTGATACGGGCGAGGGAGTCGAGATAACTGTAAAGAGGTTTTACCTGGCGATTCCACTCGTCATAATTTTCGTAATAGCCGGGGATTTTCATTCGCCCCGGAGAAGGTGGCGGTGGCGGACAGCGGTCCATGCTCGAAAGGGTTCCGAAGATTGCGCGCCTGGCCTCGACGTCGAACGGCGGGGCATAGCGAACCTCCGACGCGAAAGCGCCAGCTCGGTGAATTAGGAGAGGGAGCACGAACAAACTATAAAGCAATCGTGCCAGCATGGAGAGAATGGTTCAAGCCACCCTATTCATCGCTCTCTCCGAAATAGTCCCTGAGGATTTTCTGCTTGATGTATTCGATAGTGCCCAGGTCCTGGATAATGTCGCCGCCGGTATCGTAGAAAAAGATATCTCCTTTGCGGTTGCGGCCGATGGCAATCAGCCATTCCAGTTCATCCCGGTCTTCCAGTAGATAATTGATGGCTTGATTGGCTCCCTTGCTGGCGATGATAGTTACCTTGGGGTTGACAGTCTTTTTCGCTTCCTTCATCGAATGCCTCCTATCTGCCAATCTATATCAGCGGGGTCATTTCCTCAACAGACCGTTGAAAAAGGTTCGACCTTGAGGCTCACCTTGAAAGGCCCACCTGCCCTTCGAGTTTCATCAGGGTGGTGAGTTCGTCGAACCACCGTCAGCCATCCTGGAAGTCTCTCTCAGGTCCGATGCGATAGGCCTGTGCTACGCTCGACGGAGGCACGCTTGATATTCCTCGCTCGACGCATCGGCCCTTCGAGATCCTCCCGGGCTGGCGGTTATGATAGTCGCGCTCGATCGTCTCACTTCCGGAACTTTTTGACCGGTCTGAAGACACAATCCCGAAGGGTTTGCCTACCGGGGCAGGGTAAAGTAAAAGGTGCTTCCTTTGCCCACCTCGCTTTCGACCCAGATGCGCCCGCGGTGCATTTGGATGATTCTCTTGGCGATGGTGAGCCCCAACCCCAGGCCGGAAGACCTGAACTCGATTGTCCCTGAGGAATGGCTCATAGACCTTTGGGCATGGAGGAACTGATCGAAGATTCTCTCAAAATCTTCTTTCGGGATACCGATCCCGTTCTCAGAGATGGCCACCCGCACCTCGGAGTCGAAACTTTCCAAAACGGCCGTAATGTTTCCCTCATCCGGGGTGAACCGGATAGCGTTGAGCAGGAGGTTGTGCAGCACGTGCCGGATCTGATCCGGGTCGCCCTCCACCTGAACGGGATTCTTTGTTCCCTCGGCCGAGTACCGCTGGCGCCGCTGCTCAAAAAGGGGCGCCATTTGAGCCATTGTGTCCCGTATCATGGCCGCAATATCAAAACTCACCACCTTGAGCTGAGTCTGCCGCTGATCCAGCAAGGCAACGTTGGTCACGTTGGTGATGATGCGATTGAGCCACCTCACGCCCGCCTCCATCCTTTCCAGCGCCTCCGCCTGTTTAGGCTGGAGGGGGCCGATCATCCCGCTCTTTAGCAGTTCGTGAAAGGACTGAATCAAGGACGTCGGTGTCCGCAGCTCGTGGGAGATCACATTGATGACATGGCTTTTTATCTCATCAAGGGTTTTGAGCGCTTCGTGCGCCTCGGACAGTTCCCGGTAGAGGAGGGCGTTGTCGAGAGCGGTGGCTACGTGGTTTCCCAGAGTCTCGAGAAAGGGGATGTCCTCTTCCGAGAAATGGCCGCCGTCTTTGTAATTCACAACCTCGAGCGCCCCGAGAACCCGTCCTTTTGTAATCAGCGGCACGCACATGACGGTGCGCGTTTGAAAACCAAACTTTTTATCTACTGTGCTGAAGAAGCGGGGATCTTTGCCGGCGTCCGGGACGAACAGCGGTTGGCGGTTTTCTACCACCCAGCCGACAATGCCCTGGCCTCTGGGGATACGGACCCCTTCCAGGACCGATTTTTTTTCTCCCGTGATGGCGTAGAAGACCAACTCCTCCGTCACCGGATCCCGGAGAAACACCGAGCTGGCCTCGGCGCGAAGAAGTTGAACAGCGCTTTCCAGGGCTCGTTCCAAGACCTCTCGCGTGTCCAGGGTGGAGTTCAGGAGGACCGAGATCTCCTGGAGGGCCTGAAACCGCTTGATCCCTAGAGCGGGGCTTGTTTCTTCTTCCATACGTTACCCGGAAACTATTTTATATCAGGAACGGTTTTTCCTCAACTCATTATTCGAGACCAGCTCTGCGAGGGTTTCCACGTGGAAGGTGTGGGGGAAGAGATCCACAGGCCGGACGCGCGCCAGCCTGTACCCTCTTTTGCAGAGCGCCGCCAGGTCCCGCGCCAGCGTGGGAGGATTACAGGAGACATAGAGGATCATCTCCGCCTCCAGAGAGGCCAGATCGTCTTCCAGCCCCTTGGCGCCGGAACGCGGGGGGTTCAAGACAATTTTGGAAAAGCTTTCTCTTCTGTGGCGCAACTGCTTGACCGCCTCAGGGGCATGGGAACGAATCCAGCGGATATTTTCAAGCCGGTTGAGCCGGCTATTGATTTTGCCATTTTCAACAGATCGCGGAGCGCCCTCTACGGCCAACACTTCCCGCGCGCGCCGGGCAACAGGGAGGGTGAAGTTCCCGGCGCCGCAGTAAAGCTCCAGGACCCGGTCATCATTACGGAATTCTCCCCATTGAAGGAGCTCATGGACGAGCCGGCTGTTGCCTTCCGAATTCACCTGGGAAAAGACTTCCCCGTTCACTTCCATCTTCAGCCCCTCTTCCGGCCGCATCATAATTGTCCCCCGGCCCCAGGAGCGGCGCCACCCGCGTCCAAAGATGATCAGGCCATTCACCGCCGTTGACTGTTCGAGGAAACGGGAGTTGTCCAGGTCATCTGCAGCGGCAAAATCCCCTTCCGCCTTTGCCACGAAAACAACCGCTCCGTCCTCGTCGTCTACCACTATCTCAATATGTTGGATGTGCGTCCTCAATGCCTGGACCCACTCTCCGGCATACTCTAGCTGACGGTCTGCCCGGGGATCCGCGATGAGGCAGGATTCGATTTCGATCAAATCGTGGGAAAAGGCCCGGTGAAAGCCGAGTCTCTTCCGCGCGTCGGCCTGAAGGCGAATGCGGCGGCGATAGCGGTATTCTTTTGGCGAACGAAGGATGGGCAGGAGGTCAAATCCTTCGAGCTTTCCGATACGTCTCAGCGCATCCTTAACGCTCTTCTCTTTAGCCTTGAGCTGGGCCTCATACTGGATCTGCTGCCATGGGCAACCGCCGCACCGGCCGACATAGGGGCAGGGGGGGTCTTGGCGCAGGGGGGATGGATTTATCAGGCGGAGAAGCTCACCGATGGCGTAATTACCCTTTTCTTCTACGATTCGCACCTCCGCCTCGTCTCCAGGGGCGGTCAGAGGGACCATGATGACCTGTCCCTCTTTGCGCCCGACGCCGTAGGGGCCGTAGGTGAGGGAGTCAATCTTGAGGGTCAATTTGTTTAGAGGCAGTTCCATTGATTTTGGCTGGGCGCCCTCGGGGAACGCGCTTTCGGCTGCGGCCGATGGAGCAGTGCTTTAACCGAACCTTTTTGTCTCTACGTCCGCAGCCTCACTCGCGCTCCCCCTCGGGCTTTCTCCGGTTGTTCTGTGCCCCAGTTCGCGTGCTATAAGCTATCATAGAAGATTAGGAGAATCATGGCAGCCCAACAGGATCCGCGCTTTCTCAAAGGAGTCAACGAATTTAACCAGAGACTTTTTTTTGAATGCCATGAGACGCTGGAGGAGGTGTGGTGGGAGGAGCATGGGGAGGATCGGTTATTCTATCAGGGAATCATCCAGATCGCCGTGGGCTATTTGAAGTTGGAAGAAGGGGTGCTCATCGGGTCGATCAAGCTGTGGCGCTCGGGGCTGGAGAAACTCGCCGCCTATCCACCCGTGCACATGGGGGTCAAGCTGGATTCGTTCATCCCGGAGGTAAAGGCCAACCTGGAAGAGGTAGAGATCGCTTACGCAAGAGGAGGAGATTCTCCTGAGATTCACGTGCCCCAACTTTCCCTGGACGCTTCAAGTTGATTTGAAATGATCCGTCTGATTAACGTTCACAAGATTTATCAACAGGGGAGAAATAAGATCACTGCCCTGGCCGGACTCTCTCTGGATATCCAGAAGGGAGAATTTGCCGCCGTTATGGGGCCGAGCGGATCCGGAAAAAGCACCCTCCTTCACCTGATCGGAGGGCTGGATCGGCCTACCGAGGGGCAAGTGCTGGTAGACGGGCGGATCATTTCCCAGATGGCGGACGATGAGGTGACCCTCTTCCGGCGCACCAGGATCGGCTTCGTCTTTCAGTTTTTCAATCTCTTGCCTACGCTGGCGGCTGTGGAGAATGTCATGCTGCCGCTGATACTGGATGGGCGATCCAGCGCTGAAAGTAATCTCCGGGCGAAAACGCTTTTAGAACGGGTTGGTCTGGAGGGGCGCAGGGATCATCTTCCAGAGGAGCTGTCCGGAGGGGAAATGCAGCGTCTCGCCATCGCCCGGGCCCTGGCGTTCAATCCTCCGATTCTTCTCGCCGACGAGCCCACGGGCAATCTTGACTCTAAGAACGGCGCGGCGGTCCTGGAGCTTCTGCGCCAAATCAACACAGAGCAGCGATGCACTGTGGTCATGGTGACGCACAACCGGGAGGCCGCAGGGTATGGGGATCGCATCGTCCATCTCAGGGACGGGGTGATCGAAGAGGTGCAGTCGCCGTGATCCGGTTGTTGTATTTCATTTCCTGGCGTCATCTTCTGCGCCACCGCTTGCGCACTGCCCTGACATTTCTCGGCATCGTCCTTGGGGTCGCGGTGATGGTTGCGATCGCGGTGGTCAATCGCACGCTGGTAAGCTCCTTTCAGCACACCATCGAGTTGATAGCGGGCAAGGCGGTGCTGCAGGTCTCCAACGGCGAAAGCGGGGTGAGAGAAGAGATCTATCCGGTTATCCGCGACACTCCAGGGGTCAAGGACGCGGCGCCGGCGGTCGAAGGGTTTCTGCCGGTGATGGGTTTCAAGGGGGAGAGGCTCTTTGTTTACGGAGTCGACTTCCTCGCCGATTTTTCCGTCCGCGAGCATCAGTTCGTTGGCAAGCCTTTTGATCTCGATGGCGCTCTCGATTTCATCGCCCGGCCTGACTCCATTGCGCTGACGGAGTCTCTATCGCGCCGTCTCGGTCTCCCGGTTGGCGCCAAAATGACTTTGGCTACCAGCCGGGGCGTCACAAGCTACACCGTGCGCGCGCTCTTGCAAGAGCAGGGGAGCGCTAAGGTCTTCGGCGGGAGCTTCGCCTTGATGGATCTGCCGGTGGCGCAGATCGCCTTCGGCAAAGAGGGGAAGCTCGATATCGTGGACCTTACGGTGGAGGAAGGCGAGAAGGTCGAGAGCGTGAGGAGCGGAGTTCAGCAGCGGCTTCAGGGCGCTGCTCAAGTGGAGCGGCCCCGGCAGAGAGGGGAACAGGTCGAATCGCTTCTCACCTCTTTTCGCGTCGGACTCTTCTTTGTGAGCCTGATCGCCCTCTTTGTCGGATTTTTCCTGATCTACAACACAGTCTCCGTCTCCGTTGTCCAGAGGAGAAGGGAGATCGGGACATTGCGCTGCCTGGGAATGACCCGGGGGAGCGTCTTGAGACTCGTCGTGACGGAGGCTCTGCTCGTCGCCTTGTCAGCTTCTCTGGTCGGCGTGCTGGCGGGAAGGCTCCTGGCCCGGGGGGCGCTCCTGGCTGTGGGGCGGAGCGTGAGCGATCTCTTTCTGCAAATAGATCTGGGCCAGGGCGCGCTGACCCTGAACGATCTCTGGCTCGCGCTCGGAAGCGGCGTTGGGGTATCGATGGCGGCGGCGTTCTATCCCGCCTGGGAGGCGACCCTGGTCTCTTCCCTGGAGAGCTACCGGCAGGCGGCCTGGAGTCCGCGCTCTCAAAGAGTTTTCCGCGCAACCGTGCTGGGTGTTGTTCTGCTGCTGTTTTCACCGTTGCCGCTGTTTATTTCTCCTCCCGGCTTGGGGGAGGTCGGGAAATTTACCGTGGGAGTGGCGGCGATGCTGGTTTTTTTGCTCGGCCTGTCCTCTTTATCTCCGCTCTTCATTCTCGCCTGGATCAAGCTTCTGCGGCAGTGCTTGTCCCGATTGCCTTTTTTATCCTGGAACGAGGGACGAATGGCGTGCGATGGCCTGAGCCGGAGCCCGATTCGAGCCGGGATCACGATTGCCACTCTCATCATCAGCCTTGCGGCTATTTTCACCATCGCGGCCTTTGTCCACAGCGTGCGCGGCTCGCTCCTTTCCTGGGTGGATCAGATGGTTACGGCGGATCTTATCGTCAGTTCGGGCGCCAGGACCGCAGGCCCCATGAACGTGCCGCTAAGAGAGGATCTAGCTCCTGGAATGAAGGCTATGCCTGGGGTTCAGGTCTTGGATCTCTATCGCTTGATCAGGTCTACCTACAAGGGAAGGCCGATTCTTATCGAATCCTTTTCCGCCCGGGCCTCTGCCGGCGTACGCAAGCTGCCGATGGCCGAGGGAAACGGGACAGAGGCGTTGCAGCAGATGGCGGCCGGGGAGGGTGTGATCGTGAGCGAGAGCTTTAGGAGCAAGTTCGGCAAGCGCCTCGGAGATACCGTCGAGCTCCCCACGCCTTCGGGGCTGGCGCGGTTCAAGGTCCTCGGAGTCTACATCGACTACTCGTCGGACTCCGGCAGCGTCTTGATCGACCGCTCGCTGTATAAGAAAATCTGGCACGATGAATTGGTCGATGCCTTTGATCTATGGCTGGCGCCGGGCGCAGACCAGGAAGCGGTGATCCGGAAGATCAAGCAAGATTACGGCGACAAATATCAGCTTTTCGTCAGCACCCACAGGGAGCTCAGAGATGCCGTGGTGAACATCATGGAGCAGTCCTTCGTCGTGAACTATGCCGTCGAAATTATTGCGGTCATCGTGGCGATTTTCAGCGTGATCAACACTCTGCTCGCTTCGGTTTTGGATCGCACGCGGGAGATCGGTGTTTTGCGGGCGATCGGGGCGACTAAAGGCCAGGTGCGAAGGATGGTCGTGGCGGAGGCGGGCTGGATCGGGTTCCTGGGAGGGATCCTCGGTCTTATCGCCGGCACGGTCATGTCCTATCACCACGTCGTCTATAACACTAAGGTCCTTACCGGCTGGACCTTTCAGTATTATTATCCCGCCGGTTTTGCCTTTTTGTGCCTGATCCTTTCAGTGGCTCTCTGTTTGTTGGCGGGCTATATTCCGGCCAGACAGGCCACCTCAACGCCTATCGTAGGGGCGATCGGGTATGAGTGAGTCTTCTCTTCCCGGCAATAAGAAAAAAGGATATGTTCCAGGGAAAGAATATTTATGAAGGGTTAGGGTTAAGGAAGCAACCATGCTGAAACGATGTTTAACCATTCTAGCGGTTTTGGTAATTTTTCTTTTTAACTCCTCGTTATTTGCCCAGGACGTGAGGGCAATCGAAGAGGAAGCCAAAAAAGAGGGAAAGCTAAATCTTTACGGCTCCATCCGTGACGATGAGGCCAAGGGGATTTTTGACGCCTTTGAAAAAAGGTACCCGGGAGTCAAGCTGACTTACTTTCGGTCCAGCGAAGACAGGCTTGTGAGCAAGATCCTCGCCGAGGCCAAGGCGGGCAGTCATAACTTTGATGTCCTTGATACCTCCTCGGCTTATCACCTGAAAGGCCTGGGGATGGCGCTCAAATGGTCCCCGTCCACGGTTGCGGGGATCAACCCGAATTTTCTCGACCCGGAGGCGATGGTCACTCCAATTCGAATCAATATCAACGTGATTCAGTACAATACGAAACTGGCGCTGCAAGCGGACATTCCCAAGAGCTATGAGGATTTGACCCATCCTAAGTGGAAAGGGAGACTCTGTTTGGAAGACTCTGATTTCGAGTGGTTTTCAGGGGTTATCAGGTATATGGGCAAAGACAAAGCGCTTGATCTCTTCAAGAGGATTTCTGCAAATAAACCGGCTATCCGTAACGGCCACGGTCTGCTCTCCGATCTCGTATCCGCCGGGGAGTGCCACCTGGCGATCAATAATTACGGCAACCAGGTCGCGTTCGCACAAAAGAGAGGAGCCCCGACGGACTTTGTGGCGATTAATCCGGTTGTGACCATAATTAACCCCGCGGTAATCTCCAAGAACGCGCCCCATCCCAATACCGCCAAGCTCTACGTTACCTGGCTCACCTCCAAAGAGGGGCAGGAGTTTTTGGTTAAGAACGGCGGCAGAATCCCGGTACGGGTTGATGTGGAGGCGGACCCGCCTAAGCTCACCAGGGGTCTTGATCTCCAGGTAGCCAAGCGGCTAGAAGGGAAGGATCTCAGCGATGTCCAGGCCTTGTACCGTCAGGTATGGCAGGGCCGGTAATTCACAGTTAAAGGAGACGCGATCATTATGGATTTATTTCTGACCACCGGTTACCACCGCAGACCGGCCCATCTGGTCGCTGAAGTCAAGGGATTCTTTTCTTCAGAGGGGCTGGAGGTCAGATATGATCTCGCGACGTACGCGCCGGAGCATAATCAGGGGATGGCGGAGGGCCGCTGGAACCTCTCTCTCAGCAGTCCTGACACGATGATCGCCCGCATGACTACGGACGGCGTGGATTATCGGCTCTTCATGCAGGCGGAGGCCGGTCTGGATGCGGTGCTGGTGGGCAGAGCCGGAATCACTGCGGTGGAGGAACTGCGCGGGAAGCTCTTGGCCGGTGACCCCGGCGATTCCAATCTCGACCTCATCCGGAGGAAAATCCTGCGCACTCACGGCATCAGAGAAGATGAATACGAAGTGGAGATCATCGGCAGCTCTCCGCGCCGTCTTGAGGCATTTCTCGAGGGGCGCGTGGCGGCGGCGATGCTGACGTCGCCTTCGTCCGAAAAGGCCCTGGCCGCCGGGGGCGTGATCCTTGCGAACGCGGAAGAGTATGTTCCGAATTGGCCCCTGACCGGAGGCTGGGCTCTGCGGGAGTGGGCTGAGAAGAACCATGGGCTGGTTGTCCGTTTCATTCGGGCTTGGGTGAAGGCTACCGATTGGCTGCTTCGGCCGGAGCATCGCGAGGAGACGATTCAGTTAATCATGAAGCTGGAAGGGTTAAGCCGGGCGCGGGCGGAGAAGAGCTACCGGAACGTCGTACCTAAGGCGGGAATCGACCCTGCCGCCTTGCTCGCGGTGTTGAAGCTGCGTCGCGAAATGGGCGTTTATAGACCGCCCTTCAGTCCGGCCGAGCATTTTTATGATGCCGGCTACTGGTGTGAGGCGACCGGACTGCCCGCGCCGCAACCCGCGGGGATGCCGGAAGGAGTTTTATGAGCGCCTTTTTTATTTCTCTAGCGGTATTTTTTTTCTATGGCATTTTCGGCGCCTCTTCTCTTCCGGCGCTCACCGATGCCAGAGTTGTCGAAGGAGCGAAAAAAGAGGGGGTCGTAACTTACTATACCGGGCTTAACCTGGTGGCTGCGCAGAAGCTCATCGGCGCGTTTGAGAAGAGGTATCCATTTCTCAAAATTCAACTTGCGCGCCATGGTCATGTGCAATTGAGAACAAAAATTTTCACTGAGGTCCTGACAGGGGCCCATCATTTTGATCTTGTTTCCATGCCTGCCATTGAGCTCCAGCTTTTAAAAAAAAGGGGAATCCTCGCGTCCTACCGCTCCCCTGAAGGGGAAGGGATCCCACAGGGCCTCAAGGATGAGGAAGGGCTCTGGGCAGCCATCTATATCACGCAATTTATTATTGGCTATAACAACCGCATGGTAGCTAAGGAAGAGGCGCCAAGGGGTTGGGAGGATCTCTTGCGGCCTCAGTGGAAACAGAAAATCGGTCTCGATCCGGATGCCCCCCTATGGTACGCCTCCTTAACGGAATATTGGGGAAAGGAGAAGACCGTTAAGTTCATGAGGGGACTGGCGGATCAGAAACCCCATTTAAGACGAGGATACACTCTGCTGACCCAAATGATGGTTGCCGGCGAATTTCCCCTGGCGATTGTTCATGCCCATAAGGTGGAGGAGATGAAAACGAATGGCGCTCCGATAGATTGGGTAAAGACGGTAGACCCGGTTGTTACCTCAGCCCACTCCATAGCGATCTCGGAGCGGGCGCCCCATCCCAATGCGGCCCGGCTCTTTGTCGATTATATCTTGTCTAAGGAAGGGCAGTTGGTGCTTCATCAGGCGTTCCTGGTGCCCGGGAGAACCGATATCCCTCCGTTGGTTCCATCTCTGGATCAAGGCAAGCTCAAGGTCCATTATGTCCAACCCGGCCTCGCCGAGCGGTACGATCAATACGATAAAGAGTTCCACCAGATTTTCAGGACGGGGAGTCCTTAAGCTCTCAAATCACCGCTCTCTGCCGGTCTGTTTATTTTCCCAATAGTTTCTTCATCCGTTCGATGACATCGGGAGGTTGTGCGACGGCCTCCTTGGCCACTGCTTCGATCTCCTCGCCGGTGGATGGTTCTGCTTCTAGCTGCCTTTTATTGACCTCGGCCAAAAGCTCGGGGTTGCCCATCGCTCTATTGAAGGCATCGCGCAGGGACTTGACCCGGGCCGGGGGAAGGCCGGGGGGGGCCATATAGGGGCGGCCAATGCTGCCGGAAGCTAAGATCACATCAACCAGGCGCCGGTCCGAATCGGGCGTCTTGTGCGCATCCATGAGTTCATAGATGGTGGGGACATCGGGCAATCTTGAATCTCGTTTGCGGCCGGTTTGTGCCAGGACGCGAACCAATCCTTTTTTACGCCAGCTATGGAAGGGCTCGCGGGAAAAAAAGGTGGGGATGCTGAGGGCGCGGCATTGTACTTCTCCTCTTTCAAGCGCCAGGTCCTGCTCGCTACCCCCCTGGTATCCCGAGACAAGCTTGAATTTCAGCCCCAGGGTTTCTTCAAGAAGCCTGGGGACAAAATGGCCGCTGGTGCCAGTCCCGGTGGTCGAGCACTTGGGAGGCTCCGAAGCCTTACGAATGTCTTCCAGGGTTTTGTAAGGGGTGTCCGTCCGCATGTAAAACAACCAGGTGGTTTTCTCCGTGGAACCGAGCCAGGTAAACTTGGCCCAGTCAAACTGGACCTCCTTGCGTCCTACGAGCTGGTCCAAGTAGAGGGAGCCGCCGGTGGCTCCAAGGGTAAGTCCGTCCGGCTTGGCCACGTTGTAAATGTAGTTGGCCGCGATCATGGAGCTTGCGCCGGGCATGTTCTGAACGATGATGTCCGGATTTCCCTGGAGCTCTTTGCCCATGTGGCGACCAACCATGCGTGCCCATACGTCGAAGCCATCGCCTGCCAGATAGCCTACGACAATCCTCACGGTCTTGCCTTGATAAAAAGGGGCCTGCGCCAGTAGGGCAGGGCTCCATGCCAGGAAGAACCATAGGAAAGCAGCCGCGATGCATGATTGTTTTTTCATAAAGAGACCTCCAGCTTCAGGGGCCGGAGCGAAACCTATCCGATTACGACAAGTCGTGTCAAGCCGTGACACAGCTCGGAAAATTCCCCTGCAATAAGGGATTTATTTTGCCGTGTCTAGCGTGGAGAATTGACAACGAACGGGGGGAACACTACAATCGCGTCTTTTCGGCGAATAATCGAGGAAAGGGCGGACAATGAAGGATGTGACAAGAGAGAGGGTGTTAAGGAGATCGCCGTTTTTGGAATGGTGCGATAGCGAGGGATTGACGGTTGTCGGCGGCTATGGGGTCGAAGACTTACGCACGATGCCCCTTACTTACTGGGAGCGTCTCGGAGGAGCCGCAGCCTACTGTCACCTCGAGGGATCCCAGGGATTTGTCGGGGCGCTGGTAGGGGAGATTCCAGCGGGGAAGAGCCTCCGTCCGATCCGCCACCTCTATGAGACGCAGGTTCTTATCCTCGAGGGGCGCGGAGCGACTCAATTCTGGAGCGACAGTGCTGACCGGGCGGTTACCGTCGAGTGGCAAACGGGAAGCCTCTTTTCTCCACCTCTCAACGCCAGGTATCAGCACTTCAACGGCTCGGCCTCGGAACCGGTGCGGTTTGTCGCGGTCAACAACGCGCCGTTGGTCTTTAACATCTTCAGGTCGCCCGACTTTGTCTTCAATGCGAGCTATGAGTTTACCGACCGGTTTGCCGGTCAGGGCGACTTTTTTAGCAGCGAGTTCAAGCCCAGCGAGCTGGAGGACAAAGCAGTGAATTTTATTCCTGACGTCTACGCCGTCCGACTGGACCCTCACCCCGAACGGGGTATCGGCTTCAGTCGCCTGGGAATTCATCTCTCCGGTAACTCCATGGTCGGACATATCATGGCGATCGAGTCGGGCACATACAAGAAGGCGCACCGTCACGGCTCGGGCGCGCAAGTCATCGTCCTAAAGGGCAAGGGATATTCGTTGATGTGGTCGCCGGGTGGAGACTTTGTCCGCGTCGACTGGCGCAAGGGCAGCCTGCTCGTGCCGCCGGAAGGGTGGTACCACCACCATTTTACCACGAGCCGTGAGGCGGCCCGGCACCTGGCTCTTCGCCGCGGTTTGCGCGGCATCGGCATCCCTTGGCTGCCGAACGTGAGCGAGCACGAGGGCGGCAATCTGCTGGAGCACGAGGACGAGCCGCCGGAGATTCGGGCGATGTACGAAGCGGACCTTGCCAAAGAAGGCATTCCATTGAGGATGGAACCCATTCGACGGGTAAAGGCATAGCTGGATAGCAAAAGGGAATGCCCTATGGCCTAATTTTTTTGATCAGGCCTTGGAGGCTCCACTTGGAAGTGTTCTTCTTTAGGGGTGGCTCTTGCCGAGGGTTTGAGGGAGGGCCTGCGCTGCTCGCGCTTCGTATGGCTTCTGATAGATCCTCTTCCGTAATCGCATTTCTGCGCACGGTCACCACCAGCCGTTTGATCTCGTTTTCCAACTCCCTCACATTTCCGGGCCAAGGATAATTCATCAAACTACTCAGGGCCTGGGAGGCCAGGTTCATGGGGTTCCGGTTCATTTCTCGGCAATTGTTGGCCAGCAGATGGTTCGCCAACATTGGGATATCCTCCCGAATCTCCCGCAGCGGAGGCATGCGGATATGGATGACTTTCAAGCGGTAGTAGAGATCCTCCCGAAAGGTCCCTCTCTTGATTCCTTCTTCCAAATCCTTATTGGTTGCCGCCAGGATTCGTATGTCTACCGTAACGGCCTTCCTCCCGCCAACGCGCTCGATCACCCTCTCTTGCAACACCCGCAGAATCTTGGATTGCGCCGTGAGGCTCAGATCGCCGATCTCGTCCAGGAACAGAGTGCCGCCGTGGGCCATCTCGAACTTTCCGATGCGCCGCTCCACGCCGGTCGCTACCCCTTTCTCAATCCCAAACAGCTCGCTCTCCACGAGATTTTCCGGCAGAGCGGCACAATTCATGGCGACAAACAGGCGTCGGGTGCGGGGGCTGTTATAGTGAATCGCCTTGGCCACCAGTTCTTTGCCTGTCCCGCTCTCTCCGGTGATCAGGACATTCACCGAGGTGTCGCTGATCTGTTTGATCATCTTCATCACGGATTGAATTTTTGCGCTGTTGCCAAGGATGTTTTGAGCGGAAAATTTCCCCTCAACCTCCCTCCACAGATGAGCGTTCTCCTGCATGAGCTGTTCCCGGCGCCGCGCCATTTCCCCAACCACCTGGGCCGTTTCAATGGCAACGGCCGCCTGTGCGGCCAACGCTTTCAAAATCTCTTCGTCTTCGCCGGTAAAGGCTCCGCCCTTTTTGTTCAGCGCCTCAAAGGCCCCGATGATTTGTCCCGCAAAATTTTGTAGCGGTACGGCCAAGAGGCTCCGCGTGTGGTAGCCCGTGCGAGCGTCGATCCCCGGATAAAAACGCGTATCACGATGGGCGTCTTCTACATTGATCAATTTGCCGGTCTTGACCACAGCTCCGGCGATTCCCGCGCCGGCATCAAACCGCAGGATCTCCTCGCTTCCGAGCGCGACTTTGGACCATAGCTCGTGCTTCTCCCGATCCAACAGGAAGATAGTAGCTCGATCCGCCTCTACGAGTTTGGTGGCCTCGACAGCAATTAAATCCAGCAGGGCCGTGAGGTCCCTCTCCGAGCTGATTTTCTGGCAGATTTTCAGGATAGCGAAGAGCTTTTCGCCGAGATGGTTTTGTTCCTTAACAACCGCTGGCTTGGCTGAATCCATCCCAGTTGGCTTCTTTATGGAGGGGTTGATACTGGCTTCGCTTAACACGCCACCGGAGGGGTGTCAATGACAGGACATGAGGTCCATTTTCCCTGCAACAAATTTAGCCGGCTGGTATTAATACAAACGCATTAACTCATGTTACATAATCGTCGGTCCAGTGTGAGATGCTTCACTGCGTTCAGCATGACAAAAAAAGCGTCATTCTGAGCGAGAGCGAAGAATCTCATTCTTTTCAATGTCACTCTGTTTATTTCGTTTGTATTAATTCGTCAGCCGCTGCCGGACGGCGCGCCGGGCCCAGAATAAAAGCAGCGTTGATACCACCAGAAGGTAGCCGAAGTCCCATAAGAGGAGAAGGGAAGGCTCGCCGCGAAACGCCGCCCGTGCTAAACGCACGGGGTGGAGCAGCGGCAGTGCCTCCGCAACCCATAGCCAAGGCCCCGACAAACGCTCTTTGAGGGGGAAAAAGACATCCGAGAAAAGAAAGAGCGGTGTCAGAAAAAGCGTGTAGTAGAAGCTGAA